>Ga0160459_100321_pt1 | contig 21551 bp, 21 predicted proteins | sample HID1973K_E6MG_FD_108208 | JGI IMG/M metagenome (GOLD analysis project Ga0160459, IMG submission 108208) | Enriched mosquito-associated microbial communities from UW Madison campus, WI, USA - HID1973K_E6 MG | ecosystem: Host-associated > Arthropoda: Insects > Digestive system > Unclassified ... | reverse complement strand
TCCACATGCGACGTCCTTTCTTCAGTTTTTGTTGGTTATCCGACGCGAGTGCCAACGTAACGGGCGTTGCCGACGGACAATAAGGATCGCTCAGCATCTAGCGTCGAGCGTGACGTGGATCCGGACGATCTCCGAAAATCCTCAGAGTTCTGTAACCGCCCATGCCTCCCTGCGCAATCTGTTTGAGATGGGAGGCGGAACGGCTCCGGTAGCCACGGCAGGCAAGGGCAATGGGTATCGGGACCTCGAGGCAAAGAGAACCAAGGGCGCGAGGCTATCCTCAGGCCAACCTCCCGGGAGCATGCTGGACGGGCAGGATCCCGTTCCAGGTTGCACCCCTTACGATGAGCACGACAGGCCGAGTGCTGTCGCGGACGGCGGCGTTCAGTCTACCCCGATCATGATCAAACTCGGGAACGATACATCCATCGCTGCCCTTTGGACCTCGTTTGTGGATGAAGAAGTCATTGCCCCGTCCATGGGGGATGGGAAGGCCGTGGGCGGGCGTGTGGATAGCTGCAGACGAGGCTGTTCGGTTCAGGAATATGCACGGTCCAAAGAGACGGTGTGTGGGCAGATAGTGGCAGACATAGGCGCCGTTCGGGAGGGTTCCGCCTCGTTCTCCGATCCGGTCGGAGATCATCGCGGTTGTCATGCTTCGACTGGCGGGCGTCTGCTCCCGCCTGGCGGGGTTAGTACTTCCCCTTCCACCCCCCGAAAAGGCTTTGAACCGAAAGCTCCAATCCCCGATGCGACCCGCAAGCATTTCGAGTGCAGCGTCATAGGTGATCTCAATGCTTCCGCTGCGGGTCGAGGACATAGCGAACACCCTTCAACAATGACCATCCGGCGCCACACGCCCGGAGGATTAACCAATCACAGGCATCAATCATGAAAAATAAGCTTGGCGATCTCAACAACCATTTGTTCGCCGCTTTGGAGCGGCTGAATGACGAAAGCCTTTCGGCCGAACAGATCGAAACCGAGGCCAAGCGCGCTGCCGCTATCGTCGACATCGCTGACCAGGTCATCGGGAACGCCGATCTTCAGCTCAAGGCAGCGAGACTCTTCGCCGAGCATGGAAATCAAATCCTGCCGATGCTGCCACAGATCGGGAAGTCGGATCCATGAAGGGGCGAGCGGTCACCTATGAACCTGAGGAGCTCGCCTGGATCGAGGCTCACAAGGAAATGCCCCGCGCCGAGGCGCACGCCATGTTCTGCGCGCGCTTCCGGAGGTCCGATGTGTCCTTCACGAACTACCATGCTCTCTGCAAGCGCAAAGGCTGGCTGACGGGCCGCACCGGTCGCTTCGACAAGGGCCAGGTGCCGCCCAATAAGGGCAAGCCTATGCCGGACCATGTCAGGGCCAAGTGCTTGGCGACAGCCTTCAAGCCCGGCAATCGCCCCCACACCTGGCGCGGCGCCGGGCATGAACGGATCGACAGCAAGGATGGCTATGTCGTGATGATCGTCGAGGAAACCAACCCTTGGACAGGCGCCGCAACGCGACCGGTCCACAAGCATCGCTACTTGTGGGAGCAGGCGAACGGGCCGATCCCGGCCGGGCACGTCCTGAAATGCCTGGACGGCGACAAGACGAACACGGACCCTTCGAACTGGGAGCTTATCCCGCAGGCGATGCTACCGCGCCTGAACGGGCGCTTCGGCCGGGACTACGACGCCGCGCCGACTGAGCTGAAGCCGGCCATAATGATGACGGCCAAGCTGGAGCACGCAGCGCGCGAAGCGAGGAAGCGGAGGAAGGCGTGATGGGAGCCTCCCGCCGCTATGCTCCAACCAAATCGGCAACGGCCAAGGCCATTGCGTTCGTGAAAGAGGCTGGCCTACGCATCACTGCCATCGAATTCCCGCGAGACGGCGCAGTGCGCATAATCACTGCTGATATGGACACCGAGCCCGATGCAGGTGACGATAAGAGGAAACCTGAGCCGTGGACGTGATGCGACTGCCTTTCGTAACCGAAGAGCGCCTACCATCTGGCGCAATGCGCTATCGTTTCCGCCGCGGCAGCGTGAAGGTGACGCTGAGGGGCGAGCCGGGCAGTCGCGAGTTCCTTGACCACTATTCGAGCCTGAGGGATGGGGTCCCCGTTCCCAAATGCAAGGCCGTCCGCGGCTCGGTCGAATGGCTGGTCGGCCTGTATCTCAAGGAGCTGGAGCGGCGCGTAGAGGCAAATCTGGCGTCGCCACTAACCCTGAAAGGACACAGACATCATCTCGGCCGCCTGGTGGACGAGTATGGCCAGAAGGACGCTGCCATGCCTAGAAGCGCTGTCATCCTCCTGCACGACAAGTATATGGCGACGCCAGGTGCCGCCGACAATTTGCTCAAGGCAATCGCGGCCATGTATAAATGGGCCATTAATCGTCAGCACGTCACCTGCGACAACCCGACCAGAGATGTAAAGCGGAACAGGGTTAAGACGGGCGGATTCAAGCCTTGGTCCTCCGACGATATCATGGCGTATCTCGAATTCCACAAACCCGGCACCATGGCTCGCCGAGCTCTGATTCTCGCCATGGCCACCACTGCGCGGCGCAGCGACCTTTGTCGCCTGGGCCGCCAGAACGAATTCATCCGGGACGGCCGGACCTGGTTACGCTGGAAGCAGGCAAAGGCCCCGCATGGACTGGTCGAGATGCCCATGCCGAGCGCGCTCATCGAGGAGCTGCGTGGAACCGGCAACATGACCTATATCTTGAACGGCTACGGGGCACCGTTCAGCGTAGCCGGACTGGGCAACAAGTTTCGGACCTGGGCGAACGATGCAAAACTTGCCGGCCGCAGCCTGCATGGCGTGCGCAAGGGCCTTTCGTCGATTCTGACATCGAACGGCGCAACCAGCGTCGAAATTGACGTGCTGTTGGGCCACGAGATGGGGAGCCCCGAAACCCGAATTTACATCCGCGAAGCGGAGCGCGCGCGGCTCGCCGCGGACGTGATCGACAGACTCGAAAAGATCATTCCCGGAACATAGACTGTCCCACGCTCGTCTGGATAGTGACCCACGCTCTTATTAAACTAACAATTTCAAGCAGGTACGAAGTGGATGGTAGGCGCGGAGGGATTCGAACCCCCAACCAAGGCGTTATGAGCGCCCTGCTCTAACCGTTGAGCTACACGCCCGAACCGTGACGTGACCTAGGACGCAGGGGCGGCTGTCGTCAAGAAGCAAGGACGCCGGTGGGGCAACTATTCCTCGGCCGGCCCGACCACCGCCCGCTTTCGCCGGGCCTTCGCACGATAAAGCGCGGCATCCGCAGCCTCCATCATCCCTGCGGGGCCGCCATCGCGGAAATCGCCCGAACGGCTGAAGCCGATGCTGGCGGAGACGCTGAGCGTCGCACCTTCATAGGCGATCGGACGCCGGATGCTGGCGGCGATCCTGCGGCCGATCTCCTCCAATTCGGCGCCGAAGGCCCGGCCGGTCAGGATCAGCTGAAACTCATCCCCGCCGGTGCGGCTGACGCGGTCGGTGGCCCGGGTCTCGTCTTGCAGGATGCGGGCGACGGTCTGCAGGACCAGATCCCCCGCCGCATGGCCGTGGCGGTCATTGACCAGCTTGAAATCATCGAGGTCGAGCTGGGCCAGCGCGAAGGGCTGCGCGGGCGCATTTCGCAACGCCTGCTCCAGCGCCGCCTGAAAACCCCGCCGGTTCAGCAGCCCGGTCAGCGGATCGGTGGCGGCAAGGTTCGCGGCGGAGGCGCGCGCCTCCTCAAGCCGGTGATTGGTCCGCGCAAGTTCCTCCATAGCGGCGCGGTTCGCCTCGTGCAGGAACAGCATCTCGGGCGCCAGCCCGGAGGCCGCGAAATCGCTGTCGTCGAGGTTGAAGAGGCGGACCGCCCTGACCAGCGACATGCCGAAGCCGAGGTCGATGAGAACCCCCTCCTCGATCACGCCGCCCGCGCCCCTCAGGCTGATCCCCGGATGCGCCCGCAGGCGGAGGAGCACGCGCGCTCCGTCCTCAACGCGGCGGGCCAGCCGTGGCGCCTCGGCCCCGAAGCCGGATGGCCGCTCGAACATGAAGGCGTCGTCGAGGCGCGTGGCTGGACCGATCAGCTTGCGCAATGTCCGACCGGCCGAGACGATCCCGCCCCCGGCCGTAAAGACCAGATGCATGGGCAGCATCGCCCCCAGGTCGATGCGGCAGATCAGCGTCAATTGCGTTCCCCATGCGGCAAGGGCGCGAAGGCGAAGGGCCGGCTTGAAGCATGGCTTTCGTCGGCGATGCCGAGGATGATGACATCGCCCGTGACCGAGATCAGCGCGAGCGTGCCGTAATCATCCGCCATCCCGCGCAGCGCCCCCGCGAGGACATGAAGCCAGCCCGGAGGAAAGCGCCGCGAGAGAATGGCGAAACCGGACGGCCCCCTGCGCCGCACCGCAAGCGAGATGTCGGGCATGCCGTCAAGGACCATCCCCGCCCTTGCCGGCAACTCCTCGAGCGACAGGACGAACTCGGCATAGCTGGGACCGCTGAAGCGCAAAAGGCGGCGGATCGCCTCGCGCCGCACCATCCAGCCGCCCAGATCCTCGAGGATATCCTGCGGCAACTTGCCGAGACGGCGCGATGCGATCAGCACCAATCGACGCGCGCGGGTCATGCGCGACAGGCTGAGGGTCAGGGGTTCCTCGGGCGGAAAGTTGGCGGCGGCGAGGATGTCGCGCCACGCCTCGTCACCATAGCATCCGCGCACGAAGCTTTCGATCGAGCGGTCGAACAATCCCAGCATGACCTCACCTTGACCCGGTCCAAGCGCGGTTTCCCGTGCGCTCGCCGCTGGTGGTCAGGTGCGGCGCGCCGTTTCGCGCGGTGATGGCGACAGCCCCGCTCGCGCGCAGCGAAGCCGCGTCGAGAACGATGCAATTCCGGGCGCTTCCGGCAGGAAGGCCAAGCCGGAAATCGGCCACGATGATCGCGCCATCGCGGCACAGCGATGGCGCAAGCTTCAATGCCCGCTTGCCGGTCAGGTGATGGAGAAGAATGCCGCCCGCCCCGAAATCGAGGCGCAGGTTGCGGGCATGCGCCTCTCCCTGCCAGCCCCGCGCCGCCGCCGCAGTCGCCTGGTCGCGGGGATCGCCATCCGCCTGCAGCCATTCGGAGACCACGAAGGCCCCGCCCTTGGGCTTCGAGGGCACCCGCCCCTCGCCCATCATCACGCCGACGGCATCACCCTGGGGTGAGATCAGCACCAATGGCCTCTGGGCCAGCGACCAGTGGATCATTCCCGCGCAGACCATGCCAAGGCCGAGGACGCGGCGCAGCGCGGTGTTCCCGGCCAGCCCGTAGCGCGCACCGACCGGCGCAAGCACCGCCATCGCGGCCCCCAGCGCCATCAGCGGCAGGACCATGCGGGGCGGGGCCGGGACCAGTGCTGTCGTCCCGTCGAAGCCCGCGATCCAGGTCGCGACAAACAGCATCCATTTCGACCCGATCCCCATGACCCACAGCGCGAGGTCATGCAGTCCCAGCGGTGCAAGCAGTGCGGCCACGACCCCCGCCGGCATGACCAGCATCCCCGCCACCGGGACCACCAGAAGATTGGCGAGCGTCCCGTATTGCGAGAGGCGGCCGAAATGCGCGGCGGCGATCGGAGCGGTGACCAGCCCCGCGACCAGCGAGGAGATCAGCAGGACCAGCACGGGCCGCAACCACCAGGGCAGATGCGTGGCAAGCCTGCTCCATGGCTCATGGATCAGGATCAGCCCGACGGTCGCGGCAAAGCTCATCTGGAAGCCGGGGGCCATCAGCGCCTCGGGCGTCGAGGCGAGGATGACGACCCCCGCGACCGCGACCGTGCGCAGCGAAATCGCCCGGCGATCGAAGACGATCGCGAGCAGCATCACCGCGATCATGACGAAGGAACGCTCGGTCGCGACATCGCTGCCCGAGAGCCAGAGATAGATCGCGGCGGCGACCAGCGCGCCCATGGCGGCCCATTTGTGGACGCTCGCCCCCGATTGCCCGCGAAGACGCTGGGTCGCGACGCCCGCGAGGCGCAGTGCGGCGTAGACGAAGCCCGCGAGCATGCTCATGTGCAGGCCCGAGATCGAGATGATATGGTAGAGGTTCGAGGCGCGCATGACCTCGTTCGTGGCTTCGGTGATGGCCGAGCGGTCCCCGGTCATCAGCGCGGCCGAGACCGCGCCCGCCTGCCCGCCGATGCTGTCCTGGATCGCGGCGGAGAGCCGCATCCGCAACCGGTGAAGCGCGAGCGCCCCACCCGCGCGCGGCGGCTCGACCGTGACGATCGGGGTGCGGGCGTAGCCGATCGCGCCCAACCCCTCGAACCAGGCGAGGCGGCGGAAATCGAAGCCGCCCGGCTCCGCAGGTCCCCCCGGCGGGCCGAGATGGGCGGTCAGCATCACCCGCTGGCCCGGAACCGGCAATTCTTGTTCCGCGCCGATCAGCGAGATCCGGACCCGTTTCGGGACCCGCGCGGGCGTCACATCGTCAAGGACGACCCTGTCCAGCGTCAGGCGCATCCTGTCGCGCGAGGATCGGTCGATCTCGACCACCCGCCCCTCGACCGCGCCGTAATAGCGAAAGCCGAGGATCGGGGCCGCGACCAGATCGGACCTGAGCCCGGTGAGGAGCGCGCCCAGCGTGACGAACACCACCGCGAGCGCCGCGATCCGCAACCTGTCGACCATGCCCCAGCCGAGGCTTCCGGCCAGTCCCGGTCCCGCCTGCCACAACGCGAGCGCGCCGGTGCCCATAACGGCGCAGATGGTATAGAAAAACGCCCCCGGCTCCTCTCCGAGGCTGAACCAGCCGAGGATTCCCAGCGAAAGCCACAGCGGCACCCATGGAAGGACGCCGGCGCGCCGCGAGGCGATTGCCGGAAAATGCGGCGCGCGGAGCTTTGCGCCGGCCCTTCCGGCCCCCCCTGCGAGGCTTCCCGCCGTCTGGTTGATCGCGCCCGTTGCCACGGAAACTTGTCCTTGTCCGACGCCTTGCGTATTGCTGTCGCCAAGATCTGGCATGCCGGGCCTTACGAAAGGATTAACGGCATCCCCAGAACATCGGTTTCTTGAACGATTGGCAGCACAATGACTGATTCCCGCCCCGTGGTGACGCGCTTCGCTCCCTCGCCGACCGGCTATCTTCATATCGGCGGCGCGCGAACCGCGCTGTTCAACTGGCTTTATGCCCGTGGCCGGAATGGCAAGTTCCTGCTCAGGATCGAGGATACGGACCGCGCGCGCTCGACCCCCGAGGCGACCGCGGCGATCCTGAAGGGCCTGACCTGGCTCGGCCTCGACTGGGACGGAGAGCCGGTCAGCCAATTCGAGCGTCGCGACCGCCATGCCGAGGTCGCGCGCGAGATGCTGGCGAACGGCACCGCCTATAAATGCTTCTCGACCCAGGAAGAGATCGAGGCGTTCCGCGAAGCCGCCAAGGCCGAGGGGCGCTCGACCCTGTTCCTGTCGCCGTGGCGCGATGCCGATCCCTCGACCCATCCCGATGCGCCTTTTGTCATCCGCCTGCGCGCCCCGCGCGAAGGCCAGACGGTCATCCGCGATGCGGTGCAGGGCGATGTGACCTTCGGCAACGACCAGCTTGACGACATGGTGCTGCTGCGCTCGGACGGGACGCCGACCTATATGCATGCGGTCGTCGTGGACGATCACGACATGGGCGTCACCCATATCATCCGTGGCGACGACCACCTGACCAACGCCGCGCGGCAAAGCCAGATCTATCAGGCGATGGGATGGGATCTGCCGGTCTTTGCCCATATTCCGCTGATCCACGGTCAGGACGGCAAGAAGCTTTCCAAGCGCCATGGTGCGGTCGGCCTGCACGAATGCGCGGCAATGGGCTACCCGGCCTCGGCGATGCGCAACTACCTCGCCCGCCTTGGCTGGAGCCATGGCGATGACGAGTTGTTCGACGACGCGCAGGCGCTGGAATGGTTCGACCTTGGCGGCATCGGCAAGGCCCCTGCCCGTCTGGATGACAAGAAGCTGGAGCATGTCAGCGGCTACCATATCGGCCGCATGGAAAATGCCGATCTGATGGCCGAAATCGCGGCATATCTTGAGGAAACCGACCAGCCCGCGCTGACCGATCTGCAAAGATCGCGGCTGGAAGCCATCCTGCCGATCCTGAAGGCCAAGGCAAAGACCCTGCCCGCGATTCTCGATCAGGGCCGATTCGCGCTGATCGCCCGCCCGGTCGAGGTCGAGGAGAAGGCCGCGACCGCGCTCGACACGGTATCCCGTGGTATACTGGGCGAATTGACTGCCGCATTGCAGCATGTTAGCTGGGACCGCGACGACCTCGAGGCGACCGCCAAACAGATTGGCGAGTCGCACGGGCTGGGTCTTGGCAAGATTGCGGCGCCGCTGCGCGCCGCACTGGCGGGCCGCAGTTCGACCCCGAGCGTATTTGATATGATGTTGGCCCTTGGCCGGGACGAGACCCTGGCCCGGTTGCAGGATCATGCGGGCTGATTGCCCGCGCCCCATTCCGGCGTCCGCCGGAGACAGGTGTAAAGGAGACAGGGAATGGCAGAGAGCAAATCTGCGAAGCTGCTGGTTGAGGGAAAAGAGATCGAATTGCCGATCCTGAGCCCGACCGCGGGACCGGATGTGTTGGACATCCGCAAGCTTTATGGCCAGGCGGACGTGTTCACCTATGACCCCGGCTTCACCTCGACCGCATCCTGCGATTCGACCATCACCTATATCGATGGCGACAAGGGCGAGCTGTGGTATCGCGGCTATCCGATCGAGCAACTGGCCGACAAGTCGAACTATCTCGAAGTCTGCTACCTGCTGCTCTACGGGGAACTGCCCACCACGGAGCAGATGAAGGACTTCGAAACCCGCGTCACGCGCCACACCATGGTGCATGAGCAGATGCACAACTTCTTCCGTGGCTTCCGCCGGGACGCGCACCCGATGGCGACCATGGTTGGCGTGGTCGGCGCGATGTCGGCCTTCTATCACGACTCGACCGACATTTCGGACCCGCTGCAGCGCGAGATCGCCTCGATCCGCCTGATCGCGAAACTGCCGACGATCGCGGCCATGGCCTACAAATATTCGGTCGGCCAGCCCTTCGTCTATCCGCGCAACGACCTGGATTACGCGGCAAACTTCCTGCACATGTGCTTTGCCGTGCCGGCCGAGCCCTATAACGTCGATCCGGCCCTGGCGCGCGCCATGGACCGCATCTTCACGCTGCATGCCGATCACGAACAGAACGCCTCGACCTCGACCGTGCGTCTTGCCGGCTCCTCGGGCGCGAACCCGTTCGCCTGCATCGCCGCCGGCATCGCCTGCCTCTGGGGCCCGGCCCATGGCGGCGCCAACCAGGCCTGTCTGGAAATGCTGCGCGAGATCGGCACTGTCGACCGCATTCCCGAATATATCGAGAAGGCCAAGGACAAGAACGACCCGTTCCGTCTGATGGGCTTCGGCCACCGCGTCTACAAGAACTTCGACCCGCGGGCGAAGGTCATGAAGGAATCGGCGGACGAGGTTCTGGACCTGCTCGGCATCCACAACAACCCGACGCTGCAGGTTGCCAAGGAACTCGAGCGGATCGCGCTGGAAGACGAGTATTTCGTCTCGAAGAAGCTCTATCCGAACGTCGACTTCTACTCGGGCATCATCCTCGAGGCGATGGGCTTCCCGACCTCGATGTTCACGCCGATCTTCGCGCTGTCGCGCACCGTCGGCTGGATCTCGCAGTGGAAGGAAATGATCGCCGATCCGCAGAACAAGATCGGCCGTCCGCGCCAGCTTTATGTCGGCTCGGAGCGTCGCGACTATGTCGGCTTCGACAAGCGCTGAGCATAAAGCCTGAAAATACCGTAGCGGCCCCGGATGATCTCCGGGGCCGTTTCGCGTCCGGGCCAATTCAGGGACTTGAACGGCCTGCGCGGCAATGCGACACCGACGGGCATGAGTGAAGCATCGAAAATCGCGCTGGTCACCGGCGCCTCGCGCGGCCTTGGCGCTGCCCTCGCCGAAGAGCTTGCCGCACAGGGCTGGCACATCCTTGCCGTGGCGCGGACCGCCGGCGCGCTGGAGGAGCTGGACGACCGCATCCGCAAGGCGGGCGGCAGCGCCACGCTGGCCCCGATGGATGTCGGCCAGCCCGAGCCGATGATGAAGATGGCCGAGGCGATCGCCGGCCGCTGGGGCGGGCTCGATCTCTGGGCGCATACGGCGATCCACGCCGCGCCGCTGTCGCCGGCGGGCCATGTCGATGCGAAGGATTTCCAGAAATCCGTCGACCTGAACGTGGTGGCGACGCGCGGCCTGATCGCCCTGTTCGAGCCTTTGCTGCGCGCCCGCAGCGGCACCGCGCTGTTCTTCGAGGATGACCACGCCGGAGAGAAGTTCTTCGGCAGCTATGGCGCGACCAAGGCGGCACAGATCGCGCAGGCCCGGAGCTGGCAGGCCGAGAACGAGAGGCTTGGCCCCCGCGTCGTGATCGCGCGACCCGAGCCGATGCCGACCGGGACGCGGGCGCGCTTCTTTCCGGGCGAGGACCGGGCACCCCTCTCGCCCTGTCGGACCGAGGCGCGGCGGATCCTGCCGCAGATCCTCTAGCGCGCAAGCGCGAACAACCGATCGAGGTCGAGATGGGCTTCGAGGTGCCGGGCGAGATCGTCCAGCACCCCCTCGACCTCAGGGGCATAGGCAAGGGCTGAGGTGATGCCGAGTTGGCCCAGCCAGGCCGCGCGGAAGGCATCGCCCGCAAACAGCCCGTGCAGATAGGTGCCCGCGACGCGACCATCGGCGCTGACCGCGCCATCCGCCTCGGGGATATGGGCGAAGGGCCGCGCGCAATCCGGGCCGGTGGTGCGGCCCATATGGATCTCATACCCCTCGACCGGCACCCCGCGCGCCCGGCCGCTGATCCGCGTCAGCCGCTTGTCCGGGGACATCACCGTCTCGACATCGAGGAGGCCCAGCCCGGCATCGCTGCCCGGCGCGCCGTCATGGCCCTCGGGGTCGTGGATAGCACGACCGAGCATCTGGTAGCCGCCGCAGATCCCAAGGATGCGCCCGCCCCGGCGGTGATGCGCCATCAGATCGACGTCCCAGCCTTGCGACCGCAGGAAGGCGAGGTCGCCGCGCGTCGACTTGCTGCCCGGAAGGATCACCAGATCCGCGTCGCCGGGCAGCGCGCGACCCGCCGGGACCATGGTGAGGCGGATATCCGGCTCTGCCGCCAGCGGGTCGAGATCGTCGAAATTCGCGATGCGCGACAGGATGGGACAGGCGATGTGCAACCGCCCGACCCCTTGGCCTGCGCGGCGCAGGTCCAGCGCGTCCTCGGCCGGCAGCAACGCGGCCTGCGCGAACCACGGCACCAGCCCCAGATCGGGCCAGCCGGTGCGTCCGGCGATGAAGTCGCGCCCGGCGTCGAAAAGGCGCGGGTCGCCGCGAAAGCGGTTGACGATGAAGCCGCGGATCATCGCCGCGTCCTCCTGGGCGATCACCGCCTGCGTGCCGACAAGCTGGGCGATCACCCCGCCCCGGTCGATATCGCCGACCAGCACCACCGGCACATCGGCGGCGCGGGCAAAGCCCATATTCGCGATGTCTCCAGAACGCAGGTTCACCTCGGCGGGACTTCCCGCGCCCTCGACCAGAACGAGGTCGTGACGCAACGAAAGCCGGGCGTAGCTTTCCAGCACCACCTCCAGCAGCCCGGCCTTGAGCGCGGCGTAGTCCGTCGCTGAACTTCGCGTCGCTGCCCTGCCCCGGACGACCACCTGCGCCCCCTGCTCGCTTTCGGGCTTGAGGAGGACCGGATTCATCTCGACCGAGGCGGGGATGCCCGCGGCAAGGGCCTGCAGGGCCTGCGCCCGGCCGATCTCGCCCCCGTCGGGGGTGACGGCGGCATTGTTCGACATGTTCTGCGGCTTGAAGGGCGCGACGCGGATACCTCGCCGCCGCGCCGCCCGGCAAAGTCCCGCCACCAGCAGCGATTTTCCCACATTCGAGCCGGTTCCCTGAATCATCAATCCCGGCATCAAAGCCCCCGCTTGCCAATCGTGCCCTTGGTGACTAGATAGGCGCGTCGCTGAATGAAAGGCCCCGTGGTGGAAAACGTCGTCCTTACCGTGCATCTGATCCTTGCTGTCTTGCTGATCGGGGTCGTGCTGCTGCAACGGTCCGAAGGCGGCGGCCTTGGCATGGGCAGCGGGGGTGGCGGCGGTGTGATGACCGGCCGTCAGGCCGCGAACGCGCTTTCGCGCGTGACCTGGATCCTCGCAGGGGCCTTCCTCGTCACCTCGCTCACTCTGACCATCATCGCGGCACGCAACGCGTCGAGCGGCTCGATCATCGACCAGCTTGACCTTGGCGGCAATGAAAGCAGCCAGCCGGCCACCAACCTGCCCGGCATCGGTGAATACACGCCGCCCCCGGCAGCCGGCCAGCCGGTCCTGCCCCCGGTTCCGGGTGGCGCTGCGGCACCTGCGCAATCCGACGCCGCGACGACCTCTCCGGTGACGCCGCCGGCCCCGACCGCGCCTGCGGCTCCGGCACCCGCCGAGAGCGCGCCTGCGGCAGAAGCTCCGGCCACCGGCGCTCCGGCAACGCCTGCCCCGGCACCGGCGAACTGATACCATAAATTGGGGTGCTTCTCGCACCCCTCCACGACAGCTTGCGGTCCGTTGCGGCTTCGGGACTTTTCGGTTATACATCGAGTCCCGTGATGCCGGCCAGATTCGGGCCGCGTTTTCTATTTTTTGATCGACTCACGGGGGCCTCGATGGCGCGCTATATCTTCATCACCGGCGGTGTGGTTTCTTCGCTTGGCAAAGGGCTGGCATCGGCGGCGCTGGGGGCGCTTCTTCAGGCACGGGGCTATACCGTGCGGCTGCGCAAGCTGGACCCCTATCTGAACGTCGACCCCGGAACGATGTCGCCCTTCGAGCATGGCGAGGTATTCGTCACCGATGACGGGGCGGAAACCGACCTCGACCTCGGCCATTACGAACGCTTCACCGGCGTCTCGGCCCGCAAGACCGACTCGGTCAGCTCGGGCCGCATCTACTCCAACGTGCTGGAGAAGGAGCGTCGGGGCGCCTATCTGGGCAAGACCATTCAGGTCATTCCCCACGTCACCAACGAGATCAAGGACTTCCTTTCCATCGGCGAGGACGAGGTCGATTTCATGCTGTGCGAGATCGGCGGCACGGTCGGCGATATCGAGGGGCTGCCCTTCTTCGAAGCGATCCGGCAATTCGCGCAGGAGCGCCCGCGCGGGCAATGCATCTTCATGCACCTGACGCTGCTGCCCTATCTGGCGGCGTCCGGTGAACTCAAGACCAAGCCCACCCAGCACTCGGTCAAGGAACTGCGCTCGATCGGCCTGCAGCCCGACGTTCTGGTCTGCCGCAGCGAGCAACCGATCCCCGAGAAGGAACGCGCCAAGATCGCGCTGTTCTGCAACGTCCGCCCTGATGCGGTCATTCCGGCCTATGACCTGAAGTCGATCTATGAGGCGCCGCTGGCCTATCACCGCGCCGGTCTGGATCAGGCGGTTCTGGATGCCTTCCAGATCAGCCCGGCGCCGCGCCCCGACCTGACCCGCTGGGAGGACGTGATGGACCGCCTCAACAATGCCGAAGGCGTGGTCAAGGTCGCCATCGTCGGCAAATACACCCAGCTCGAGGACGCCTATAAATCCATCGCCGAGGCGCTGACCCATGGCGGCATGGCGAACCGCGTCCGCGTCAAGACCGAATGGGTCGACAGCGAGAAGCTGGAGGGCGAAGGCGCGCATCTGCTCGACGGCTATAACGGCATCATCGTCCCCGGCGGCTTCGGCGAGCGCGGGACCGAGGGCATGGTCACCGCCGCGAAATACGCGCGCGAGAAGAAGGTGCCCTATCTGGGCATCTGCCTTGGCATGCAGATGGCGGTGATCGAGGCGGCGCGCAACCTCGCCGGGATGCCCGATGCGGGATCCGAGGAATTCGACCACGAGGCGGGCGAGACGCGCTTTACCCCGGTCGTCTATCACCTGAAGGAATGGGTGCAGGGCAATTACACCGTCCAGCGCAAGCTGAGCGACGACAAGGGCGGCACCATGCGCCTTGGCGCCTATACCGCCATATTGGCTCCCGGCTCCAGGATCTCGGAGGTCTATGGCGGCGCGCTCCAGATCGAGGACCGCCACCGCCACCGCTATGAGGTCGACGGGAAATACCGCGAGAAGCTGGAGGAAGCCGGGCTCAGCTTCTCGGGCATGTCGCCCGATGGCCGCCTGCCGGAAGCAGTGGAATACCCGGATCACCCGTGGTTCATCGGCGTCCAGTCGCATCCCGAGCTGAAATCGAAGCCCTTCGATCCCGCCCCCCTCTTCGGTGGCTTCGTGCGCGCCGCGATGGAGAACGAACGGCTGGTGTGATCCGCGGTTCTGCGCCATCATCGTGGGCCAGAAAAAACCTGGTCCCAAGATGCGCCTTGCCCTGATTCTCGCACTGATGGCCGGTCCGGCCATGGCCGATGCGCCGCTGTTCCTGATCGAGCAGTCGACGCTGCCCTTCGACCTCGGACCGGGGGCGCCGCGCAATGCGCCCTCGCGTCAATCGAACTCGCCGCATTCCGCCGCCAACTCGACGGCGAGCGCGGCCAATTCCTCGGCCAGCTATGGCAACTCGCCCTCGAACCCGGCGAACGAAAAGCGCGTGATCTTCACCGGGGACGGATCGGTGGTCGGATATTACGCGCCGAACGGGTCCGGCACCCTCAACCTCTTCGATCTTGGCGGCAAGCGCGTCGCCTACAAGCCCAAGGGCAGCAAGAGTCTTTTCTCGAGCGACGGGCGATGGTGCGGCACCGTCGCCGATGCCGAAGGCGGCAGTTTCGCCTTTGGCATCATCCGCAGTTGCGCAAGCCTGTTCTGAGCCCGACCGGGCGACATGCCGGACATGAAACTGTCACATCGGCCCGCTAGACCCGCGGGGCAATTCAGGAGAAGACCATGCAGGATGACGTCAGGAACGATTGGCTCGAGGCCGAACTCCAGGATGAACTGGACGAGGATTTCGAGATCGAGCTTGAGGACGCCGTCCTGTCCCGCGAAATCTCTCGCATCTATCGCGACACCCATCCCGACCAGATCGACCGCGCCACCTATTTCCGCGAGTTGCTGGCCCTGCAGGCCGAATTGATCCGGATGCATGACTGGGTCAGCTATCACAAGGAAAAGGTCGTCGTCATCTTCGAAGGCCGTGACAGCGCCGGCAAGGGCGGCGCCATCAAGCGCATCACCCAGCGTCTGAACCCCCGCGTCTGCCGCGTCGTCGCCCTGCCCGCGCCGTCCGACCGCGAGAAGACGCAATGGTATTTCCAGCGCTATGTGCCGCATCTGCCCGCGGGCGGCGAGATCGTGCTGTTCGACCGCAGCTGGTACAACCGCGCCGGGGTCGAGCGCGTGATGGGCTTTGCCACCGACAAGCAGGTCGAGGAATTCTTCAACGATGTTCCCGAATTCGAGCGGATGCTGGTGCGCTCGGGGATCAGGGTGATCAAATACTGGTTCTCGATCACCGACGAAGAGCAGCAGATGCGCTTCCTGATGCGCATCCATGATCCGCTGAAACAGTGGAAGCTGTCGCCGATGGACCTGCAATCCCGCGTCCGCTGGGAGGATTACACCAAGGCCAAGGAGGACATGTTCGAGCGCACCAATATCGACGAGGCGCCCTGGTATATCGTGCCCGGCAACGACAAGAAGCGCGCGCGGCTGAACTGCATCAGCCATATGCTGAGCAAGATCCCCTATACCGACGTGCCCCATGAGGAAGTCTCGCTGCCCGACCGGGTCTTCAACCCGGATTACGAGCGCGAGATCCTGCCGCCCGACCTTTACGTTCCGCAACGCTACTGAGCCACGGCACGTGCCCGGCGGGAGGCGCTTTATCGCTTTAGCTCTTGCCGGGACTGCTCTAGTATCTCTCCATGTTTCGCAATCTTCTCAGCCGCCTTTTCGCAGAAACCCCTGATTCCGGTTCGCTGGCATCCCAGGACGCCGAAGTTGCCGTCGCGGCGCTGCTGGTTCGCATCGCCCGCGCCGACGACCGCTATACCGACGAGGAAAAGCGGCGGATCGAGGCCGTTCTGGCACGCCGGCGCGGCCTTGGCCCGGTCCAGGCGGCAGAGGAGCGCGCCGCGGCCGAGATGATCGAGGCCGAGGCCCCCGATACCGTGCGCTTCACCCGCATCATCAAGGAACGGGTCGATGTTCTGGACCGCCAGAACGTCATCGCCTCGATGTGGGAGATTGCCTATGCGGACGGCAGCCGCGCCTCGGAGGAGGAGAGCATGATTCGCCTGATCGCGGGGCTTCTGGGGGTCAATGACCGCGATTCTGCCCTGGTTCGGCAGCGCGTGCTGGAAGGTCTGGGTCTGCAGGGTCAATAGTCCGGCACGCAGCGTCGCGGACCGCGCGGGATGACAGGAAAGCGTTGCATTCGCCCGACAAATAAAGCCTGATTGCCGCATGAGCCCTCAAGCAGTCACGATTTCCCCGTCCATGCCCTCGCCCTCTGTCGCCGCTGCTCCGGTCATCGAAATCCGGAACCTGCACAAATCCTACGGACCGCTGGAAGTGATCCGCGGAGTGGACCTGCTTGCCCCGCGCGGCCATGTCGTCAGTCTCATCGGCTCTTCCGGCTCCGGGAAATCGACGCTGCTACGCTGCTGCAACATGCTTGAGGACAGCCAGCAGGGCGAGATCGTCTTCGAGGGCGAGCCGGTCCGCTGGCGGGGCGAAGGGATGGCGCGCGTGCCCGCCGACCGCGCCCAGGTCATCCGCCTGCGCACGAACCTGTCTATGGTGTTCCAGCAATTCAACCTCTGGTCGCACATGACCGTGCTGCAAAACGTGATGGAGGCGCCGGTCCACGTCCTGAAGCGCAACCCGGCCGAGGTCGAGGCGCGGGCGCGTCAGCTTCTGGCCAAGGTCGGCATCGGCGACAAGGCCGACGCCTGGCCCGCGCAGCTTTCCGGCGGCCAGCAGCAGCGCGCTGCCATCGCCCGCGCGCTGTGCATGGAGCCGAAGGCCCTGCTTCTGGATGAGCCGACCAGCGCGCTTGACCCCGAGTTGCAGCAGGAGGTCGTGCGCGTCATCAAGGACCTCGCCTCCGAACACCGCACCATGCTTCTCGTTACCCATGACATGCGGCTTGCCGCAGATGTCAGCGACCATGTCGTCTTCCTCCATCAGGGACGGATCGAGGAAGAGGGAACGCCCGCCGAAGTCTTCGGCTCGCCCCGCTCGGAGCGTTTGCGCCAATTCCTCAGCGCGACGCGGAGCAACTGAACTGCCAACAGGAGAGAAAAAAATGAAAAAACTGATGCTTGCCGCCGCCGTCCTCGCCTTCAGCGCCGAGATCGGCGCGGCTCAGACCGTGCGGATGGCGACCGAAGGCGCCTATCCTCCCTACAATTTCGTGAATGATCAGGGCAAGATCGACGGGTTCGAGATCGAACTCGGGAACGAGCTTTGCAAGCGCGCCTCACTTGAATGCACCTGGGTCAAGAATGACTGGGATTCGATCATCCCGAACCTCGTCAGCTCGAACTACGACACGATCATGGCGGGCATGAACATCAGCGATGAGCGCAAGAAGGCGATCGACTTCACCGATCCCTATACGCCCCCGCCGCCCTCGGCCTATATGGCCCTGAAGCCGGATGCGGATATCGAGGGCGGGATCGTCGCGGCCCAGACGAACACGATCCAGGCGGCTCACGTCGCCGAGACCGGGGCGACGCTGCTTGAATTCGCCACCGGCGAGGAGACCATCGCCGCCGTCCGCAATGGCGAGGCCGACGCGGTCTTTGCCGACAGGGACTTCCTTGCCCCGGCGCTGGCCGAATCGAATGGCGAGCTGGTCTGGGTCGACGGCAAGGACATGATCGAGCTGGGCGAAGGCATCGGCATGGGCGTGCGCAAGTCCGATGGCGAGCTGAAGGAAAAGTTCAACACCGCCATCCAGTCCATGAAGGACGACGGCACGCTGAACGCCATGCTGAAGAAATGGTTCGGCGAAGGCGCCGTGCAGTTCTAAGCTGGAAAACATGAGGGCCTGCGCGGGCAATTCCCGTGCGGGCCGTTCTGGAGTGGCCGATGCTTTCCACCTGCGCCGACCCAAAGACGCTCGAAGGGCTTGCCTGGCTCATGTGCTACCTGACCTCGGGCAAGCACATGCTGTTCTACCTTTCCTTTGGAACCGTGATCCTTCTGCTGGCGGTGACGGCCCCGGTCGCGCTGTTTTTCGGGTTCGCCGGCGCATTGGCGTCGCGATCCCGCATCACGCCCCTGCGCTGGTTCGGGCGTATCTATACCTCGATGGTGCGGGGCGTGCCCGACATCATCTTCTTCCTCTTCGTCCCCATCGCGCTGGATCAGGGCTTCGAATACCTGCGCGCCAAGGTCTATTGCGATCCCGGCGCGCCGATCCGGCAGGGCAATGACTTCGTGGTCTGCGCGGCGGCGAAGCTGCCGCTCTCGACCGCCGATCAATGGGTGCATCAGGTCTATGGGCTGTTCCTCGCGGTCATCGCCTTCGCGATCGTCTTCGGGGCATTCGCCTCGAACGTGCTTTACGGCGCGATGAATGCCGTGCCCAAGGCGCAGCTTGAAACGGCCGAGGCCTATGGCATGTCTCCGCGCCAGGTCAACCGCCGGATCCTGATCCCGCAGATGTGGACCTATGCGCTGCCCGGCCTCGCCAATCTGTGGATGATCCTGATCAAGGCGACACCGCTGCTTTTCGTCCTCGGGGTCGAGGACATCGTCTACTGGGCGCGCGAATTGGGCGGCGCCAAGACGGCGGCCTATGCCTTTCCCCATCCCGACTGGCGGATCTATTATTTCCTCGGCATCCTGGTCTTCTACCTGCTGATGACCTGGGGGTCCGAACGGGTCTTCGACCGCATCCGGTTCCGGCTCTCGGCCGGACAGGCCACGATGGCCGGCGAGGCCATGCGAAAGACCGCGACATGAACCAATGCCTCCAGACCATCCATGATTACGGATTGCGCGCCATCGGCATGGGCGAGCGGTTGCTGCCGCGCAGCGACTTCACCCTGTGCGAGCAGTTCGTGCTGATCGGCTCCGGCCTGATCTGGAACATCTATTTCGGCGCGCTCGCGCTTTTCATCGGCTTCTTCCTCGCCAATGCGCTGGCCGTCGCCAAGACCAGCCGGCTACCTTGGCTGCGCAAGCCCGCGGAATGGTTCATCTTCCTCTTCCGGGGCAGCCCGCTCTTTATCCAGTTCTTCGTCGCCTACGAGGCGTTGGTGCAACTGCCGCGTGCCGGGATCGACGTCTTCGGGATCACCGTCCAGACAAGCTGGATGACGCGGGCCTGGGCGGGGGCGCTGTTCGTGCTGGTGATGAATACCGCCGCCTATTCGGCCGAGATCTTCTACGGCGCGCTCAGGAACCTGCCCAAGGGCGAGCTTGAGGCCGCGGATGCCTATGGCATGACCGGCTGGACGCGCTATCGCCGCGTCCTCTGGCCGACCGCGATGCGCCTTGCCTGGCCCGCCTATACCAACGAGGCGATCTTTCTGTTTCATGCGACGACGCTGGTGTTCTTCTCCAGCTTCCCGGCCTTCCAGCAGCAGGGCGACAGCCTCTATTACGCCAGCTATTTCGCCGACAAGACCTTCAACCCCTTCGTCGCCTATCCGATCGTTGCCGGATATTTCATCCTGCTGACCCTGTTGCTGATTACGCTTTTCGGGGTCGTCAACCGGCGGCTGAACCGCCATTTGCCCGGATCGGCGCGGAAATTCCGCTACCGACCCATTCTTATCAGGTGATACATGGACTGGTTGCGTGACCATCCCGAAGTCAAGACCATCCGCGTTGCCGCCGCCGATTTGAACGGCGTGGCGCGGGGCAAGCGAATTCCTGCAAGATTTGCCGACAAACTGTTGACGGAAGGGACGAAATTTCCCTACTCCGTCCTCAACATGGATATCTGGGGCGAGGATGTCGAGGACAGCCCGCTGGTCTTTCAGTCCGGCGATCCCGACGGCCTGCTCCTCCCGACCGAGCGTGGTTTCATGCCGATGCCCTGGCTCGAGGCGCCGACGGGCCTCCTGCCGCTCTGGATGTTCCATCCCGACGGGCGCCCCTATGATGGCGACCCGCGCCAGGCGCTTGCGCGCGTCGTCGAACGCTACAAGGCCGCCGGCCTGACCCCGGTGGTCGCGACCGAGCTTGAGTTTTTCCTGATCGACGATTCCGGCGGCCAGCTTCGCGTGCCGCCCAGCCCGCGTTCGGGCAAGCGCCGCACCGGGGCCGAAACCCTGTCCCTGCGCGCACTGGACGCCTTCGACCGCTTCTTCACCGCGCTCTATGATGCCTGCGAGGCGATGGACATTCCCGCCGATACCGCGATCTCCGAGGCAGCGCCCGGCCAGTTCGAGATCAACATGATGCATCAGGCCGATCCCCTGAAGGCTGCCGACGATGCCTGGCTTTTCAAGCTGCTCGTCAAGGGGTTGGCGCGGCGCTATGGCTTTGCCGGCTCGTTCATGGCCAAGCCCTACGAGGAATGGAACGGCTCGGGGATGCACATGCATTTCTCGGTCCTCGACGAGGACGGCCAGAATATCTTCGACAATGGCGGCGAGGAAGGCTCCGACCGGCTGCGCCACGCGGTCGCCGGATGCCTCGCCGCGATGCCCGGCTCGACGCTGCTCTTTGCCCCGCATGAGAACAGCTATGACCGGCTGGTCCCGAACGCCCATGCCCCGACGGGGATCGGCTGGGCTTATGAGAACCGCACTTCGGCCATCCGCATCCCCTCCTCCGGTCCCAAGGCGCGCCGGATCGAGCACCGGGTCGCGGGGGGCGACGTCAATCCCTACCTGACGGTTGCCGCCGTCCTTGGCGCCGCGCTGAACGGCCTCGAGGATCGGGTCGAGCCGCCCCCGGCGCTGCAAGGCAATGCCTATGAACAGGGGCTGGACCAATTGCCTGCAACCTGGGGCGAAGCGATCGACGCCTTCGCCAATTGCCCGCAGATCAAGCGCATCTTCCCGGCCCACCTGATCGAGAATTTCGTCATGACAAAGCGGCAGGAGCTGCTTTACATGGCCGAACTCTCCGACGACGAAACCGTCGAGCTTTATCTCGATACGGTGTGATTGTTCCGGCCGCATAACGCGCCGGTCATCGACGCGCGGGCACCGCGGCTCCCGGAGAAGACGGGCTGAAGCCGCGCCATCTGCGCGTCGGGCGACCAAGACTGGAAATTCCCAAGACGGTCCCCTTGCCGAGGCCTCAAAATCAATGTCCTGAGCCCGGCCACATTCCGAAGTTATTGGTTGCACAACCATGTTCCTGGGCGTCGGCGCACGGCCGCATTCCCCGGCCATGAACCACCCTCCCCTCCGATTGCTCTGCCCCAGCGGCAAGAAGCCATGGGGCCTTGCAGTTTTTCCTTGCAACCTCCTCCCTACATCCGCGAACCTCCCAGCAAGACGGCTGCCAAAGAATCTCCATTTCATGGATCG
>Ga0160459_100319_pt1 | contig 21616 bp, 16 predicted proteins | sample HID1973K_E6MG_FD_108208 | JGI IMG/M metagenome (GOLD analysis project Ga0160459, IMG submission 108208) | Enriched mosquito-associated microbial communities from UW Madison campus, WI, USA - HID1973K_E6 MG | ecosystem: Host-associated > Arthropoda: Insects > Digestive system > Unclassified ... | reverse complement strand
GAAGCACAGAAGCACAGAAGCACAGAAGCACAGAAGCACAGAAGCACAGAAGCACAGAAGCACAGAAGCACAGAAGCACAGAAGCACAGAAGCACAGAAGCACACGCATCCCCGATGTACCCGTCGGCCGCGCAGCGGGCCGGAGCCATTTCGTGCTGACCCAGCCACACATGCGGCGCGATGTGACAGACCGTGCGCGGTCCAAGCCGGATGTGGCCTGTGAGGGCACTCGCTACAGAGGCCACGGGTGAGGAGAAGGACACCCAAATTGCGTGTGACCGCGGGCGTATCGAGCTGCTTTCTTTGGTTACTTTCTTTGCAGCAGCAAAGAAAGTGACTGCCGCCCCGCACAGGGGCAACGCCAATAGACCGACACGAATACGGGATCCGGCGACACCTCAGCATCCCTAAAGACGCGCCGCGTCACCGCGCCATTCCCACCAAACGGCCACCAAAAAAGCCCCCGCCGCCGCAGTCAAAACGCCAATCAAGGCATCCGCGCCGACGCGCTGCATCAACGTCCCCGCAATGATCGGACCGCCGAAGCTCGCCACGCTCCACGACGCCCCGACGATCGCCGTCGCCGACACGAGCGTCGGCCCGCGGAAGCGCTCACCGCACGCGACGATCGACAGCGTATAGACGCTGCCCGCCGCCGCGCCGATCACGAAGAGCAGCGGCCAGCAGATCCACGGATGCGCGACCGCCCACGGCAGCAGCGGCAACAGCACCACCACGACGACCCCCGCACCCGCATGCACCTTCGCGCGCCCGATGCGATCGGCGAGCCAGCCGATCGGGAATTGCATCGTCGTGTCGCCGAACAGGATGGCGGAGGCGAACAGCACGCCGGTCTCCTCGCCGATACCGTGCGACATTGCGAAGAGCGGCATCAGCGAGAGCGCGAGCGTGTCGAAGAGCGCGAAGAAGCCCGTGCCGATCACTAGCGCCGGCATGCGCGGCAGCACGTGCCGCCAGTCGCCGTGCTCGCCTTCGCCGTCGCCCGAAGCGAGCGCGTGCGGCGTGCCGCGTATCGACGCGAGCACGGGCAACGCCAGCAGAAAGATCGCGCCGCAAATCGCGAAGCGCATCGACGGCAGGCCGCCGATCATGCTGACGAGCACCGGGCCGGTCATCTGGAAGAGCGTGAAGTTGGTCGCGTAGATGGCGACGACGCGGCCGCGCGTCGCGTCGTCGGCGAGCTGCGTGACCCACGCCTCGCCGATCGTGAAAAGCAGCATCAGCGCCGCGCCGCACAGGAAGCGCAGCACGGCCCACAGCCACAGATCCACGGTGAACTGCATCGCGATGGTGGACAGCGCCGCGACGATCACCGTGCCGACGATCGTCTCGCGCGCGCCGCAACGCGCGGCGACGCGGCTCGCGAACGGCGCGACCGCGAGGCCGCCGCCCGCCTGCATGGCAGTCATCAGGCCGACCATGCCGGTGCCGTAGCCCACTTGCGTCAGCGCGAGCGCGGTCAGCGGCAAGGTCGCGCCGAGTCCCAGGCCGACCACCGCGACGCTCAGGATCAGCGCCAGAAAATCACGCGAAAGAATGCCCTTCATGCAACGTACCGCCCGCGAAAGATCAGGCGGCTTGTCCGATCGAAAGACGGCGCGCGCGCTTGTCGAGCGTCGCCGACAGCAACGTGAGACCGAACGCGCTCGCCGCCATCATGATGCCGACCCACGGCAGCGACGTGAGCGGCGCGCCCGCGCTGATCACGCAGCCGCCGAGCCACGCGCCCGTCGCGTTGCCGAGGTTGAACGCGCCCTGATTCAACGTCGACGCAAGATTGGGCGCGTCGCTCGCGCGGTTCACGATCAGCATCTGCAACGGCGGCACGATCGCGAACGCGAGCACGCCCCAGAAGAAGATCGTGATCATCGCCGAAACGGGCTCGTGCATCGTGCCGGCGAAGATCGTCAGAATGACGACGATCGCGAGCAGGAAGGTCAGCAGCGAGCGCAGCAGCTTCCAGTCCGCGAGCTTGCCGCCGAGCGTGCTGCCCACCGTCAGGCCGAGGCCGAAGAGCAGCAGCACGTAGGTGACCGCGTGCGGCGAAAAGCCCGTGATGTCTTCGAGGATCGGCGTGATATACGTGAACACCGAGAACAGACTGGCCGACGCGAGCACGCTGATGCCGAGCACCATCAGCACTTGCGGGTTCTTGAGCACGTCGAATTCGCGCAGGATGCTGGTATCGCGCATCTCGATGTGCTTCGGCAGGCACACGGCGAGCGCGCCCGCCGCCGCGATGCCGATCAGCGTCACGACCCAGAAGGTCGCGCGCCAGCCGGCCGCCTGGCCGAGCGCGGTGCCGAGCGGCACGCCGAGCACGTTGGCGAGCGTGAGTCCGGTGAACATCAGCGCGATCGCCTGCGCGCGGCGGTTCGGTGCGACCAGATCGGCGGCAACCACCGAGCCGATGCCGAAGAATGCGCCGTGACAGAACGCCGTGACGATGCGCGCGCCCATCAGCACCCAGTAGTTCGGCGCGAGCGCGCACAGCAGATTGCCGACGATGAACACGCCGATCAGGTTCATCAGCGCTTTCTTGCGCGGCATCTTCGCGGTGACGACGGCGAGAATCGGCGCCCCGATGGTGACGCCGAGCGCATAGCCGGAAACGAGCATGCCGGCAGCCGGAATCGACACCGCGAGATCGCGCGCGACATTGGGCAATAGGCCCATGATGACGAATTCGGTCGTGCCGATGCCGAACGCGGCAATGGCGAGAGCGACGAGGGGCAGAGGCATGGCGGAGGGCGCGCGTGGTGTCACGCTTCACGCGCATCGTCGGATTGAGCGATGCAGGCGCAAACGCGGAGTTGAAGGCCCGGATTGTACCGAAAGGTAATTTTCGATGCTGGTATAAACCCTGATATCGGCTGCCACGCGCCGCGTCGCGTCCGAACGGATATTCTTCCGGACGCGACGACGGCGCATGAGTCTTGCCAGCGCGCCGCAGCCATGCGTCAGATGTTTCCGGTAACACGCTCGCGGCCGCGCATTCCTTGCGCGTCATCGGCGTGGGAGAGTGTTGTAAAAACGCTGCAACTATCGAACGAACATGTCACCGACAAAAATCTGTATCCGCTTCGCCATCGCGTCCACGTTGCTGCTCGGCGCGCTCGCGCACGCCCAGAGCGATGCCGCCGGTCCCATCGCCACGAAGGCGGGCGCGCTGCATTTCCTGCGCGACGAATCCGGCATGGCCGCGCTCATCGACACGCAGGTGTTCGATCGCTTCGACGCGAAACGCATCGCGCATTTCGACGAAACGTCCGGCGCGAGCGACACCGTCACCCGCATGCTCGTGCAATCCGATACCGGCCCGCTGCTCTACGACTTCCGCCGCAATCCGCCGCTCGTGCAGCGCGTGAATCAGCGCATGACGGTCAGGCGCGTGTTCTGGCAGGGCGAGGAAGTGGTGATGCAATCGAATCTCGGCTGGTACGGTTTCCAGCGCGGCAAGCTCACGAAGCTGCAATCGTCGACGACGACCTATCACTGAGCGGGAACACGCGTTCGCCGGCGATCACATAGAGCGCTTCGCCGCGCACGTGGCCGTTCACCTCGAAGCCGCCCGTGAACGCGCCGAACGCAGGCAGCACGCCCGCGCGCGCGCCGAAGCGAAAGCACGGCAGGCGCGCGCGGTCGACGCGCGTCGCGAGCCGGTACACCGGATGCTCGTGACCGGCGAGCGCGTAAGCGCCATCGACCGTCTGCGGATGATGGCAAAGCGCCCACGGCCCGAGCGCGTGCGGCTCCTTCACGACATCGACGCCGAACATAGCGGGCAGCGCGCCCGCGTGCCTGTCGTGATTGCCTTCGACGAGCACGAGCGCGAGTTCGCGATGTTTCGCGCGCCACGCGGCGAGCGCGTCGAGCGTTTCGTCGGCGTGCGATTCGCGCGCGTGCAGCAGATCGCCGAGAAAGACGATCGATTCCGGCCGATGCGCCGCGACGAGCGCATCGAGCCGCGCCAGACTCTCGCCGGTCGTCCCGACGGGCACCGGAATGCCGCGCGCGCGAAACACCGCGTCCTTGCCGAAATGGGCATCGGCGATGAAGAGGCTTTTAGCCTGCGGATCGAACGCCGCGCGCTCTGCCGACAACACGAGCGCGTGGCCGTTCACATCGATGGTCAGTGCTTCCATTTATGCTTTCGCCGCCTTCTCCAGATCCGCGAGCATGCGCTCGACGCGATCCGACAGCTTCTCAGTGCTCACCTTCTCCCGCAAGCGCGCGACGATCAGCGGAAACGCGAAAGGCGTCGGCTTCTTCGGATGCGTGAGCGCGAGCCGGCTGTCGCTCATGCGTTCGAGCGCGGCGCGGATGCGTCCGAGTTCCAGTTCCTGCAGCATCACTTCCTGATCCGCCTGCGTGAGCAGCAGATTGCCGCTGTCGTGCTTGCGGAAGACTTCGTAGAACAGTCCGCTCGACGCCTGCAACTGGCGCGCGCTTTTCTGCTGCCCCGGATGACCTTGATAGATCAGCCCCGACACGCGCGCGATCTCGCGAAAGCGCCGCGCCGAAAGCTCGGACGCGTTGAGGCTCGCGAGAATGTCGTGCTCCAGATTCTGCGGCGAAAAGAGTGCTTCCGCGATGAGCGTCTCCCAGTCGAACGGCTTGGCCGACAGGAGTTCGAAGCCGTAATCGTTCATCGAAATGGAAAACGTGCCCGGCTGGTCGCGTGACGCGCGCCAGCCGAACAGCGATCCCAGACCGATATGCGCCATGCGGCCCGCGAACGGATAGCAGAAAAAGTGATGCCCTTCGCGCGAGCGCACCAGTTCGACGACGAGCACGCCGGGTCCGGGCAAGGCCGACCATTTCGCCTGCAAGTCGAGCAGCGGTTTGACGGCGCGCATCTCGGGCTCGTCGTAGATGCCGTCGCTGGCGCGCGCGAGCATCACGAGCGCGGCGTCCGCGAGTTCCGACGAAAGCGGCATCTTGCTGCCCGCCCATTGCGGCATCGCGCCGCGCGATGAGCTTGCGCGCTTCACATAGGCGGTCATGTCGCGCACGCGCACGAGTTCGAGCGCGCGTCCGCCGAAGGTGAAGACATCGCCGGGTTTCAGGCGCGAGATGAACGATTCCTCCATTGCGCCGATGCGCCCGCCCGTCATGTACGCCACGTTGATGGTTGCGTTTGCAACGATCGTCCCGACGTTGTTGCGATGCCTGCGCACGAGATCCTCGCGCGGCACGCGATACACGCCGTCATCGCCTTTCACGACGCGATGAAAGTCCGGATACGCCCCGAGCGACGCGCCGCCGCGCTCGACGAACGCGAGCGCCCAGTCGAACTCCGGCTGCGTGAGATCGCGGTATGCATACGCGCTGCGGACTTCATCGAGCATCTCCGCCGAGGTGAAGCCGTCGCCGATCGCCACCGTCACGAGATGCTGCACGAGCACGTCGAGCGGCTTCAACGGCATGTCGCGTCCTTCGATGCGACGTTCCTGAATCGCCCAGCGCGCCGCCGCCGCTTCGACGAGTTCGAGCGCGTGCGTCGGCACGATCGTCACGCGCGACACGCGGCCCGGCGCGTGACCCGAGCGTCCCGCGCGCTGCATGAGGCGCGCGACGCCCTTTGGCGAGCCGATCTGGAACACGCGATCGACCGGCAGGAAATCGACGCCCAGATCGAGGCTCGACGTGCACACGACCGCCTTCAGTTGCCCGTTCTTGAGTCCCTGCTCGACCCAGTCGCGCACCTCCTTGTCGAGCGAACCGTGATGCAGCGCGAGCAGGCCCGCCCATTCCGGCCGCAGTTCGAGCAGTGCGCGATACCAGATTTCCGCTTGCGAGCGCGTGTTGGTGAAGACGAGCGAGCTTTGCGCCTGATCGACTTCATCGGCGACGGGTCCGACTTGCCGCACGCCGAGATGTCCGCCCCACGGAAAGCGCTCGATCGTGTCGGGAATCAGCGTATCGACGACGAGCGTCTTGGGCTGCGCGCCGCGCACGACCACGCGCGGCGTCTTCACGGGATGCAGCAGGGCGTCGTGCGCGAGGGCGAGATTGCCGAGCGTCGCGGACAGGCCCCAGATCTGCAGATCGGGCCGCCAGTGCGCGAGCCGCGCGATCGCGAGTTGCGTCTGCGTGCCGCGCTTGTTGCCGAGCAACTCGTGCCATTCGTCGACGACGATCATGCGCAGGTGCTTGAGTTCCTCCTGCGCATTGGCACGCGTGAGCATCAGCGTGAGGCTTTCGGGCGTCGTGACGAGCGCGGACGGCATGCGCCGGCTCTGCCGCGCGCGTTCGGTCGACGACGTGTCGCCGGTGCGCAGCCCGACCGTCCACGGCACCGACAGCGCGCTCACCGCGCTTTGCAGCGCGCGGGCGCTGTCGGCGGCGAGCGCGCGCATCGGCGTGATCCAGAGGACGGTGAGCGGCGCGGGCAGCGCGGCCGGTTTCGGCGGCGCGTGCGCATAGGCCGCGAGCGCGCCGAGCCAGACTGCCCATGTCTTGCCCGCGCCGGTCGTCGCGTGCAGCAGACCGCTCGCGCCGCGTTCGATTTCACGCCACGCCTCGCGCTGAAACGCGAAGGGCTGCCAGCCGCGTTCGTCGAACCAGCGCGCGATGCGCTCGTCGATCGGCCTGGCGGCTTCGTTCGCGTCGAACGCGAATGGCGCGGGCGTGAACTCGGCTACGGCATCGAGTTTCGCCTGCGCCGCGCGGGTACGCGGCACGCGGCGAGGACGCGGCGCGCTCATGCCGTCGCCTCGTTCAGAAAGCCCTTGAGGATGTCGAGCGTATCGGCGTCTTCGATCTGCTTGTCGGTGCGCCAGCGCAGCATGCGCGGAAAGCGCACCGCGATGCCCGACTTGTGGCGCGGGCTCGCCTGTATGCCTTCGAAGCCGATCTCGAAGACGAGCGTCGGCGTGACGCTGCGCACCGGTCCGAACTTCTCGATGGTCGTCTTGCGCACGATCGCATCGACCTGGCGCATTTCCTCGTCGGTCAGGCCGGAATAGGCTTTCGCGAACGGCACGAGCGTGCGCGTGCCATCGGCCTCGTCCCAGACGGCGAAGGTGAAATCCGTGTAGAGGCTCGCACGGCGGCCGTGGCCGCGCTGCGCGTAGAGCAGCACGGCGTCGATCGAATATGGATCGATCTTCCACTTCCACCATGTGCCCGATGCCTTCGTGCGCCCGACGCCGTACATCGACGCGCGCTCCTTGAGCATCAATCCTTCGACGCCGCGCGCGCGGCTTTCGTCGCGCAATGCAGCGAGCGCCGTCCAGTCCGATGCGACGACCACCGGCGACACGCGCAGCAAGTCCACGGCGAGATCGGACGCGAGCGCGTCGAGCTTCGCGCGGCGCGCATCGAGCGGCTCGGTGCGCAGATCGCGGCCGTCGGCTTCGAGCAGATCGTAGGCGAGCAGCGCGGCGGGCGAATCGGCGAGCACTTTTTTGGTGAGCGACTTGCGCGTGATGCGCGGCTGCAAACGCGCGAACGGCAGCGGCGCGTTCGCGCCCGGTTCCCACGCGAGAATCTCGCCGTCGATCACGGTGCCGTCCGGCAGCGCGGCGCCCAGCGCGGCGAGCTCGGGAAAGCGCTCGGTGACGAGATCCTCGCCGCGCGACCAGATCCACACGCGGCCCGCGCGCTTCACGAGCTGCGCGCGTATGCCGTCCCACTTCCATTCGACGATCCAGCCAGCGGGCGAGCCGAGCGTCGCCGGATCGGCCTGCAGCGGATGGGCGAGAAAGAACGGATAGGGCAGGCCGAGATCGCTTTCGTGCGGCGTGTCGACATCGTCGCCTTCGGCAGCGGGCGCGATCAGCCGCAGATAACGCGCGGCGCTCGGTGTCTGACGCGAATCGGTCCAGCCGACCATGCGTTGCGCGATACGCTTGTGATCGACGCCCGCGACGGCGGCCAGCGCGCGCACGACGAGCTGCCGCGCGACGCCCACGCGAAAGCCGCCGCCGATCAGCTTCGTCAGGAGAAAGCGCTCGCTCCAGTTCAGTTCATCCCAGTAGCCCAGCAGCCGCTCGCGCAACTCGGCCGGATTCGCGCCGCGCAACGTCAGCACGCGTTCCTCGATCCACTGCGCGAGCCCGAGCGACGATTCGCCCGACGCGGGCGGCAACACATGCGCGATGGTTTCGGCGAGATCGCCGACCGCCTGATACGACTCCTCGAAAAGCCATTCCGGCAGACCCGCGCGTTCGCGCGCGAACTCGGTGATGAGGCGCGTCGGCACCGACTGGCGCGGCTTGCCGCCCGCGAGAAAGTACGACGCCCACGCTGCGTCTTCCGGTTCCGCGCCCGAGAAATACGCGATCAGCGCTTCGAGCTTTTCGTTGGTCGAGGTGGTCGCGTCGAGCGCGGCGTAGAGCGTCGCGAAGCGTTTCATGATGCCTGGGCCGTGTCGGCTTCGATGGCGTCGTCGCCGTATTCGGTCTTGAAGGCGCCCGCGTCCAGTCCCTGCTCGCGCAGCCAGCGCACCATCGGCTCGATCTGTCCGTGGGTGACGATAACGCGTTGCGCGCCCGTCGCGCCGATCGCGAGTTGCAGGCCCGGCCAGTCGGCGTGATCGGACAGCACGAAGCCACGATCGACACCCTTGCGGCGGCGTGTGCCGCGCAGACGCATCCAGCCGGACGCGAAGGCATCGCTGTACTCGCCGAAGCGGCGCATCCACGTGCTGCCTTGCGCGGACGGCGGCGCGACGATCAGCGCGCCCTTGAACGCGGCCTTGTCCTTCGCGGCGATCTCGCTGACGGGCCGCGTGTGCGGCAGCGCGACGCCGGCCTCGCGGTACGCGCGATTGAGCGGCTCGACCGCGCCGTGACAGAAGATCGGCCCGATGGCGGCATCGACGCCCGCGAGCAGGCGGTGCGCCTTGCCGAACGAATAGCAGAACAGCACCGACGCGCGCCCTTGCGCCGCGTTGTGCCGCCACCATGAATCGATGCCGTCGAAGACGTCCTGCGAGCGGTCCCATCGATAGATCGGCAGGCCGAACGTCGATTCGGTGATGAAGGTATCGCAGCGCACGGGTTCGAACGGCGCGCAGGTCGGATCGGGTTCGACCTTGTAATCGCCGGACGCGACCCACACGCGCCCCTTGTATTCGACGCGCACCTGCGCCGAGCCGAGCACGTGTCCCGCCGGATGCAGCGACACGCGCACGCCATTCACGTCGATGGCTTCGCCATAGGCGAGCCCTTGCACGTCGATGCCGGGCAGCCGCGACAACAGCACGCCGACGCCCGGTTGCGCGGCGAGATAGCGCGCGTGGCCGAAGCGCGCGTGATCCGCATGAGCATGCGTGATGACGGCGCGTTCGACGGGCCGCCACGGGTCGATATGGAAGTTGCCCGGCACACAGAAAAGTCCTTCGGGCCGCGCGACGATGAGATCGGAAGAAGTGTCCACAGGTCGATGGGCAATGCGTGTGTGACAGCCGCGTGACGCGCGCGACCGCCAGAAAATTGGAACTGTTCGTTTCTGGCAACAAAAGCACGCGACGTGCCCGTCACAGCGCTTTCATCAATCGCGTGCAGGGTGTAAAAGTTTGATTGGCCTGAGCGCTCGTTCACGCGTGTCCGCTCAGGCCGCCGTTAGCGAAACACGCGCGCACGGGGCGCGCGCGCCGCAGTCTTCTTCATATGCCGATCATGGATACGATGGTTGCGCCGACCGCCGCAGAAGCGGTCTGGATCGTCAGGCTCCAGAGCCATCCTCAGTACGACTTCGTGCGTCTGAAGCGCGTGTTCACCGGCCACGGTTCGCGCCATCAGGTCGTGCTCGTCGATGTCGGGAAGCTGCTCGCGTGCGCCAATCGCGACGACACCGATTACGTGCTCAAGGCCGTCGACGACTGGCACGCGGGCAAGGTTCGCGGCATCCGCGAATTTCTCGACCCGGACAATCCGCGCGTGCCGGAAATGCCTTACGTGACGATCAGCGTGCGCCGCTCGCCGGGCTTGCTCGGACTGCTCGGCGTGCACAGGGAAGGGGTCGTGGCGTTTCGCAACGGGCAGCATCGCGCGCGCTACATGGCTCACGCGGGCGCGTTGTGCATGCCGGTGGAAGTGCATGAGCGCGAGGCGGCGCTGCTGCGCGAGATGTGCGCCGCGCCTGATGTATCGAGCGCGGAGTACGGGGAGAATTGAGAGCGGCGCGAGTGAGGCGCGATCAGCCAGACGGCAGGATCGCCGCCTGGCTGCTTCGGGGCGCCAGTGCTTCAGTTAGTTTGCCGTTGCCGAGGCGCCGCGCATCGTCTGCATGGGCATGATCGACTGCATGGGCGGGCGCATCACTTCGTCGGGCCGGCCGTTGCCTGCGGCGAATTCCCGGCTCAGATAGTCCAGCGCATAGTCGATGAAAAAGCGCGTCTTGGCGGGCAGATATTGCCGGCCCGGATAGACGATCGACACTTTCATGTCCGGATCATCGATGGAGTAATCCTCCAGAAGGCGCACGAGCGTGCCGTCCTTCAGATCCGCCTGCACGATGCCCTCGGGCAGGATCGAAAAGCCCATGCCCTTCAGCGTGGCGAGACGCACCATCAGGCCGTTGTTGACCGTGTACACGGGCGCGAGCGTGATCTGGTCGGCGTCGCCCAGGCGATGCCGGAAGTGCCAGGTCTGGCTGCGCATCTCGTTCGGCAGTCCGACGGAAGGCAAGTTGTGCAGATCCGTGGGCGAGCCGGGCATGCCGTGCTCGGCCACGAACGCCGGCGTCGCGACCGGAACGAGCGCATTGGTGCCGACGGGCCGCTCGATGAGCGCCGTGCTCGACACCATGAACGCGGTGACGATGCCCACGTCATAGCCATCCTCGACGAGATCGACATGGCGTTCCGCGAGCGTCAGGCGCACATTGACCTTCGGATAGAGCTTGCGAAAGCCGTCGACGAGCGGCGTCAGCGTGAGCAGCGAAAGCGCGCTCGACGCCACCACGCGCAGCGTGCCGCTCGGCTCGCCTTCGGTGTGCGTGACCGTGGACTCGAGATGATCCAGTTCCTCGAGCAACGCGCGGCAACCCTCGAGATAACGCGTGCCGGCTTCGGTGAGAGAAAGATTACGGGTGGTGCGGTTAATCAGGCGAGTTCGCAAATGCGCTTCGAGCATGGCGATTGCCCGGGTGACCAGCGCATTCGAAACATCGAGTTGTTGAGCAGCGCGGCGAAAGCTCTCCGTATCCGCCACACGCACGAAGACGCGCATTGCATGGATCTGGTTCATCACTGGTGCCCTCTCAGTTGTGTCACATTGCCCCAGACCGACTCAGTGCGACACGCGCATGTCCGATCGCTGAAGGATGTGTGAAGTCGATAATATTGACACTCGGCAAATATTGCAATAACCATGTTACGAAGATTAGGTAAGCGAAGCGCTTTTTTAAACCTCCATATGCACTGCGCCTGTGCGGCGCGTAATTTTGTCAGTTTGGCGCCATTCTTAATGGCGGCTGATTTCGATTTGTCTCAGGGACTATAAGACGTTGCGATCATTTCGACAATAAAATTGTGGATTTTCTTATGATATATGTCATGAATGCTTACTAACTCGCATTTCATGCTGCATTTTTGAATTCAAATGAAATTGATATATCTTTTCGTTGATTTTATTTATCGGTTTTCACGCTCGAATAGTCCTCTCGCAATGAATCCGAGTGTGAATGCACGAGGCGCGGATTAATCTTTCTGGCAATGCGGCAGGAAATGGCATTTCCATGAGATGCGCGTTGATTTCCAGCTTCGCGAGCCCGGTTTCATTCAAATACGGCGGCTTTTTGCGGCATGTGCATCGCCGCACTGATTCCCGATGCCATAATCGACTCACACTCAAGGGAGGCTTCTGAATGGCTCAATCGAATCTGGCGTGCGTAACGCTCCCGGGCGGCGAAACGATCCCGAAGCTCGGTCAGGGAACCTGGGAAATGGGCGAACGCGCGAATGCGCGCAAGAGCGAGATCGCCGCGCTGCGCGAGGGCGTCGAGCTGGGAATGACGCTTATCGACACCGCCGAGATGTACGGCGACGGCGAAAGCGAAAAGCTCATCGCGGAGGCGCTCGGCGACAGGCGCGACGAGCTGTTCATCGTGAGCAAGGTGTATCCGCACAACGGCAGCGAACGCGGCGTGCAGACCGCGTGCGAGCGCAGCCTGAAGCGCCTGAAGACCGACCGCATCGACCTGTACCTGCTGCACTGGCGCGGCGGGGAAGATCTGGAAGGCGTCGTCGCGGGGTTCGAAAAACTGAAGCGCGACGGCAAGATCCGTCACTGGGGCGTGAGCAACTTCGACACCGACGACATGGAAGAACTCTTTTCGCTCGATGGCGGCAGCGCTTGCGCAACCGATCAGATTCTCTACAACGTCGCGCGGCGCGGAGCGGAGTTCGATCTGCTGCCGTGGCTGCGCGAGCGACGCCTGCCCGCGATGGCGTACAGCCCCGTCGATCACGCGCGTCTGCCGCGCGGCGGCGCGCTGGAAAAGATCGCGGCGGCGCGCGGCGTATCCGCGTTTCAGGTGGCGCTCGCGTGGGTTCTGCGGCAACCGGAGGTGTTCGCCATTCCGAAGGCGGCGGACGTCGCGCATGTCCGCGAGAATCGCGCGGCGCTCGACCTCGATCTGTCCGCCGATGAACTCGCGGACATCGATCAGCAGTTCAGGCCGCCGAAGTCGAAACGCTCGCTCGAAATGCTTTGATGCCGCGCCCGGTCAGGTGCACGCGTGATGCGCGTGCACCGAGCCGAGCACCGCGACTTCCGCGGGCGTGCGCCGCAGATCCGCTTCGTTGACCTGCTTCGCGTCGGCGAGGAAATCGTCGACGATCGAGGACACTTTCGTGTCCGTCAGGCACAGCGACACGCGCTTCGTGTCGTTATCGGAAAGCGACGCGCGCTGCGACAGGAACAGCACGCCGTATTGATAACCGCGCACGATGCCGCGCACCGCGCCCACGCATTGCCCTTGCGCCGTGTTGTCGGACTTCGCGGCGCACTGCTGCGCGAGCGCGTAGGCGGAAAAGCTGGGGTCGGCGGCGCCGGGCGTCGGGGCTTGCGGTGCGGTTTGCGCGTGCGCGGCCATCGCGACGCTGAAGGCGAACGTGCTGAGCGCGACGGAAAGGGCGGGTTTCATCGATGGAATCCTCGTTGTTGTGGACAGTGTCCCCTGAGAGGCGCGCGCGGCCGCTTTGGTTCCGCTCGGGTTCCCGATGAAGCCGCCTTCCTCTTGCGCGTGGTCAGTCCGCCTGACGTTGCAGCGCGCGCAATTCGTCGACGGGAATGTGGCAATGAATCGCGTGGCCGTCGCCGGCGTCGCGGCACGGCGGCGTTTCGGTCTCGCAGATCGCGCCGATCTTGCGCCCGCAGCGCGTATGGAACACGCAGCCCGTGGGCGGATTCGCCGCGCTCGGCAATTCGCCCGATAAACGGATGCGCCTGGCGTGCGTCCCGTCGAGCGACGGCACCGACGACAGCAATGCTTCGGTGTACGGATGCTGCGGGCCGTCGAAGACCGCGGCCGCGCGACCGATTTCCATGATGCGGCCGAGATACAGCACCGCGATGCGATCCGACAGATAGCGCACGACATGCAGATCGTGCGAGATGAACACGTAGCTCACGCGCCGCTCGCGCTGCAGATCGGCGAGCAGATTGAGGATCGCGGCCTGCACGGAGACGTCGAGCGCGGAGGTCGGCTCGTCGCAGACGACCACGCGCGGATCGCCCGCGAACGCGCGCGCGATGGCGACGCGCTGCTTCAGCCCGCCCGACAGTTGCCGCGTGCGCGAAGTCAGATAGCGCGCCGGCAGGCGCACGGCTTCGGTCAGGGTATGCAGACGTTGCTCCTTCGCCTCGCCGCGCAGCGCCGTGAGCTTCGACAGCGAACGCGCGATCAGACGCCGCACCGAATGCGCGCGGTTCAGCGCGGAATCCGGATTCTGGAACACGATCTGCAGCGACTTCACCTGTTCTTCGCTGCGCCGGGTCACGCGTTCGGGCAGCGCCGCTCCGTCGAGTTCGAGCGACGCGCCCTTGTCCGGCGACACGAGACCGAGCAGGAGCTTGGCGAGCGTCGTCTTGCCGCTGCCCGATTCGCCGACGAGACCGAGCGTCTCGCCCTGCACGAGATCGAGCGAGACATCGTGGACGGCGCGCACCTCTTCATCGCCGACACGGAAGGTTTTGGAGAGATTGCGCGCCGATAGCGCTAGCGGCTGCCCGTCGCGAGGTTCGACGGGCGCGGGCGCTTCTTCGGTCGAGCGCGGCAGCGTCTGTGCGCGCTCGTGATAGTGACAGCGCGCCATCTGATCGCCGTGCGCGGACGCGACGCGATAGGGCGGCGGCGCATCGTTGAGACAGCGCTCGTCGGCGAGCTTGCAGCGCGGCGCGAAGATGCAGCCCTGCGCGATCGATCCCGGCAGCGGCAGCGAACCGGGAATCGTATCGAGCCGCCCGGTTTCCTTGCCGCGTCCCTCGCGCGGCAGGCAGCGCAGCAGGCCGACCGTGTACGGGTGACGCGGCTGCGCGAACACGTCGGCGGTGGCGCCTTCCTCGACGAGCTTGCCCGCGTACAGCACGCCGACGCGATCGCACATGCGCCCGATCACCGCGAGGTTGTGGCTGATGAAGAGCACGGCCGTGCCGAGTTCCGCACGCAATTGCGCAATGAGATCGAGCACTTCGGCTTCGACGGTGGCGTCGAGACCGGTGGTCGGCTCGTCGAGAATCAGCAGTTCGGGATTGCACGCGAGCGCCATCGCGATGACGACGCGCTGCTGCATCCCGCCCGACAGCTGATGCGGATAACTATCCATCACCCGCTCGGGAGACGCGATACGCACGCGCTTCAGCATCTCGGCGGTGCGGGACAGCGCTTCGTCGGCGGACGCGCCCGTGACTTCGAACGCTTCCGAGACTTGCCGCGCGATCGTCAGCGACGGATTCAGCGCGCGTCCGGGGTCCTGATAGACCATCGAGACGGCGTTGGCGCGCATGCCGCGCAGCGCGTCGGCGTCGAGCGTGGCGACGTCGCGCCCGGCGATGGAAATGCGGCCCGCCTTCACGCGGCCGTTGCGCGGCAGGTAGCGCAGCACCGCGAGCGCGGCGGTCGACTTGCCGCAACCCGATTCGCCGACGAGTCCGTATGCCTCGCCGCGCTTCACGCGCAGCGTCACGTCTTGCAGCACTTCGCGCTCGCGTCCGCGCGCCCGATAGGCGACGGTGAGACCGACGATCGTGAGCGCGTCGGCCTGATCGCCTTTGGCGGCGCCGAACGTGGGAAAAGCCGACGGCGGCGGTCCGTTCATCGGTCGAGCGCTCCTTGCACGGCATCCGCGACGAGATTCACCGCGACGACCAGCGACGCGATCGCGGCGGCGTCGAACACGACGGTCCACCACGCGCCGCCCGCCATCAGCGTATAGCTTTCGGACAGCGCGAGGCCCCAGTCGGCCGATGGCGGCTGGATGCCGAAGCCGAGGAACGAAAGCGTCGCGACCGCGAAGATCGCGTAGCCGAGCCGCACCGTCGCCTCGACGATGATCGGCGGCAGCACGTTCGGCAGAATCTCCGCGAACATGATGTAGAGCGCGTTTTCGCCGCGCAGTTGCGCCGCGAGCACGTAGTCCAGGTGCCGTTCGCTCAGCACGGCGGCGCGCACCGTGCGCGCGGTGATCGGCGCGAAGGTCAGGCCGATGACGAGAATCACCGTCGTGTTGCTCGCGCCGACGGCCGCCAGCGCGAGCAGCGCGACGATCACGAGCGGCAACGCGAGCAGCGCATCGATCGCGCGGCCGATGACGGCATCGACCCAGCCGTCGAAATAGCCGACGACGAGCCCGATCGCCGTGCCCGCCGCCGTGCCGAGCAAGGTCGCCAGAGGCGCGATGGTCAGGATGTCGCGCGAGCCGACGATCACGCGCGCGAACACGTCGCGGCCGAGCTGATCGGTGCCGAACCAGTGATCGGCGGACGGCGCGACGAGCGAATTCAGCGGGTCCGACGCGTAAGGATCGTGCGGCACGAGCCAGTGGCCGAAGAGCGCGCACGCGACCCAGAACAGCAGGATCAGCACGCCGAGCACAAAGGTGCCCGAGCGCAGCAGTGCGCCGAGCGCTTCGAAGCGTCTGGGTTTGACGGGCGCGGGGGACGCGGTGGCCGTGCTCATCGCGCGTCTCCGGAGGAATCGGCGGTGCGCAGGCGCGGATTGAGCACGACGTAGAGCGCGTCGGCGATCAGATTCGCCGCCGTATAGATCACGCCGATGGTCAGCACGCCGGCTTCGAGCATCGGAAAGTCCTTGCCCCGCGCGGCGGTGTAGATCAGCGAGCCGATGCCCTGGTAGTGAAACAGCGTCTCCACCACGACGAGCCCGCCGATCATGTAGCCGAGCTGCGTCGCGGCGACGGTCACGGTCGGCAGCAGCGCGTTGCGCAGCACATGCCGCACGATCACGACGCGTTGCGGCAAGCCCTTGAGAATCGCGGTGCGCGTGTAGTCGGCGTCGAGCGCTTCGACGGTGCCCGCGCGCGCCATCCGCGCGATATAGCCGAAGAACACGAGCACGAGCGGCAGCACCGGCAGAATCAGATGCTTCAGTTGCACGAGGATGTTCGCATCGGCGGGCGCGGTCGCTTCGATCGGCAGCCATTGCAGCCATACGCCGAAGATCAGGATCAGCACGATCGACGAGACGAACTCCGGCACGACCGTCGCCGTCAGTCCGCCGATGCTGATGAGCCGGTCGATCCAGCGTCCCGCGTGCAGCGCCGCAAACACGCCGCCCGCGATGCCGAGCGGCACCACGACGATGAACGCGAGCGCGCCGAGCTTCGCCGAGGCCCACAGCGCACTGCCGATGAACGGCGCGACCGGCGCGCGAAACGCATAGGACTCGCCCATGTCGCCGCGCAGGAAATGGCTGATCCAGCTCGTGTATTGCGTGAGAAGCGGCCGGTCGACGCCGAGCTGATGATTGAGCGCCGCGACGGCGCGCGCATCGGCGAGCGGGCCGAGAATCGCGCGGCCGACGTCGCCGGGCAGGAGCTGGCCACCGGCGAACACGATCATCGACAGCAGCCAGAGCGTGACGAGCGCGAGCAGCAGCCGCACGCCGATGAAGCGCACGACGCGTTTCATTTTGGCGAAGTCGGCGGCGTGCGCCGTCGGCGTGACGGTGCTCATTTACGCGGACACCGTCGCGCGGTCGAACCACATCTGCGAGATCGCGTTGAAGCGCACGCCGGAGACGTTCGCCCGCGTGACGATCAGCTGGTCGTAGAAGTAGGGGATCACGACCGGCGTTTCGTCGAGCAGCAGACGCTGGATCTGGCCTGAGAGCTTCTTCTGCGACGTGACATCGAGCGCCGCGACGAACTGCGCGACGAGCTTGTCGTACTCCGGATTCCTGAAGTGCGCCGCGTTCCAGGTGCCGCTGCTCGTCAGCGGCGCGTTGAGGAACACGTTCGGCACGCCGCGATGCCCGTAATCGGTGATGCCGAGCGGCGAATCCAGCCAGTCCGATTTGCCGAACGTGCCTGAGCCGTAATAAAGGTCCTGGCTTTCCACCTTCAACTGGATGCGGATGCCGACGGCCTTCGCCGCGTTCTGCACGACCACCGCGAGATCGGGAATCTCCATGTACTTCTCGGTCGTCAGCGTGATGTCGAAGCCGTTCGCGACGCCTGCCTCGCTCATCAATTTCTTCGCTTGAGCGATATCGATCTTGCGCTGCGGCACGGTGAGATCGCTGGACGGAAACACCGGCGCGAACGGGCTGTCGTTGCCGACCTGCGCGCGGCCGCGAAACAGTCCCTTGACGATCACTTCGCGGTCGATCGCGAGCGCCAGTGCCTGACGCACGCGCTTGTCCTTGAACGCGCCCATGTCGCAGCGCATGTGAATCTGCCGATGCGAACTCGATTTCGTGCCCAGCACCTTGAATTGCGGATTCGTGAGGATCGAGACGCCGCCCTGCACGGTGAAATCGCCCATCACGTCCGCCTGGCGGCCTTGCATCGCCAGGAGTTGCGCCTGCTGGTCCGCGTAGAAGGAGAAGCTCACGCGATCGGGCAAGGACTTCTCGCCCCAGTAGTCGGGATTGCGCACGAACGACGCACCGACCTTCGGCGTGTATTTCTCCAGCTTCAGCGCGCCCGTGCCCATGAAGGTCTTTTCATAGGGGCCGGTGAAACTGGCCGGCAGGATCACCGCGTTATACGTATTCGACGAAACGTAGTACGGGAAATTGCCGTTGGGCGCATCGAGATGAAACTCGACGGTGTGATCGTCGACGGCCTTCGCCGAGTCCTTCGACAGCACGCCCTTGAGCACCGAAAGCGCAGCCGAGCCCGCGCCCGGATCGGACAGGCGGTTGAAGGTCGCGACGACGTCCTTCGCGGTCATCGGCTGGCCGTCGTGGAACTTCACGTTCTGGCGCAACTTGAAGGTCCACACGTCGCCCTTCGCATTCGACGACCACGACAGCGCCAGCGCGGGCTTGAGCGTCAGATGCTCGCTGTCGTCGTCGATCAGGAATTCGCCCGTCTGGTTGATGAGCGCGAGACCGGCGGCGTCCGTTACGGTGAGCGGATCGACGGCGCCCGCCGGCATCAGATGCGCGACGCGGATCGTGCCGCCCGGCTTGCCCGCGCCCTGCGCGCGTGCGGACGGCATGCCGAACAGGCCGCCTGCCGTCAACGCCACGCCCAGCACGCTCGCGTGGCGCAACAGTTCGCGGCGCGTCAGGCGGCCGGCCTTGAATTCGTCGATCGCGTGATTGCCCAGTTCACCCGCATGCGGGCGGGCGAGATCGAGGAGATGCGCGTCGGTCGAAGGTTTCTTCATCGTGTGCGGATGTCGGTAAGGTCGCGCTCGCGCGATCGTTCGCCGCGCAAGCGCTCAGGATAGCCGCGCCAAAAGCGCCGCCGCGTCTTGGTGGGGTAGCAAGGAACGCGCCGGGGTTTCATCGCGCGCGCCTCTGGCCGCCTCAGTGATCGTGTGGATGCTTGTGAATGGGATCGACCCAGTAGACCGCCTCGGGCTGCTCCACGGCATCGATATTCAGGTTCACCACCACCGCTTCGTTATCGCTGCGCACGAGCACGCATTCGAGGGGATCGTCGGTGCTGGCGTTGATTTCCTGGTGCGGCACGTAGGGCGGCACGAAAATGAAGTCGCCGGGACCGGCCTCGGCGGTGAATTCGAGGTGCTCGCCCCAGCGCATGCGCGCCTGGCCGCGCACGACATAGATGACGCTTTCGAGCGCGCCGTGATGATGCGCGCCGGTCTTCGCGTTCGGATGGATCGTGACCGTGCCGGCCCAGATTTTCTGCGCGCCGACGCGCGCCGCGTTGATCGCGGCCGCGCGGTTCATGCCCGGCGTCTGTGGGGTGTTGGTGTCGAGCTGATCGCCCTTGATGACCTTGACGCCGTGTTCGCGCCAATCAACATGCTGATGATGTGGGTCGCTCATGTCGGTTTTATCGTCTGCGGATATGAAAAGTCCGTTGCCGCCACCAACCGAGCGAGCAACGGACTTCCGATACTACACGCTTAAGCGCCGATCATTTCGCTTTCGCGTTGACGATCGCCTCCGAGACATTGCCCGGCGTTTCCGCGTAGTGCTTGAACTCCATCGTGTAAGTGGCGCGGCCTTGCGTCAACGAGCGCAGCGACGTGGAGTAGCCGAACATCTCGGCGAGCGGCACTTCCGCGCGCACCAGCTTGCCGCCGCCGCCCGCGATGTCTTCCATGCCCTGCACGATGCCGCGCCGGCCGGAGAGATCGCCCATCACGTTGCCCATGAAGTCTTCGGGCGTTTCCACTTCGACGGCCATCATCGGTTCGAGCAGCACCGGTCTCGCGCGGCGCATGCCTTCCTTGAACGCCATCGAGCCGGCCATGCGGAACGCGTTTTCGTTCGAGTCCACGTCGTGATAGGAGCCGAAGGTCAGCGTCACCTTCACGTCGACGACCGGATAGCCCGCGAGCACGCCGGCCTTCAGCGTTTCCCGAATGCCTTTGTCGACTGCCGGAATGAACTCGCGCGGAATCACGCCGCCCTTGATCGCGTCGACGAATTCGTAGCCCTTGCCCGGATCCGGCTCAAGCGTGATGACCGCGTGACCGTACTGGCCGCGTCCGCCAGACTGCTTGACGAACTTGCCTTCGACATCCGCGACCTTGTTGCGCACGGTCTCGCGATACGCGACCTGCGGCTTGCCGACCGTCGCCTCGACGCCGAACTCGCGCCTCATCCGGTCGACGAGAATTTCGAGGTGCAGCTCGCCCATGCCGGAAATGATGGTCTGGCCGGATTCCTCGTCGCTCGTGACGCGGAACGACGGATCTTCCTGCGCGAGACGATTCAACGCGATGCCCATCTTTTCCTGGTCGGCCTTGGTCTTCGGCTCCACCGCCTGCGAGATCACCGGCTCCGGGAAGATCATCCGTTCGAGGATGATGACGTGGTTCGGATCGCATAGCGTGTCGCCGGTCGTCGCTTCCTTCAGGCCGACCGCCGCCGCGATATCGCCCGCGCGCACTTCCTTGATTTCCTTGCGCTCGTTCGCGTGCATCTGCAGGATGCGGCCGAGACGCTCCTTCTTTTCCTTCACCGGGTTGTAGACCGTGTCGCCCGAATTCACCACGCCCGAATAGGTGCGAAAGAAAATCAACTGGCCGACGAACGGGTCCGTCATGATCTTGAAGGCGAGCGCGGAGAACGGCTCGTCGTCGCTCGGATGGCGTTCCGCTTCCTTGTCGTCTTCGGTGTGGCCGAGAATCGCGGGCACGTCGACGGGCGAGGGCAGGTAGTCGATCACCGCGTCGAGCATCGCCTGCACGCCCTTGTTCTTGAACGCGCTGCCGCACAGCATCGGCACGATTTCATTGGCGATGGTGCGCTTTCTCAGCGCCGACTTGATCTCGTCTTCGGTCAGGCTCTCGTGATCTTCCAGATACTTCTCGAGCAGATCCTCGCTCGATTCCGCCGCCGCCTCGACCATCTTGCCGCGCCACTCGTGCGCGAGCTCCTTGAGGTTGTCGGGAATCTCCTCGTAGTTGAACTTGATGCCCTGGCTGTCGTCGTCCCAGACGATCGCCTTCATCTTCACGAGGTCGACCACGCCCTGAAAATGCTCTTCCGCGCCGATGGGAATCTGGATCGGCACCGCAACGCCCTTCAGGCGCTCGCCGATCTGCCGCTGCACGCGAAAGAAGTCCGCGCCCACGCGGTCCATCTTGTTGACGAACGCGATGCGCGGCACCTTGTACTTGTTCGCCTGACGCCACACGGTTTCGGACTGCGGCTGCACGCCGCCGACGGAGTCGTAGACCATGCACGCGCCGTCGAGCACGCGCATCGAGCGTTCGACTTCGATGGTGAAGTCGACGTGTCCCGGCGTGTCGATGATGTTGATGCGGTGTTCCGGATAGTTGCCGGCCATGCCTTTCCAGAAGGCCGTCGTGGCCGCGGAGGTGATCGTGATGCCGCGTTCCTGCTCCTGCTCCATCCAGTCCATCGTGGCCGCACCGTCGTGAACCTCGCCGATCTTGTGCGTCACGCCGGTGTAGAAAAGGATGCGCTCGGTAGTCGTCGTCTTGCCGGCATCGATGTGAGCGCTGAT
>Ga0160459_100316_pt1 | contig 21846 bp, 17 predicted proteins | sample HID1973K_E6MG_FD_108208 | JGI IMG/M metagenome (GOLD analysis project Ga0160459, IMG submission 108208) | Enriched mosquito-associated microbial communities from UW Madison campus, WI, USA - HID1973K_E6 MG | ecosystem: Host-associated > Arthropoda: Insects > Digestive system > Unclassified ... | reverse complement strand
CGAGCACCACCATCGCAAAGATGCTGGTCCCGGCGCTGACATTGCCCGTACGAGGCGCTACCGAGCAGGTGGCAACCATGCCTGTTCCCGCGTCGCCCTCAGGCGGACAGAACACGGCCCCCGCCTGCAGCGCCCCTGTTGGGTCGAGCAGTGCGGCACCCGCTTCAGTCAGCAGTCCGGCGTTGGTACCGGCAACCAGTGTTTCAGGCAGCAGCCGCCCAACCTCCAGCCCGGGCGCGGTCCGCGCCACAAGCGTGCCGTACCGTTTCAGCAGTTCCGCATCGTAGGTGTTGGTGGCCGAATCGATGGGAAACATGCCCGATGCATCACCGATTCCAACGACTTTCCGGCCGGTAAGACGCCAATGCACGTACCCGGCGAGCGTGGTCATGAAGTCGACTTGGGAAACGTGCGGTTCCTGGTCAATTACAGCCTGGTGAAGGTGGGCTATGGACCATCGCAGCGGGATGTTTGTCTCGAAAAGAGTGGTGAGCTCCTGCGCTGCCAGTCCGGTATTCGTGTTCCGCCACGTCCGGAAGGGCACGAGCAGTTCACCGTCGGCACCGAAGGCGAGGTACCCGTGCATCATTGCAGAGATGCCGATCGACGCCAGGGCCCCGGGCCGCACGCCGTGCCTGCGCTCCGCGTCGTCCAGTAGATCCGAGTAGGCCGCCTGCAGCCCGGACCATACCTCTTCGAGGGAGTAGGTCCACAAACCGTCCTCCAAGGCGTTCTCCCAGGCAAAACTTCCCACGGCAAGCACCGTCCGGGGATCATCACCAATCAGGCAAGCTTTGATGCGGGTGGAGCCAAGCTCAATCCCCAGACGGCCACGTCCGGAACGGATGACTTCGGCCGCGGTATCGGCACCGGGAATACTCACTGAGGATCCTTCGCTTTGTTAGCGCTAACAGACTGTTTGCATCCAAACGTACTCGATCCGGAAATGTACGTCTAGAGGAGGCACCCGCTTTGGGGCGGCGGCGCCTGCCGGCCAACGCTGGCGTGTGGGCTACAACTTTAGGGTGCCTTCGCCGGTTCGGGGCAGCTATTTGGCTTAATGGGCGGCTCCCAGGGAACAGGATCCAAGGACTCTTCATAGATTGCAGTCTGGCCACCGTTCTCATAGACGGCATGCGGGCCGGAGGTCGCTTGGAGGCTTCTCGCCAGCCATCTCGAAACGCCGATAATGGGAGATTCCGTCAAGCTGGCACGGGGTCAGGAAACGACCGCGTCCCCATTAACGAAAGATCCTCCTTCCTGCGGGCATGTTTCGTCGCGGGAAGGAGGATCCTTTAGGTGGTGGTCGCTACATGATGTGTCGGAAGGTTGACCAGCCGCTGCCGATCTTGACGCCTGCACTGAGTCCGTTGCCGTTGTGGGCGTAGTACCAGAGGTCGCCGTTGGCATCGACGCCGAGGATGTCGGCCTGGTCGTCGCCGCTCCAGTCCGAAGCGATCATTTGTTTGTGGTTGGCCCAGCCGCTACCGATTTTGACGCCGGCGCTGAGTCCGTTGCCGTTGTGGGCGTAGTACCAGAGGTCGCCGTTGGCATCGACGCCGATGACATCGGCTTGGCCATCACCGCTCCAGTCCGCCGCCGCCATTTGTTTGAAGTTGGCCCAGCCGCTGCCGATCTTGACGGGAGCGCTGAGTCCAGTGCCGCTGTGGGCGTAGTACCAGAGATCGCCGTTGGCATCGACGCCGATGACATCGGCTTGGCCATCACCGCTCCAGTCCGCGGCCGCGACGTGAAGGAAGTTGCCCCAGCCGCTACCGATTTTTGTTGGGCTGGAGAGTTGGTAGTTGTTATTGGGGTAGTACCAGAGATCTCCGGCAGGGTCCACGCCCAAGACGTCTGCGGCACCGTCACCGCTCCAGTCCGCGGACATTACGTGTTTGTGGTTTGCCCAGCCGCTGCCGATTTTGGTGCGGGCGCTGAGTCCGTTGCCGTTATGAGGGTAAAACCAGAAGTCACCGTTGCCGTCGACGCCCAAGACGTCGGACTGCCCGTCCCCACTGAAGTCGGATACGCGCTCTCCGTCCGCTCCGGGTGACTTGGCGCCGTTCTGGCTGGTCAGAACCTTGCCCGTCCAATACGACGCGCTGGGGTTTTCGACCGTGGCTACCGGGCCGAATACGGCAGCCCGGTTCGAGCATTGCACCAGGTTCCAGTGCAGGTGGATGCCGTAGGCAAGGCCGGTGTCCCCGGCGCCGCCAAGGTAGGTCCCTGGGGAGACGTACTGCCCGACCTTGACAGCCACGCTGCTCAGGTGCCCGTACTGGGTGCAGTAGTTGCCGCCGTGGTCGATCATGACCTCGTTACCGTTGACGTCCGGCCGCGGGTTGTTATCCAAACCTGCGATGATGACTTTTCCGCCGGCTGAGGCCGAGATGGCGTCGCCATAGGACATGCCGATGTCTACGGCGTTGTTCGACAAGCCGTCATTAGGGTGTGAGTAGTTGGTGACGGTGTGCGAGACGCCGGCCGGGAATGGAAAGTACAGTGCCGGTGCGGCCTGGGCTGCCGGCAGTCCGCCGACCAGCCCCGTGGCTGCTATTACGACCGCCCCAATGGTCGCCCCCATTATTTTTTTGAACAAGTGCTCTCCTAGAGTCATCCTTATTGCCGCCTGAGCGCGGCCAAAGTGATCCTAGATGCTGACTATCAAATTGAGTTATTAATGTCCGCGCACTAGTTGATTGTGTCGACGCACAGCCCTTTGACTTGACCGACGGCTTACGGAAAGGCTGGCTGGATTCATTGAGCTTCTACCGCCAGCCCGGATGGCAAAGTCGAGCGTGGCACCTTCGGCACCATCGATGACGTCCCAACCGACAGAACCCTCATCGGCACGCAGCAAGGAGGGTCTTTTGGACCACTCCCCCGGGTGCCAAAACGCCGATAAGTTGTCTTATGTAAAGTGAACCCCTTCGTATTGCATCAGATGCATTATCCAGGGGCTTTTCCGGCCGCCGGCGAGGTAATTATTCCCCGGCAGCAACGCGGGTCCTTGACGTCAGAAGGGTTACCGACGTCGAGCCGAGAGTGTCAGCCTCCGCACTCGATGCAGTAGGACTGGCCGTTGGTTTCGCGGGCGATCTGGGACCTGTGGCGGACCAGGAAGCAGGATGAGCAGGTGAACTCGTCGGTACCCTGCGGGACGACCTGGACGATGAGTTCCTCGGAGACGATTTCGCCGCCGGGCGTCAGCCCTTCGTCGAGGGCGTCAGCTTCGTCCAGCTCGGTGACGACGCTGCGGGCATCCGGTGCGCTGGCGGACTTCAGCGCTTCCAGGGAACTGTCCTGGGATTCCTTGACGTCGGAACGGACTTCGTCGTAATCGGTAGCCACTGTGATGGTCCTCGTTTCTGCAATCTGTTGCTTGTTGTCTGACCAGAGAGCAACCTACACCACCCTGAGGGCTCTTCCTGCAGGTATAGGGCTGCCGCCCTTCGGGATAAGCCATATGTCCGCAAGGCGGCGGGTCTTGACGCGTCCCCAGCGCGCGCCGACACTCGTTACCACACACCGACAAACGGGAGGCCGCCGTGAACGGTCAGCGCATCGGCTACGTACGGGTCAGCACCGTGGACCAGAATGAGCTGCGCCAGCTCGAGGGCCAGGTCCTGGACCGGGTCTTCACCGACAAGGCCTCCGGCCGGGACACCGCGCGTCCGCAGCTGACCGAGCTGCTGCGGTTCGTCCGTGACGGTGACACCGTGGTCGTGCACAGCATGGACCGGCTCGCCCGCAACCTCGACGATCTACGAGCCCTGGTCCAGGGCCTCACCAGGCGCGGAGTGCGGGTGGAATTCCTCAAAGAACAGCTCGTCTTCACCGGCGAGGACTCCCCCATGGCCAACCTCATGCTTTCCGTCATGGGTGCCTTCGCCGAGTTCGAGCGGTCTCTTATCAGGGAACGCCAAAAAGTAAGGTATCGCGCTGGCAAAGCAGCGCGGCGCGTACAAAGGACGAAAGAAGACCCTGACGCCTGAGCGTGCGGCCGAGCTGGTCCAGCGCGCCGGCAACGGCATCCCCAAAGTCGCTCTTGCCCGCGATTACGGAATCAGCAGGGAAACCGTCTACCAATACCTCCGCAACGCCAGGCTGGAGCCAACCTAGCCACTCCCCCTGACCCAAAACCCCGTCCAGCGACCGATCACAAAGTCGTAGAGACCGCCGCCGGCGCTCCCAGCTAATCTCCACGTTCACCCGGCACTGTTGGCTACGGAACTTCGGCCAACCGCTATTTGGCCGGAGTTTCGCCACTTTGTGCTAAATCCGGCCTTTTGGAGAAGTCCCCGTTCTGTGCCGGTCTCGAGGCTGCACGCGACAGTCCCGCTCCACCCCGGCTGGTTCAGCGCCTGAAGGGAGGTCATCCCTCCCTTCATGCAGCAGTTCGACACTCAACAGTTTCAGAGTCAGCCCCGTGAATCGCCAGGGCGCTTGGCGGCTAGCACCGACAGGCATTCGTGCGCAGGTTTCGAGGCAGAAACTTGTCGATTTCCTCGTCGGAAAAGGTGAGATCTTCCTGTTCCTTCAAGGCCCGTTGAGCCGAGCGATAGGCTTTGGAACTGGTGTCTGGAGCTGCCCGATAGACCTCCTGCGCCCGAGCACTTAGCTCCTCTCTCCGTTCTCTAATCTCATTGACGGGCACAGCGTGCCCCTTTATATCCGCTAGCAGGTGGATATAGCTGTCTCTGATCCTGAGTAGGGATTTGGCCGCTTCTCGATGCTCAACGGCTTTTTGCGTCGGATTGAAGCTGAGTTGATACAGCGTGTAGCCGGCGGTCAGGGTGGCGAAACCTAGGGCCACGTACAGAAATGACCGGTTCTCACTTTGGAGGCTTGTCAACACTCCCCCGAACGTCAGCGCGTTAAGGACGATATTGACCCAGTGGGAGAGAACAGCTTTGCGGCTACATTGTTCCCGGGCCTTCTCGTGAGTCTTGTGCGTGTAGGCAACACGTCCAAACTCCTCCCGGATCAAGTGCAAATTTGGATCTAGTCTCCTTCAGGAGAAACCTCTACCTAACAAAGCCCACCCAATCTCAAATAGTGACGTGCCGCCTCGGCCCAGGACGCATCTCTGATAGGTTGTGCGACCTGGGCCGGGAGAAGCTTATGACTCAATTGAAGCCGTTCGACCGCGGGGGTTCGGCTTGATACCAGGCACAGGATGCAGCAAAGCTGCCTGGGCCGCCGTGGATTCGGTGCCCGGGCCGTCCCCAAGCCACAACCCGACGCCCTTCCACATCTCGTAATGCAACAACCACTCCGATGCCCATGGCAGCGTCGTATCCACCAAGAGCATCCTTGAGGACCACTGCCCGGCCATGTTGAGGCACAGTGATCCGTCGTCCCATATGTGGGGAAGGAGGCCTTGAGTGTCTGGTTCCAACAGTGGGTGCACCACGTTCACAACAGGGGTCTGTCCGACCCTCAGGGAGATCTCGATGGTGTACTCCCGTGACAACGCTGCAGGTTTCAGTCGGCCCCGCCAGACCAGCCTGTTCGGGCCAATCCGCACCGAGCTGTCGGGGAAAACGCTTTTCAGTGCCAGTGCTTGTTGACCGAGGTTCAGCCGACCCGAACTCACATCCGGCCTCCGTGGAAGGTATGGTCCGGGACGGATCGTGTGGTGCTGACTGCACCGGCAACCGCCAGTGTCGCGGTGCCGTTCTGAGCACGCAGATCTCCGGCCTGCCGGGCTTCAACCAACGGGTTGCTAAGCGCGCGGGCTCCGGCCACGGCTGCACTCTCACCGAGCACCATCCGTACACCCTTAAGGACGTTGTCGTTGCCACCGCAAGCAGCGATTCCGTTGATGTCGCGGGACACCGCTTCTGCCCACTCGAACAATGCCGCGGCCCGCCAGCGCTCATTGGCCCAGCAATCCGCGAAGTTCTCTTCAGGCATCACGGGGTTCGCGATCACGTACTGTCCGTTGATCACTTCAATGTGCTCGACAAAGCTGCCAGCGATACCCCGCAAGACGTCGAAAAGAGTCTCACCCCGCTGGTAGGCACGTGCTGCCAGAGTGGTGATCACGATCGAAGAAGGTCGCTTATCCAGACGGCCAGAGAAATAGATATCCCGGTGGCGCTTGAGCGCTTGGACAGCGAGTTGCAGGGTTGTCTTGCTGGTCCAAGCCGGAACCTCGTCCACGTCAACGCCCCGTTTCGCCAGAAGCGCTTCCTTCAGCAACACCTCTTCGCGGGCCACTTGCTTGAACCAGGCTGCGTATCCACGGGGGTCAGAACGTTGCCAAGACCTGACGTCATGATCGGTTATCAGAATTCCGTCGTCCGACCCCCGCTCCGGAGAAGTATCAGGAACGGCCGGAAGGATATCCATGTGCATGCCAGAGTATTCGAGCGTCCAGCACCGTTCGCTTTCTACCAGCGACGGTTTACCCTGTGACGCCGCTGCGAACTTTTGGAGACCCGCGCCGGTGTCCTTCTTGAGATCGTACTGGGTAGTCGAGTAGGCCTGAATTCCACGCAGCACCACAAGATCGATGTCGACGTCGTCATTGCGGTGAAACTTCCGAGTCATAGTGCCGAGGGCAAATGAGCCCTGGACGTACACCTGGTTATTGGCCGTGGACTCTGCCCAGTGCTCGTTGAGGATCGCCCCGACCTCTTGATAGCGGGAGGTGACCAGGGCCTTCTCCTTCGCAGTGATGTCCAGCGAAGAGATGCCAGCACCCAGAATCTTTTCGAGTTCCCGGAACCCTGCCCGTTCAAGTGCAATTGTCATACCACTCCTAAGAAATAGGTGTGGCCGCCGAAGTATCCGATTCGCCGAGTAATTTCTTGAGCAAGTCTTGAGGATGTAAGCTCTTCTCATCCCGGTCGCAAGGGAATGAAAACAGCCTCAGTCGGTAGCCGCTAACCTCAAGGCGGGATTACCCTGAGGCTTTTTCGTGCCGTTAGGACACAGCACTGACACTACATGTAGTGCAGTCACCTCTTTGGAACCCCAAGATGATGTATTACAAGTATGTCATTTACTCCACCGGCTATCCACAAGGCAGGACCTCAGAATGTCCGGGATTCCGCCAAAACGAGATAAAGAATCCACACCCTGTGGAGTACTAAGCCACATTCGCCCTCTCGGCGTGTCGCAGATATAGGCGTGTCGCGACATTCTAATGATGCTTCCTGACCGCTCCGCAGCCCCCCAGGCCCGACACCGAGGGGTCCCACCGTTTCTATGCACCGTGCCGGCTGATCGCATAGGCCCGGCCGATCTTGTCCCAGGAGACGCCCGCCGCCCCGACTGCGGCGACGGCGTCGTCGAGCTGGGGGTTGAGATCCTTCAGGCTCCGGCTCGGGGTGCCGACGGTGTGCAGGTACAGGTCCGTCGCGATGTCGTGGTGCTCCACCTCCAGGAATTCCGGGTGAGGGTCTTCCCGGTCGCTATCGGTGGAATCAGCGCTGGCCGGCGGACCGGCGTACCGATATTTGTCGTGCACGCACTTGAACGTGGCCCATAAGGACGCACGGAACAAGATCCACTCCCTGAGGAAATCTCTCAGCTTTACAGAACGTCGGTTATCGGCGGTTCGAAAATGCTGGGGGAGAGCCCGGAAAAGCGGGCGGTTTCCCCTTTCGAGCGCCTCGGACAATGACAAACACTTCCTCTATGCCATGGCGGAAGACGACGGTGCAGTGGCCGCCGGCGACATCGGATAGATGCTCAACGCAAAAAATGTCGTTGCCAACTAGGGTCCCGGCTGATTGCGGCCCCCGGTGTCACGTTTCTAAAACTGGCTCAAGCGCGCGAGCCCAGAGCGGTCGTTACGAACGTCGTTCGTTGCTGATGGCAGGTAGCGTGCGGAGGTTTGTGCGCCTAGAAGGAGGCAAAGGAAGCTCGAGCACCCATTGTGTCCGCTTTCCTTCCAGGCTTGGCATCAGGCTGCCTTTCTGGATGTAGCGGAAGGGTTGAGGGTCGTCTTCTGGCCGCCACCAGCCACTTTCCGGAGCGTGCACACCTGTAACTGCCCGGGTGGTGGCGGACGAGGAGTCCCGGGCCGATGTTTGCTTCGACATGTTGCCTCTCGATTGGTGTTCTGGCCGGGTGGGCTCTTTTGCCTCGACAATTGCTTTGTGGATCCGGCTAGATACATGGGGTTGAATTGCAGCCTTTGGCCCCATCGCCTTACTCCGCTGGCTGCGGAGGGTTTCCTCTCTGGGTCACCCGCGACTCGCTCGCTACAGAGGTCGCTTGTCTCTCTGCTTGCAGGTGCCCTGCCTCCCATTGACGGTGACGGTACGCCTTCATGTTCCGACCCGCCGTCGGAGCGGGTATCGCAGAAGCAGCCTTCACATAAATGAGCGCGGCTAAGTACGGCCGGGCAATCGGACAACAGGTCAAAGGAGTGGCGGCCCAGCGAGAGGTCGTCGCGAGGGTCCGGAGTGCGACCCATGTTGCCGCACTGCCAGCTCAGTCGATTTTCTGGCGGCCCAGGCGGCCGTAAACTTCTGGGCGATTAGCGCGAAGGAAAAGTGCATAAATGATGCCGCCAAAAAAGAGCGCGAAAGTAAACGTCATGAAGATCAGAGTCAGGATCGCCGATCCGCCGATCAGTTCTGGATAGTTGGCAATGGCCAGGCAAGTAATGGCACCAAGGAACAAAACACTGATGACGGGTGCAACCACTGTCTTCCAAACGGATTCCGGCTCGAAGCTGCGGCGGCGGGCAAAGTACACCAGGACCGCAAAGCTGGTGATGAACATCAACAGCAGTACGGCGAATGTGCCGCTGCCACTTGCTATGGGATACAGAGCCTCCGGAGCAACGCCCAGGAGGCTGAAGAGCGCCGTCGCCGCCGCCCATATGGTGCCCACGGCCAGTGCCGAGGCGTACGGCGATTTGTGCTTGGGATGCACCCGACCCAGGAATCGGGGAAGGGCGTGGTCTGAGGCAAGGGCAAAGCTGTACCTTGCGGCGATGTTCTGGATTGAGAGCATGCACGCCAGCACCGACGTGATGAGCATGATGACGGCGATATCAGCAAAGATCCTTCCCACAAGGCCCACGAGCGCGTCATTGAAGAGATTCACCGTATTGTTCCCTGCCTCGGCCTGGATTTTGTCCGCGCCAAAGAAGGCGATGAAGGCCCAGGCTGCCATTGCATAGAAGAGTCCGATGCCTACAACTGCCAGGTACGTTGCCCGCGGGATGGTCTTATCCGGGTTCTTGACCTCGTCCCTATAAATGACTGTTGCTTCAAACCCGAAAAAGTTTCCAACAGCGAACAACAGTGCCAGGCCCAACGTGGCGTCGGTAATCGAAGGAAGCGCGAAGCCCGCACCTTGCACCGCTCCCAGTCCGTTGGCCGAGAAGGACGCCACATCGAAGACGACAACGACGACCACTTCAAGCAGCATGACGATGGTGAGCAGCTTGGCCGAAAGATCGATCCGGTTGTAGGCCAGCAGCGTGGTGACAGCCGTAATGGCCAGGGCATACCAGTACCAAGGGATGTCTGGCCCACCCAGAGTGTTGACCACGAAGCCCTGGAGCGTCACGCCGAAGAAAGACGGCGCGAAGAAGCCAATGAAGATATAGCCGAACAGCGCAAGGAAAGCGCCTCCCAGGCCCGCGGGCTTGCCGAGACCCGCGGTGACAAAGGAATAGAATCCACCAGGGCCTTGGACGCTGCGGCTCATCTTGACGAATCCCACGGAGAAGATCAGCAGCATGAGCGTGACTAGCAGATAGATGGCCGGCGCTGTCTGCCCACTGAACATGAGCAGGACCGGAAGGGTACCTGCCACCGTGGCCAGGGGTGAGGAAAAAGCGAGCACGTTCATGACGAGTTCACCCACTCCCATGTTGCCGCTGAGCCGGTTCTCCTGCGTCTGACCAGACACCTTTAGTGCGTCGATGGTGGTGTTATTCATGTAATCCTCATCACTTATGTTGAGTTTCGAATTACAGTATCGACGGGGCAATCAAGGGTGTTGTGCCATGTTGGGACAGCTCAGGCCAGGTGCCGGGGCCGCTTCCGGCACTGACCGCGAGCAAGGAACGGGAAAGTGCCACCCCGCGGTCTGCCAGATTTTCCAGCTGCGCCGCTGTGCCGTCCCACGCAGACCAGTGGGCGGCGCGGTCCAAGAGCGCAAAGATTGCTTGGATGGCTTGCCGCGTGACAGCAAGTCCCATCTCTTCGGCCGCTGCGGCATACATCGCCTCGTGGAGGCCTTGCCAACAGGCCAACTCTTCACGCAGGCCCTCGCCCAAGAACCCCGCCACCTTGTCTGAGGCAACTAGCAGATTCCAGAGATCCGGCTCGGGGCTACCGATTTGCTGGGTGACATGGAAACGGACAAGGGCCGCCCAGTAGTCATCCGCGCACGGAATACCTTGAACCCGCTCGAGGAGCTCCTGAGCGAATCTATGGGTGAACCAAAGGAGTGACTCGGCTACAATCTGGTCCTTGCCCTGCGGAAAACTTGAGTACAGACTAGGCGCCCTGAGGCCCAACTCGCGGCCCAACGTACGCATGCTCACTGAGTTGTAACCATTCGCGGCAGCAAGCCGAAGGAAAGTCAGGAGGATCCGCTTCTTGGCCGGCGTCTGCGTCGACCAATCGCGTTGCGACAGGAATTCCAGGACAGCAGCGTTCGCCTGCTCACGCGGAGATGGACTCATTTATCCTCAACGGGACCGTAATGAGAGGAGCCTAACTAATATTCGTTAGCTTGGAAAGATCTTATCCACACCGCGCCACCCTTCCGACGACGTAATCAGCAAAGCCTTCCCGGTCCTGACCTGTTGAGACGTCGTCCATATAACGGGTCACAGCCTGTCGGAGCGACGCCAGGGGTGGAGAAAACGAGGAAACCAGCGGGGACGACATTGGAGGCCACGTGCATGTGAAGACCATTTGGTGCCTGTCACGGCCCCAGGCCACCTTGATCAGCGCTGGGCCAGTCGGCGCTGCGAACGACCCGACAAGGCGCCTGGTCAAGGCCGCGGTCGTTGTCGAGATGTAGGCATGCTGTTGCCTTTCCGGCTACCGCCAACCGCCGAGGCGACGGGGCTGCATCTATAGGAGGAGAGCGAGTCCTTGGCCGCCGCGCTGCTGGCCGATCACGAGGGCGGTCATCCCCACGGACCCACGACTCTTAACGCTGCCTTCTGGAACAAGGGGCCGGCCGTAGAGCCTGAGCCCAGTGCCCTGGAACAAGCGCTCCGCACTTCAGGCTATGGGCCTCAGGGCGTCGGCGTCGGCCATGGCGAGACGTCGATGAGGTCGCGGCTTTCTGTCATGTCGCGCAGGAGCCCTTGGACGAGCCTTACGGAGCGAACGAGCCGAAGGTCAGTTCGTTCTCCAAGATCTTTGTCAATGAGCCGAGTGGAGGCTCGCAGCCATTCGATTTGCCGTCCGTGGGCGAGCTTCCTGTTCATCATAGGAATCAACTCTCGAAAAGTAATTGGACTGGTGGAACACTTCCAGCATCTGCTTTCGAAAATCGGCTGAATCGTCCCAGTTTGGGACATAGGCAGATCCCGGCGGGGATCATCGAAGCCTCACTTCGAATCGATCCCCACGACAAAGATGAATACTCCTGACACAGCGATGAGCGCAGCGGCTGCAGCCGGCGGAATAGTCGGGACGGTGAGAAGGTTTGGCCTGCTTCGAGTCTTCTTGGCATTTTCATCCATGTACGGCGCCACGAAATTTAGCGCAGCGGCGACCAGAACCAGGAAGACTCCGAAGTACTCCACCTACGCCACGCCTCGGGCGCTTTGCGGGTCCAGTGCCGCAGCAAGGTGCTGGCTGGTGCGCCCCGGGGCCACTTGAGAGACCTGCATAGCGCAGCTGAACCCATCTGTGAGCACCAGCCCGGCTCCGCTGTCCAGCGCCGGCACAATGGAATGCTCGGCCACCTTCATGGACATGTCGAAGTGCTCCGCCTCGAAGCCGAAGTTGCCGGCAACTCCGCAGCACGACGACGATTCCACGAGGTTCGGCACTCCCCAGGCTTCCAGGACCCGTTTCTGGGCACCCGAACCAAACACGGCGTGCTCGTGGCAGTGGGTTTGCAGGACGGCGGTTTGGGGCGGAGCGACGGACGGTTTCCAGCCACGTTTGATCGCCTCATCGATGGCCACGGAGAACGAGCGGACCCGGGCAGCCACGCGTGCGGCTGCCGCCCCGCCCACCATCTTGGGCCCCTCGTCGCGGATGGTTGCCGCACAGCTCGGTTCCAGCACCACGATGTCACGGTCCGTGCCGTCGTCGAGCCTGCTGATCAGCCGGGCCAAGCGGCGCCGGGCACCGTCGCGCTGTCCAGTGGATATCCACGTCAACCCGCAGCAGGCGTCCGGCGTGCAGCCCACGGAGATTCCCGAGTCGCGCAGCACCCGGGCTGCGGCTGGGACCACCTCGGGACGGAAGGCACGGGTGAAACTATCGAGGAACAGGAGAACGTCAGCGTTGTCCGTGAACTGCGCGTCCCGGACCTGCCGCCTGACGCGAGCCGACGGCGCGAAGTCCGGTAGCCGCCGTCGTGCGCTGACGCCCAACCTTTCGCCCACCCAACGGAACGGCCGGAAGCCGGTCCCCGCGTTGGCGAGGGGTGCGATGCGCGTCAACAGCGGCAGCCACCGCGGCAGCCAACCGATCGAATAGTGCGTAAAGGGCCGGATTTTACCGCGGTAATGCTCATCCAGCAGCTCCGACTTGGCCTCAGCGATATCCACCCCGGTGGGGCAGTCGGCCGAGCAGGCTTTGCAGGACAGGCAAAGGTCCAGCGCTTCCCGGACCTCCGGGCTGGACCAGCCACCGTGACTGGTGCCTTTGGTCCGGGTAAGTTCCTGTAGGACCCTCGCCCGGCCCCGTGTGGAGTCCTTCTCATCTTTCGTGGCGCGGTAACTGGGACACATGAAGCCGCCGATGGTTGCCCGGCATCGCCCAACCCCGATGCAGGCATGGGTGTTCCCGACAAACGGGCTCACCACCGGGAGCAGGCTGCGGTTTTCGGAGGAAAGTACGACGGCGGCACCCGGCACCGCGGGCGTCTCACCGTGTGCTGGGCCCGGCAGGGGCACGCCCTCAAGAGCCAGGGAGGCAGCGAATGGCTCGGGATCCACGATAATCCCCGGGTTCAGGATCCCGGCAGGATCCCAGAGGTGTTTGAATGCCCGGAAGACGCCCACCATCGCGGGCGAATACATCACGTCCAAGAGTTCGCTGCGTGCCCGGCCGTCGCCGTGTTCCCCAGAAAGCGAGCCGCCGTAGGTCACCACGAGTTCCGCTGCTTCGCGGGTGAAGTTCTCAAAAGACTCCCGGCCGGTTTCGCTTCGGAGGTCGTAGTCCAGGCGCATGTGTACACAACCCGCACCAAAATGCCCGTACATAAAGGCGGTGTAGCCGTATTTCTCCACGAGGGGCAGCAATTCCGCGAGGTAATCTGCCAGGCGCTCGGGAGCGACGGCGGAATCCTCCCAGCCGGGCCAGGTCTGCATCCCATCGATCCTGCGCGAGGAAAGCCCGGCGCCATCTTCGCGGACCCGCCACAGCTTGGCTCGGTCTCCCGGCTCGGTGACGATCGCGTGGTCCACCACGCGGCCATCGGCTTTGAGTTTCTCCAACAGCCGGTCACAGTCGGCGGCGGCCTGTTCGATGCTGTCCGCCGAGAACTCAACCATCAGGAACGCGTTGCCCTGCGGGAGGGAGTCCACGCTGGCGGCACCCCTGCGGTGGCGCATGATGTTCACAATCGATGCGTCCAGGCCCTCGACGGCGCTTGGCTTAACCGCCAGGATGGCCGTCACATCACGGGCCGAATCGACGGTGTTCGCGTAGCCAAGACACAGGAGTGCCGTGGTACGTGGCCTCGGCACCAACCCCACTTTGGCCCGGACCACCAGCGCGCACGTGCCTTCACTACCTGCCAAGGCGGCCGCCACATCCAGGCCGTTCTCCGGCAGGAGGTGCCCCAGGTGGTAGCCGGAAACCTGCCGGGGAATGTTCCCCAGCTCAAGCCTCAGCGCAGCCAGGTTGGCTTGGGCCAGTTCCTTCAAACCCGCCAGCAGTTCGCTGGCGCGGGCGGCGGAGTGATGGTCACGCGCGTCCACGGCCCGGAGGAAGTCGAGTCCCGCATGCAGGTAGGCACCGTCAGCCGTCACAAGTTCCACTTCCTGCACGTGCTGGGTCATCCGCCCGTAGGCCACTGAGTGGTTACCGCAGGCATCGTTACCGATGGAGCCGCCAATGGTGGCCCGGGTCATGGACGAAGGATCCGGTGCGAAGGTCAACTCCCCGCCGCTTGCGTTCTCGACGTAGGAGCGCAGCTCGCCAAGGATGACGCCGGCGTCCGCCCAGACCGCCGCCTGGCCGCCGTCAAACTCTCCTACGGAGGTCAAACGGCGCGAAAGGTCGATTACCAAGGCCTCACCGATGGCGTTACCTGCCATGGACGTTCCACCGCCGCGCGCAGTGACCGGGACGCCAAGTTCGGAACAAACGCGCAACACTATCCTGACGTCTTTGACGCTTGCCGGGAAGGCGACGGCGGCTGGCCGGACACGGTAGTTGGAAGCATCGTAGGAGTACTCGGAGAGCCGTCGCGGAGAGTCATCCACTTCGATGCCTTGTCCGCGCAGTGCGGCAAGCAACTGCTCTGCTTTCGTGTCTGCGTCGTCAGCATGGGGCATGTTCGCCGTCTCCAATTCGTAGTGGTCCGCTTGGAGTTTAGGCAGGCCGGGGCCCTGCTGGAGTGTGCCAAAACAGAACGGGCACAGCGAAGGGATCCGCTGTGCCCGTGTCTCTGTCAGGAAGGAGTTACTTCAAGAACTCGGACAGGTTGTCCTTGGTAATAAGCGTGAATGGCAGCGTGTAGCGGCTGTCCACGTTTCCGCCGTTGAGGAAGTCCGTGACCACCTCAACTGCCTTGACACCCTGGCCCGCAGAGTCCTGGCGGACCGTAGCGGACATGGTGCCACCCTTGATGTCCTGCAGCGCCGGTTCGGTGCCATCGACGCCCACCACGGCCTTGAACTCGGCAGTGCGGCCCGCGTCGGCAATGGCGGAAGCGGCGCCAATGGCCATTTCATCGTTGTTGGCAACAACTGCGTCGACTTGGCCGGACGGGAAGCGCTGCAGGGTGTCCTCCATGTTGCGCTTGGCGTCGTCGCGGCTGCCCTTGGCCTGGAATTCGGCCACGATCTTGAAGTTCTCGTTGATGGTTTTGTCGAAGCCGTTCTTTCGGCGGTCGGTCCACGAGGCGCCGTAGACGCCTGCTGCGAACACGAGGTTGCCGCCGTTGGGCATCAACTTGTTCAGGTATTCAGCCTGCATCTGGCCAGCCACGGTGTCATCCACGCCGATGTAGCTCTTGTATCCGACGTCCGAGCCCTCTGCGAACTCAGTAGACAGGATGAACAGGGGGATATTGGCCGCGATGACCCGCTTTGCTGCGTTCTGGCTGGCATCGCCATCCAGGGGCTGCATGATGACTGCATCCACCTGGCGGGTGAGGAGGTCCTCAACCTGGTTCAGTTCGCTGCCAACGTCCTTCTTGGAGTCGGTGATGTTGAGCTGGACGCCCTTTTCATCCGCCGTCTTCTTCATGGCGTCGGTCATGTGGGCCAGGTCCGGATCCTGCAGGTCAAGGACTACAACGCCGATGTTGTAGGTCTTGGCGGCCTCGCCGCTGCTGGTTGCGTTGCTGCTTCCCGCGCAGCCAGTAAGGGTGAGTGCCCCCGCTGCCATCATGGCGACCGCCGCAGCGATCTTACGTCGCATACCCATTGTTGTTCCTTTCAGTGGTTTTGTCTGTGCGTTGGGAGATTGTTGGGTGCTGGTAGTTTTCCGAGGGTCAATCAGACTTCCAGCGGTTCAGCAGGACGGCGAGCACCAGGATCACGCCCTGGACGCCTTGCTGGAAGTAGGAGGAAACGCCCATGAGGTTCATGCCGTTCATCACCACGCCCAGCAGGAGCACGCCGATGACTGTTCCGCGGATGGTGCCCACTCCGCCAAAGAGGCTCGTTCCGCCAATCACTACGGCGGCAATCACTTGGAGTTCATAACCGGTACCTGCCACCGGTGCGGCACCGTCGAGACGGGCAGTGAGGACCAGGCCACCCAGGGCGGCGGTGACGCCACCGATGAGGTAGACCATGAAGAGTACCCGACCTGTTGAAATGCCGACCTTCTTGGCCGATTCCTCATTGCCGCCTACGGCGTAGACGTGGGAACCGAACTTGGTGCGGCTCAGCACAAACTCGCAGATGATGGCAGCCACCAGGAAGATGATCACGGGAACCGGGACTGGGCCCAGAAAGCCCGATCCGAGCCACTCAGCCGGTCCGCTGAGGCCGGAGACAACCTGGCCGTCAGTGATCACGAGCGCCGCCGTGCGGGCTATGGCCATGGTGGCCAACGTTGCCAAGAAGGGAAGGATGGCTCCCCAAACCACCATCGCTGCGCTGAGGAAACCGACCAGGAGGCCGACGCCGAGGCCAGCGATCAGCGGCAGCCAGAAGGCGCCACCACTAGCGGGGGCAAGCAGGGCAAAGGTCATGCCGGCCAGGCCCACCACCGATCCCACTGACAGGTCGATTCCTGCCGTGATCATGATGAAGGTCATCCCAAGGGCGATCAGTCCGATGATGGAGGACTGCCTGACCACGTTCACAATGTTGTTCAGCGTGAGGAAGTTCGGGGCCACTGCGGCGAGGAAGACCAGGATGACCACGAACAGAATAATGATTCCGTAGTCCCCAATGAAGCGCTTCACCTTGGTGGCGGTGGGGCCTTCCCTGAGGTCGGCGGGGCCCAGCTTGGTCTTGAGGGTGTCCATGGTGATGGTCATGAGTCGCTCCCGTTGGTGGTACCGCGTGCGGAGAAGGCATCAACGGTTTCCATGGATGAAGTGCTTCCAATCTTGCGGCGGTCCTCGGGAATGCCGCTGCCGTGGTCGACGTAGTCGTCCAAGGTGCCGTGGGAGATCAGGTGTGCCACCTGGGCCTCGGAGACCTCGCCAACGCGGAAGCGACCCACTACCTGCCCCTGGCGCATAACGGCGAAGCGGTCCGCCACTGCGAAGGCTTCGTCGAGGCGGTGCGTGATGATGATGACTGCGATGCCCAGGTCCTTGAGCCGCTGGGTGACTTCGATAAGCTTGTCCACCTTGGCCACCGACAGGTTCGCGGTGGGCTCGTCCATGATGATCAGACGGGCGTCGAAGGCCAGTGCGCGTCCGATCGCCACAGCCTGCCGCTGGCCGCCGGAGAGTCGCTTCACCTTGAGCCGCGGGTTGATCGGAATGTCCAGGCGCTCCAGCACGCGCTTGGTTTCGGATTCCATCCTTTTCCTGTCGATGATCCTCAACAGCGGACCCAGGATGTTCTTCTGGGGCTCGCGGCCCAGGAAGATGTTGGTCCGGACATCGAGATTGTCGGCCAAGGCGAAGTCTTGGTAGACCATCTCAACACCCTGGTCCCGGGACGCCGAGGGGGTGGGGAACGCGGTGGCCTTCCCGTCCAGCTCGATCGAGCCCCGATCGGGCTGGTAGACACCCGTCAGCACCTTCATGAGCGTTGATTTGCCGGCGGCGTTGTCTCCAAGAAGAGCGAAGGTTTCGCCGGGCATGACATCGATGCTGACGCCGCGCAAAGCGGACACCGCCCCGAATGTCTTATGTATGTCCTTTAGGGCGACCAGTGGAGTTGTCGCTGGTGGTGCGTCGGTCATCTCATCCTCGTTTGATAGGGCCGTGCAAATGAACCGGTGAAACACCTTTGGCGATGGACCATCAAACAACGTTGTTCGACTTTGCAGAATCCGGGGTAATTCAAGAAAGCCCCATAACTGCGTGACCTTCGCCACACTGTTTCACTTACTTGAACTTTGACGGACTGAATAACCGGGCATGTGTGCCACTTTGGAACACGAACGTACTGGAATTGTTGCTGCGGGAAACAATAATTTGCCGTTAAGCCGACAACCCTTAAAAGGGAAAAGTCCGGCCCGGGCACGGATCGTTGCGAAAGAATCCGTGCCCAAGCCGGGCAGTCAAAGGGCTACGCGGACAACTCCACGGCTATGGCAGCTCCCATCCGGGCGGATTTCTCCGCCGCGTCGGCCAGGATCAATGCAGCACGGCCGTCCTCGAAGCCGGGACTCCGGGAGGGAAGGCCGCGGACGGCACGGAGGAACTCGGCGACTTCAAGGCGGTACGCCTCCGCATAGCGTTCCAGGAAGAAGTTCTGGTACGGACCCATCCCCTCGACGGACCGGATTCCCCAGTGCCGCACCAGGCTGTCGTTCTTGTTGGCCACCTGGAGCAAGCCGGTGGATCCAAAGGCCTCGATGCGCTGGTCGTAGCCGTAGGCGGAATGCCTTGAGTTGAAGATGGTTACGAGTTCATCCTTGGGGCCCCGGAGGGTAACCACGGTGGAATCGAAGTCGCCCGCCTGCCGGATGCCTTCGCTGAAGACGTTGGCACCCCGGGCCGAGACCTCCACGATGTCCGGGATGAAGTAGCGTGCCATGTCCAGGTCATGAATGGTCATGTCCCGGAAAATTCCGCCGGACTGTGGCAGGTAGGCTGCCGGGGGCTCTCCTGGATCGCGGCTGGTGATGATCAGCTGCTCCAGGGCACCGATCTCGCCGGCCCCCACGCGCCGCCTGAGCTCCACGAAGTGCCTGTCGAAGCGTTTGTTGAAGCCCAAGGCGATCGGTACATCTGTGGCAGCCGCTTTGGCCCGGAGGGCGTCGACCCGGCCGATCTCCAGGTCGATGGGCTTCTCGCACAGCACCGGGATGCCGGCGTCGATCGATTGTTCGATAAGGTCCACGTGGGTGGCCGTTGGCGAGGCGACAATGACGGCATCGACTTCCCCGGAGGCAAACACTTCCTCCGGATCGTCGCTCACGCGGCCTCCGAACTCGGCGGCCGTGCGCTTGGCACCCTCAATGATGGGGTCGCACACCCAGGCCAACGTTGCTTCTTCGAGTGTTGCAAGGCTCATGGCATGCACTTGACCGATCCTGCCGGTCCCGAACAGGCCAACCCTGAGCTGTTGCGTCATTGCAGGTCTCCAGATGTTGTAGTGGTTTATTGGTCGATCTTTTGCCGGCCCAGGCGCGCATAAACATCCGGACGCTTCGAGCGCAGGAAATAGGCGTAGATAATTCCGCCAATGAACAAGGCGAAGGTGAAGGTCATGAAAATGGCCGTCATGACCATGGATCCGCCGATCAACTCAGGGTAATTTGCGATCGCCAAGTAGGTGATCAGGCCAAGGAAGATCACGCTAACTATCGGCGCCACTATGGTCTTCCACACAGAGTCCGGAGCGAAACCGCGGCGGCGGACAAAGTACACCAGTACGGCAAAGCTCGTGATGAACATCAGGAGCAGGACAGAGAACGTGCCGCTGCCGCTCGCGATCGGATAAATGGCTTCAGGAGCCACCCCTACCAAGGTGAACACCACGGTGGCCACTGCCCAGAGCAGACCAATGCCCACGGCTGAAACGTAGGGGGACTTGTGCCGGGGATGCACCCGGCCCAGGGCCTTCGGAAGCGCTCCGTCAGCGGCGAGCGAGAAACTGTACCGCGCAGCGATGTTCTGGATGGACAGCATGGAAGCCAGGATGGAGGTGGTGAGCAGGACCACCCCGATGTCCGCAAAGATCTTTCCTACCAGCGCAATTGCCCCGTCGTTAAACAGGTTCACGGTGTTGGCCTTGGCTTCTTCCTGGACGTTGTCCGCTCCCAGGAAGGCCGTGTATGCCCAGGCAGCAATTGCGTAGAACAGGCCGATGCCCACTACCGCCAAGTAGGTGGCCCGGGGAATGGTCCGGTCCGGGTTCTTAACCTCGTCACGGTAGATGACCGTTGCCTCGAAACCGAAGAAGTTGCCAACTGCAAAGAGCAGTGCGAGGCCTAAGCCGGCGTCGGTAATCCACGGCATGGAGAATCCGACGCCTTGTGACACGTCCCCTGAGGCGAACGCCGCAACATCGAAGACAATGACCACAGTGGACTCCAGCAGCATGACAACCGTCAGTACTTTCGCGGACAGGTCAATCCGGTTGTAAGCCAACACCGTGGTAATGGCAATGATGCCAAGCCCGTACCAGTACCACGGGATGTCCGGGCCGCCCATCGTGTTTACCACGAAGCTCTGAAGCGTCAGGGCAAACAGGGACGGGGCAAAGAAGCCAATGAAGACATACCCAACCAAGGCCAGGAGCGCTCCGCCAAGACCCGCCGGCTTTCCAAGGCCCGCGGTAACGAAGGAGTAGAAGCCGCCGGGCGCCTCGACGCTCCGGCTCATCTTGACGAAACCTACCGAGAAGATCAGCAGCATCAAGGTCACCAGGAGGTAGATTCCGGGAGCGGTGTGTCCGCTGAAGAGGAGCATCACGGGCAAGGTGCCGGCAACGGTGGTCAGCGGGGAAGAGAAAGCGAGCACGTTCATTACGAGCTCGCCTACTCCCATGTTGCCGCTGAGCTTGTGTTCCTGAGTCTGGGTAGGCGTTATCGGCTTCCCTTTTGTTGAGCTGGTCATGTAATCCTCGTCACGAAATTTAGAGTGCTGAATCACACTATCGACGCGGACTGTGGGGGCACTGTACCAGGTTGAGACAGCGCTTTTGGAGCAGTTCCGCCCAGCTTTTTCAGGTCGACGACGTCGTTCAGCGGCTGACCCGTTTTCCACTGCTGGAGGTTCTTAGCAAAGCAGTCCACCACACGACCCCGCCATCCAATCAGGTCCCCGGAGGCATGGGGCGAGACCAGGATGTTGTTGCGGCTCCACAGCGGATTTTCGGCCGCCAAGGGCTCATTCTCAAAGACATCCAAGGCCGCAGAGCCCAGGTGCCCCGCATCGATCGCATCGAGCAGGTCCTGCTCCACGACAACCGCCCCACGGCCCACGTTGATCAAGCGCGCCCCCGGGCGCATCTTGTCGAAACGGGCCGCGTTGAACAGCCCGCGGGTCTCCTCGGTAAGCGGAACCGTGAGAACAACGTCCTGGGCCTCGCCAAGGAGCACGTCCAACTCGCCGAAAGAGGCAATCGCTCCTAGCTGGGCATCGTCCCGGGCAGACCGCCCAACGACGGTCACATCCATTCCCGCTGCGCGTAACAGCAAAACGGTTTCGCGTCCCACGGGACCGGGTCCTACCACCAGCACCCTCCTGCCCAGCAGCGACTCGGTTTCCCGGTGCTGCCACGTACGGGCCCGCTGCAGTTCGATGGTGCGGCGCAGGTCCTTGGTGAACATCAGCAGGACGCCCAGGACCCACTCGGCGATGGGGCGTTCGCAGACACCCCGGGAGTTGCTGACCACGATGTCGCTGTTGATGATCTCATCGGTCATGAGGCTGTCCACGCCAATGCTGGACGTGTGGATCCATCGGAGTCCACCAGGCCCCACCTCGCGCAGGAGCTTGGTCCGGAAGTCGTTGAGGAACAGGATCTCCGTTCCGGGCAGCGCCGCCCGGTACTCCTCCGCCGTCCGGACCAGCACCACGTCCGCTTCGTTGTCCAGGCGATCCACGGGAGGCACCGGACGGCCCTCCTGGACTATTGCAATTACCTTGGGTCGTGACACACCTTCTCCTTTCAAGAGACCGCCCCTTGAGGAACGGGCCCGCGTGTGCTCCGTGTTCGCCGCGGCCTACCAGCCGCCTTGCCAGCCGCTCATCAAGCCGTAGGGCAGCCGCTGGGGCTCCTCATCCGGCAGGCCTTTGAGGAAGTCGAAGTCGCAGCCTTCGTGCGCTTGGTTGACGTGGTCGAGGAACAGGCGTCCATAGCCGCGGCGGTACTTGGGCTCGGGCAGCTTCAACTCCGCAAGCCTG
>Ga0160459_100314_pt1 | contig 22252 bp, 19 predicted proteins | sample HID1973K_E6MG_FD_108208 | JGI IMG/M metagenome (GOLD analysis project Ga0160459, IMG submission 108208) | Enriched mosquito-associated microbial communities from UW Madison campus, WI, USA - HID1973K_E6 MG | ecosystem: Host-associated > Arthropoda: Insects > Digestive system > Unclassified ... | reverse complement strand
TCGCCCGTCGCGAGCGAGCCGACCGCGCGCACCGAGGCGGCGAGCGCCACCGCGATGATCGCCAGTGCGACGAGCACTTCGATCATCGTGAAGCCGCGCTGAAGTCGACGTTCACGCATCACCGCACCTGATAGCGGCCGTTGCCGCTCCCGACGATGGTCACGCGGCCCACGGCCGAAAACAGCGTGATTTCCATCGGCGCGTCGATGGCTTCGGTGCCGAACACGAGCCGGCTCACCGTCTTGTCCGAGTCGAGGAACTGGATCGACACGCCGGTCACGCCGCCTTCCCAGCGGCGCTGGCGCAGGAGGTCGTCGCGCAATGGTCGCCAGCCGTCTTCCGTGCGGATGTCGAAGCGAAACCCGCCGTCGAGCGGCTGCCACGCGATCGGCCGCGCGCGCACCTGCGCTTCGTCGCCCGCCGATTCGAACAGCAGCGCGAGACGCTGCGCTTCCTCGTTGAGATCGGTGCGCGGGTTGCGCGTCAGTTGCAGCGACGCGAGCGACACCAGCAGCCCCGCGATCACCAGCACGACGAGCATTTCGAGCAGCGTGAAGCCGGCCTGACGACGCGCCGGCAAATGCCCGTTCACGATGTCTTGCGCCGACGGCTTATTGCCACGACCCGACGTCGGCGTCATTGCCTTCGCCGCCCGCCTTGTTGTCCGCGCCGTAGCTGAACACGTCGACTTCGCCGTGCACGCCCGGATTCAGATACTGATACTGGCCGCCCCACGGATCGTTCGGCAGGCGCTCGAGATAGCCGCCGTCCTTCCAGTTGTTCGGCACCGGCTCGGTCGACGGCTTTTCGATCAGCGCGCGCAAGCCCTGCTCCTGAGTGGGATAACGGCCGTTATCGAGGCGATAGAGCTTCATCGCCTGCATGATCGTGCCGATGTCCTGCTTCGCGGCGACGCGGCGCGCCTCGTCCGGGCGGCTCATGATCTTCGGCACGATCAGCGCGGCGAGAATGCCGAGAATCGCGATCACGACCATGATTTCGATCAGCGTGAAACCGCGCTGGCGACGCCCTTGCGCCTGAGCCTGTTGAATTCGCATGCGGCGTTGTGTCCACATTTGCATGACTGCTACCTCTTGAATTGAAAATATCGTTTCCGGGCCTCATGCCCGGTGATGATTGAAAAAAATCGCGCGGCTTCCTGTCTTGCCGAAGCCGCCGCACATTCTATCGATCCGCTTTCGTCGCGTGATTCAGCGTCACGCGAGGCATCGCGTCGCGCTCAGCGCACCCAGATCGTCGGGCCGGGCGGATTCTGCGGCAGGAAGATCTCCGACTTCACGCCGTTGCGATCGATGATGATCGAGCGCGCGCGCACTTCAGAGAGCTTCACGCCCTGTGTGAGCGGGCCGCCCAGCGACACGGCTTTCGCCGCCTCGCCGCCGTAGCTCACGATGGCCGCGGCTCCCCCCTGCAACGCGAGAATGCCGAACAGATGCACGTCCGAGTTGGCCTGACGCTCCAGCCGCCCGCCGAAGATGGTCGCGGCCTGCTCGACCGACGGCGCGCGCGTCGCCGCCGCGGCGGGCAGCGGCGCGGTCTGCCGCGAGGTCAGCGTGACGACCCAGTACGTCAACGTCACGCAAAAGAGCGCGAGCGCGGCGAGCGTGAGCAAACGAGTTTGAAGGGCGTTCATCACTGCACCAGATTATTCAGTTCGATGATCGGCAACATCACCGCGAGCACGATCACCAGCACGACGCCGCCCATCGCGAGAATCAGCAATGGTTCGAGCAGGCTCGTCAGGAACATCGTGCGGCGTTCGAGCTCGCGCGCTTCGCCTTCGGAGGCGCGGTCGAGCATCGTGGTGACATCGCCGGTCGCTTCGCCCGAGCGGATCAGATGAACCAGCACGGGCGGAAACGTCTTCGTGTTGCCGAGCGCGCGCGACAGCGACGAGCCTTCGCGCACCCGGATGATGGCGTCGTCGACGTTCTCGCGCATCGCCGTGTTGCTGAGCGTTTCGCCGGCCGCCTGCAGCGCGCGCAGGATCGGCACGCCGGCGGCGGTGAGGATCGCGAGCGTGCTGGCGAAGCGCACCGTGTTATAGCCGCGCACCAGCTTGCCGATGAGCGGCGCGCCGAGCAGCCAGCGGTCGAACGACATGCGCGGCCCGGGCCGCGAGAGAATGCGTTTCACGAGCCATGCGAAGATCACGACGCCGATCAGCATCGTCCACCAGTAACTCCGCACGAAGGCGGAGAGCGCCATCATCATGACGGTGAGGAAAGGCAGCTGCTGCTTCGTGCTCGCGAACACGTTCACGACCTGCGGCACGACATAGCTCAACAGGAACGTGACGATGCCGAACGCGATGAGCGTGACGATACCCGGATACGTGAACGCCAGAATGATCTTCTGCTTGAGCGCGTTGCGCTGCTCGATGTAGTCGGCGAGCCGCGACAGCACGAGTCCGAGCTTGCCGGTGTGCTCGCCCGCCGCGACGAGCGCGCGATAGATTTCCGGAAAGTCCTTCGGATGCTGCGCGAGCGCGTTGGCGAACGAATGGCCGCCGAGCACTTCGGCGCGGATCGCGGCCATCAGTTCGCGGATGTAATCGCGCTCCGACTGCTCGGTCAGCACCGCGAGCGTTTCGCCGAGCGGCAGGCCCGCGATCAAGAGACTCGCGAGCTGGCGCGTGAGAATCGCCTGCTCGCGCTGCGACAGACGCCGCCCGAGCGACAGCCGTTGCTGACGCTCGCCGCGCGTGCGCGAGCCCGCCGCCTCGACGATGAGCGGCGTCAGCCCCTGCGTGCGCAACTGGCTGCGCGCGGCACGCGCGCTATCGGCATCGAGTACGCCTTTTTGCGTCTTGCCCGCGTGATCGATCGCTTCGAAACGAAAAGCCGGCATACGTTATTCCCCGCCCGTCACGCGCAGCACTTCTTCCAGCGACGTCACGCCCGCAGCGAGCCAGCGGTCGCCGTCGTCGCGCAGCGTGCGCATGCCCTGCTTGCGGCCCGCGTCGAGAATCTCCGCGTCCGCCGCGTTGCGGTGAATCAGCGGGCGAATGATGTCGTCGATCAGCAGCAGTTCATAGACGCCGCGACGGCCTACATAGCCCGACTGGCCGCATCGCTCGCAGCCGACCGGATGGTAACGCTTGGTGCCGTCGTCTTCGGTGCGCTCTTCCTTGCACACCGGACACAGTTGCCGCACGAGCCGCTGCGCCAGCACGCCGAGCAGCGACGACGCCAGCAGATACGGTTCGACGCCCATGTCGGTGAGACGTGTGACGGCGGACGCGGCATCGTTCGTGTGCAGCGTCGCGAGCACCAGGTGGCCCGTGAGCGAAGCCTGCACCGCGATCTGCGCGGTTTCGAGATCGCGGATTTCACCGATCATGATGATGTCCGGATCCTGACGAAGAATCGAACGCAGCGCGCGCGCGAAGGTCATGCCGATGCGCTCGTTCACCTGCGTCTGACCGATGCCCGACAGATCGTATTCGATCGGATCTTCCACCGTCATGATGTTGGTGGTGGTGGTCTCCAGCCGCGACATTGCCGCGTACAGCGTGGTCGTCTTGCCGGAACCGGTCGGCCCGGTCACGAGCACGATGCCGTGCGGGCGGCCGATCAGCTTGTCGAAGTTGACGAGCGTGTCGCGCGCCATGCCGAGCCTTTCGAGATTCAGGCGCTGCGCGTCCTTTTCCAGCAGACGCAGCACCGCGCGCTCGCCGTGGCCCGTCGGCAGCGTGGACACACGCACGTCAACCGGACGTCCGCCCACGCGCAGCGTGATGCGGCCGTCCTGCGGCAAACGCTTTTCGGCAATATCGAGCTGCGCCATGATCTTGATACGCGAGATCAGCGCGCCGTGCAGCGCCTTCTTCGGGCGCACGACATCGCGCAGCGTGCCGTCGACGCGAAAGCGCACGACCGACGCGTTCTCGAACGGCTCGATATGAATATCCGACGCCTGTTCGCGTGCCGCTTGCGTCAGCAGCGCATTGATCATGCGGATGATCGGCGCGTCGTCCTCGGATTCGAGCAGATCTTCGACTTCCGGGATGTCCTGCATCAGGCGCGACAGATCGACTTCACCTTCCACTTCGCCGACCACTTGCGCCGCGCTGCCGTCGTTGCGCGCGTACGCCGAGTTGATCGCGGCGGCGAGTTCGTCGGCAGGCTTGCGCACGATCGACAGCGCGCCGAAATTGCGCGCGACTTCGGCAAGCGCCGCGTCGGTGGTGCGCTCGCTGATCCACACTTCGATGCCGTCCGCGTGCTGATGCGCAAGCAGAATCTGCCCGCTGCGCGCGAAGCCGTACGGCACGAGCCGGGCCGCCAGCGGCGACGCCGCGCTGTTCGCGCTCTCGGCTGCATCGTTGACCGTGGTCACGGCCGCACTCCTTGTTGGCTGTTCGTCGCCGCGTTGCCCGGCAGCGCGTTGGTCGCGCCGTTGGACGGCATGGTGTTCGTCGCGCCGTTCGCGGGCGCCGGATAGGTCGCGCCGTTCTGCGGCGCCTGGCCTGCGTCCGGATTCTGCGGCAGCGTCGTGCTCGGGCCGGGGCCGCGCGTCGTGTTGCTCCAGTCCAGCAGATTCTGCGCCGGCGCGCCTCCGCCCTCGCTCGGACCGAGCGGCTTCGGCGGCATCACCGGCACATTCTGATCCTTGATGAGACGGTTGTCCGTCGTCGAGCCGTATTGTTGCTGACGCAGATAGTCGTAGCGCGTATTGGCGATCTGCGTGGAAGTGGCCTGATCGCGCACGATCACCGGGCGCAGGAACACCATCAGGTTGGTCTTCGTGCGCGTCTTGCTCTCGCTTCTGAACAGGCTGCCGATGAAGGGGATGTCGCCGAGCAGCGGAATCTTGCTGTTGTTGTTGTTGTACTGATCCTGCATCAAGCCGCCGAGCACGACGATTTCGCCGTCGTCCGCGAGGATCGTCGACTGCACCGAGCGCGTGTTGATCGTCACGCCGCCGGGATCGGTCTTCGTGGTTTGATCGACGCTCGAATCTTCCTGATAGATCTGCATCTTGAGCACGCCGCCGTCGGTGATCTGCGGCTTCACGTGCAGCGTCACGCCGACATCGCGGCGGTCGAACGTGTTGAACGCGGTGACCGAGGTCGCGGCGTTGGCGGTCGGCGTCGCGTAGGAACCTGTCACGACCGGAACGTTCTGGCCGACCACGATCTTCGCTTCCTCGTTGTCGAGCGTGATGAGGTTAGGCGTCGAAAGAATGTTCGCATCCGCCGATGTCGACAGCGCCTGCAACAGGCCACCGAGCCCGAACAGATTGCCGAAGCGGTGCAGCAGACCGATGTTCAGGCCTTGCGCGAGCAGACCGCTGGTCGACGTGATCGCCGACGGATTCTGCGCGATCGCGTTGCCCTGCAAGGTCAGATCGACGATGTTCGTGTTGCCGCTGCCGAAGCTCGTGCTGCCGTACACCGCGTTATTGCCGCCGTTCGACAGCAACAGCCCCTGCCACTGGATGCCGAGGTTCGCGCCGGTCGTCGCGGAAAGCTCCACGATCAGCGCCTCGATGTAGACCTGTGCGCGCCGCGCGTCGAGCTGGTCGATCACGGAGCGCAGGTTGCGGTAGACCGGATCGGCCGCGGTGATGATCAGCGAGTTGGTCGCGGAATCGGCCTGGATCATGCCGCCGCCCTGGTCGTTGCCGGACTCGTTGTCCTTGTTCGACGAAAAGCTCGAATCGCGATTGCCCGAGCCGCCCGTCATCGGATTGTTGCTGGTGCCCGAACTGCCGCCGAGACCGCCAGGCAGCGGCGGCATGCCCGACTGACCGGTGGACGTCGACGAATTGCTGAGGCCGCCGCCGCTCTGGCCGAACGTATTCGAGTTCGAACCCGAGGTGTTGTCCGAGCTGTTGCTGCCCTTGCCGAGCATGGCGCGCAGCGTCTTGGCGAGGCGCGTCGCATCGGCGTTGCGCAGCGGCACGACGTGCATGTTGCCGGGCTGCGTCGTGGGTGCGTCGAGCTTCTGAGCCAGTTGCTTCGCCGCGGCGAGGCGCGAGCTGCTGGATGCGCGGAACATCAGCGAGTTGGTGCGCGCATCGGGCGTGACGGTGACCTTCAGCGTCGCATCGGTGCTGCCGATGGCGCCGGGATCGAGCAGCTTGTTCATCTGCTCGGCCACGTCGATCGCGTTGGCGTTCTTCAGCGTGACGATGTCGACCGAGCGGCCCGCGGCAGTATCCACGCCCGCGATGATGCCCGCGATGCGGCGCACGTTGTCCGCGTAATCGGTGACGACGAGCGTGTTGTTCGCCGGATAGGCAGCGATCGTGTTGTTCGGCGAGATCAGCGGGCGCAGCACCGGCAGAAGATTGTTCGCCGATTCGTTATGCAACTGAAAGACCTGCGTGATCACCTGATCGCCGCGCGCGGCCGGCGCGTTGCCGACGTAGGTCGGCACGCCCTGGAGCTTGGCGTCGGCTTCGGGCACGACCTTCAGCACGCCGTGATCCTGCACCAGCGCGAAGCCCTGCATGCGCAGCGATGACTGGAGCGTCTTCAGCGCCTGATCCTCGGGAACCGAGTTCTCCGAGACGAGGTTGAGCTGCCCCTTGACGCGGGGATCGACGATGATCGTTTTGCCGGTGGCGGCGCCGATCGCTTTCGCGACCTGGTCGATGTCCGCGTTGACGAAATTCAACGTCACTTGCGCCTGAGCGGCTTGCGCGACGATAAGTCCCGCCGCCAGCAGTGCCGTCGCCGTGCGACGCAGTGCCATAGGTTGTCTTCTCATGGATGTGATGTCAGAGCCGGTGTTTCATGAGCCGGCTGAGGCGGCAGTTCGTCAGCCGAACGCGCCGCCAACCGCGGCAGGACAGGCAGACCCGTCCACCGCGATCATTTTAAAAAATATGACGATAACAGTTTCATGTAACGGAATTGTGCCAATTCATGTGGCACCAGGTCGCTCTTCCGCTGCTCGTGCGATTACCCGCTCCAGCGCTCTCAAGCTTTCGAATAACTTGCCGATAGACCGTATCTGGGCTGTTCCAGAGTTGGGCCGATGCACGCGGGAGCCGAATTGTAACCCGTCCAGAAGTCTTATTATTCATACATTTAGAACAAGTCCGATGGATCTGCCGGTGCGCTCGCGCGCAAGCGGTTTCTCGGTCGTTGCCATGGACGTATGTCTGATAGCCAACTTTTGGCCCGAATCATCAGCCGGTATGATACGGTCGGTTCCGCATTCCGGGCGGTTGCAGAAAGGGCGGGTTTTCCCCATGCCACCCGGCCGCGGGCGTTGATTTGTTGGCGGTGGCGCCAAGGCGCCGCGACGGCGGCATGACGTTCCGCGCGTGCGGATGGAGTAGAAAGAAGATGAAGAGAATCGTGCGACTATTTGCGATATGCGGGCCGCTGCTGGCGGCTGCCTCCGCACACGCAGACTGCTTCGACGAAGCGGCGAAATATCAGAAGGTCAATCCGCTCATCCTGCGCGCGATCGCGTGGCAGGAATCGCACAACAAGCCCGACGCCATCAACAAGAACGCCAACGGCTCGACCGATTACGGGCTGATGCAGATCAACTCGATCCATCTCAATACCCTGGCGCAGTACGGCATCTCGAGCGGCACGCTGATGGAACCGTGCAAGAGCGTGTATGTCGCCGCATGGCATCTGCGCCAGAAAATGAACAAGTATGGCAATTCGTGGCAGGCGGTCGGTGCTTACCATTCCGAAACACCGGCGCTGCGCGACAAGTATTCGGCACAGATCATCGAGATCCTGCGCCGCTGGAAGCTGGTTCAGGCCACCCGCTGACGCAGCGGCGCACCCCTCGCGCGCGCCACGGCCCGTGCGCATTTGATGCAAAATCCCCTATTCGATCGCCCGCGCCGCATAAACGGCCGCGCGGGTTCGCGCTCGCGCGCTCCCTTCCCCGCTACGCTCCACTGCGATGAACCAGACGCCATTGCCCATTACCGTGCTATCGGGATTCACCGGCGCGGGTAAGACCACACTCGTCGATGCCCTGCTCGCCAACGCCGCCGATCTACGCATCGGCGCCGTGACCTGCGGCAAGGCCGCGTCCGGCGCGGATCGCGAAACCACGGAACTGCCGAACGGCTGCCTGCTGCTGACGCTCGCCGACCGGTCGATGGAAGCGCTCGAAAGCGCGATTACATGGATCGCGCAACAGCAGCGTTTCGATGCGATCGTAGTCGAAGGGTCGGGCATCGCCGATCCGATGAGCATCGCCGAGCATCTCGCTTTCGGCGACGACGACGACGCGACGCTCGCCGGCCGCGCGCATCTCGACACCTTCGTCACCATGATCGATGCCGCGAGCTTCATGCGCGACTACGCTTCCTCCGATTCGCTCGCCGAGCGCGGCCTGCATCACGAAGGCCACGATGAGGAAGACGGCAAGACGGTCGTTGAAACGCTCGTCGAGCAGATCGAATTCTGCGATGTCATCGTCATCAACAAGGTCGATCTCGCCAGCGCGGACGAAGTCGAAAAGGTCGAACGCATCCTGCACGGTCTCAATCCGCGCGCGCTTCAGTTGCGCGCGCAGTCGGGCAACGTCACACCGGCCGATGTGCTGAACACCAACCGCTTCGATTTCGATGCGACTGCGAGCGCGCCCGGCTGGCTCGCGATTCTCAACGGCGAACATCCGACGAGCGATGAACCGGATGCATTCGGCGTCGGCCATTTCGTGTATCGCGCGCGCCGCCCGTTTCATCCCGAACGCCTGTGGAACCTGTTGCATGAGGAATGGCCGGACGTGCTGCGCGCAAAAGGCTTCTTCTGGCTCGCGACGCGCAGCGAAGTCGGCGGTTCGCTATCGCAAGCGGGCGGCACACTGCGGCATGGTCCGGCGGGCGTGTGGTGGGCCGCGCAGGATCGCAGCGAATGGCCGACGGACGACCCCGAGCTCGAAGCGGAAATCGTCGCGGAATGGTATGGCGATCCGGACGACAACAGCATCGGCGATCGACGGCAGGAGCTGGTGCTGATCGGCCTGAATCTCGATCCCGCCGCGTGGCAGGATCGGTTCGATGCATGCCTTCTCACCGACGACGAGTGGGCGCTCGGCCCCGATGGCTGGCAACGCTTCGCCGATCCGTTCCCCGCATGGGACGTCGAGGATCACGATCATGAGCGCGACCACGATCATGGTCCCGATTGCGATTGCGACGATCATCGGCATTGAGCAGACACAAACCGCAGCCGAAAAAAAACCCGCCGAAGGCGGGTTATGACCAACTGGCTACCTTGGGTAGCCGCACAATCGGCAAGAAGCTTACCGCTTGTTCACTGCGTCCTTGAATGCCTTGCCAGCCGTAAACTTGACCGTCTTTGCGGCCGGAATCTTGATGGACTCGCCGGTCTTCGGATTGCGGCCGGTGCGCGCTGCGCGCTTTCCCGAGCCGAAGCTGCCGAAGCCGATCAACTGCACTGCGTCACCTTTCGAGACAGCCTTCTTGATCACTTCGAGCAACGTGTCCAGCGTTTCGCCGGTTTGAGCCTTGCTGGCGCCGGTCTGAGCGGCTACGGCGTCGATCAATTCCTGTTTGTTCATTAAGGTTCCTTTATCAGTTTAGGTTGACACGAACAGCGCGAACGCGCCGATTATACGTGCGCAAGCCGTGCAGTCGAGTAGGGACGGCCTTCTGGCATGCCCGCCCGACGAATCGGCGTTCTATCGCGCCATCACACCGGCGTTGCTCCACTTCGTCGCCTTCTCGCCGCCTCTATACGCGGCGCTTGGTATGATAGCGCAGCGCAAACCCAATCAGGACAAGGGTTTCAAAGATTTACCCTTATATTTTTGGGGCTCCCGGCGGTTTTTTTGGCGCAGCACATCTGGGTCCGATCCATGCTACGCGAGCTGATCATCGAATATGGCCTGCCGTTGGTTTTTGCCAACGTTCTGCTCGAGTGCCTCGGCTTGCCGCTCCCAGCCTTGCCCACATTGGTTTTGACGGGCGCCATCACGGTCTCGGTGAGCTTTGCATCGGGCGATGTGGCGGGCCTTGCAGCGGGCTTGCCGCAGCTCTTTCCATCTGCTGCAACAGGGCCGCTCGCGGCGATCGTCATCACGGCCAGCATCGCCGCGCTCATCGGCGATACGCTCTGGTTTTGGCTCGGACGCCGCCACGGCGGCCGCGTGCTCGGCTTCCTGTGCAAGCTCTCCATCTCGCGCGATACCTGCGTGAACCGCAGCCTCGACTTCTTCGGACGCTTCGGGGTTCGCATTCTCGCCGTATCGAAGTTCATACCCGGCTTGTCGACGCTCGCGATTCCCGTCGCGGGCGCGACCGGCATCGGCTTCGGCAGCTTTCTTTTCTATGACGCGCTCGGCGCGATCCTATGGTCAGGCATCGGCGTCGCGTTCGGCGCGATGTTCGCGGATCTCGTCGATAGCGCGCTCGCCTGGCTCGACCTGTTCGGGCGCGGCGTGATGGTGCTCGCAGTCATCGCGCTCGCGCTCTATCTCGCCATGCGCTGGTGGCAGCGCGTGTCGCTGTTGCGCAGGCTGCGCATGGCGCGCATCGATATCGCGATGTTGCGTGCGCTGCTCGAGCGCGAGCCGCCGCCGCTCGTCATCGACGTGCGCCGCCATGAACGTCGCGCGATGGATCCGTATGCCATCCCCGGCGCCCTGCTCCTGCATGACGACGCCGCGTCGCAACTCGCCGGCATCGCGCGCGACCGCAAGCTCGTGACCTACTGCGATTGTCCGAGCGAAGTCTCAGCCGCGCTCGCCGCGAAGGAACTGGCCGCGCATGGCTTCACCGATGTCGCGCCGCTGCTCGGCGGACTCGCGGCATGGCGCGCCGCGGGCTACGCACTCGAACCGCTGATGATCGAAGACGCCGCGAACGGCGCGGCGCGCGCTATCGCCAAGTCGTCTTCCGCCTGACGTGTCTTCACCTCTAGCATGACCGAATCCCTGCTTCTCGCTTCGCACGATCTTCCCGCGCGCTGGCGGCATCGACGCGTCTTCACTTTCGTCGATACGACATGCAGCGTCTTTCGCTCGCTCTGGCAGCGCTGGCGCGCCGACGAGCAACGTTGCGACCGGCTGCATGTCGTCGCCGTTGCGCCGCTTGCCGCGCTGGACGATCCTCCTTTCGCCGATGATCCAGCGCTCACCGCCGAACTCGCGCGCGCATGGCCGATGCGCGTGCCGGGTGTGCATCGGCTCGAATTCGACGAAGGTCGCGTGGTGCTGACGCTCGCCATCGGCGACGACACGCAAGCGCTGCTGTCGAAACTCTGGCTGCGCGCCGACGCATTCCATCTCGATGCAACCGGCGACGCGCGCACGTTGTGCAAGACGCTCGCGCGCTTCGCCGGCGACGGCGCGACGCTCAGCGCGTGCGCCGCCGAAGCGCTTCATGCGCCATTGCGACGCGCGCTGGAAGCGTCGGGATTCGCGTGTTCATCGGCGTCTACGGACACGGGGCTCATCGCGCGCTTCGCGCCGCGCTGGCGCGTGCGCCGTCACGAGCCGCCGCTTCCCTGCGCTGCGAACCTGCGCGAAGCCATCGTGATCGGCGCGGGCCTCGCGGGTTGCGCGATGAGTTCGCGTTTGGCTGCGCGCGGCTGGCGCGTCACGTTGATCGATCGCCACGCGTTGCCCGCGCGCGATGCATCGGGCAATCCGGCGGGCGTGTTTCATCCGATCGTCTGGCGCGACGACAGCGTCGCCGCACGCCTCACACGCGCGGGCTTTCTCTACGCGTTACGCCGCTGGCAGTCGCTCGAAGACGCGCGGCACGACCTCTTGCGCAGCGGCGCGGGCCTGCTTCAGATCGCCGATACCGCCGACGATGCCGACGCCCTCGCCGCCGCCATCGCGCGTTTCGCGTATCCATCGGACTATGTGCAGCCGATCACGCGCGACGATGCAGCGCGCCTCGCCGGCATCGAGGTCGCGCGCGGCGGCTGGTTCTTTCCGCGCGGCGGTGCGATCTCGCCGGCCGCGGTCTGCGCGGCGCAACTCGCCGATGCGTCCGCGCACATCACGACGCGCATGCAGACCGAAGTCATCCGCATCGCGCACGATGGCCAGCTCTGGCGCACCTTCGACGCCAGCGGCGATGAGATCGCGCGCGCGCCGGTCATCGTGCTCGCGAATGCTCACGATGCGGCGCGCCTCGCCGGGCTGTACGGCGCGCCGACACGCAGCGTGCGCGGCCAGCTCACCGTGCTCGATGCGGGCGCGCTCGATGCATTGCGCATGCCTGTGATCGGCGAAGGTTATGCGGTGCCGCTCGGCGCGCCGGGAACGCTGATCGGCGCGACCTACGATATCGACGACCCCGACTGTGAGATCCGCGACGCCGGCCATCGGGAGAATATCGAGCGCGTCGCGGGCATGTTGCCGGGTCTCGCGCTCACGCCGAAAACCGTGCGCGCGGGCCGGGTCGCGTTTCGCTGCGTGACGAGCGACCGCATGCCGATGATCGGCCAGCTCGCCGACGAAACCGCCGCGCGCCGCGAGGCGCACCGATTGTCGGGCGCGTGGCCGCTCGATCTGCCGCGCATGCCGGGCCTCTACGGCGCGTTCGCGTTCGGCTCGCGCGGTCTTGTCTGGGCGACGCTCGCGGCCGAGCTGATCGCCGCGCAGATCGAAGGCGAGCCGTGGCCCATCGAACGCGAACTGGCCGAAGCGATCGATCCAGCCCGTTTTTTGCTACGCGCTTTGCGGCATGGAGAAATCGGCCCGGCGTAGTTGTCCCCGGCGTGCTGTGGATAACCCGTCGGAATGCATGCGAATGACATGTGCACGCGTTGTGCACGTAAACGGGACAACTCGAAGCCGCTTTGAATCGGCCGAAAGTTGTTCCAGGTTGACCGCGCAGCGCCAACATGTTTACCGCGCGCTTTTGCTTCTCTCAAATGATTGAATGAAAAGACGAAAGCCGTGTTATCCACAGAACATGCGGATGCTTGTTAACTGCTACTACGTATATATAAAGTAAACCTGTAAACACCTGACGGCGAGGCTATCGGCCGGCCGTAAACAGATCATCCGGACGCCGTCGATCACGGCAACCGGTCAGCCTTTCCATTTCGGTCCGAGCAAGGCAGTCGCTTTTACTTCATAAGAATCATGAGCTTGGACTTTCTGTCAGGGGCTCCGAGGTATGGCACAATCGCGCTTCTTCCTGCGTCGCGCCGTTCAGACGGCGACCGCTTCAATGGAACGATGGTTGCGCGCCAAGAATCTGATCAACGAAGCCGCACCGTCGTTTGCTGTGTTCGGCCTGGCAATCAAGCGGGCGCCGCATGTACGACTCCTGTCACACGAATCCGGGATCTCCGGTGCGACATTGAGAACATGCACGGCGCGTCGCTGCCAGCCGAATACGTCGTCTAATTCGTGCACGGCCTGTCCGTGACGCCGTGTTCGTTCGCTTTTCGTTTCGCCTGAATGAACCGCGCTCGCCTTGACCCGGCGGATGCGCCTCGCCCGCGAGCGCGCGCCGTCGATGCGAGTCTCGTAACGGAACGTGCACGCTCTGCTGCAGCAACGAAGGAGAAGCCAATACGATGAATTCGGCATTTTCATTTTTGCCCGCGTGGCCGCTCGAACCCGACGCCATTTTGTGGGCCGGTCTCGCGCTCGTCACGGCGGGACTCGCCGGAGAGCTGCTATGGCGCGCATGGCGCCTGCCGCGCATCACCGGGTTCGCGGTGATCGGGCTGATCGCCGGCAACGCCGGGCTGGGCGTCATCGACTCCAGTGCGGGCGGTTTGTCGCGGCCGTTGCTCGATGTCGCGCTCGGCTTGCTGCTCTTCGAACTGGGCGGGCGGCTCGATTTGCGATGGATCCGCCGCAATCCGTATCTGGTGCTTTCCAGCATCGCCGAAGCGACGCTCACGTTCGGCCTCGTGCTGATCGCGCTGATGCTGCTCAACGTGCCGACGATGCCCTCGGTCGTGATCGCCGCGATCGCCATGGCGACGTCGCCCGCGATGGTCATCCAGCTGAAGACGGAGTTGCGCGCGGAAGGCCAGGTGACGCAGCGACTCCTCACGCTCACCGCGCTCAACAGCATGTACGCGGTGATCGTCGAAAAGCTCGCGGCCGGCGTGCTGCACCAGGAAATCTACGGCAACGCGCTCGCGACGATCCTTCAGCCGCTCTATCTGCTGATCGGCTCGCTCGTGCTCGCGTTCCTGCTGGCGCGCGCGTGCAATCTGCTGGTCCGGCGTCTGCCCGCGAACGACGAGCATTCGTTCGTCGCGCTGTTCGGGCTCGTGCTGCTGGCCATCGCGGTGGCGCACCTCTTCAAGCTGTCGACGATTCTCGCGCTGCTTGCCGCCGGCATTATCGTGAAGAACGCGGATGAGCGGCCGCAGCTGTGGCCGTCGCACTTCGGTTCCGCAGGCTGGCTGCTGACCGTCATTCTGTTCGCGCTGACGCTGACGTCTTTCCAGTGGCGCGACATCGCGCTCGGCGGCGTCGCGGCGCTCGGGCTGATCGTCGCGCGCTTCATCGGCAAGCTCGCGGGCGTGCTGATCTTCGCGAAGCCGAGCGGACTGGACTGGAAGCAGGGCGCGGCGCTCGGCCTCGCGCTCACGCCGATGTCGGCGCTCGCGTACGTGCTCGTCGACGACATGTACGTGCTCTATCCGGACTACGATCCGACGCTGCGCGCGATCATCATGTGCTCGATCGTCGTGCTGCAGATCGTCTCGCCTTTCGTGGTGTACCGTAGCCTGTCGGCGGTGGGCGAGCGGCGCGAGTAAGCGCGCCCCTCCGCTCAGGCATTGATCATTCAAGAGGCGCCATGGCACTCGAACCCTTCATCAACTCAGAACCGTTCACGTTCGGCGTCGAGCTTGAGATCCAGGTCGTCAATACGCACGACTACGATCTGACTCGCGCCGCGTCGGACCTCATGCGTCTCATCAAGGACGAAAAGATTCCGGGCAACATCACGCCCGAAATCACCGAAAGCATGATCGAGCTGTCGACCGGCATCTGCACGACGCACGAGCAGGCCGTCACCGACCTTCGCAAGATCCGCGATACGCTCGTCGCCGCAGCGGACCAGCTCAACGTAGGCCTGGCCGGCGGCGGCACGCACGCGTTCCAGCAATGGAGCGATCGCCAGATTTACGACGCGCCGCGCTTCCAGTACATCTCCGAACTGTACGGCTACCTCGCCAAACAGTTCACGGTGTTCGGCCAGCATGTCCATATCGGCTGTCCCGACCCGAACAGCGCGCTGTTCCTGCTGCATTCGATGTCGCGCTATATCCCGCATTTCATCGCGCTTTCGGCGTCGTCGCCGTACATTCAGGGCGTCGATACGGGGTTCCACTCGGCGCGTCTGAATTCGGTTTTCGCGTTCCCGCTGTCGGGGCGCGCGCCGTTCGTGCTGACCTGGGACGGCTTCGAGGAATACTTCTCGAAGATGGTCAAAACGGGCGTCGTCAACAGCATGAAGGACTTCTACTGGGATATCCGGCCGAAGCCCGGTTTCGGCACGATCGAAGTGCGCGTGATGGATACGCCGCTGTCGGTCGACAGGGCCGCCGCGATCGCCTGCTACATCCAGACGCTGTCGCGCTATCTGCTGCTCGACAAGCCGCTCACGCCGCGCGAGGACGATTACCTCGTCTACACCTTCAACCGCTTCGAGGCGTGCCGCTTCGGGCTGGAAGGCACCTGCATCCATCCGCAGACGGGCGAGCGCCGGACCATCGGCGAGGACATTCTCGCGACGCTCGATCTGCTCGGCCCGCACGCCGAGGCGCTCGGCTCGCAGGCCGCCCTCGCGCAGGTGGCCGACATCGCGCGCGGCACGAACGATGCGACATGGCTGCGCGGCGTGGTGGACAAGGAAAAATCGCTGCATGAGGCAGTCAGGCAGCAATGTCTGGAATGGCGCCGATAACGCCGCGCTTACGCTGAGTGAAAGTTCGGCGAATCATGACGAAAGGCCGCTTCGACGCGAATCGAAGCGGCCTTTTTTTCTGGTCCGTATGAAACATTTGCATGACGCGCACCGTCGGAAGGAGAACTGATTCGGTGTCGCTAAGGTTTACTTCAGAAAATCCGTATACATACGTAATAGTAGTTAACAAGTCCCGTGCCTCGCTGTGGAAAACGTCAAAAACCTGTGCAGAGTCAACCAGCTAACAGGACGGTAACCATGCGGGCTCTTTGTGCGTCGCGAGATGACATTCGGGACAACGGAAAGCCGCTTGACGAGACCTTATGTGTTATCAAGAATACGTCCACATACAAAGAACACGCTTTTCCACGGGTTATCCACAGTTCTGCGTGGATAATTAAGGTGTACGTTTGTTCTATGTCGCTTAGAATGGCGACTCTGCTGATAGGGCGTTATAGTCGGCAGGAAAACAGCGCCACTGGCAGCAACATAAGACGGCGCGTAACGAAGAGGGTAGCAACGTCCCCATTCAGGCACCGCTAATTGGGTTGGCACGCCTGAATTTTGAGACGGCGGGGACCGAGAACGAAGGGCAGCTCGCAAGGGGTTCGGAGTACATTCTGCGGGCGGCATTTCGAACGAGGTGTTCGCGGCGGTTGCGCGAACGGGCCGTCAGAACACATAAGCGGAACAACAAGCGAAAGACTATGAGTGAAGGCGTTTACGGAGAGCAGGCGACGGGGCGGGTGACCCACGGCCTGCTGCGGCTGAGCACGGCGATGCGCAGCCAGGCATGGGAATGGGCGGAAGGCGCGGGGCTGACGCCGACCCAGGGTGAAATTCTCGTTCTGCTGATGCAGCGCAAGGGGCCGATGCGCCTCGGCGAGATCGCGCGTGAAACGGCGCTGACCGCCGCCACGACGAGCGATGCGGTGAGCACGCTCGAAGGCAAGGGTCTCGTCGAGAAACGTCGCGCGCTCGACGACGGCCGCGCGCTCGCGGTGCGTCTGACGGCGCGTGGCCGCACGGCTGCGAAGAAGGCGCTGCAATGGCCGGACTTCCTCGCGAAGGCGGTCGGCACGCTGCGCCAGGACGAGCAGGTGGCGTTCTATCGCACGCTCCTGAAGACGATCCGTCAGCTCGAATCGCAGGAGCAGATTCCGGCGCATCGCATGTGCCTTACCTGCTCGCACTTCGAAGCGAGCAAGAATCCGAAGAAGACGCCGCATCACTGCGCGCTTCTGCACCTCGACATGGCGGATACCGATCTGCGTCTCGACTGTTCGGTATACGAAGAAGCCGACGTCGCCACGCAGAAGAAGAGCTGGAAAATCTTCGCCCAGCTCGCCTGAACGCGGTCGGTCGGTAGCATGCATTTGGCGTCATCCGGCGCTGTGAGGCCGCGGCGAGTCGGTTAGACTGTGCCCGTCGCGCCTCACCGCGAGGCGCGGCTCGTCACAACCCCGTTCCGAGAATGCCGCCGATGAAACATGAAGTCCTGGCGATTCGCCACGTCTATTTCGAAGATCTGGGCAGCCTCGAACACGTACTCGGCGATCGCGGCCACCTGGTGCGCTATCTGGACGTAGGGCGCGGCCGCATCGACGCGCCCAATCCTCTCGACCCCTCGCTGCTCGTCGTGCTCGGCGGGCCGATCGGCGCCTACGAGGACGCGCACTATCCGCATCTCGCGCCGCTGCTGTCGATGCTCGAAAAGCGCATCGCGGCGGGCTTACCGACCATCGGCATCTGTCTGGGCTCGCAGCTGATCGCGCGGGCGCTCGGCGCGCGGGTGTATCCGTCGGGCCAGTTCGAGCTCGGCTGGTCGCCGCTCACGCTGACCGACGCGGGCCGTGCGTCCGCGCTGCGTCATCTCGAAGCCGACGGCGCGGCAGTGCCCGTCTTTCACTGGCACGGCGACACCTTCGACCTTCCCAAGGACGCGACGCTGCTCGCATCCACCGATGTCTGCGCGCATCAGGCGTTCGCCTGGGGCGATCACGTGCTCGCGCTGCAGTGCCATCCGGAAGTGCTCACAGAGCGCTTCGAGAGCTGGCTGGTCGCCTATCCCGGCGATATCGCGAGGAGCGGCACGACGGTCCCCGCGCTGCGCGAGGAAACCGCGCGTCACGGCGCGAATCTCGAACGCGCGGCGCGCGCGATGTTCGGCGAATGGCTCGATCGCTTCACCGTGGAGACGCGCTGACGTGTGATGGTATGAAGCATCGGGCGGCGGGCGTTCTGCACGCCGCGATTCGCGGTGCTATCCTCGATCGCTTCTCTCTTGCGACGAGCCACCGCCATGAGCGCGCTGTTCACTCCCACGACCCTCCGCAGTCTTCAGATCCCCAATCGCGTCTTCGTGTCGCCGATGTGTCAGTACTCCGCCGAGCGCGGCGAAGCCACGGCATGGCACATGATCCATCTGGGCCAGCTCGCGCTGTCGGGCGCGGGCATGCTGTTCATCGAGGCGACGGCTGTCGAGCCGGACGGCCGCATCACCCCAGGCGATCTCGGGCTGTGGGATGACGTCACCGAAGCCGCGCTGCGCCCGGTGCTCGCCGCGATCCGCCAATATTCGAAGATCGCGGTGACGATGCAGTTGTCGCACGCGGGCCGCAAGGCATCGAGCCGCAAGCCGTGGGAAGGCGGGCAGCTGATCTCCGTCGCCGATGGCGGCTGGATGACCTTCGCGCCCTCCGCCGTGCCGCACAAGCCGGAAGAAACGCCGCCGCTCGCGCTCGACGCCGCCGGCCTGATTCGCGTGAAGGAAGCGTTCGTCGCGTCGGCGAAGCGTGCGGCGCGACTCGGCATCGACGGTATCGAGGTGCATTGTGCGCACGGTTATCTGCTGCATCAGTTCCTGTCTCCGCTCGCCAATCAACGCACCGACGAATACGGCGGCTCGCGCGAGAACCGCATGCGTTTCCCGCTCGAAATCTTCGATGCCGTTCGCGCCGCGTTTCCCGCCGACAAGCCCGTCGGCGTGCGCGTCTCCGCGACCGATTGGGTCGAGGGCGGATGGGGCATCGAAGACACGATCGCGTTCGCGTCGGAACTGAAGAAGCGCGGCGTCGACTGGGTCGATGTGTCGTCGGGCGGCGTATCGCCGTTGCAGAAGATTCCGTTGTCGTCGGGTTATCAGGTGCCATTCGCGCAGGCCGTGAAGGAAGCGACGGGCGTGAACACCGTCGCAGTGGGTCTGATCACCGAGGCGAAGGAAGCGGAGGAAATCGTTGCGAGCGGCCAGGCCGATTACGTCGCGATGGCGCGCGCGATGCTCTACGATCCGCGCTGGCCGTGGCACGCGGCGGCCGAGCTCGGCGCGACCGTCACTGCGCCGCCGCAGTACTGGCGTTCGCAGCCGCGCGATCAGAAGAATCTCTTTGGTGAGATCACTATCGGGCAACGCTGAAAAGCTTCGAACATCATCCAGACGGTTGAGCTATCGCGCGCCGGGAGTGTAGGATACCGGTGTGTTGAGCGCGAGCGTTCAACCGAGCGAACGCGGCGCCTTCGAGGTCACCGCGTTTTTTTTCATCCCGATGTTCATCCCGATCGCGCGGGAGCGAAGCGTTATTTAAGGATTCGTTCGATGAGTTCACGCAGGGTCACCGTTCGCCGCTCCGGCGTGCATGGCAAGGGCGTGTTTGCCGTGAAGCGGATTGCCGCGGGCGAGCAGGTGATGGAATACAAAGGCGAGCGCATTTCGTGGAAGGAAGCGCTGCGCCGTCATCCCCACAATCCCGAAGAGCCGAATCACACGTTCTACTTCGCGCTCGACGATGGCCACGTGATCGACGGCAAGATCGACGGCAACAGCGCGAAGTACATCAATCACTCGTGCGCGCCGAACTGCGAGGCCGAGGAAGTCGAAGGCCGCGTGTTCATTCACGCGCTGCGCGCCATCGAACCGGACGAAGAGTTGAACTACGACTACGGACTCGTCATCGACGGCCGCATCACGAAGAAGCTCAAGAAGGAATACGAGTGCCGATGCGGCGCGAAGAAGTGCCGCGGCACGATGCTCGCGGTAAAGAAGGAAAAGGAAAAGAAGAAAAAGTAGGCCGCGTGCACCCGCTGCATCGATTCGAACGAGCCACGCAAGCGCGTGGCTCTTTTCATTCCGCGTCCGCCGGCTTCGGTTCCTTCAGCGGCATGCGTACGATGAAGCGCGCACCGCCTTCAGGCGCGTCTTCGTAATGCACGGTGCCGCCGTGCAGCACCATGATGTCGTGAACGATCGCGAGCCCGAGGCCCGCGCCGCCTTCCACGCTTTGCCCGTCGCCGCGGAAGAAGCGCTTGAAGAGATCCGGCTGCTGATCCGGCGGCACGCCAGGGCCGTTGTCCTCCACGACGACTTCGCCGAAGCGGCGGTCGTTCGCGTCGCGCCATTCCGTGACCGTCATGGTGATGCGCGCGCCCTCGGTGCGAAACGGCGGAATGTACTTGAGCGCGTTGTCGATCAGATTCGCGAGCACTTCGCGGCTGAGCACGATATTGCCGCGCACGATCAGCGGATGCTCGTTGTCGGGATCGTCCAGACGCTGGAAGCCGAGGTCCACGCGCGCGGCGAGCGCACGCGGCACCCATTCCGCGCCGGTTTCGAAGGCGAGCGCGGCGAGGTCGAAATCGGCGAAGCGCGCGGCCTGTTCGCCCGGCTCCGCGCGCGCGAGCGAGAGCAACTGGTTCGACAGACGCACCGCACGATCCGCCGATGCGCGCAACTCCTTCACCGCTTCGATCGCTTTCGCCGGATCGCGCGAGCTGAGCGCCTGCTCCGCGTGCAGCTTGACGGCGGTCAGCGGCGTGCGCAATTGATGCGCGGCGTCGGCGATGAATTTGCGCTGTGCATCGAGCGCCGCTTGCAGGCGCACGAGCAGGCCGTTCATCGCGCTGGTGAGCGGGCGGATTTCGCTCGGCACGTAGGTTTCATCGACCGGTTCGAGCGAGATGTGGGTCTGCTGATTGAGCGTGTCCGCGAGATCGGTGAGGGGATTCAATTGCTGATTCACGACGCGCCAGACGATCACCCAGCCGGCGAGCAGCAGCAACAGCAGCGGCATCATGATCGCGATCAGGAATTCCACCGCGATGCGATATCGCGAGCCCACGCGCTGCGCCACCTCGACGACGATCGGATTGCCCGTCGGCTGCGGCACGCGCACTTGCGCCGCGCGCACGGACACGCCCTGAAAGTGCGTCTCGAAGACGTACGCGTAGTGAATGCGCCGCACGCTGGTGCCGGTGAGCGGCAGATCGGGCTCGCCGGCGATCTCCTCGTCGCCGGTGCTGATGCGGTAGATGAGCTGCTCGACAGGATCGGAGAACATCGCCTGCGCGAGCGGCGGCACGGTGACGGGAGCATCGACGCCCGCGAGCTGGATCTGCTTGGAGATGGCGGTGGCGAGATCCGCGAGAGAGCGGTCGACCACATGTTGCGTGTACTGCCAGGCAAGCCAGTACGCCATGAGACCGCTCATCAGCGCGAGCAGGGACAACGGCGCGGCAAGGCGGCGCAGCAGCGTGCGCCGCAGGCTCGGCGGCACCGGCGTCTCGGCGGCTTTCGAGCGCGCCAGATCGAGCCAGTCTTCGCGGGCGAAACGCTGATCGCCCGCGCGGCGGGTGGGAAATCGCAAGGCGGTCTACGGCAGAAGCATTACGCCGCTTGCCGGATCTCCTGCAGCAGATAGCCGAAGCCGCGAACCGTCACGATCTCCACGCGCGTGTTTTCGAGCTTTTTGCGCACGCGATGCACATAGACTTCGATAGCCGTATCGCCGAGATCGCCGCCGAAGTGCGTCAGGTGATCCTGCAACTGCGCCTTGCTGACGACGCGGCCATGACGCAGCAAGAGCATTTCGAGCACCGCGAATTCGCGCGGCGAGAGTTCGAGCGGTCGTTCGTCGTTGAAGATCCGGCGATCAACACCCGACAGGCGCAAGCCGCCCAGCGACACCTCGGGGCGCGGCACGTCGCCGTGCGGGCCGCTGCGGCGCATCACGGCGCGGATGCGCGCTTCGAGTTCCTGCGGCTCGAACGGCTTGAGCATGTAGTCGTCGGCGCCGCTGTTCAGGCCCTGCACGCGGTCGTGCAGTTCGTCGCGCGCGGTGAGGATGATCACCGGTGTGTGACGGTTGCTCTGGCGGAAACGCGAGAGCAGCGTCATGCCGTCGATACCGGGCAAGCCGAGATCGAGAATGACGAGTTCATGGCGGTTCTGCGCGAGCGCCTGCTCGGCGAAGATGCCGTCGTGCACCATGTCGACCGTGAAGCCGGATTGTTCGAGGCTGCTTTGAATGCCGCGCGCGATGGGGCGGTCGTCTTCGATCAGAAGGATTCGCATGGAGTCGCTCAAGTACAATGGGTTGAGCTC
>Ga0160459_100313_pt1 | contig 22305 bp, 19 predicted proteins | sample HID1973K_E6MG_FD_108208 | JGI IMG/M metagenome (GOLD analysis project Ga0160459, IMG submission 108208) | Enriched mosquito-associated microbial communities from UW Madison campus, WI, USA - HID1973K_E6 MG | ecosystem: Host-associated > Arthropoda: Insects > Digestive system > Unclassified ... | reverse complement strand
GAACTTCCTCTGCACCGAGGGCCGGATGTGGCTGTACGCCAACGGCCGCGAAATGCTGCTGACCAAGGGCGACTTCGTCCACGCCCCCGCCGGCACCATCCACTCGTTCGCGTTCGACGCGCACAACACGCAGATGGTGGGGTTCCTGACGCCGTCGGTCTTCAATGGCTTCTTTGAGTACTTCAACAAGCCCACCGAGGACTACATGTACACGGAAGGCGGGACGCCCTACATGGACATGGAAGGCTTCGGCCGGGCCCAGGTGGAGATGGACCTGACCGTCGTCGGACCCCCGCCGCAGCGCCGCGCAGCCCTCGACATCCCCTAAATCCAGCCCACCAAAAACCGAAGGCAGAAGGCCCGGACTTCCGAAAGGAAATCCGGGCCTTCTGCTGTTCACAGACCATCCGCAATGACCGGGTACTGGTCAGGAAGTTGCCTGCCTGGCCAGTTCGCGGCCGTAGTCGTTGCCGTTGGGGGTGCGGACCACGGTGTGCATGTGGAACGGGGCAGGTTCATCGTTGCTGAGGAACACGCCGGTGTGGTGGTCCAGTTCCAGCACCACCACCGGGCTCTGCAGGCGGAAGTAGAACGCCTCGTCCCCCTCCCAGCCGCCGATCCAGCTGAAGTACGTCTCGCCGTAGTGCTCCTGGATTTCCCGACGGCGGGCGGCGCGGGGTCCGTCCGGAAGGTAGCCGATGAAGTCGTCCACCACGGCGTCCAGGAGTCCGCGGGCTTCCGCCGGCATGTCCGCCACCAGGATGCCCTCGTACGGGATCACCCGGTTGTCCTGGAAGCAGCCGCCCAGGTGGCGCTCGTCGCCGGGGTGGATGCGGCCCTCAGGCATTGCCGGGTCCACCATGGAGCCGTAGGACACGACGCTGGAACGAACGTCCGCGGGCAGCGCACCCATCAGCTGCCGGGCCAGGGCGATGCGCTCCTTGAAGACCTTCACGCCCCGGTGCGGGCCGGCGTCGATCATGTCCGGCTCGGCGCCCATGAATACCGGCGAGAGCACCAGCTGGGTGCCTGCCACCAGGCAGTTCAGCGCCGCGTGGTGGCCGAACAGCTGCCACCCCCACGGTTCCGCTTCGGACGGCTGCCCGTAGAGGGCAAAGTTGTAGCTGAATTCGTTCATGAGCAGCGGCAGTTCCACCAGGTCGCCCAGGAAGCCGTTGATGCGCATCAGGTTCCGGACCAGCTCAAACCCTTCTCCGGACAGGCTCGCCTCCACAACCCCAAGGATCGAGTCCCGGACCGGCCCGTCCAGCTCGTCCAGGCGCAGCCCGGTGTCGTGCTGCATGAACTCGGGGTTGGCCCAGCTCTGCCACTCGGGTGCGTCCACGGCGTACGAGAGCTTTTCCGCCTGTTCCGGTGTGAGGGTGCCCAGGAGCTTGCGCGCGGCGGCCACCATGTCCGCCGTCGGCGCTTCCTCCCCGGACCGGGCGGGAGCGAGCGGAAACAGGCCTTCCCGTCGGACGCCGTCGTTGGTGACGCCCGTGAACGGCTGCGGGTAGAGCTTCTGCCAGCCCTCGATCATCGGGCCCGCGAAGGAGTCGGTCTTCGCAGCTTCGGCGTATTCGCGGGCGTTCAGGCCGCGGATCTCCGCGACGCGCGGATGGTCCGGGGCAAACAGGTAATCACGGAATGACGGCGTCGACACGGGTGCTCCTCGCTGGAAATTCTGGTGCTGGAAAGTCGGCTGCTGGGATTTCTGTGACCGGCAGGTGTGCCGTCCCACTGGCTGCGGCTTCTTGCGGCAACCGGGGAAGCCGGCCCGCCGCAACGGACAGCGCGGCCGCGGCGGCCGCGGCTGAATTGCCCCGCCACGCCACGTGCTGGTCGGGCCGGACCAGCACGGCGTCGGCGCCCCACAGTTCGGAAAGGCGGGTGCCGTCGCCGGAAGGGCCGACGGCGGCGACGGTCACCGGAATGCCCTGCCGGGCCGCTGCTTCCACTACCGGCGCAAAAGCCTCATCCGCCGGCACCCCGCCCAGCGCACCGGCGTCGGCCAGGAGCGTGAACCCGGGGCCCAGCGCGCTGTACAGGGAGAAGGACTCCGCCAGCCAGGCATGCGGCAGCAGTGCCCCCGGGCTGGCGGACGGGACGTAGTGGATGGGGTCCTCGGGCGGTACAGGCAGGCCGTCGGGCACCACCAGGGGCGAGCCGGTGTACGCATAACCCAGCACCAGCCCCAGGGAATCGAATTCGCTCTGCTTCACGGCCAACGCTTCGCGGGCCGTATGCCGCGCGGCGTCGCCGGCGGCCCCGGAGACCGCCAGTTCCGGATCCGCGAAGTGGTACGCCAGCGCCTTGCCGTTCCGTGCGGCGTCGCCGATGGTGCGGTCAGCCACCGGCCGGCGCTCCTGGCCGTAGCTGGCCAACAGCGCAGGACCGCCCCACCCGTTGATGGCTGCGGCCAGCTTCCAGGCCAGGTTGGCGGCGTCGCCGATGCAGGTGTTGAAGCCGTGGCCGCCCCACGGCGGGTTGAGGTGCGCGGCGTCGCCCACCAGGAAAATGGTGCCCCGGCTGTAGTCGGGGGCCAGCAGCATGCGGGCGGTCCACGGATCGGTGGCCAGCACCTCGATGTCCACCTCGGCGCCCACGAGCGCGCGGACCATGGCGCCGGCGTCCTCCGTGCTGACGGTAACGGACGGATCCACGCCCTGCACAATGGCCCACCAGGTGCCGTCCAGGTCCATGGGCCCCACCATGCCGGACGTTCCCGAACCCACCACCCAGTACTGCACGGCCGGGTCCAGCGTGATGGCGGGGGCCAGCGACTCGGAGCGGAAGAGGATGCTGATGTTGGACAGCGCAGCGGAGCCACCCTCCAGGCGGATGCCCAGGCTGCGGCGGACGGCGGAGGACCCGCCATCGGCACCGATCACATATTCCGCCGCGATGGTGCGGGCGGCAGCGGACGTGCCGTTCGAAACAACTACGGTGTGCGCCGCCCGGGCAGTGTCACCCGCCTCATGGACCCCGCTGACAGACCATCCGGTCACGAATGTCACCAGCGGATGGCTGTCGACTGCGGCCCGGAGCACCTCCTCGAGGACCGGCTGCGGCACCTGCTGCCCGCCTTCCGGCTGCGGGCCGTAGCGGCCGGGAACCAGCTGGAAGGCGTTGCGGAACCGGCGCAGCTCGTGTGCGGCCGGGCCCGTCAGGCCGGTGCAGAAGATGACGTCCTGGGCGTAGTCCACCGGCAGCGGTGATGCGTCGCGGAGGGCCCCGGCCAGCCCCAGCCGGCGCAGGTGGGTCATGGTGCGGGCGTTGGTGGTCTTGGCCCGGGGCCGGGTGTGGTCCACGCCGGTGCGGGGTTCAACCACCGTGCTGGCCACGCCGCGGGAGGCGAGGTCAAGCGCCAGGAACAGTCCGCTGGGGCCGCCGCCGGCAATGAGGACCTCGACCTCACCGGGGATGTCCGCCGCATCCGTCACGGGGAAAGCGCGTGGGAAGGTGCCCTGCGAGGTGTCCATCAGGCACGGCTCCGCAGGGAAATGTCGCCCACGGGGGTGGTCAGGGTGCCGAGCTTCTCGATCTCCACCACCACTGTGTCACCGGGCTGCAGCAGCCACTGCGGGGTGCGTGCGTAGCCAACGCCTTCCGGGGTGCCGGTGGCGATGACGTCGCCCGGGTGCAGGGTGAAAGTCTGGCTGATGAGCGAGATGATGGCCGGCACGGAGAAGATCATGTCCCGGGTGTTGCCGTTCTGGGCTTCGATGCCGTTCACCAGGGTCCGGACCTGGAGCCCGTCGCGGAGGTCGCCCACCTCGTCGCGGCTGACCAGGTGGCCCAGGGGCCCGCTGAAGTCGCCGTTCTTGCCCAGCGTCCACTGCGAGGTCAGTTTCTGGGCCTTGCGGGAGGTGATGTCGTTGAAGGTGGAGTAGCCAAAGACGGCGTCCGCCGCGGTGGCCTCGTCCGCCGATTCGACCCGGCGGCCGATGTAGGCAGCCACTTCCCCCTCCCAGTCCAATCCGGCCTCGCCGGCCGGGACGGGAACCGGGACGTTGCCTACGGACAGGGACGCCGTCCAGCGGGCGAACAGGGTGGGGTACGGGGGCAGTTCCTGGTCCTTGAAGCTTCCTTCGGCCACGTGCGCCTTGTAGTTCAGGCCCACGCAGATGACCCGCGCCGCGGCGGGGACGAGCGGCACCTCGGTGACGCTGTCCCGCACCAGCCATGCGCCGGCGTCGGACGTTTCCTTACCCTCCGCACCGGCATGGGACGCGGCGGCGGCAACCAGTGTGCTTGCCTTGTCCTGCCATCCCTCCGGGTCGGCCCAGAAGTCGGTGACGGTGGCCAGCGGAAGGACGCGCCGTCCGGCGAGGGCTGCCGCCCAGGGTTCGCCGTTGTGGTTGATGCCGATGAACTGCATGAGGTGGCCTTTCAGGTCTGGCGGCCGGGCAAACGCGCCGCCCGGGCGTGGTGGAAAATCAGTGCTCCGACTGGCGGCGGAGGAAATCAAGGGTTGCGGCGGTAGCCGTTTCGGCGGCCGCGCTGCTGCCGTCCGGGGTGGACCACATATGGTCCGCGCCGTCCAGCAGGAGAAGTTCGACGGCGGCGCCCGCGTCTTCCAGCGCCCCGGCAAGGGCGGTGGACTGGGCCGTCGGGACGAACCTGTCGTCCGTTCCGTGGATGAGGAGGAAGGCCGGTGCACCCGTATGCACGTAGGTGAGGGGGCTGGCGGCCGTGGCCTTGTCCGGGGCGTCGGCGGGCTGGGCCCCGATGAGCAGGGCTTCCCGGGAACCCGGGTCGTCGGCGCTGGCAACGGCATCGGGCCGGGCCTGGGCACCCATCCGCACCAGGTCGGTGGGCGGATACCAGGCCACCACCGCGGCGACGCCGTCAGCGGTCCCGGTGCCGCCGTCGTCGGCAAACGCGGCTGACCCGGCGGTCAGGCCAACCAGGCTGGCGAGGTGTCCGCCCGCGGAGTCGCCCCACGCGTAGATGCGCCCGGGGTCCACATCGTAATCGGCGGCGTGCGCCCGGACCCAGCGGACCGCTGCCTTGGCGTCATGCAGCTGGGCGGGAAATGTGGCGCTATCCGTGAGCCGGTAGTCGGCGGAGGCCACCACGAAGCCGGCGTCCACCAACTGTTCAATGGGGCTGAGTCCAAAACTGTCCACGGTGGGCCCCAGCGAGGAACGCTCCCCCGTCCGCCAGCCGCCGCCGTGGAAGTGGACCACCGCGGGACGCGGGGCGCCCGACGCGGGGCCCCGGGCGGGATCCGCCGCCGGGAGGTAGAGGTCCAGCAGCAGCGGCGCTCCGCCACCGGGGCGGGCGAACTCAATCCCCCGAAGGATCCGCCCCGCCGTCGTCGTTGACTCCATGTGTACCGCGCCGTTCTGTCCCGTGATGATCCTGTGGTGACTGCCTGACAAGCCCGGTGTGGGCTGCGTCATGAATCAACTGTGGGGTATCGCGAAGCCGCACGGCGCGGCCGGTTTCACTGAATGAAAAGGCTTGCCGATCCCGGCCGGTAGTGACTGGCCAGCTTCGCGAGTCCTTCGTCCAGCGACACCGCGGGCGCCCAGTCCAGGAGCTCCCGGGTGCGGCGCTGGTCGAACCAGTGGGCGGTGGACAGCTGCTCGGCGAGGAACCTGGTCATCGGCGGCTCTTCGGTGCGTCCGGCCCACAGCCACAGCTTTTCCACCACAGCCCCCACGCCCCGGGCCACGGCGCCGGGAACGGCCCACTTCGGTGCCGCAACACCGCCGGCGGCGCAGATGCCGGCGATCAGCTCGCCGACGGGACGGGGCTCGCCGTTGCTGACCACCACCGCCTGCCCGTGGACGTGGTCCATGCGGTTCAGGGCGGCCACCATGGCGGACGCCGCGTTGTCCACGTAGGTGGTGTCGATCAGGGCCGCTCCGGCGTCCAGCAAGGGCAGGCGGCCGACGGCGGCGCGCGCCAGGACGCGTTCCACCAGTTGGGTGTCGCCCGGGCCCCAGACGATGTGCGGGCGCACGGCGGCCACCCGGAAGTTCGGGGAATCTGCAGCCAGGGCCAGCAGTTCGGCGGCGCCTTTGGTGCGTGCGTAGTCGCCGTGGGCGTGCTCCGGGTCTGCCGGGCCCGCGCCCAGCCCCACAATGGCGGCGCCGAAATTCGCCACGGACGGGGAGGAAACGAACACGAAGTCCGGAACGCCGGCCGCCCGGGCGGCGTCCAGGAGTCGGCGGGTGCCCTCGATGTTCACCTCGTCGAACTCCGCCGCGTGTCCTGTGAAGGAGACCTTCGCGGCCAGGTGGATGACGCCGTCCTGGCCCCGAACGGCGTCCTTCAGCACCCCGGCATCGGTGATGGACCCGCAGAGGTCCGTGGCGCCGTCGACCCCCGACGGGCGCCGCTGCAGCGTGGTGACGGTGTGGCCCTCGCGGACCAGGAGCCGCGCAACGGCGCCGCCGAGCATGCCGCTGGCGCCGGTGACCAGGACCCTCATGGCTTCCCCGGCCGGCCGCCTGCAAGCACGCGCGTTGCCCAGCGCGAAAGGCGTGTCCTGTCGATTTTGGCGTTATGCCGGATGTCGGTGGGCTGTGCGGGAACGGCCAGCACCGCGGAGATTTCGACGCCGGCCGTGCGGGCTGCTGCACGGACGCTTGCGGCGAGTGCCGGTTCGGCCGGTCCCGCGGTGCGCGTTGGAGGCACGGTCTCGACGACGGCCACCACGGCCTGCGTACCGGACGGACCCACGCCCGTGACGGCGGCCAGCCGGACACCCTCCAGCCGTTCGATGGCCTGCTCGGCACCCACTGGGGTTACCGCGGCACCGGGTGCGGTCACCACGTGCGCGAGGCGGCCTTCCACCCAGAGCCTGCCGGCGGCGTCGAAGTGCCCCACGTCCCCGGTGCGGTGCCATCCGGGCAGGCCGGCGCTTTCCCGCTGGGTCAGCCAGAGCCTGTCGTACGAGTCCTTGGCGTGCGGGGCGCTGACCAGGATTTCACCGGTCACGCCGGCGTCCGTCACCGGGCTGGTTCCGGACGCGGTGCCGTCCGCGGCGAGCGGGATGATGGCCAGGCGTGCTCCGTGGACGGGTTTGCCGACGCACACGCCGTTGCCGCCGCCCTGAAGGTGTCCGGCCGCTGTTTCGGCGTCCGCTTCCCTGATCTGTTCCAGGCTGATGTCCGTGACCGGCAGGGCTTCCGTCATCCCATAAGGGGTATGCAACGAGGCGGCGGGGACCATCTGCTGGACCTCTGCCAGGAGCGGTTCGGGGACGGGGGCTCCAGCGGAGAGCAGCAGCTCAACGCGGGCCAGCGCCTTCAGTCCCGCCTCATCGAGGTCTTCCCGGGTGGCAACGACATTGCGTAGCGCCGCCGGCGAGGCAAACACCACCGTCGCGTCGATGGCCCTGGCAGCGTGGGCCAGCGCGCGGGCTGTCAGCGTTCGGGGCGCCGTCACGTCCATGGCCGGTGTGACGGACACAGCGCCCAGCGCTGGGCCCAGGAGGGCGAAGGGAGCGAAGCCGGCAACCAGGGTGGACCCTGCCCGGATGCCGAAGGTGCTGGCCACGGTGTCCCGCATCGCGGCCAGCTGCCGGTGCGTGTAGAGCACGCCCTTGGCCGGCCCGGTGGAGCCTGAGGTGAACAGCACGGCGGCGGGGGCGTCGGGGTCGGCAGCACCGGCGGGCTGTGCGGCACCGCTTCCGGCGCCGGGCCGGGTCAGTTCCGCGAGGGAGGTTTCGGCGCCGAGGAGGCGGCGGCGCGCCGCCGGGAGGGTACCCACGCTGATCCGACGGCCGGGCCAGCCAAGGGCGGCGGCCGCCGCCAGGGCCTTGTCGATGCCGATGATGAAGTCCGGGGTGGCGCCTTTCACGGCGCGGCTCAGGCCCTTGGTTCCCAGTCCGGCATCGGCCACCACCACCACGGCGCCAAGGCGCAGGCAGGCGTAGAGGGCCACCGTGAGGTCCACCCCGGGCGGCACCATGAGGCTGATCCTGCCGCCGCGCTCTACTCCGGCTTTCGCCAGCCCGGCAGCGAGGTCCACGATTTTCTGTTCCAGCTGCTGCCAGCTGAGTGACCGGGCTGCCGTGCCGTCCGGGGCCATCTCCACGACGGCGGACCCGGTGCCGGCGGGCCCTGCCGCCTGTTCGCCGAGCAGGGTCCAGAGGGGCCGGAATTCAGCGGTCTCGGGCGCAACCGGGCTGGCTGGTGTGCCCACAACATCAGCTTGGGCGACCGAAGTGTCAGCGTCGGTGCCAGAATCAGCGGCGGCCGGGACAGCACCGTTCAAGACGGCACCGCCCGGGGCAGCACCCTCCCGGCCGGCAAGCCACTCAAACACCGGCGAGGCAATGTCCCGGTCTTCCGCCACAAGGTGTCCCGCGCCCTCGAAGCGGTGCACCTTGGCGTGCGGAAGCCTGCCGATGAGGTCTTTGAGGTAGCGGTCGGAAAAGATGGGATCGCGGGGGCCCCACAACATCAGGGCCGGGACTGCCAGCCCGCGCAGCCCTTCCGCCACGCCGGCCAGCGCCGCAAAGCTGGGATGGAATTCGTCCACCGGAATGTCGGCCACGAAGTTGCCCACGCCGGCCCGCCGGCTGGCACCCCGGTAGGGGGCCATGTAGGCGGACTTGATGTCGGCGGCAAGCGGCGGGTGGGCCAGCGAATGGGTGACCCGCAGGAAGGCGTCCGAGGTGACCGTTCCCCACTGGTGCACGGCGGGGTGCAGGGCCAGCCGGAGCGCAGGCGGAATTTTGGATGTGTACGGCTGGTGGACGGCCGTGTTGGTCAGGACCACCCCGGCGAGCTGGTCCGGGTGTGCCAGTGCCCAGCCCAGGCTGATGACCCCGCCCCAGACGTGTCCCCCGGTGACCACGGGACCGTCCAGTCCCAGCGCCGTGGTGAGGTCGGCCAGGTCGTTGATGCGGTCGGCGAGGCGCCGGAACGTGCCGGTGCGTTCCGAAAACCCCATGTCAAGCTGGTCCACCGCCACCACGCGCCACGGGTGGGCGGGATTGGACCCGGCGGCAAGCAGCGTGCGCCAAAGATAGGACCAGGTGGGGTTGCCGTGCACGCACAGCAGGGTGCCTGCGGGTGTCAGCCCCCGGGCCTCGAGCTGGGCGCCGTTATCCAGGATGTGCCAGTTGCGGACCGTTCCGGGCTCATCCGCACCGGAGGTGGAGGGCACGGCAAGTTCGCGGGACCACGCGGGGTCCACGCCGGGCCAGGCGGCGGCTACCAAACGATTTCAATCATGGCGGTGTTCAGGCCTGAGCCCACTCCCATGCACAGGACGCGGTCCCCGGCTTCGAGGGACTGGGATTCGGCGGCAAGGGTCATGGGCAGCGAAGCCGGTCCCACGTTGCCCCAGTACGGGAACGTGATGGGAACCTTGGCCGGGTCCAGGTCGATGGCATCAATGATGGCCTGGGTGTAGGCGTTGCTCACCTGGTGCGTGACGTACCGGTCCATGGCGGCCCAGTCCCACTCCGGCTGCGCCTCGTGCCAGGCGTCCACCACGAGCTGCAGGCCGCCGTCGAGCAGTCCTTTGGTGTCAGTGGACATGCCGTCGATGCCGCCCACGCACAGTTCGTGGTGTTCGGTGCCGGCCCGCATCACCCCGCCCACCAGCCGGTGCGCGCCGGGGTGTCCGTCTGCCGGGCCCAGGACGGCCGCGGCAGCGCCGGAGCCCAGGGTGAGGGTGGCAAACTCGCGGTTGAAGTCCTCGCGGGTGGTTTCGGGCCGCTGCAGCCGGGCGAGCGTCGCTTCCTGCGTGGCTTCAGCGTCCTCGGCGTTGACGATCACGGCGTATTTGATCTGGCCGGAGTCGATCATGTTGGCCGCGAGGGTCAGGCCGTTCACAAACCCGAGGCAGGCGTTGGCGAGGTCGAAGTTCATGGCCGACGACGGGAGGCCCAGTCCGTGGTGGATCTTCACCGCAACGGACGGCTCCAGGTTGCGGCGGGTCACCGAGGTGTTGATCAGCAGGCCAACCTCGGACGCTTCCACGCCGGCCTCGGCAAGGGCCTTAGCTCCTGCCTCGATGGCGGCGTCATCAAACGACGTGCCGGCCGCCCACCAGCGGCGGTGCGTGATCCCGGCGACGCGCTCCAGGAGCCGGGGCGGGAATTTAAGCCGCTGCAGTGTCGATGCCAGCCGGCGGTCGAAGTCAACGGAACTCACGATCCTTGGAGCTTCGACGCTGCTCACCGAGAGCAGCGCGGTGTTGGTGTGCCGGAAGGTTGCATTACCTACCAATTCAAGCCCCTGTTCGTTTCTGTCCTGCGGTGTCTATTACCCACCGGCGCAGGAGCTTAACTATGCAGGCAAGTGCCCCGTCGTGCACATTTATTCCCGGTTCACTGCGTTGCCGGGGTGTCCTGGAGGGGGCGGCGGGCCAGCCAAGCTGCCACTATGGCGCCTGAGATATTGTGCCACAGCGAGAAAACGGCGGACGGCAGCGCGGCCAGCGGGCTGAAGTGTGCCGTGGCCAAAGTGGCGGCCAGCCCGGAGTTCTGCATGCCGACTTCGAAGGCCAGCGCACGGCGGGCCTTGTCATCCAGGCGGCCCAGTTTCCCGGCGAGGTAGCCCAGTCCCAGGCCGAATCCGTTGTGCATGACCACGGCCAGGAACACGATGCCGCCGGCGGCCACGATCTTGCTGGCGCTGCCGGCCACTACGATGGCCACGATGAGGGAGATCACGACGGCGGACGCCCACGGCAGTGCCGGCAGCACCTTATCCACGAGCTTCTTGAGGAACAGGCGGGCCAGCAGCCCCGCGACCACCGGGAGGAGGACCGTGTTGAGGATGTCCACCACCATGCTGCCGGCGTCGATGTTCAGGTAGGAACCCGCCAGGAACAGCACGAGCAGCGGGGTGACGATGGGGGCGATCAGGGTAGACACGGAGGCCACCGCCACGGAGAGGGCAACATCACCCTTGGCGAGGAAGGCCATGACATTGGACGCGGTGCCGGACGGGGCACAGCCCACCAGGATCAGGCCGACGGCCAGCTCCGGCTCCAGGTTCAGTGCCTGCGCGATGAGCCAGCCGGCGCCGGGCATGATCACGTAGTGCGCCACGATGCCGAGCGCCACAGCCCAGGGCCGCTTTGCCACGGCGGCGAAGTCGGGCGGGGTCAGGGTGAGGCCCATGCAGAACATGATGATGCCCAGCAGGAAAGGCACGGCGACCCCCATGGGCTTGAAGGTCCCGGGGAGCAAGTACCCCGCGATACCTGCGGCCACCACGAGGAGCGGGAAGACCGTCACGGCGACGCGGGCAATCCTGCTTTCCGCTGCCAGTGCCGGATTAAGTGGTTCGCCCTCAGGGGACTTCTGCGATTTGGTTGCCTCAAGCATCTAACAATGCTGTCACCGACTGGTATGGTTCCGCCAATTGATGACCGCCGCCCGTAACCGGCCACCGCCACACCTCCGGCCTACCGCTGCGTGGTCCCTCCGGCCATGGCTTCGAGCAGGGCAAGTTCTGCCCGTGTCGGCAGCCCTTCCCAATCCCCTGCCGTGCTCACGGCGAAAGCACCCATCAGGGCGCCGCGGTGCAGGCGGCCAGCCACGTCCCCGCCGTCGAGCAGGGCTGACAGGTAGCCCGCGGTGAACGCGTCACCGGCGCCAACGGTGTCGATGCCGGTCACGGAAACCGCGGCGGCTTCCCGGTTGCCGTCCGCGGTGTGGACGCCGGCACCGGCGGCACCTCGTTTGACCACCACCTCCCGGACGCCCAGGTCCAGGAGCTGCGCTGCCATGGCGGGCTCGGCGGCGGTTCCCGCAGCGGAAGGCGCCGGAATCGCCAGGTCCAGTTCGTCGTCGGACGCGATCAGGATGGTGGCGTGGCGGGCCAGCGGCGCCAGGACGTCACGCGCCTGGTCCCGGGTCCACAGCTTGCTGCGGTAGTTCACGTCCAGCGAGACCACCATCCCCTCCCGGGCACCGCGCGCCGCCGCATGCTCCACGGCCAGCCGCGCATCCGGACTGAGCGCGGGAGTGATGCCGGTCAGGTGGAGGACCCGGGCTCCGGCGTCGAGGGCCTGGTCCACATCGTCACAGGAAATGGTTGATCCGGCCGAACCCGCGCGGTAGTAGAAGGCCCGGCTGACGTCCGCGGTGCGGTGTTCGAGGAACATGACGCCCGTGCTGCGGCCCGGGTGTACGCGGTGGTGCAGGTGGACCCCCTCGCCGCGGAGTTGTTTCAGGATGAACTCGCCGTGGGGGTCTGCGCCCAGTACGCCTGCCCATGCGGTCCGGTGGCCGAGCCGGGTGACGCCGATGGCGACGTTGGACTCCGCTCCTGCCACGTGCATGCCAAGGCTTCCGCCGGAGGCCAACGGACCCGCGGAGCGCAGCGAGACCATCGACTCCCCGAAGGTCAGGAGGTCCACGGGAGGAAGTCCGACGGCGGGAGTCACCGCAGGATCTCCGCGGACCGGCCGTTGTACTCCCCGGCCAGGGCGAGGAATTTGCGGGCGCGTTCACGCATGCCCTCCAGGTCTCCACCGGAGGCCGCGTCCCCGAACAGGGGGCCGCCGAGGCCCACGGCCAAGGCACCCGCATCCCAGTAGCCGGCCGCTTCGCCCAGGCCCACTCCCCCGACGGCGATGAACGGTATGTCCGGGAAGGGGTCCCGGACGGCCTTGAGGTAGCCGGGGCCGCCGATGGAGGCCGGGAAAAGCTTCACAGCGGTGGCCCCGCGGTTCATGGCCTCCAAGGACTCGCTCGGGGTCAGCGCCCCGGCCAGTACGGGGATGCCGCGGCCGACGGCTGCTTCGATGGACGGCGCAAGGGAAGGTGTCACGATGAACTGGCCGCCCGCGGCAACGACGTCGTCCACATCCTGCTTGCTCAGGACCGTCCCGGCGCCGACAAACGAGCCGGCGGGAGCAGCCGCACGCACTGAGGTGATCGCCTCCAGGGCGTCCGGCGTGGTCAGCGCGATCTCCACGTACTGGAAGCCTTCCTCCATCGCGGCCAGGGCGGCGCGGGCGGCAGCACCGCCGTCGTTCCCGCGGACAATAGCGACGAGCCTGGTCCGCCGGATACCGGCCAGCACGGTGGCCGGCGTGACTCCGGCGTCGGTGGATTCTACGGGTTTCATGTGGTTCACCATTCTGCGAAGGAGCCGTCGGGGTGGCGCCACACGGGTCCGCGCCAGGCGTGACCGCGCTTGTCGGCTGCCCTCACCACCGCCTCATCAATTTCGATGCCCAGGCCGGGCCCGGTCAGCCGCTCGATGTGGCCGTTGACGAACTTGAACGGCGACTTGTCCACCACGTAGTCCAGCACCTCCGCGCCGCGGTTGTAGTGAATGCCGATGCTTTGTTCCTGGATCAGGAAATTGGGTGTCGCAAACCCCACCTGCAGGCACGCGGCCAGCGCCAGCGGCCCCAGCGGGCAGTGCGGGGCAAGCTGGACATCGAACACCTCGGCCAGCGAGGCGATCTTCCGGACCTCGGTAATACCTCCGGCATGTGAAAGGTCCGGCTGGGCAACGGCGATCCCCGCCTGGAGCGCGGGCAGGAACTCCTGCCTGTTGTACAGCCGTTCACCGGTGGACACCGGCGTGGTGGTGGAGGAGGTGAACTCCCGCAACAGGTGGGTGTTCTCCGGAACCACCGGTTCTTCGAGGAAGAGCGGCCGGTAGGGTTCCAGCAGCGGCGCCACGCGGCGGGCGTTGGCGAGGCTGAAGCGGCCGTGGAAGTCCACGGCAACGTCCCGGTGTTGGCCCAGGACCTCCCGGGCGGCCGCCACACGCTTCACGACGCCGTCGAGCTCGGCAACGGAGGCCACTGGGCTCATCCGTCCGCTGGCGTTCATCTTGACGGCGGTGAGGCCAACGTCCAGCTGGGCGCTGATCTGGTCCGCCACCTCGTTGGGTTCGTCGCCGCCCACCCACCCGTACATGCGGATCCGGTCGCGGACGTGGCCGCCCAGGAGCTGGTGGACCGGGGTGTTGAAGTGCTTGCCGGCAATGTCCCACAGCGCCTGGTCCAGCCCGGAAACCGCGCTGGCCAGGATGGGTCCGCCGCGGTAGAACGAGCCCTTGGTCATCACCTGCCAGTGGTCCTCGATGCGCAGGGCATCGTTGCCGATGAGCAGTTCGGAGAGCTGTTCGACGGCGGTGCGCACCGTTTCGCTGCGGCCCTCGCAGGTGGCTTCGCCCCAGCCGACGATGCCGCTGTCCGTCTCGATCCGGACGAAGAGCCACCGCGGGGCGACGAGGAATGTTTCGATCCTGCTGATGAGTGTCATGCAGCCCTTAGCCTTTGGTTGCACCGGCGGTGAGGCCGGAGACGATGTACTTCTGCGTGAAGAGCGCAATGATCATGATGGGGATGGTGACCACGGTGGCGGCCGCCATCAGTCCGCCCCAGTCGATGCTGGCGTAGGACACGAAGTCGAAGATGGCCACGGGGAGTGTCTTGGTTTTCGCGCCGGAGAGCACCAGGGCAAACATGAAGTTGTTCCACGAGAAAATGAACGACAGGATTCCCGCGGTGGCCATGCCCGCCACGGACAACGGCAGCGTGATCCGGCGGAAGGCGCCGATGGGGGTCAGCCCGTCCACCTGCGCTGATTCCTCAAGCTCCAGCGGCAGGGAATCGAAGTAGCTCATCATGATGTAGACGATCAGCGGCAGGGCAACGAACATGTGGCTGAGGATGAGTACCTCGAACTTCCCCACCATCCGGAGGTTGGAGAAGACGTAGTACCAGGGCACCAGCAGCGATACGCCGGGGATGACCCGGGCCATGAGGACCACCAGGGCGGAACGGTGCATGGTGAACCGGCTCATGGCGTAGGCAGCCGGGACGCCCAGGACGATGGACAGCGCCGTGGACACGAAGGCCACCCAGAAGCTGTTGAAGATGAACACGAAGTAGTTGTTGCGCTGCAGCACGTTCGCATAGTTCTCCATGGTGGGAGAGAACAGCAGCGCCTTGCCGGTGTCGTAGATGTCCACGTTCGTTTTCAGGGACGCCAGCAGCATCCATGCCAGCGGCGCCAGGAGGAACAACACCACGAGCACGAGCGCGGCCACCCGGAACACCTTGTAGGCGCGGGTACCCAGCGGCTTCCGGCGGCGGTGGGCAGGCACCGGTGTGGAAGTGGCAGCGCCAGGGGTTTCATCGAGCACGGTCATTTGGTTACCGCCTTCTTGCGCATGGTCAGCAGCCACATGGTGCCGATGATGATCATGAAGAACAGGATCAGCACCGCGGAGGAAACCCCGTACTGGTTGTAGTCGAAGCTCAGGCCGTAGGCGTAGACGTTGAGCGTTTCCACCTCGTGGAACGAACCGCCGCCTTTGCCTTTGGTGGCGTAGAGGATGTCGAAGGTCTTGAGGGCATCGATGCCGCGCAGCAGGATGGCCACGATGACGGTGGGCATCATGAGCGGCAGCGTGATGTAGAAGAAGCGCTGGAAGGCGTTGGCACCGTCCACGCGGGCAGCCTCGTCCGGCTCATCGGAGAGGGAGGTCAGGCCGGCCAGCAGGATCAGCACCACCATGGGGGTCCACTGCCAGATGTCCATGAAGATGGTGGTGCCCAGTGCCGTGTCCTGGCCGGAGAGCCAGGGCTGGGCGGGGATGCCCACCATGCCCAGGAGCTGGTTGGCGAAGCCGATGTTGGGATCGAAGATCAGACGCCACATCATGCCGACGGCCACCGGGGTGGCCACAAGGGGCAGCAGGATGGCCACCCGGACCCACTTTTCACCGCGGAACGGCCGCCAAAGGAGGAGGGCAATGCCCATTCCCAGCACCACTTCGAAGGCGAGGGCGACGCCGGTGAAGGCCAGGGTGCGGCCCACGGCGGGCCAGAACCGCTCGGTGTCCGTCAGGACGTCGATGTAGTTCTGGAATCCGATGAACTCGGTGGCCGCCCGGACGGAGCCCTGGGAGTCGGTGAGGCTCAGGTACAGGGTCCAGGCCAGGGGAAAGACGATGAGGATGCCGACGAAGAGCATCGCAGGGGCCGCGAAAAGCCACTTGCGGTGGGCATTGGCCCAGTCCGAGAACTTTTCCCGGGGACCGCTGGCACGGCCCGGACGGGCAGCGCTGCGGGGAGGAGTCATGACAGACATGGTTCACCTAAGGAGTCGGTGGGTGAAGGGTGGCCCGGCGGGGCGGCAGGCTTGCTGCCTCCCCGCCGGGCCCTGTAGACAGGGGGCGGCGGACCGCCATCGCTGCCCCGGTTGCGCTGCTACTTCTCGCCGTCCAGGAACTTCTGGAAGGCCTCGTGCGCTGAGTCGGCGGCAGCTGATGCATCGGCGCCGGTGATGCTTGCGACGATGGGTTCACCTACGATTTCGCGCGCCTTGCCGACGGTCACGACCTCGGGACGGTCGTGGCCCACACCGTTTTCCGCACTGGTGGCGATGGCGGCGGCGAGGTCCTTCGGGTAGGTGGAGGTGCCTTCGGAGTTGGCCCAGACAGAGGCCCGCGGGCCCGGTACGCCGGCCTTCTGGGCCGCGAGGGTGCGTTCCTTGCTGGTTGCCCACTGGATGAACTTCCAGGCGTTGTCCTGGTTGCTGGTGTTCTGGTTGACGCCCAGAGCCCATGACGGGATGTTGTAGGGCTTGGAACCGGCAGGGCCCGCAGGAAGCGCGGCGAATCCGACGTTGTCTGCCACCTTGGACTTGGCGGGGTCCGTGGCGTTCTTGTAGAGCGAGTCAGCCTCGGTGTAGAAAGCGGCCTTGCCCTGCGTGAAGATGGCCATGGCCTCGGGCCAGCTCATGTCGGTGCTGACATTGGCGGGGCCGTAGTTCTTGATCAGGCCGCCGTAGAACGCGTAGGCCTTCTTGGCGGCATCCGAGTTCACTGCCGACTTTCCGCTGGAATCGGTGAAGTCGCCACCGAAGCTGTAGAGGAAGCTGGAGAACTGGGTGACGGCTGCGGACTTTCCGGTGCGGGCCACGAAGCCTGCGGTGTCCGGGGAGGACTCCTTGATGGCTTTCGCCGCGGCTTCCAGTTCCTCCATGGTCTTGGGAACCTGCAGCCCGGCGGCCTGCAGGAGGTCCTTACGGTAGTAGAGAACCTCGCGTTCGGTGATGATCGGGACGCCCACCACCTTGCCGTCCACCGTAGTGGCCTTCACGGGGCCTTCCTGGTAGTCCTTCCAGTCCCAGTTGGAATCGGACGAAACGTTGCTGGTCAGGTCCGCCAGGTAGCCGTTCTTGGCGAATGCCTTGCCTTCCTGGAGCGGGCGGTACATCATCACGTCGATCTCGTCGCTGCCTGCATTGAGCTTGACGTTGTACTGGTCTGAGAGCTGGTCCTCGCCCAACTGGGTGAGCTCCACCTTGAGGCCGCTGGACTGCTCGAATTCGGGGATAGCCGCCTTGATTCCCTCGGTCCAGACATGGTTGGCGAGGGTGACCCGGACGGTGCCGGCCTGTTTGGCATCGTCGCTGCCGCCCCCGCCGCCGCTGCAGGCGGTGAGCCCCAGCGACATCGCCGCAGCCACCGCCGCGTACTTCACAATTGAACGTCGCTTCATTACGACTCCCTTGTTTCAGGGCCCGCGTCCGCCGCGGAGCCGATAGCAGACGCGTCTTTACATCTGCTCTAGAAAGGAATCCTAGGCAAATAAGGCAGACATATACAAGGGTTTGGCGGGTCTCAGTATGATCTATTCATGAATACCCCCAAGGCGGCGGCGTCCCCTTTCGACCTGCACAACGCGCTGGTTGAGAAGCTGGGCCTTGCCATCGCGGAGGGAAACCTGGCGGCACATTCCATCCTCCGCCTGGACGAACTCGAGGCGCAGCACAGCGTTTCCCGCTCCGTCATCCGGGAGGCGACCCGGGTACTCTCCTCCAAGGGAATGCTGGAGTCGCGGCGCCGCCTGGGCACAGTGGTCCAACCCGAAGAATCCTGGAATCTGTACGATCCGCAGGTCATCCGCTGGCGCCTTGCCTCGGCGAAACGGCTGGAACAGCTGCAGGCACTGAACTAGCTGCGGGGGGCCATCGAACCGCAGGCCGCGCGGCTGGCAGCGGAGCGTGCCTCCTGGGATGCGGGCTCAGACCTGGTATCGCAGGCTGCACGGCTGTGGGCTGCCGGGCAGCGCGGAGACCAGGAAGAATTCCTTCGGCTCGATATCGAGTTCCATGCGGCTGTGCTCCAAGCCTCCGGCAACCTGATGTTTTCCCAGCTCCACAACCTGGTGGCGGAGGTGCTGACCGGCCGCAGCGCCCACGGGCTCATGCCGAACCTGCCCAACCACGAAGCTTTGCAGCTGCACGTGGATGTGGCGAGCGCCATCCAGCGCGGCGAAACTGCCGCCGCCCACGCTGCCATGAGCAGGATCGTGGAACAGTCCAGCGAGGAGATGCGGCACATCTGGTCCAGCAGCCACGAAACGGACGGCGGCCCGCTGGCCCTGGACGGTGCCCAGCCGGTTTAACCCATCTCCACCCACTGTGACCGCCATTCGGGTGCCGGGAACGCCTCGCTCCAGTAGGCCGTCTCCGTGGCGATCCGGCCGTCCCGGAACTCGAAGATGAACACCGTTTCGTAGACGGGGCCACCGTAGTCCAGGGACGCTTCGGCCACCACCAGGTTGCCGCCGCTGGTCAGCCGCCGCGGCGTGATGGTGGGCAGCTGTGGAAAGGCGTTGTAGATGGCCCGCCGGTTCTCCGCGCCGCGGACGTACTCGCCGGACTGAGGCCAGTGCATCACCGCGTCGTCATGGAATAGTTCGTCCATGACCTCGATATGCCGGTCGTTGATGCACTGGATCAGCCGGTGCACCACCTTCTCGTTACTGCCCGTCTCATCCATGGCCTGCCCCGCCCTTTCCCTGCCGACCGTCCACTTTCGCAGTGGATTGTGCGCACATGCTAGGCCTGTCCGGCCGGCGGGGCAACGGTTCGGCGGACGACGGCGTGGACGCACCGTGGGCGGGTGCGGTTCCTAGGACCCGCCGGCGCCACAGCCGGTTCCGCCGCCGTATTCCAGCCAGCCCGGCAGGGCAGCAGCGAACGAGGGCGGCAGTGAACGGGTCACGGATGGCCGGGGTGCCGGCGAAAGGCGGGGGCTGGCTACCGCTCCCCCGCGGACCGGAGTTCACGTGCCAGGAAGTCCAGCGCAGCCTTGCCTTCGGGCAGCCCGGCCGTGTGGTTCAGGTGCCCGTGCACGCCGCCCTCGGCGAGGAAGTAGGTGACGGGGACTTTAGCCTGTTCCAGGCTGGCGGCGAAGAGTTCGGCGGAGCCGCGGGCGTCGTCGTACTCGCAGGCCAGCAGCGCCGTTGGCGGGAGCCCTGCAGGGTCGGCATACCCGGGCATCGCGTAGGACGGCGCCATGCTGACCGGGCCGCCCACGTAGTTTTCCGCCGTCCGGATGCAGTCCTCCAGGGTGAAGCGCAGGTGCCGGGGCAGGCCCGCCATGACCTCCTCGTCCAGCCCGCCGGCCGGCTGCGGGAGTTCGGCGTGCAGGAAGGGGTAGGCCAGCAGGAGCCTGGCGGGCAGCGGCTTGCCGGCATCAATCAGGTAGAGCGCAGCGCCCACGGCCAGGTTGCCGCCTGCGCCCGCGCCGCCCAGGCACAGCAGGTCCGGGTCCAGCCCCAGCGAGGTGGCGTTCTTCCGTGCCCAGAACCAGCCGGCCAGGGCGTCATCATGCGGGATGGGGTAGGACACACCGTCGCGGGCCAGCCGGTAGTCCACCGACAGCACCGGCGTGCCCAGATCGGCCAGCACGCGGGCCAGGTAGTCCGATTCGGGGATGTCCACGCTGCCGCTGACGAAGCCCCCGCCGTGCAGCCACACCAGGGCCGGGGTGTCCGTCCCGGCGGCTTCGCCGTAGATCCGGATGTCCACGGGACCGTGCCGCCCGTCGGCTGTCACCGTGCAGATGGGAACGTCGGGGCCCGGCTGCCGTTCGGCGTCGGGGTTCAGGAACCTGGGGCCTTCCGGCGAGGCAAGGTATTCGGCAAACCCGGCGGCCGGGGCTTCTGGCACCTGCCGGGCAGCCTGCCGGGCTGTTTCGCGTGGCGTCATGGTGTTCACAGCTTCCGGGAAAAGTAGCCGACGGCGAGGGCCAGGATGGAGTCCATCTGGTCCTCGGCGCCGAAGAAGCAGTGATCGCCGCCTTTGACGGTGACCACCTCGTGCTCCACGCCCGCGTCCGCGAGCGCGGCAGCCAGCAGGTCCGTCTGGGAATGCGGAACCAGCCCGTCGCTGTCGCCGTGGACCAGCAGGAAAGGCGCGGCGCCGGCTGCCACGTAGCTGACGGGGCTGGCCGCTGCCAGCAGGTCCGGATGGTCCGAGCCGCCCACCAGCATGTATTCGGGCTGCAGCGTCATGCCGGGCGGAACCGCTGCCGTGAGCGCGGGCGGGAAGAGACCCTCAGGCATGGACATGGGCGGGATGTCCGCCAGGGAGGACACGCCGTAGAAGTCGACGACGGCGCTGACGCCCGCGGGGTGCCCCTGCGCGCCGAGGCCGCCATCCAGGTCCGGGCGGTTGCCGGTGAGCCCCAGCAGCGCCACAAGGTGGCCGCCGGCGGACTCGCCCCAGGCGCCGAACCTGTCCGGATCGATGTTCAGCTGGGCGGCGAATTCGCGGAGATAGCGCAGCGCGGCCTTCAGGTCGTGGAGCTGGGCCGGGAACGGCGCCTCCAGGGAGTGCCGGTAATCCGCGGTGGCGCAGGCGATGCCGGCCTCGTTCAGGAGCCTGAAGACCGAATCCGGCGCGAACGTGGGCGGCAGTTCACGCCGGTCCCCCAGCTGGAAGGCGCCGCCGTGCACCCACAGCACCAGCGGCGTCGGGCCGGATGCCCGGGGTGGCAGCCAGATGTCCATCTTCAGGGGGCGGAAGCCGATGGCGCGCGCGTACGTGACCTCACGGTGCACGGACGACACATCGGAGACGGCCTCCGGTTTCCCGGGTGCGTCGTACACGGGGAACGGCGGGATGTCCCTGTCTCCCGGCCTGGAGACATCAGCGCGGGAAGGGTCAAGTACGTCGGTAGCGTCGTCCACTGTCATAGTGTGCTCCTCATCAGTTCAGGGTGTGTGGTGTCCCCGCCGGGGGCGGCGGTGAAAGTATGGTGTCCAGGCCCGACGGCGGCGGCCGGTTCCCCGGGCAGCAGTACCTCGGCGGTGGTGCCGGAGGGGATGTCCGCGGTGAGCGTCAGCACGCCGTCGTCCGTTCCGTGGGGCCCCGAAGCACCCTTCGACAGCGTCCAGGCGACGGTGATCTGGCCGTGCGGCCCGAGGTGGGACGTGGCGGCGGAGGTGATGCCGGCGCCGGGGCGCGGTTCGATGATGACCCGGTCCCAGCCGGCACTGCCGGGTGCCTGCCGCAGGCCGGCGGTGTAGCGGTGCAGGAAGGACACCACGGCGCCTTTGCTGTAGTGGTTCAGCGACTGGTGGGCCGTGCCGCCCGCGTCGAGGCCGTTCCACAGTTCCCAGACCGTGGTGGCGCCGCGGTCCACCATGGCCAGCCAGGACGGTTCGGTGTCCTGCATCAGCAGGTCATAAGCGACGCCCAGGTGGCCGTTATCGGCCAGGACCGGGAGCAGGTAGGGGGTGGCCAGGAAGCCGGTGCCCAGGTGGATGCCGGCGTCGCGGATCTGTTCCACCAGCTGTGCGGTGACGGCGGCGCGGTGTTCCGGGCCGGCCAGGCTGAAGGCGAGTGCCCGGACGCAGTTGGCCTGGCTGGCGTCTGTGACCCGGCCGGACGCGTCCAGGTATTCCGTGGCCCAGGCCTTCCGGATGGCGTCGGAGAGTTCGGCGAGGTCAGCTGCTTCCTCCGCCAACCCCAGTACCCCGGCGATGCGGGCCATCAGGTCCGTGGTGTGCCGGTAGTAGGCGGTGGCCACGATGCCGTTGTCCGCGGTGCGGGCGGCGAACAGGTCCGGCTCGGGGCCTCCCGGTTCCATCCATTCGCCGAAGTGGAAGCCGGTGTCCCACAGGAACTTCTCGTGGGCGGCGGGGACGGACACCTTCGCTGCGCGGGTGGAGTGCCGCTGCGTTTCGGCGGTGGTCCGGACGAAGCCCAGCCACCGGTTCATGGCCTCCCAGTTTTCGGCGAGGATCGAGGCGTCGCCGGTGGCCAGGTAGGTCTCCCAGGGCACCATGACAATCGCGTCGCCCCAGCCGGAGGAACCGTTGGTGAAGCCCATGAACTCCGCCGAAGTGATGGCCGGTCCGGGCGACGGCGAGATGTTGGCGATGACGCCGTTGTCCCACTGGTCGGCGCGGACGTCACGCAGCCACTTGCGGGTGAACCCGGTGACGTCGTACAGGTACGCGGCGGTGGGGACGAACAGTTGCCAGTCCCCGGTCCAGCCTGCTTTTTCACGCTGCGGGCAGTCGGTGGGGACCTCGCAGGAGTTG
>Ga0160459_100312_pt1 | contig 22323 bp, 18 predicted proteins | sample HID1973K_E6MG_FD_108208 | JGI IMG/M metagenome (GOLD analysis project Ga0160459, IMG submission 108208) | Enriched mosquito-associated microbial communities from UW Madison campus, WI, USA - HID1973K_E6 MG | ecosystem: Host-associated > Arthropoda: Insects > Digestive system > Unclassified ... | reverse complement strand
TTCCTGCGGCGTCGAACACCGTAAACGGAACAGGGTTGTACCAGGTGGACTCGATGTCGATCCAGCCTTCCGTTCCGATCACCAGGGCCCGGTTGGCGCTCGCGGCGTCGAGCTCACAGTCAACGATCGCCTGCGCACCCCCTGCATACTCGAAGATCGCCGACGTCTGGCGGTCCACCCCGGTGACGGTCTTCGACGCACTGGCCAGGATCCGCTGCGGCGCACCCAGGATGTCGAACGCGAAGGAGATGGGATAGATCCCCAGGTCCAGCAGCGCTCCGCCACCGAGGGCGGGGTCGTTCAGCCGGTGGGCAGGATCCTTGGGCAGGTCCTGGTTGTGGCTCGCCAGCACCTTGCGGACTTCGCCGATGGTTCCCTGGCCGATGATCTCGCGGATCCGGGCCATGTGGGGAAGGAACCTCGTCCACATGGCCTCCAGTACCACCAGGCCCTTGGCCGCTGCGAGGTCCACAATCTCCTGCGCCTCGCGGGCGTTGATGGTGAAGGCCTTCTCCACCAGCACGTGTTTGCCGGCTTTGAGCGCCATCAGGGCATTGGCGTGGTGGAACGGGTGCGGAGTGGCGACGTAGACAACGTCCACGTCCGGATCGGCCACCAGGTCCTCGTAGCTCCCGTGGGCGGTGGAAATGCCGTGCCCGTCGGCGAACGCCTTGCTGGACTCCTCCGTGCGGGAGCCCACGGCCTGGACGGTGAAGCCGTTCTCCTGCAGGTCCGGGACCTGCAGTCCGGCGATGAAGCCAGTCCCCAGGATGCCCCACCGGAGGCGGCCGTCGGAGGTTCCGTTGCTGTTGGTCACGCGTCAGTCCTTTGCAGAATCAGGGAAGGGGTATGCCATGTAGGCGAAGCGGCCGGAATCGGGCGACCAGCTGTTGACGTTGAGCGTACCTTGGCCGCCAAAGAGGGGCCACGTATGGAGCGGTCGGTCCCATGCAGTGGTGGACACGAGGACGACGGCGACCGGAAGGTCCGCGGGGTGGCCTTGGGTTCCGCCGGGGAAGCGGAGGTACGCCGCGAAGGCGCCGTTGGGGGACAGGTGCGGGAACCAGTCCACCGTTCCGGACTGCAGGAGCCGCTCCAGCCCTGTTCCGTCAACACGTATGCGTGCGAGCTGGGCGTGCCCCGGCCGCCCCGTGAACGCCTCCGTGTTGAAGTACAGCCAGGAACCGTCCGGTGAGTACTCCGGCCCGTCGCAGTGGCTGTCCACGTTCAAAGCCGCGGCAGCACCGCCGTCGGACGCCATGGTCATCAGCCTGCCGGGCTTCGTGAAATCGCCTGCTTCAATGCCGACGTACGCCAGCGCGGTTCCGTCCGGGCTGACGCCGTGCAGGAAATGGAAGTTGCCGTCCTCCGTGGTGACCTGCTCCGCCGTGCCGCCGTTGAGCGCGGCCCGGTAGATGTGGCCGTCGTTCGCGGAACAGAAGATGGTCCTGCCGTCGGGCGCCAGGACATGGTCGTTATTCAAGTCCCGGGCGCCACGGAGGGGAACGTGGGCAAGAGTTGCCGTGGCGATCTCCAGGGTCCAGAGCTTCCCGTCCCCGTTGAGCACCAGCGAACTGCCGTCGAGGGTCCAGTTGGGGGCCTCGAGCAGCACTTCGCCGGTGGAATACAGCAGCTCTGATTCCCCGGTGACGGAGGCGATCCATACTTCGCTGCGCTGCCCGGGTTGGAGGGTGCGGTTCACATGCCTGCTTTCGGGCCGTTGGTCCGGCGGTACTCAGTCCTTGCTGCTGAAGGCGGCGTCGAAGCTGGTTTGGGAGGCGGGGAAGTCGTATTTCCTGAGGGCGGCGAGGGCTTCGGGGGCGCCGTGGAGGCGGTCCATGCCGGCGTCTTCCCATTCGACGGAGATGGGTCCGTTGTAGCCGATGGCGGCCAGCGCCCGGAAGGACGCTTCCCAGGGCACGTCGCCGCGGCCGGCGGAGACGAAGTCCCAGCCGCGGCGGGGGTCGCCCCAGGCCAGGTGGGAACCGAGGACGGTGTTCCGGCCGGTCTGGCGGATCTTGGTGTCCTTGCAGTCCACGTGGTAGATCCGGTCCTTGAAGTCCCAGATGAAGGACACGGGGTCGATGCCCTGCCACATCATGTGGGAGGGGTCCCAGTTCAGGCCGAACGCTTCGCGGTGGCCGATCGCTTCGAGGGTGCGGACGGTGGTCCAGTAGTCGTAGGCGATCTCACTCGGGTGGACTTCGTGGGCGAAGCGGACGCCGTTGTCGTCGAAGACGTCCAGGATGGGGTTCCAGCGGTCGGCGAAGTCCTGGTAGCCGGCGTCGATGACTTTTTCCGGGACGGGCGGGAACATGGCGACGTATTGCCAGATGGAGGAGCCGGTGAACCCGACGACGGTGTCCACGCCCAGTGCGCGGGCGAGCCGGGCGGTGTGCTTGAGTTCCTCGGCGGCGCGCTGGCGGACGCCTTCGGGGTCCCCGTCGCCCCAGACCTTCGAGCCGACGATGGCTTCGTGGCGGAAGTCGATGGGGTCATCGCAGACGGCCTGGCCCTTGAGGTGGTTGGAGATGGCCCAGACTTTGAGGTTGTACTTGTCCAGGAGTTCGAGCTTGGACTCGACGTAGCCGGGTTCGTCCACGCGCCAGGCGTCCAGGTGGTCTCCGGAGACGGCGATTTCGAGGCCGTCGTAGCCCCAGCCGGAGGCAAGTCTGGCGACTTCCTCGAGGGGAAGGTCGGCCCACTGGCCGGTGAACAGGGTAAACGGGCGGGGCATGGTCAGGCTCCTTCGGTGGGGCTGGTCTCCGGGGAGGTGCCCGGAAGCTGGATCAGGGCGCTCTTCGCCGCGGCGGATTCCTCCACGGCGTTGAGGATGTACTGCACGTTCAGTCCTTCCTCGAACGACGGCGAGGGCGGGGTTTGGTCCTGGATGGCGGTGAGGAAGTCGCGGACCTGGTGGGTGAAGGTGTGTTCCCAGCCGATGATATGGCCCTGCGGCCACCACGCTTCGAGGTAGGGGTGCTCGGGTTCGTTGACCAGGATCCGGCGGAATCCCTGCTCCCGCACCGGGGCGGTGGCGTCCAGGAACCCGAGTTCGTTGAGGTTTTCGAGGTCGAACAGGATGGTGCCCTGGTCGCCGTAGATCTCGAGTTTGAGGCTGTTCTTCTGGCCCGTCGCCACCCTGGAGACCTCCACCGAGGCGATGGCCCCGGAGGCGAGGGACAGCGTGGCCCAGGCGGCGTCGTCGACCGTGACGTCCTCCAGCGCTTCCCCGGCAGCATCGCCGCCGGGGCGCTGCGGAACGAACGTGTGGAGCCGGCCGGTGACCTCCGTGACCTGGTCGCCCAGGAGGTAGAGGACCTGGTCGATGGCGTGGGAGGCGATGTCTCCAAGGGCGCCGGAGCCGGCGGTTTCCTTGCGGAGCCTCCAGGTCATGGGCGATTGGTCGTCGGCGAGCCAGTCCTGCAGGTAGGCGGCGCGGACGTGCCGGACGGTGCCTAACCGGCCTTCGGCGATGAGTTCCTTGGCCAGGGCGAGGGCGGGGACGCGGCGGTAGTTGAAGCCGATCATGGACTGGACGCCCCGGGCGCGGGCTTTGGCGGCGGCGGCGGTCATGAGTTCGGCTTCGGCAAGGGTGTTGGCGAGGGGTTTTTCGACCAGCACGTGCTTGCCGGCTTCGAGTGCTGCGATGGCGATTTCGGCGTGCATCCAGCCGGGGGCGCAGATATCAACGATGTGGATGTCGTCGCGTTGGATGACTTCACGCCAGTCGGTGGCCGACTCGGCCCAGCCGTATTTGGCTGCGGCCTCGGCCACGGCGGTGGCATCCCGGCCCACGAGCACTTTCTGCTCGAAGGCCGGGACGTCGAAGAAACTGGCCACGTTCCGCCACGCATTCGAATGGGCCTTCCCCATGAAGGCGTAGCCGATGGCGGCCACACCGAGGATTGGGGGAGCCGGGGTTGCGGTTGGGTGTGCGGGAGTGGTCATGGCGTGTTCCTGCTGCTTCCTGCTGGCTGAGCTAGAGAGTTGCGGTTTCCGGGGCCCAGTCCTCGGGGAGGGCTGTGGAAACGGGAGCTGAGCTTTCGACGTTCACGAAGGTTCCGGAGTCGATGGATTCGGAGATCGAGACCATGCTGTCCAGCACGTGGTAGGCGAGGTCGCCGGTGGCGCGGTGCGGCACGCCGGCGCGGATGGCGCGGGCCATGTCCAGGGCACCCATGCCGCGGCCGTTGGCAGGGCCGGTGGCGGGGATGGTGGTCCAGTCTTCGTCACCGGCGCGCCAGAGCCTGATGTCACCGTTGAAGTAGTTGGGGTCAGGCAGGGAGATGGTGGCTTCCGTGCCGGTGATCTCTACGAACCCCATCCGGGCCCGGGGGGATTCGAAGGAGAAGACGCTGTGCGAGGAGGCGCCGGATTCGAACTGCGCCATCGCTGAGACGTGGGTGGGGACCTCTACGGTGAATTCCTCGCCCGCTTTGGGCCCGGAACCGATGACGCGGACTTCCTTGGCCTTGGACCCGACGGCGGCCACTTTGCGGATCGAGCCGAAGGCCTGGACCAGGGTGGTGAGGTAGTACGGTCCCATGTCGAACAAGGGGCCGGCGCCGTGCTGGAAGAGGAACGCCGGGTTGGGGTGCCAGGATTCCGGGCCGGGGGTCTGGAAGGTAGTCATGGCGGTCAGTGGGGTGCCGATGTCGCCGCGCTGGATGAGCCGCATCGCGGTCTGGATGCCGGCGCCCAGGAACGTGTCCGGGGCCGTGCCGAGCCGGATTCCGGCCGCGTCGGCTGCCTTGAGCAGCCCCAGGCCGGATTCGCGGTCCAAGGAGAAGGGCTTCTCGGTCCAGACGTGCTTGCCGGCGTTGACCGCTGCGGTGGCCACCTCCACGTGGGCGGCGGGAATCGTGAGGTTGACGATGATTTCGACGTCGGGGTGGTTCAGTGCCTTTTCCGGGCCGCCCCACTCGGGGATGCCGTATTCCTTGGCGCGGGCCTCGGCGGCGTCTTCGAAGAGGTCGGCGATGACCAGGACCTTCAGGTCCGGGAAGACAGTGAGGTTGTCCAGGTACTGCTTGGAAATATTGCCCGCGCCGATCAGTGCAACGCCAACCGGTCCCTTGCGGGTGGATGGTGCGAAACTCATGCTGTGGCTCCTTCTGCTGCTGCGGCGTTGTTGAGGAAGGCCAGGCTCTGGGTGATGCCGTCGAAGATGTCGCCGGAGTAGTCGTCGAATTCCACCACGCCGACTTCGAGGGACTTTGCGGCGGCGATCACGTCCAGGACGGGGACCCTGCCCTGCCCGGCGGGCTGCTGGGCCTTGGTGTCCGTGGTCAGGTTGCCGTCCTTGATGTGGATGAACTTCACCCGGTCTCCGAGCTTGGTGAGGATATCCACGGGGTCCTGGCCGCCCACGGCCACCCAGTAGGTGTCCACTTCCAGGACCAGCTCCGGGTCCAGCAAGGATTCGAAGTACTCCAGCGCGGTCCGTCCCTCGATGCTGGACTGCAGTTCCCAGGCGTGATTGTGATACCCCACGGTGATGCCGTATTCGGCGCCCTTCTTCGCTGCGGCGTTGAGTTTGGCGGCGGTGGCCTGGATGGTTTCGGCGTCCTGCCAGTGCTCGGCGGGCAGGAAGGGATCGATGACGGTGCTGATGCCCAGTTCCTTGGCCGCCGTAAAGATTTCGTCCTGGTCCTGGGACAGCAGCGGCGCATGGCCGGATGGTGCGGTGAGGCCGTTCTCCTTCAGGGCCGCACCAAGTTCCTTGGCCGTGGCCACGAAGTTGTAAGGCTCGACCTGGGTGAAGCCGATCTCCGCGACCTTCTTGATGGTGCCGGGCAGATCCTCGGCGATGGCGTTGCGCAGTGTGTAGAGCTGGAGTGAATAAGACATGGGTTTCCTATCAGGGATGGTTTGTGACGTTGTTGGGCAGGCTAGCGGCCGGCGAGGGATCCGCCGATGCCGCCGACGCTGAAGTACTTGTTCAGGGTGGCGAAGACAATGACGGGCGGGAGCATCATGACCACGGCGAGGGCCATCACGGAAGTCCAGTCCGTGGCGTTCTGCTGGAAGAAGGACTGCACGCCCATGGGAAGGGTGAAGATTTCGTTGGAGCGCAGGAACACGATGGCTACCAGGTAGTCGTTCCAGGCCAGGAGGAAGGCAAAGATTGCGGTGGAGAGCACGCCCGGGAGGGAATTGCGCAGCACCACCTTGGTGAAGGAGCCGAAGACTGAGCAGCCGTCGATCCAGGACGCTTCTTCCAGGCTGATGGGGATCGAATCGAAGTAGGCGGCCATCATCCAGGTGGCCACAGTCATGGTGGAGCCCACGTAGATGATGGTCAGGCCCATGAGGTTGTCCACCAGGCCCATCCCTGCGAACAGGATGAACAGCGGCACCACGGAGGTGATGATGGGCAGGGACTGCATGACGAACAGGAGCAGCGAGTAGCCGGAGACTGCCTTGGACCGGCCGCGGGACAGGACATAGCCGGCCGGGGCGGCCACCGCCACGGACACCAGCACGGTTGCCAGTGTGGTGATGAGGCTGTTCTTGAGCCAGGTGGCAGCCAGGGTCTTGGAGAAGACGTTGCTGAGGTTTTCGAAAGTCAGGCCGGTGGCGGTGCTGTTCGGTCCGGGGGTGAACGCCAGGATCACGGTGACCAGGATGGGAACCAGCACAACGGCGGTGATGGCGAGGATCAGGACGAACCGCCACCAGCGGCCGCGCATGCCGACTTCGGAGAGTACCCTGCGTGGTTTGCCCTCGTCGATTCCGAGTGCGGGGCCGGATTCCGGGTGGGCGTGGAGGACAGCACTCATTATTCGACGCTCGACTTTCGGATCTGGCGGTACAGGATGACGGAGATGACCACCAGGGTCATGGTCATGAGGAAGGCGATGGCCACGCCGGGGCCGGTGGCGAAGTCCTGGAAAACGGTGCGGTAGGCCAGGACCACCAGTGAGGTGGTGGCGCTGACGGGTCCGCCGCCGGTGAGCAGGTAAATCGTGGGGAAGTCGTTGACGCAGAAGATGGTCATCAGGATCCAGCTGATGTAGGTGGACCGCGCGATCAGCGGCAGGGTGATCTGGGTGAACTGCTGCCAGCGGCTGGCACCGTCCATGCTGGCTGCCTCGTAGACGGTTTCATCCACCGAGGCCAGCGCCGCGGAGGTCATCATCATCATGAAGGGGAAGGACACCCAGACCTTGAACACCATCACCGTAATGGAGGCCAGCGTGGGATCGGCCAGGAACAGTGGAGTACCCAGTCCGAGGTTGCGGAACATGGAGGGGATGAGGCTGTCAGGGGTGGCCACCAGCCAGTTCCAGGCCGTGGAGGAGACCACGATGGGCACCACCCAGGGCAGGAGCAGGAGGACCTTGAACGTGTTGCCGGCGGGGATCTTGGTGCGCAGGAGCAGGGCCAGGCCCAACCCCACCAGCCAGGAGCCAAAGACACCCACAATGGTGAACCAGAGGGTGAACTGGGCTGCTTTCCAGAACGCCGGCGAGGTCAGGACTGTGGCGAAGTTTTCCCCGCCGATGAAGTTTCCGGTCTGCAGCAGGTTCCCGTCATGGGTGGCCTGGACGGCTGCGTAAACCAGCGGGTAGCCGTGAATGAGGACGAGCAGGACGACGGACGGGAGCAGGAGCCAGAAGAACGTCCTGGTGGCCTGTGCCGAAAGCTTGCTCTTGCGCTTCCCGGGAACCGTCCCGGACCCGCCGGGGGCGAGTCCCCGGCGGGCCCGGGCCAGGCCGGACTGTGCTGTGGTACTGGACATGAGGGGCCCTGTCCTACTTCTTCAGGACGGATTCGAGGCCGGACTGGAAGGCCTGCAGCGCGGACTTGGCGTCGGACTTGCCGGTGATGATGGTCTGGCTGAACTGGTTCAGTGCCTGCCCGCCGTCGAGTGCTGCGAGGTTGGCGTTCAGGGTGTTGCCCTGCGAGGCGAAGGTCTTCGCGATCGGCTGCCAGTCCTTGACGATCTTGACGTTGTTGGGATCGTCGGCGAACTCGGGGATCTCTGTGATTGACTTGAAGACCGGGAGGGCGGACATGAGCTTCTTCTGCCACAGCTGCTTGAGCTGGCCCAGGTAGTACACCAGGAACTCCTCGGACGCGTCCTGCGACGGGGTGTTGGTGTACATCATGATGTTGTTCGGGAACACGATGGTGGCCTTGTCGCCGTGCGGGCCGGTGATGGGATCCGCCACGAGCAGGTCGCCGGAGGTGTCGCCCACGCGCTGCGGGACGTTGACCTGGAAGAGGCCGTAGCCGGCCTTGCCGTCCTTCCATTGGGCGGACATGTTGTCCGTGGTGTAGCTGACCGCTGCGGGGTCCACGATGCCGTTGGAGACCAGTTCCAGGACGAATTCCATGGCCTCGACGTTGCGGTCGTTGAGCAGGTCCAGCTCGCCGTCCTTGTTGAACACGCCGCCGCCGTTGTTGACCATCATCATGATCATGGAGTGGTTGGCGTAGTTGTTGCCGGTGCCGGCACCTGTGGTGAAGCCGAAGGCGCCTACCTTCTTCAGCGCCTTGCCGGCCTCCAGGAGGGACGGCCAGTCCGTGGGCAGGGCCACGTTGGCCTTCTCGAACAGGGACTTGCGGTACCAGAAGACGCGCATGTCCAGCTGCCAAGGCACCGCCACGTAGCCCTTGTCCGACTTGAACGGGTCCAGCACGCCCGGAAGGAAATCGTCGAACTGGCCGTTGGACTTGAGCTTGTCGATGACCTTGTCTGCGTAGGCAATCTGGCCCTGCTGCTCGAACTGGAACGCCTGGAAGCCGCCGCCGGTGGACACTGCCGGGCCGGTCTTGGAGGCGATGGCGGAGGAGAAGGTCTGGTAGAAGTTGGCCCACTGGATGATCTGGTAGGACGCCTTGCCGCCGTTCGCACCGGAGAAGCCTTCTGCGATCCCCTTGGCGGCGTCGTTGTACGCGGGGGTGGCCCACGGCATATCCCAGAACTTGACGGTTCCTGCGGCGCCTCCTCCGCCGCCCTGGCTTGCCGATCCTCCGCCGCAGGCCGCCAGCAGGGGAACGGATGCGGCCGCGGCTGTCAGGCCCAGGAAGCCGCGGCGGGAGAAGGAGCGGTTCTGGTGGGTGTTTGCGTTCATGGTGTGTCCTTTCGGGACCGCCGCGCGCTGCGTTGTGGTGCGGTCCTGCTCATCGTTGAGAGTGGAGGTGGGACTGGACTGCTGGTTGGTTGCGTATCGAAGGGGTTGGTTACGTGTCAGCGAAGGTTGCGTAGAGGGCGGTCAGCCGGGCGAACCGGGTGAGGTCGTCCGGCCGGGTGCCGGCTGTGAGGTGCTCCTTGAGGCGGCGCCACGCCGTCCGGTGGGCCGATTCATACAGGGTGGGCAGCAACAGGCCGCCGTGCGGCCCGGTGACCCGGACTTCGGCGGGCCAGGCGGCGGCCGGCTCGGGCAGCCGGACGCTGACGCCGCCGTCGGCCGTGTACAGCCGGATGTCGACGCCGGCGGGACGGGCCGCGGTCAGCACGCCGTGGGCGGACACCGGGGCGCCGTTGGCGAGCCTTCCGCTGAAGGTGTAACCGGTGGCGCCACTCTGAAGCAGGGACACGGCGTCGAGCGTTCCGGTCACTTCCAGGAGCGCGGCGAGGTGCTCTCCGAGGAGCCGCTGCGGGTCTGTGCCGGGTGCGCCCGTGGCGACGCTGTCCAGCATGGCCGCCGTGCCCAGCGCACTCCGGAATGCCTCCCGGGCATCCGGGCCGCCGTCCTGCGAGACCAGCGCCGGGTTGGAGGCCCAGCGGAGGTCCAGGACGACGGCGGTGCCCGCGGCTTCGGCGGCAGCGGACAACTGGGCGGTGTCCTCCGGGACGGGGTTGACCACCATTACGCCGCGGCTGCCGGCTTCGATGGCGTGCAGGGCCTCGGCGGTCCAGCCCGGTCCGCCGGCGATGGCGGCGACGTCCGGGGTGGCGGAACCGCCTGCCGCCGGGCCGAAGGTTGCTGGCAGCGACGCCACGGCCAGGGCGACGGCGCCCGCCTCCTCGGCGCCGGGGGTTGCCGTGACGGAGTAGGTGGCGCTCATGCTGACGCTCCTGCGGTTGCGGCAATCCCGCCGGGCCGGCGGGCGTGGTCGGCGGCGACGCTGTCCACGGTGGCGTCCGCGATGGCCAGGGCGAAGGTGAGGTCATCGATCAGGGTCTGCGCGGACGGCGGCTGTTTGGTTCCGCGCGCAAGTTCTGCCAGCTCCCGCCATTCGCCCTCGTAGCCGTTGTGGCTGTAGGGGCCGAGGGTGGTGGTTTCCGTGCCCCGGCTGAAGGTGGCGGTGGCGGAACCTGCCTGGACGTAGGAGGGAGTGAAGTCGATCCGCAGCGCGCTGTGGTGGGCAATGGCCTCGAAGCTCCACTCCGGCTGCCAGGTGCTGTTCATGGCGGCACGCAGTTCGATGGTGCGCGTGGGAGTGCGCAGTGAAATGGCGTAGCCGAAGGGGCGGACGTGCCGGGCCTGCAGCACCTGGATGTCGTTGAAGTCCGGGGTGAACCGGCGGACCAGGGGGAGGTCGTGGATGGCGAGCCCCATGATCCCGCCCTGCATCATGGATTTGATGACGTCGATGTCCGAGTAGTCGGGTGCACCGGCGGCGGGGCGCGCCACAATCTCCGTGGCGAAGTCTTCGAAGCGGGCGTTGGGCGGAAGCACGATGGAGGAGCGGATGGTGTGCGCCGTCTCCGGGAGGTCGTCCCAGTGCCCTTCCGCTGCGAGCCAGCCCGGATCGAAGGTGTGCATGGCACCCACCACGATGGGAACACCCGTTTCGGCGCTGACTTCGGAGATGCGGGCCGCCTGCCCGGCATTCATGGCGAACGGCTTTTCGCACAGGACGGCTTTCTTGCCGGCCCGGCAGGCGGCGATGACCTGGTCGGCGTGGAACTGGTGTGGGCTGCAGATGGCAACGATGTCCACGGTGTGGTCGCCGAGCAGGGCGTCCATGCTGCTGCTGGACGTGGCACCGACGCGGGCGGCGACGGATGCGGCCACTGACTCGTCAACATCCATGATGTGGCGTACTTCGAGGATGTCCCGGAGCCGGGCAAGGGCAGGAAGGTGGATGGCCTGGGTGACAGGACCGGCGCCCAGGATGCCGACCCCAAGGGGCTTTCCGGCGGGCATTGTCTGGCTTGGCAAGTCGGTTACCTCTTTGTAGGCGGACTCGGATGCGGAGGTTGATCGATGCCGTCGATCTGCTGTAGCGGCAAGGGCGATGTGCTCCTCGTCACAACCTAGGACTACTTTTGACGAGAGTCAAGCAAAAGTCGTTTGCGGCGAATCAATCTTCTGCATTCGTGACAGTGCCAAGTCTGCGTGTTATGACTTGTACATGACTCCAGCCTCAGGAAAATTGCCTGCAAGGGATGCCGACGCCGGCAACCTTTCGCGCGCTGGTGACCTTTTCCAGCTTCTTCGTGACGGCCAGGCGCGGACCCGTGCCGAGCTGGCCCTTACCACCGGGCTTGCCAGGTCCACCGTGGCGTCCCGCATTGATGCCCTCATCGGCTCCGGCCTCGTGGGCCCGGCCGGCGAGGCGAATTCCAGCGGCGGCAGGCCGCCGTCGCGCTTCGCCTTCAAGCCCGAGGCCCGCGTGGTGCTGGCGGTCGATGTCGGCGCTACCCATGTGATCGTTGCCGTTACCGACCTGGGTGGCAGCATCCTCGGCGAACGCCGGTTTGCACAGGAGGTGGCGGACGGCCCGGCTGTTGTCCTGGGCCGCGTGATCTCCGCCGGCAAGGAACTCCTGGCCGAATCGGGACGCGAGCCGGGCGACCTCGCAGGCGTCGGCATCGGCCTTCCGGGCCCCGTTGAACATGACACCGGACGCCCCGTCAAGCCGCCCATCATGCCCGGCTGGGACGGGTTCGACGTCGTCCCGTACGTCCAGCGGCAGCTGCCGGTCCCCGTCCTGGTGGACAACGACGTGAACATCATGGCGCTCGGTGAACGCACCGCGCACTGGCCCGAGCACCAGAACTTCCTCTTCATCAAGGTGGCCACGGGAATCGGTGCCGGCATCATCAGCAGCGGCGAGCTGCAGCGCGGCGCCAACGGCACCGCCGGCGACCTTGGCCACGTCCGCGTCCCCCGCGGCGACGACGTCCTGTGCCGCTGCGGCAACTACGGGTGCCTGGAGGCGCTCGCGTCAGGTCCCGCCGTCGCGCACCAGCTCCGGTCCCACGGGCTGGAAGCCAAAACCGGCGGCGACGTCCTGCGGCTGGTGGCGGAAGGGAACCTGCAGGCCATCCAGGCGCTGCGCCAGGCCGGCCGGGACGTCGGAGATGTGCTGGCCACAGTGGTCAACCTGCTGAATCCGTCTATGATCGTGATCGGCGGGAGCGTGGGGGAGGCCGGCGAGCACCTGGTGGCCGGCATCCGCGAAGTGGTGTACCGGCGGTCCCTGCCGCTGGCCACCACGCACCTGCGCATCGGCATTTCCATGGCCGGCGGCCAGGCGGCGATCCTGGGGGCCAGCCAGATGGTCACCCAGCACGTGCTTTCCCCGGCGGTCATCGAAGCCACCCTCGCGGGCAACGCCATCGCCGGCTAGGCCGCCCGGCTGGATCACTGGCCGGATCGCTGGCTTGAAAACTTGGCTGGATCACCCGGCTCGCCGGAAAAGATCAGGCGGGCGGCTTGAGGAGGACGTCGATGAAGGTGGCGAGTCCGTCCGCCATGTCCACGTCCTTGTCATAGAGCCACTGCAGCTGAAGCCCGTCGGACACCGCCACCACCAGCCTCGCCAGGTCGGTGGCGGAAACATCGGACCTGACCCCGCCGGCCGCCTGCCGTTCCCGGATATCGTCCTCCAGGGAGCGGACCACGGAGGCGAACCGCTCCTGGAAGTAGCCGTGGGAATCATGCCCCGGGTTGCTGGCCGTGGCCGATGCCACCGCGTAGAGCGTGGTGAGCCCCGGCTGTGTCCGGTTCCTGGCGGCAATTGGCGCCATCAGTGCCAGCCCGGCCTCCTTCGCCGGAGTGTCCGCAAGCCCGCGCCTGTCCCGCTCGGCAAGGACCGCGGTCAGCAGCTCCTGCTTGCCGCTGAAGTAGTGGAACAGGGTGGCCTCTTTGACGCCCACCAGCTCGGCCACCCGCTTGAGGGCGGTGCCCTCAAATCCGTCGGTGGCGAAGACGTCGGTAGCGGTCTGGATGATCTGTTCGCGGCGTTCCGCTCCCTTGGCGTACGGTCCGCGCGGCTTGTTCGGGGTCACGGAAGCCAGTGTATTTCACTCCGCACAGCGAAAGCCTAGTCATACTCGGTTTTTGTCGTTACGATCAATCCACTACCTGAAGGAGCCCCCCGTGAACCCCACCCTGCCCGCTGCCACCGTTCCAGCCGCCGCCGTTCCTGCCGCCGGCTCACCGGACGCCGAGGCCCGGATCAGGGACCTCGCGGAAAGCCTCACCCTCGAGCAGCAGGTCCAGCTGCTCACCGGCGCGGACGTCTGGTCCACGCACGCCCTTCCCGCCATCGGGCTGTCCCGCGTGGTGATGTCAGACGGCCCCGCCGGCGTTCGCGGCGAGGACTTCGATGAGCGGCACGACTCGGTTTCCCTGCCGTCGTCGTCCGCCCTGTCCGCCACCTGGAGCGTCGGCCTGGCCCGCCGCTACGGCCAGGTCCTGGGCCAGGAAGCGCGGCGAAAGGGCGTCCACGCAGTCCTGGGCCCCACCATCAACCTGCACCGCTCCCCGCTGGGCGGCAGGCACTTCGAATGCATGAGCGAGGACCCCCGGCTGACGGCCACCATCGCTGCCGGATACGTGGCGGGTGTGCAGTCCATGGGGGTTGGGGCCACCCCCAAGCACTACCTCGCCAATGAAGCCGAAACCGACCGTTTCACCGCCGACTCCGTGGTGGACGAGCGGCCCCTGCGTGAGCTCTACCTGGCAGCCTTCGAGGACGCCGTTACCGAGTCCCGGGCCTGGCTGGTGATGAGCTCCTACAACTCCATCAACGGCACCACCGCCAGCGAAAATGACCTCCTGGAGACCCCGCTGTCCACCGAGTGGGGCTTCGACGGCGTCGTGGTGTCCGACTGGACCGGCGTCCGCTCCATCGACGCCGCCAACGCCCACCAGGACCTGGAAATGCCGGGACCCGTGGGTCACTGGGGGCCCAAGCTGCTTGCCGCCGTCGAGGACGGCCGCGTCAGCCGCACCGCCATCCTGGATAAGGTGGTCCGCATCCTCCGGCTGGCCGCCCGCGTAGGTTCGCTCGACGGCGTCAGCCCCGCCGTAACGGAACTGCCGGCACCACTCAACGCCGCCGCCGTCGCCCGCGAAGTGGCTGTCCGCGGCGCTGTCCTGGTCCGGAACCGGGACGGCCTGCTGCCCCTGGACCCGGCGGTCCTGGGCAGTGTGGCCGTGAGCGGCCACAACGCGGAGGAAGCACGGACCCAGGGCGGGGGCAGCGCCACCGTCATGCCCAAGCAGAACATCTCGCCGCTGGACGGACTGCGTGAGGCCCTGCCCGCCGGCGTCACCGTCTCCTACCACCGGGGCGCCAAGGTGGCCGGGGGCCTGCAGGCCTTCCCGCGGACCTCGCTCCACAACCCGGTGTCCAACGTCCCCGGCCTGCGCGTGACGTTCCTGGCAGCTGACGGCACGGAACTTTCCGGCGAGGACCGGCTGGCATCCCATCTGATCTGGTTCGGGATCGGCATACCAGAGGGCTCTGCCGCCATCCGGATGGAAACCGACTGGACGGCACCCTCGGCGGGCACGCACCACCTTGGCGTGGGTACCGTGGGCAGGATCCGCCTCTCGCTCAACGGTGACGAGGTCTTCAACGGGACCATCGATGACGATACCGACGTCCTCGGCGCTGCACTCTTCGATCCGCCCAAGACCGTACACGAGGTCCAAGCGGAGGCAGGTGGGCGGGTCCGGATTGAGGCACTCTTCGAACTGCCCGCGGAGCAGGCCATCCCGTTTACCGCCATCCTGCTGGGCGAGGAGACCGTGGTGGCGGACCCGCAGGCGGAGATTGACGCCGCGGTGGAGGCAGCCAGGGCGGCGGACGTTGCAGTAGTGGTGGTGGGCACCAGCGCCGCCATCGAGTCCGAAGGCTTCGACCGCAAGGACCTCGACCTCCCTGGCCGCCAGAACCAGTTGGTGGAAGCGGTGGCTGCGGCGAATCCGCGCACCGTGGTGGTGGTGAACTCCGGCTCCCCGGTGCTCATGCCGTGGCTGGACCGGGTGGGCGCGGTGTTGCTCGGCTGGTTCGGGGGCCAGGAATTCGGCCGTGCCATCGCGGACATCCTGCTCGGTGCCGAGGAACCGGGCGGCCGGCTGCCTACTACCTGGCCGGCAGCCCTGGCGGACGTCCCGGTGCTGGATACCGTCCCGGTGGACGGCAAGGTGGTCTATTCCGAGGGCATCCACGTGGGCTACCGGGCCTGGCTGAAGCAGCAGGCCGCCGGCGGGGCTGCCCCGGCGTTGCCGTTCGGCTACGGGCTGGGCTACACCACGTTCGAACTCTGCACCCCGCACGCCTCCCGGACGGTGCCCGCCGGCAAGGACGTAGTGGTGCACGTCCCCGTCCGCAACACCGGCACGCGGGCCGGCCGCGAGGTGGTGCAGGTATACCTTGAGCGCCCGGAGTCAGCGGTGGAAAGGCCCGTGCGCTGGCTGGCCGGATACGCCGGGACCCACCTGGCTCCCGGCGGCACCGACAGCGTGGAGCTGCGGATCCCTGCACGCTCGTTCGCGCATTACGACGGCGGCTGGCAGGTTGAGCCGGGAACGTTCCGGATCCTGGTGGGCCGGCATTCGGCGGACGACTTCCAGGTGCTGGAGATCGAGGTGCGGTAGGAGCCGCTGCCGGGGACAGTGGCATGGCGGTCAGCGCCCCGTCCCGTGCCCCCGTCCCGTGCCCCCGTCCTGTGCCCCCGTCCGTTCCCCGGTGAACCCGCCAAGGAACGGAGGGGCTGCGGGTTCCCCTAAACCCGTTGCCCCGGCCTCCCCGCGCGGCACTTTCGAGTCGTATTCTTAGAACAAGGTTTTGCAGTGAGCCGAACCGTTTTAATCCAAGGCGTGGAGCATGGCCGCTGTACCTTCGGGGCAGGTTGGCTGGGGACCCCTTCCAACGCCCCCGGCGCCGGTTTTCGACAGCAAGGATGTTGAAAACTACCTCCGGGAAGTCACCCATGAGCTAATGCGGGACATCAGGGGCGAACAGCGCGGCATCAGCTGGGCAGCCACGCTTTTCAGGCAGGGAAAAGCCCACACCATCGCAGCGAGTACCGATCAGGCGCGCGAGGCTGACCGCGAGCAGTGTTCCTTCGCGGACGGCCCTGTCATGGAGGCCGTACGGACCGGCGGGTTCGTCCTTCTTTCCGATCTCAACCGGGACTGGCGCTGGCCCGGTTACTCCAGCGCTGCCGCGGCACACGGCGTGCAGTGCCTCCTGTCCGCGCCACTTGCCGCTGAGGGCGAAACAAGGGCCGCCATCAACTTTTACGCGGAAACCGCCCACACCTTCACCAGCGACGACCTCGTCCGGTGCCGCACCTACGTCCGGCAAGTGGCCAGGGCGCTCAGCGTGGTGGTGCGCGTTGGTGAGCGTGCCGAGGCCACTGTCGGCATCGCCGTCGTGCAAAGCTCACTGGTGCTGGTGGACCTGGCCGTCCGGAGCCTGATGAACGAGTACGGGCTGAGCCGTGACGGCGCGCTGAGGTTCCTCCAGACGCAGGCTGTCCATCACGAACTGGACCTACGGGACGCGGCGCTCAACGTCGTCGTTCCCGGCGCCGGGATGGGCCGTCCAGGCCCGGCGCCTGCGGTCACCCCGCAGGAAATGCACGACGGCGTTGCGGGCCTTCAGCCTGCACCGGCGGCTGAACTGGGCCACAAGCCACAGGACGCCGCACCAGTGGGGGCTGCAAGAAAGCGGCGCCCGCGCCATACTGCGGGAAGGAAAACGGCATGACCATCCAGGAACGGGAGCTGCCGCCGCTGGGCGGCGACAGCGGACGGCACCCCTGGCGCCGGTTCGTGGCCTTGGGCGACTCTTACACCGAAGGCATCGGCGACCCCGAGCCGCTCAGCCTGGGCGGACTGCGGGGCTGGGCGGACCGGGCGGCCGAGGAACTCAGCGCCGGGCAGCCGGATTTCGCCTACGCCAACCTCGCCGTGCGCGGCATGCTGCTGCGCCAGATCGTAGACCGGCAGCTGGCCCCCGCGCTGGCCCTCAAACCGGACCTGATCGCAATGTCCGGCGGCGGGAACGACATCCTGTTCAAACGCGGCAACCCGGACAAACTGGCCGAAAAAATGGACACGGCAGTTGGCGTGCTGGCCGCCACCGGCGCCACTGTCCTCCTCTATGCCGGGCCGGACTGGGGTAACACGCCCGTCTTCAGCGCCATTCGGGGCAAGATGGCCGTCTACAACGAAAACATCCACGCTATTGGGGCCGGGCACCACTGCGTCATGGTGGACCTGTGGTGCCTGCCCGAACTCCAGCATGCGGCAATGTGGGACCCGGACCGGCTGCATCTCTCGCCGCTGGGCCACCATACGGTTGCCGTGGCTACGCTCAACGCCCTGGGCGTCCCGCACACCCTTGAACCGCTCTGGCCCAAGCCACTCCCGGCCCAGGGGTGGAAGCGGGCGCGGGCAGAGGACCTGGTGTGGGCCCGGCAGTACTTTTTCCCCTGGGTCCTGCGCCACCTCCTGCACCCGGAAGACGAATCCCTTGCCGCGAAGCGGCCGCTGCCCGGGCCCGTCCTTGGTTTGGCCAGGCCCGGACCTTTCCCGGCTGGGCACCCCGCCGCCGGCGTGAACCCCGGGCTGAAGGGCGGACCGGCGCCACAGGGACAGGCGGCCTAGTTCCTGGTACCGGGAGCGCGGTGCCTGCGATGGTCCCTTGCCAGGGCGACGAGCGCAGGCACTCCGGCCAACAGGCCGGGAACAGCCAGCAGCAGGCCGTATTCGGGGAGCAGCGCAGAAGCGGCTGCCGCAGTGACGGCTGCGGCCAGGGCCGCGATAAGGGCGCCGGACGAACGCTTTCGAACGTCCCTGGCGTTGAAGAAGCGGAAACCGCCGAGGCCCGCGGTGACCAGGGCGGAGGCGATAATGCCCCCGGTCAAGACGGCGGTTCCGGGCCCGGGAGCGTCCTTGAGCCGGTCAATCAGGGCAATGGGCACTGCCAGCATCCAGCCGCTGAGGAGGACCGCGAGGACGCATCCTGCCAGTCGGCTTCGAGGTACCGGATCCAGGGTGTAGATCTGGCCGGACGGCAGATCCCCCTGCTGGACGTGGCGGTGGTTTGCCGGCGGCGGTGATTTCGGCAGGCGCATGAAACTCTCAAGCATTGATCCCCCAGACGTAGTGCTTGACGTCTTCTCACCCTACACGGGCTGCCGGGAACGGCTATCTGAACAAGGGGTTCAGCGCTTCTTGTGGCCGCGCTTCGATGCCGCGTTAAGCGCCGACTTGACCGAGGGCGGCAGTCCGCCCTGCTCGGTTTCGGGCTCGGCCACGGTTCCGCGGGCCTTCGCGATGGACCGCATGCCGTGGTAGATCACCAATGCTGCCGCGGACCCCAGGGCGATGCCGGTAAACGTGAGGTCCCCGATGGTCCAGGTGTAGTCGGCGATGCCGATGATGAGTGCTACGGCGGCCGTGGTCAGGTTGACGGGGTTGGAGAAGTTGACCTTGTTTTGCACCCAGATCTTTACGCCCAGGATGCCGATCATGCCGTACAGCATGGTGGCAGCACCGCCCAGCACCCCCGGCGGGACCGTGGCGATGAGTTCGCCGAACTTCGGGGAGAAGCTGAGCAGGATGGCGAACATGCCCGCCACCCAGTAGGCCGCCGTCGAATACACCTTGGTGGCAGCCATGACGCCGATGTTCTCGGCGTATGTGGTGGTGCCGGATCCGCCGCCGAAGCCCGCCAGGACCGTCGCGGCGCCGTCGGCCATCAGCGCGCGCCCGGAGACGCCGTCGAGGTTCTGGCCTGTCATGGCGGCCACGGACTTCACGTGGCCGATGTTCTCCGCAACCAGCACCAGCACCACCGGGACGAACAGGCCCAGGACGCCGATGTGGAACTCGGGGGTCTGGAAGTGCGGCAGCCCCACCCATGCGGCGGCGTCCATCTTGTCGTAGCTGACCTCGCCGCGGAGCATGGCCACGAGGTAGCCCACCACCACGCCCACCAGGATGCTCAGCCGGCCCAGGATCCCGCGGAACAGCACGCTGACCAGGATGATGGTTGCCAGGGTGATGACGGCGGTGATGGGGGCGGCGTCGAAGTTCTGCTTTGCGGCGGGCGCAAGGTTCAGGCCGATCAGCGCCACGATGGCGCCGGTGACGATGGGCGGCATCAGCCGGTTGATCCATCCGGCGCCGAACTTCTGCACCACCGCACCCACCAGGGCGAGGGTGGCACCGGCCAGCACCACGCCGCCAAGGGCACCCGGAATGCCGAACTGCGCCTGGGACGCGGTGATGGGTGCGATGAACGCGAAGCTTGAGCCGAGGTAGCTGGGCACGCGGCCCTTGGTGACCACCAGGAACAGGAGCGTACCGATGCCGGAAAAGAACAGTGTGGTAGCCGGCGGCATGCCGGTGATGATGGGCACCAGGAACGTGGCGCCGAACATGGCCACCACGTGCTGCATGCCCACGCCAATGGTCAGGGGCCACGCCAATCGCTCATCCGGGGCCACCACCTGGCCGGGCTTGATGGATTTTCCGGTGCCGTGCAGCTTCCATTTGATTCCGAGCATGCTCATGGGAAGGAATGCCTTTCAGGGGGTGCCGCGAGGGGGCGAAGATCAACTTGGTCCAGAATACCGCCAGCCCTGCTGGGCGGCTGCCGTTCGTAGTTGCCCGGCAGGCACCAGCGATCTGCTGTGGCCAACGTCACCTGCCGTCACGGGAAGAGGCGGCAAGCAGTTGAAGTTGCAACTATGGAAAGCAACCAGAGGCCCACCCCGGCAGGCGGGGGAGCCGCAGCGAAAGGTACGCGAATGACCATTGCCCATGAAGAAGCGGTTATCGATTCGGCAGCCGTTGACGCCATCTTCGCCCAGGCCCGCACCGCCAACTCCTTCACCGGTGAGGTCACCGAGGAGCAGGCCCAGGCCATCTACGAACTGACCAAGTTCGGGCCCACCGCGTTCAACTCCCAGCCGCTTCGCGTCACCTACGTCCGCTCGGACGAGGCCCGCGCAACCCTGGTGGGCACCCTGTCCCGCGGCAACCAGGCCAAGACCGCCTCCGCTCCGCTGGTGGCCATCCTCAGCTACGAGACGGACTGGGCCGGCAAGTGGGACAGCTTCCTCCCCGGTTACAACGCCCCCAAGGCCATGTACGACGCGGATCCCGCCCTGGCCGCCAGCACCGGCAACAACAACGCCCACCTGCAGGCCGGCTATTTCATCCTTGCCGTCCGCTCGCTCGGCTTCGCCGCAGGCCCAATGACCGGCGCCGACTTTGCCGCCATCGACGCCGCGTTCTTCCCGGCCGGCGACCAGAAGAGCTTCCTGGTGGTCAACATCGGCCAGCCCGGTGAAGAAGCCTGGGGCGCCGCCAAGCCCAAGTTCTCCTACGACGAGGCCGTCCGCACCGTCTGACCCCGCTTAACCCAAGATGCCCTATCACTTGGGGTCCCCATCCGGCATGGAGAGGGAGCCCAAGTGATAGGGCATCTGGCGTTAAATCAGGCGATGACGCTGTCCACCAGGGCCTTGGCCTCGGCCTGGACCTGCTTCAGGTGCTCCTCGCCCTTGAAGGACTCGGCGTAGATCTTGTACACATCCTCGGTGCCGGACGGACGTGCGGCGAACCAGGCGTTCTCCGTGACCACCTTCAGGCCGCCGATGGAGGCGCCGTTGCCGGGAGCTTCGGTGAGCTTGGCAGTGATTGCCTCGCCTGCCAGTTCCGTAGCGGTGACGTCCGACGGCGAGAGCTTGCCGAGTGCCGACTTCTGCTCACGCGTGGCGGCGGCGTCGATCCGGGCGTAGACGGGCGCGCCGAACTGGTCCGTGAGGCCCTTGTACAGCTGCGACGGGGACTTGCCGGTGACGGCGGTGATCTCGGATGCGAGCAGGGCCAGCAGGATGCCGTCCTTGTCCGTGGTCCAGACGCTGCCGTCCAGCTTGTTGAAGGACGCGCCGGCCGATTCTTCGCCGCCGAACGCCCCGTCGCCGGAGAGCAGCCCGGGGACGAACCACTTGAAGCCCACGGGAACCTCAACCAGCTTGCGGCCAAGGCTTTCCGCCACACGGTCGATGATGGAGGAGGACACCAGGGTCTTGCCCACCACCGAAGCCGGGTTCCAGCCGCTGCGGTTGCGGTACAGGTAGTCGATGGCCACTGCGAGGTAGTGGTTCGGGTTCATCAGCCCGCCGTCCGGCGTGACGATGCCGTGCCGGTCCGCGTCCGCATCGTTGCCCGTGGCGATGTCGTACGCGGTGGACCCGTCCGCGCCAACGGTCATCCGCTGGATCAGTGAGGCCATGGCCGACGGCGATGAGCAGTCCATGCGGATCTTCTCATCCCAGTCCAGGGTCATGAAGGCCCACTGCGGGTCCACGGTGGGGTTCACCACGGTGAGGTTCAGGTGGTGGCGCTCGGCGATCTCGCCCCAGTAGTCCACGGAGGCGCCACCCATGGGGTCCGCGCCGATCCGGACTCCGGCGTCGCGGATGGCGTCCAGGTTCAGGACGGATGGAAGGTCGTCCACGTAGCTTGAAAGGAAATCGAACTTGCCTGTGGTGTCGGCCGCCTGGGCGTCGGCCAGCGGGATGCGCTTGACGCCGCGCAGGCCGTTTTCGAGCAGTTCGTTGGCGCGGTTGGCGATCCAGCCGGTGGCGTCGGAGTCCGCCGGGCCGCCGTGGGGCGGGTTGTACTTGAAGCCGCCGTCCTGCGGCGGGTTGTGGCTGGGGGTGACCACGATGCCGTCTGCCTGCGGGGCGCCGGCACCGGCGTTCCGGTTGTAGGTGAGGATCGCGTGGCTCAGCGCCGGGGTGGGCGTGTAGCCGTGCCGGGCGTCGACCAGGACCTGGACGCCGTTGGCGGCAAGGACCTCGAGGGCCGAGTTCTGTGCCGGCTCGCTCAGGGCGTGGGTGTCCTTGGCAAGGAACAGGGGGCCGGTGACGCCCTGCGCCGCCCGGTATTCGACGATGGCCTGGGTGATGGCCACGATGTGCTTTTCATTGAACGAGGCCTTCAGGCTCGATCCGCGGTGACCCGACGTGCCGAACACCACGCGCTGGCCTGGGTCACCCAGGTCCGGCGAGATGTCGTAGTACGCATCGAGGAGCGCTGTGATGTCAACAAGGTCCTGGGGTTGGGCAACTGTACCCGCGCGGCTAGCCAT
>Ga0160459_100311_pt1 | contig 22325 bp, 30 predicted proteins | sample HID1973K_E6MG_FD_108208 | JGI IMG/M metagenome (GOLD analysis project Ga0160459, IMG submission 108208) | Enriched mosquito-associated microbial communities from UW Madison campus, WI, USA - HID1973K_E6 MG | ecosystem: Host-associated > Arthropoda: Insects > Digestive system > Unclassified ... | reverse complement strand
TCGCGGCCGCCTCCCGCTTCTTCAAGCGCCACACAAGTCCAAGGATTCGCCCATGACAGGCTTCGATCGCCAGACGATCTCCGACACCACCGCCAAGATGCTGCTCGAAGTGCAGGCGGTGCACTTCAACGCGGAAAAACCGTACATCTTCACGTCCGGCTGGGCGAGCCCGGTGTATATCGACTGCCGCAAGCTGATTTCCTACCCGCGCGTGCGTCGCGGCCTGATGGAGATGGCCGAGGCAACGATCCTGCGCGACGTCGGCTACGAGCAGATCGACGCGGTTGCCGGCGGCGAGACCGCGGGCATTCCGTTCGCGGCGTGGATCGCCGACCGTCTGATGGTGCCGATGCAGTACGTCCGCAAGAAGCCGAAGGGTTTCGGCCGCAACGCGCAGATCGAAGGTTTGCTCACGGAAGGCCAGCGCGTGCTGCTGGTCGAAGACCTGACCACGGACAGCCGCAGCAAGATCAATTTCATCAACGCGCTGCGCACCGCGGGCGCGACCGTGAATCACTGCTTCGTGCTGTTCCACTACAACATCTTCAAGGAAAGCGTGTCGGTGCTTAAAGACATCGACGTCGATCTGCACGCGCTCGCCACGTGGTGGGACGTGCTGCGCGTCGCGAAGGAGCAAGGCTACTTCGAGACGAAGACGCTCGATGAAGTCGAGAAATTCCTGCACGCGCCGGCCGAATGGTCGGCTGCCCACGGCGGCGCAACCGCTGCTCCGCAATAAGAATTTACATTCGCGAAGCAATATGAATAAAAGAGTCGCTGATTCGAATCAGCGGCTCTTTTTTATTCGGCAAGCAAAAACGGCTAAAGAGAATTCGGATTGGGCAATGAAGAATTGTCGAGCGAGCCGTCGCCGGAATAGGCAGAGAGATTCATTAAGCCGTTGCTTTGCGCATACTGAAACAATTCGGAATCGCGCTCGATGCCGAGTTTTCGCATCGCGGTGTTCTTTTGCGTGCTGATCGTCTTGATACTGCGCCGCAATTGCCCCGCGATTTCGGTGATCGTCATGCCCGAGACAAAAAGGCGTACGACCTCGAGTTCGCGCTTGGACAGGATCACGCTGCGCTGCTGCCCGTTCGAGCCGAGCCCCATGCTGTCGAGCGCGCTCTTCACGGACGGGCCCAGATACTCCTGACCGCGCATCACGTGCTGGATCGCCCAGCCTATATGGTTCATGTCGTCGGCCTTGTTGATGATCGACATCACGCCGACTTCACGCAAACGTTTGAGCAAGGCCGGATTTTCGAGCATCGTCAGCACGACGAGCTTGACCCGCGGAAACTGGCGGCCAATGTAGCCGAGCAAGGGCATGCCGTCGCCGTATGAGCCGCCGGGCATGGCGAGATCGGTGACGAGGACGTCGCAAGGTGTCTTCTGCAGCAACTGGACGAGTTCGGTCGACTGGCGCGCCTGCCCGATGACGTCGACTTCCGGAAACTTGTTGAGCGCCTGTGTCGCGCCGAACAGGATCACGGGGTGGTCATCCGCGATGATGACTTTTATTCGCTGGCTCATTTACTTCTCCTGTATTTCGGTCCATTTGCTGCCGCGCGAATCTGCGTCGAATTACTCATTTCTACGTTCAATAGAATCAGAAGTCATCGCCGTCAAGGCGCTGCGCACTACGTCGAAACCGACGGGCGCGCAAGGCGCCATCGGTTAAGTCTCAAGGATTCAAGGCTTTTATGCTTTGTTGCAATGTTAAACTGCAAGCTGGTACGAAGCGCATCACTGAGACAAAAAACATCGTTGCAGCCAGCGAAACGCTGCTATAACGCGCGACGATACTGACAGGAGTTCAGCACATGCGCCTCACCGGCCGACGCGTGAGTTCGAGTCGCCATGTCGCAGCAGTACTCTTCACCGCCTGTGCGGTCGCCGGTTTCTCGAATTCGCACGAGGTCGCAGCGGATCCCGCCTTCAGCGTGTCGAGCACGGATCTCGCGCCGGGCAAGCCTGTCGGACGCGATCTGCTTTTCGATCAGTCCGAGTGCAAGGGCGGCAACCGCTCGCCGCAGATTTCCTGGCGCGGCGCCCCCGCGAACACCCGCAGCTTCGCCGTGACGGTCTTCGACCCGGATGCGCCCGGACGCGGCTGGTGGCATTGGGCGGTCGCCGGGATTCCCGTCGGCACCGATCGTCTGCCGAACAACGCGAGCGCCTCGGGCGTGCTGCGCAAGATGGGCGCGATCGAGGCGCGCAACGACTGGGACACGGACGGCTACGGCGGCCCGTGCCCGCCGCCCGGCAAGCCGCATCGCTACATCGTGACCGTCTACGCGCTCGACAGCACCGATCTGCGCCTGCGCCAGGGCACGCCCGCACTGATGTTCGAGCACGAAATCCGCACGATGACGATCGCCAGCGCGCAACTGACTTTCACCTATGCGCGCCCGGATGTTCCCCGCTAGAAGCGTGCGCTCGCGCCGGTCCGTCAGAATTTGTCTTTGCTAGACTCGGCCGGAGCAAGACTCAGGGACACCATGCCGAACATCATCATCGTTTATCACAGCGGCTACGGCCACACGAAGAAGGTCGCGGAAGCCGTGCTCGGCGGCGCGACCGACGCCGGCGCGAACGTCAGGCTGATCGCCGTTTCCGAACTCGACGAGGCCGGCTGGGCCGAGCTGGATGCCGCCGACGCCATCGTGTTCGGCGCGCCGACGTACATGGGCGGACCGTCCGCCGACTTCAAGAAATTCGCCGACGCGAGCTCGAAGCCGTGGTTCGCGCAGAAGTGGAAAGACAAGATCGCGGCCGGATTCACCAATTCGGCGCATATGAACGGCGACAAATTCCTGACCATCTCCTATTTCGTCACGCTGGCGATGCAGCACGGCATGATCTGGGTCGGCACGGGCATGATGCCGTCGAACACGAAGGCGGCCACCCGCAACGACCTGAACTTCGTCGGTGGCTTCACCGGCCTGCTGACGCAGTCGCCGGCCGACGCCTCGCCGGACGAAGCCCCGCCGCCCGGCGATCTCGAAACGGCGAAGGTCTTCGGCGCGCGCATCGCCGAGGTGACGGCGCGCTGGATCAGCAGCCAGGCGCGTCTCGAAAGCGACGGACATCCCCCCGCCTCGGAATCGCCTTAAACTATCGTTTTTGCGGCGAGCGCCCGCACGAACCAGCGAGATCGAGATGACCACGAAAGTATTTGTCGACGGACAGGAAGGCACCACCGGCCTGAAGATTTTCGAATATCTGTCGCAGCGCCGTGACATCGAAGTGTTGCGGATCGAGGAAGCGAAGCGCAAGGACGTCGAGGAGCGCCGCAGCCTGATCAACGCGTCGGACGTGACCTTTCTGTGCCTGCCGGATGTCGCGTCGCGCGAATCGGTTTCGCTCGTCGACCCGGGCAACACGCGCACCGTGATGATCGACGCCAGCACGGCGTTCCGCACGCAGGACGACTGGGCTTACGGGCTTCCCGAATTGTCGCGCGCGCAGCGCGAGCGTCTGCGCGCGTCGAAGCGCATCGCGGTGCCGGGCTGCCACGCGTCGGCGTTCGTGCTGTCGGTGCAGCCGCTCGTCGCGGGCGGCCTCGTTCCCGCCGATTTCGACGCCCACGCGTATTCGATCACCGGTTACAGCGGCGGCGGCAAGAAAATGATCGCGGAGTACGAAGCGGGCGGCAACGACAGGCTCATGAGCCCGCGCCCGTACGCGCTCGCCCTGACGCACAAGCATCTGCCGGAAATGTCGGTACGCACGGGACTGAAGCGCGCGCCGGTCTTTACGCCGATCGTCGGCCCGTTCCTGAAAGGCCTCGCGGTCACGACGTATTTCTCGCCGGACCAGCTCGCGCGCAAAGCCAAGCCGCAGGACGTGCGCGACATGCTGGCGGAGTACTACAACAACGAGCCGTTCGTGCGCGTGATGCCGTTCGACGCCGACAGCAACCTCGACGCCGGCTTCTTCGACGTACAGGCGTGCAATGAAACGAATCGCGTCGATATTTTCGTGTTTGGCAACGAAGAGCGTTTCGTGACGGTCGCGCGTCTGGACAATCTCGGCAAGGGCGCATCGGGCGCGGCGATCCAGTGCATGAACCTGGCCATCGGCGCGGACGAGGAGGCTGGTCTGGCGCGCTGATCGCGCTGCATCCGGAATGACAAAAGCCGATTCGCTTCACCGCGAATCGGCTTTTTTGCGTCTGGCGACGCGGCGCAACATCGAAACGTAAGGACGAAAAAAAGCCCGCCAATGCTGGCGGGCTGAATCCATATCAGTGGAGACATGGAGGAGACAGGAGTAAATATACCAATAATATTGGTGCATCGCAACATCACCTGGTTGCGGCGGGGTGACGCAGAGCTGCCGATAAAATCAGGGCTGCATCATCGACAGGATGAAGTGGAGCTGATCGCCGGAAATGGGCTTGACGAGGTGGACGTCGAAACCGGCGTCCTGCGTCATCTCCCGATGCTGCGGCTGGCCCCAGCCCGTCAGCGCCACGAGCATCATCGCGTGGCCGTTCGGCAGCCGGCGCAAGGCGCGCGCCGCCGCGAGGCCGTCCAGGAGCGGCATGCCGAGATCGAGAATCACGACTTCCGGATCGAACTGCGCGGCGACTTCGACCGCCTGCGCGCCGTTCGCCGCGAGCGCCACTTGGTGGCCCATGCCGTTCAGCAGGTTCGCGAGGCCCGCGAGCGCATCGTCGTCGTCATCGGCTATGAGGATGCGCTTGCTCACGATGGCCTCACCGGGAACCGAATATTTCGAGGGTCAATTTGTTCGAGCCCGCTTGCGCCGCCGTGATCTCGGTGCGCGCGCCGCGTGCGCCGAGATAGAAATGCTGGCGCGCGGGGGCGTTCTGGTCGTGCGTCGCGTCCGGCAGGCACGACGCGATATCCGCCGCGACGCCCTGCAACGCTTCGGCGCTGGAACCGCCGTGCGGCGTCCAGGTGCAGCGATAGTTCGTCTGCGATGCGGCGCACTTCGCGTCATCGCCGTAGGGCCGCGCGAGCGCGCGTCCATCGGATGCGGAAAGCGACGAGAAATTCGGCGCCGCGGCCACGACGCGTTTGAGCGCATCGCAGGGACTCGGGGTATCGTCGGCGCGCGCGGGCGTCGTCGCCAGTACGCCGAAACAAAGCGGCAGGAGCGCTGCCAGAGCGGCGCGTCGGCCAGTCAGTTGCATGAGGCGCCTCCTTTTCAGCTTTTTTTCTGGTTCTGCTGCGAACCGGGACAAGCGCTACGAGCGCGACTATGCACCCGTCGGTCGCGCCTGTATGTTCGAAAGCGAATGAAGCACTGTGGACGCACGCAAGTTATGCGCCCGTTCATGCAGACGTTTGGCGTTCAGTGGCGCACGAGCGCCATCATCGCGCCGAAGCCGACGAACACGCCGCCCGTCAGCCGGTTGAACGCCTGCGCGACGCTCGCGCTCTTCAGCTTGTCGCCGATGCGCGCGCCCAGGCCCGCGTACACCGCGTACCAGCTCACTTCGATGACGGCGAACGTCGATACCAGCACGGCGAATTGCGGCAGCACCGGCCTGCTTGCGTCGATGAATTGCGGCAGCAGCGCCGCCGCGAAGAGAATCGCCTTCGGATTGCTGCTCGCCACCAGAAAACCATTGCGAAAGAGCGTGAAGCGTCGGGAAGCGTGTGCGATGCCGCTGTCATCGCGGACCTCGACCGCGCTCGCCTTCGCGCGCCAGCTCTTCACGCCGAGCCAGACGAGATAGGCCGCGCCGAGCAGACGCAGCGTGTCGAACAGACGCGGCCACGCTTCGAGAAACACGCCCAATCCCGCCGCCGATACCGACAGCATGAGGACGAGCGCCGCGAGGCAGCCGGCCATGGTGGCCGTCGAACGTCTGAGGCCGTGACGCGCGCCGTGCGTCATCACGAGCAGCATGTTGGGACCGGGGATCGCGGAAACGACGAAAACAGTGGCGACGAACAGCCACCAGAGATGCAGGCTCATTGCGGCGTGGCGGGAAGAAAGCGGGACTCGCATTATGCCGTCTGCCCGCGTCGAACCGGGCGAAACGCCGCCTTCGCCACACCGCGCGAATGGAATCAGCGCCCCGCGCGCCGCGCCGCCACCTGACCCAGCACGGCGAAGTCCTTTTCGCCGTCGCCGTGGGCGAGCGCATCGACGAGATTGTCGCGCACGACGCTCGCGACTGGCAGCGGCACGTTCACGGCATCGCCCGCGGCGATCGCGAGGCGCACATCCTTCAGCCCGAGACGCGCCTTGAAGAGCGCGGGCTCGTAGCGGCGCTCGGCGATCATCTTGCCGTAGCCCTGATACACCGGCCCCGGAAAAAGCGAGTTCGTGATGACGTCGAGCAAGGTCTTCGCCTCGATGCCGTGGCCGCTCACGAGCGCCGCCGCTTCGCCGAAGCTTTCGATCGCCGATGCCAGCATGAAATTCGCCGCGAGCTTGAGCACGTTCGCGTGCTGCGGCTCGCTGCCGACGCGCCAGGTTTTCTGGCCGAGCGCGTCGAGCACCGGCTGCACGCGGTCGATGGCGTCGCTCGCGCCCGCCGCGAGGATGTTGAGCTTGCCCGCCGCGGCGACATCCGGCCGCCCGAGCACCGGCGCGGCGACATACGCGACGCCGTGCTGCGCATGCAACTCGGCCAGTTCGACGGCGAGCGCCGCCGAAATCGTCGCCATGTTGACGTGCACGAGGCCCTTCGGCGCGTGCTTGAGCAAACCGCCGTCGACCAGCACCGAGCGCAGCGCGTGGTCGTCGGCGAGCATGGAGAATGCGGCGTCGCCGGCGAAGGCCTGCTCGGGCGTATCGACCACCGATGCGCCCTGGTCCGCGAGCGCACGCGTCTTGTCGCGCGAGCGGTTCCAGACGCGTACCGTGTGCCCCGCCTTCAACGCGTTGCTTGCCATCGCGCCGCCCATTTCGCCCAGTCCGATGAATCCGATATCCATGCTCATGCTCCTTTGCCTTGTCCGCTTGCCGCGCCGCGAGGGCCGCGCGACCCGAGCGCCAGTAGAGCACATCGATGCGAAGCGCGCAGCAGCGCTCAATGCGATACTGCCTGCATGGTCAAGGCGCGCTTTCACTTCCATCGCGAACTGAATGATTTCCTCGCTCGATCCCTGCGCGGGCACACGTTCGCGTGCGCGTGCGCGAAGTCCTCGTCGACCAAGCACATGATCGAGGCGCTCGGCGTGCCGCATACCGAAGTCGAACTGATCGTGCGCAACGGCATGCCTACCGGCTTCGACACGCTGATCGAGGCGGACGATCTCATCGAGGTGTATCCGGCGCGGCATGTGCCGGAAGGCAAGCGTAGCGGCGCGCTGCTGCTGCGTCCGCCGCTCGACGCCGCCGGTCTGAGCTTCATCGCCGATGCCCATCTTGGCGGTCTCGCGCAGTTGCTGCGGCTCGCAGGCTTCGATACCCGCTATGACAACAACTTCCCCGACGACGAAATCGAGCAGCTTGCACGCGACGAAGCGCGCATCGTGCTGACGCGCGATCGCGAGCTGCTCAAGCGCCGCGCCGTGCTGCACGGATGCTACGTGCGTACGCTGCAGCCCGACGACCAGTTTCGCGAGGTTTCGGAGCGCTTCGACCTGGCGCCGCATGTTCGCGCGTTCCGCCTCTGCCTGATGTGCAATGCGCCTTTGCGTCCGGCCGGACCTGGCGATATCGACGGCCGCGTGCCCGACGGCGTGCGCGAGCGGCACGCGCGCTTCGTCACCTGCGACGTGTGCCATCGCGTGTTCTGGGAAGGCTCGCACTGGCGGCGCATGCGCGCGCGCATCGACGCCCTCGCGGAAGCCGGACGCTAGGGCGGTCTTCGCGTTCCGTACAATACGGCCCCTGACATCGAAACTTGCCCTGGAGCATCGCGTGAACAAATTTCAACTGGAACAGACCAAGGCCTTCAAGCTGGCCAACGACCTGAAGCAAGGCGGCCGCGCGCGCGCGGGCGGCGCGGATGCGCAAAAGACCGATCGCCGCGAGCAGCGCAAGCTCGATCAGGCGAAGGGCCTCGTGCCGTTCGCCTGCAAGCTCGATGAAAAGCTGGTGAAGCAGTTGAAGGAACGCGCCGAGGGGCACGAGGGCGGGATCACGGAAGTGCTGGCGGAGTTGCTGGTTAAGGCGGGTCTGGAGCGGTAAGTTCTGCGCGTCCGTCCGGGGCGTTAGTGGTCGCCGTAGTGGCCGCGGCAACTGACGACGACGAGTTGCTCGTCCGTGACCATATACACGAAGCGATGCTTCTCGTCGATGCGCCGCGACCAGGCCTTCCTGCCCTTGAGCGCTTCCGGCTTGCCCGTTCCCTTGAACGGGCTGCGGCAACACTCGTTGATAAGGGCCGTCAGCCTCTCGAAAGTCTTCGAATTCACCCTGCGCCAGGAATGATAGTCGCACCAGCTCGGTGTTGAAAATCGTACGTCGCGCGCCATCACCCGACCTGCTTCGCTTTCTTCGCGAACAAGCCACCAAACATCCCGGGAAACGACCACCCCGGCGCTCGCGCTCGGCCCCGGAAGCGCCGCTTGCGCCGCGTTCGCGCAACCGTCCCGACGTGCGAGGTTTCTTCGTCCTCCAGATCTTCCGGCGAAAGGAGCATATCTTCCGTGATTCCTTGCGCCTTCAGTCGCTCGAACGCTTCATCGATCTTGCGCTGGCACAGCTCGCACTCGACCTCCTCGAGACGCGCTTCCATACGCCCGAGCGAATTCTTTGAAACCACGAGAAGGTCATCCGAGTCCAGCAGAGGCATTGCTCCCGCTTCGCTCAACCTTCCCGACTCCCGCGCCTCTTCATACTCACGCTCGATTAATTCAACCATCCTAACCATTTCTCACCCTCGTTCATATACAACGATGGGCACATTATCAGGGACGACGCGGCAGCCGCACCACCTGTCCGAATGGTTTAGGAAGAATCGCCCTCACACGCTCCCTTCCTTCTCAATCACCAGAATGCGCGCCTCGCCGACCGGTTCGGCGAAATGCTCGTCGCCGGCTTGTGCGTGGAAGATGTCGCCGGCACGCAGCGTCAGCGTGCGCTCGCCGTCCGCCCCGCGCACGTGCATCCGCACTTCGCCCTGCATCACGGCGAACACCTCTTCGCCGTCGTTCACATGCCACTTGTAGGGCTGGTCCGTCCAGTGCAGACGGCACGAGGTGCCGTTCATCACGCAGATATCGAGCGCGCCCCATGCGCGCTCCGCCGTGAACTTGCCGCTTTCGATAACTTTCATTTGAACGCCTGCTAACGGATGAAATCGCGTGCTTCGTCGACGTCTGCGTGGCGCGTCGCCGGAATGCACGCCACCGCGATCAGCGAAAGCACGAGCCCGCCCATCACATAGAAGGTCGGCGCGAGTTGCGATTCCGTGACGCGGATGAGCCACGTGACGATGAACTGTCCGAAGCCGCCGAAAATCATCACCGCGATGTTGTACGCGAGAGACAGCCCCGTCGAGCGCACGTGCGCCGGAAAGAGCTCGGCGATGAGCGCGCCGAACGGCCCATAGTAGCCCGAGAGCGCGATCGACAGCAGCGCCTGCACGATCACGAGCCGCATCACGCTCGGCTCGGCCGCGAGCCACGCGAAGAGTGGATAGATGATGACGAGCGTGATCGCCAGCGACCACAGCGACAGCCCCTTGCGTCCGATGCGATCCGACCACGCGCCCGCGACCGGCGAAAGCACCATCAGCAGCAGATTGCCGACGATCAGCGCCGTGAACGACTGCCCGAACGGCAGCTTCAGTTGCTTGACGGCAAATGTCGGCAGATAGGCGATCAGCACGTACACGCTCACCGTCAACGCGATCACCGCACCGAGCCCACACAGCACTTCGCGGCTATGCGTGCTGAACACTTCGCCGAGCGTCGCGCGGCGCGCGGTCTTCTTCGCGTGCAGGAACGCTTCGGTGTCGGCCATGTTGCGGCGGATATACAGACCGACCGGCCCGATCACCAGCCCGAGAATGAACGGCACGCGCCAGCCCCAGGAATCGAGCGCTTCGGGCGACAGACCGCGCGAGATCGCTGCGCCGACGATCGCGCCGAGCAACAGCGACGCCGCCTGGCTCGCCATCTGAAAACTGCCGTAGAAGCCGCGCTTCGAGAAAGGCGCCGCTTCGATCAGGAGCGCCGTGGAACTGCCGAACTCGCCGCCCGCGGAAAAGCCCTGCAACAGTCGCGCGAACACGATGACGAGCGGCGCGCCGATGCCGATCGCCGAGTACGGCGGGGCGATCGCCAGCAGAAAAATGCCGAGCGTCATCAAACCGATGACAAGCGTCAGCGCCGCCTTGCGCCCCGCGCGATCCGCATAGAGACCGAGCACGATGCCGCCGACCGGCCGCATCACGAACGCGACGCCGAAGGTCGCGGTGGTCAGAAGAATCGACGAATAGTCGCTGTCGGTCGGGAAGAACAGGCGCGCGATGACGACCGTCATGAAACCGAACACGGTGAAGTCGTACCACTCCAGCGCGTTGCCGATGACCGCCGCCGTCACGGCGCGCGCGTTCAATCGTCTTCCTGGCATGCGATCCCCTGTGTGTGCATCGATCGGCGTGGGCGTGTCCGCGTTTCGTTCGCGTGATTCTAAAGATGTGCACGCGCGGCTCTTTTTGCCTTGGCGAGTGTAAAGACGGTTTTTCTCCCGATCAAGCTAAAAGCGAACAAACAAAAACGCGCCGGGCCTTTCGGCCGGGCGCGCCTGCGCGTTGACGCTCTTCGGACGGCTTATGCCTTCTTCACATACGCGCTGCACCAGCCCTTCGATGCGACCTGTTTGCCGGCGAACATCGGACACGGCGCGTAGGCGTCGGTCGGCTTGCCCTGATAGAACTGACAGTTGCCGCAATCCTGACCAGCGGCGTATTTCGCGAACTTGGCCTTGTCGACCTTGCTCGCGTCTTCCTTGTAGCCGAGCGCCTGCGCGGTGGGATCGCTTTCGGGGACTTTCGGCGCATCGGCGAATGCGGCTTTCGAGCCGAGCGCGAACGTCGAGGCGACGCCCACGCTGGTAATCAGAAACGTGCGACGTGATGTCTTCATGGTGACTCGCTCCATGTTGTATTGGGGGATAAGCGCCGTTCTTCGCGACGGCGATTCCCGAGCATAACAACCTGGAAGCAAGTCGACGACGTCAAATCCTGGAGATAAGAGACGGTCGAAAGTCGCATGTAAGTCAGCGCGCCATGTCGGCGACGCGCTCCGCGATCGCAAGCGACGCCGTCAGTCCTGGCGACTCGATGCCGTACAGATTCACCAGCCCCGGCACGCCGTGCGCCGACTTGCCCTGAATCATGAAGTCCGCCGCCGCCTGGCCCGGGCCGGACAGCTTCGGCCGGATGCCCGCATAGGCGGGCTGCAACGCGTCGTCGGGGAGGCCTGGCCAGTACGCGCGGATCGCCGCGTAGAACGATTCGGCGCGGCGCGGATCGACGTCGTAGTTGAGCGCCTGCACCCATTCGACGTCCGGCCCGAACTTCGCCTGGCCGCCGAGATCGATCGTCAGATGTACGCCGAGGCCGGCTTCGTTCGGCATCGGATAGATGAGCCGTTCGAACGGCGCGCGTCCGCTCACGCTGAAGTAATTGCCCTTCGCGAAGTAGAGCGGCGGCACGTGGCGATCGTCGAGGCCGCGAATAGTGCGCGCGATCGCGTTCGCCCACAGTCCCGCGCTGTTGACCAGATACGACGCCCGAAAGCGCGTGGGCGACTCGCCGCCCGTCTCGACGATGAAGCAGCCCTCGCGCGCGTCGATCGACGCGACGGGCGTATGGAACACGATGTTCGCGCCGCGGTTCTCCGCTTCGCCCTGCAGCGCGAGCATGTACTGATGACTGTCGACGATGCCCGTCAGCGGCGACCACACCGCCTCGACGCATTGCAGTTGCGGCTCCATCTCGGCCGCCTGCGCGCCGCTGATGCGCGTGAGCCCCTTGACGCGGTTCTCGATGCCCTTCTGCTCCAGCGCTGCCAGTTGCGGCACCTGATTGCGCGCCGTGGCGACGAGCAGCTTGCCGCATTGCCGGTGCGGCACGCCGTGCGCCTGACAGAACTCGTAGAGCATGTCGCGCCCGCGCACGCACAGCTCTGCCTTCAGCGATCCGCGCGGATAGTAGATGCCCGCGTGAATCACCTCGCTGTTGCGCGAACTCGTGCCGATGCCGATGCCCTCGCCCGATTCCAGCACGATGACTTCGCGCCCGCGCATCGCCAGCGCCCGGGCGATCGCCAGCCCGACCGCGCCCGCTCCGATTACCACGCACTCGATCCGATCCATGTTTTCTTCCGCCGCAGATTTATCCCAACTATTTTACGTTCGGGACTATTGCGCGATACACAACAAACGCACATGGATTGCATCGTTTTCCGGTGCAATTCAGAAAAAGGCAAGAATCTGGCCGCCAGATGTCAAAAATGACAGGTTTTGGCGGCCTTTTTCGCAATTCCGCAAATTACGCCTTTTCAGAACCCGATAGCTTTCCTGCGCGAATTCCGGTCGAGCTGGATATCGCGGTCCTCGATGTGGTGCCGGCTGTCGATACGTGCGTTGCCGAACGCATTCAGTACCGCACGCCGCATGCCGCGCGGCGACGCCTGCGTGAGCGCGTCGAGCGGCGCATCGCCGAGCGTTTCGGGAAAGCGCGCGCCCCATGAGTGGGCATTGCGGATTTCAGCGTAAATCGACTGCGCGATGCGCCGCGCGCCGTCGCGATCGGGCGCGGGAATCTCGTAGACGTTCATGCGGTTCAAAAGCGGCTCGGGGATCGCGCGCGCGTCGTTGGCCGTGGCGATCCACACCACGTTGCCTGCGTTGATCGGCACCTCGGCGAATTCGTCGATGAAAGTCTGCGCCGTGTCGTGCTCCAGCAGCGCGTAGAGCGCGCCGAGCGGATCGTACTGCGCGTCGCCGGTGGCCTTGTCGATTTCATCGACGGTGATGACGGGGTTCGCGTAGCTGCCGTTCACGAGCGCGTCGAAGACCTTGCCTGGCTTCGCGTTGCGCCATTGCGACGACGCCCCCGACAGAATCCAGCCCGCCGTGAGCGAGCTCATCGCGATGTAATGGCAGGATGTGCCGAGCAGCCGCGCGAGCTGTTTCGCGAAGTGTGTCTTGCCAATGCCCGGCTCGCCGAGCAGCAACATGGGCATGAGTTCGAGGCGGTCGTCGGTTTCGAGGCACAGCGCGATCTGCTTGCGGATATCCGCGAGCGGCTCTTCGAAGTTCGGCAGATCGGCGGCTAGATCGTCGATCGACGGCATGCGGTTGGGCTTCACGCAAAAGCGCAGATTGCCCACCTTGAGCATCTTTTCGTAGGTGGCGCGCAAGGCGTCGCTTGCGCCTTCGGTGAGGTCGTTGAGCGCGGTTTCCACGTCGTCGAGACTGTAGACCTTGCTGAACGATGCCACCGCGAGTTCCTGTTTGACCACGGCTGTCGTCATGTCACACCCCGTCATTTTTTATGGTCGACGAGTTCAGTGTATCGACGCCAAAACCCCACGCAAGCGAGCAGTCGCACGCGTGTGCTGCTAATTGGGACGCCCCTTTCCGCCGATAAAGCCGCGATCGGCGCGGCCTAGTATCATCGTCGGGATCGAAACGGCGAGCGGGTTCGATATCTGCTCCGTCTGCAATCATGTATTTCGACGGGCGCGCTGAACCGGCTTCGCGTCGCCGTGTCACACCGAAGTCGCCGAGGAACGCCGATCCCGTGGCCGCCGCCGGGCGTGCCGCCATCCGAACAGTTCGCGCGCAGGAGTTGCTTTCAATGCGAAAAACGATACCCACTGCCTTTCTGAATGCCGCGCTCATGATGAGCGCCTGTCTTGCCGCGTTCGCCGCGTTCGCCGCGCACGCGCAAACCACGCCGCCGCAGCCGGTGAACTGGGAATTGCAGGTTGTGCGCGATGGGCAACAGATCGACTCATTCTCCGGCACGACCAACGTCGGACAGGCGCGCACGGACACGCATCACAACAAGGTGCAGAACCGCGTCGGCTGTGCGGATCAACCCGCGGGCGACATCGACTTGCAACGCACCGTCACCATCTCGCCGACCCACGCGAGCGCCGACGACATCACAATCGCCATCGACGCGCAGGAAACCCTGCAGGACGACAGCACGCGCGTGTCGCAGTCCGGCTGCAAGCTGCCGCCGGTGCCGCGTCAGGTGAGCGGTTCGCATCCGGGGCTCGTGATCAAGCCGGGCGAATGGGCGCAATGGCAGATCATCGACAGCAACCCGTCGCTCGCCTATCGGGTGCGCGCGAGCCTGGGCGCAGCGACGGCGGCGCAATGACAACCGCGGTGACGTAGACTCAAAAAGCCGCCGCTCAAGACAAAGAACGCATGCGAAACCCAGAACATCTTCCGCCAGGCCCATCCGCTCACACGGCCACGCCGGATTTCACGGCGGTCAGCTGGAACCTGCACAAGGGTCGCTCGCCGCTCGGCTTGCGCGCCTGGAACGCGATGCAGCGGTGGGTTCAGACCACCAACGCGGACGTCTATTTCCTTCAGGAAGCGATGGCGCGGCGCATGCCGCAGCCGGTGCTCGCCAGCGGCTTCGGCAAGCCGCTGAACGCACCGCTCGACGATGTCTGGCATTGCCAGGCCACCGAGATCGCCACTGCGCTCGAGTTGCAGATCGCGCTCGGGCCGAACGTCTTCAAACCGTCGTGGCGGCACGGCAACGCGATTCTTTCGCCGCATCCGCTCGATCTCTCCGGGCGCTGGGACATCTCGGCGCATCGGTTCGAAAAGCGTGGCTTGCTGGTCGCGCGCGCCACCTTCGCCGGTCAGTCGGTCACGCTGCTGTGCGCGCATCTCGCGCTGACGCGTCAGGCGCGTCTGCGTCAGATGAACTGGATCGCGCACTGGATCGCGAAGGAAGCGCCCGAGGGCCCGCTCGTGCTGGCGGGCGACTTCAATGACTGGCGCAACGATTCCGTGCCGCTATTCGCCGAACTCGGCATGAACGAAGTCGCGACGATGTTGGGCGCTTCGGGCCGCACGTTTCCGGCGTTCTCGCCCGCGCTCGCGCTCGACAAGATGTTCGTGCGCGGCCTGAAACCGGTGGAATGGCTCGTGCCCACGCAGGACACCGCGTGGCTGTCCGATCACTTGCCGTACATGGCGCGGCTGCGGGTGGAATGACGAAGCGCTTACGCTCGCGGCTTCGCGAGCAGCGCTTCCAGATTGGCGACGTCGACGGGCTTGGTCAGATGATGATCGAAGCCCGCATCGAGCGCGCTGCGGCGATCGGCGTCACTGCCCCAGCCGGTCAGCGCGAGCAGCAGCGCGTGCTGCGTGGCTTCGCGCTTTCTCATTTCGCGCGCCACGTCGAAGCCGCTCATGCCCGGCAAACCGATATCGAGCACGACCACATCGGGTTTGAAATCATCGATCGATGCGAGCGCGCGCGGCCCGTCGTGCTCGCTGCGCACGACGTGACCGAGCGCTTCGAGCAGCATCGACAGAGCGAACGCCGCATCGGCGCTGTCGTCGACGAGCAGAATGCGGCGGCCTTGCGCCGCGCCGCCGCTTGCTTCGGCGGTAGTGTTCATGCGAATCCCCGTGCATTGTCGCCGCGCGGCGACTTTATTGAGATGATGCGGGAAATGTAGCACAGCGGGTCTGCGCGTCTGAAATGAGGCCGCAAGCACGCTGCGCGGCGGCTCTGCTATCGTGAATGCTTCATTTGCCGCGCCGTTCCCGCATCGCCGCCATGTTCGATCTATTCGACGACATTCCCAAACCCGACATCGTCTGGCATCCGGACTGGATCGATGCCGACGAAGCCTCCGACCTGATGGGCGCGCTGATCGCGGACGTCGGCTGGCAGCAGGATACGATGACCACGCCCGGCGGCCGCGTGCCGTTGCCGCGCCTGACGGCGTGGCAGGGCGAACCGGATGCGGTCTATGTGTATTCGGGCATCCGCAACGTGCCGCAGCCGTGGACGCCGGCCGTCGCGCAATTGCGGGAGCGCGCCGAAGCCGCCTGCGGCGCGCGCTTTAACAGCGTGCTGCTGAACCGCTATCGCAGCGGCCTCGACAGCATGGGCTGGCACGCCGACAAGGAACGCGAACTCGGCCCGGAGCCAGTGATCGCATCGGTGAGTCTCGGCGCAACGCGCACCTTCGAGTTCCGCCACGCGCGCACGCACACGACGCACACGCTCGCGCTGACGCACGGCAGCCTGCTCGTGATGCGCGGGCGCACGCAGCTCGAATGGGTGCATCGCGTGCCGAAAGAGCCGGGCGCGCGCGGCGAGCGCATCAATCTCACGTTCCGCAGTGTCGATGCGTCCAAGCGCGTGAACAATCGCGCTTAGGGCCGCTTCGCGACGAAATCGATCTCCACGAGCGCATCGCGCGCGAGTCCCGTCACGCCGATGCACGTGCGCGCAGGCAGCGGCTTCGGCAGAAAGTACGAGCGATACACCGCGTTCATCGCGTCGTAATCGCGCTTGAACTCGGTGAGGAAGATGCGCGCGCTGACCACGTTGTCGAGCGTGAGGCCGACGCCGTTCAGCACGAGAATCAGGTTGTCCATCACGCGCCGTGTCTGCGCCGCGACGCCTTCGGGTAGCGGCGCGTTGTCGTCGACGGGATCGGTCGGCATCTGGCCCGTCAGAAACACCCAGCCGTCGGCCTCGGCCGCGTGCGAGAACGGTCCGACGGGCGTCGGCGCGGCATCGACCATCGTGAATTTGGGCAGTTGGCTCACTTCGTCTCCTTTTAATATGCGTGTGGATCGCAGAGAACCGGAACGTTAGCGCGCCAAAATTGCGCGTGTGCTGGCGCCCCGTGCGAAGATGATGCGGCTTACGGTTACCTTCTCACGCGCGATGCTTCCTTACCCTCTTCTCGCCGACGCCGTCCTGCGCATGCTGACCGCGATGCTGATCGGCTGCGTCATCGGCATCGACCGCGATCTGCACGGCAAGCCGACCGGCATGAAGACGCTCGGGCTCGTGTCGCTCGGCGCGTGCATCGCGACGATGTGCGCGCAAGGCTTCTCGATGACGCTCTCCGCCGATGCCGACGTATCCCGCGCCGTGCAGGGCATCGTGACGGGCGTCGGCTTTCTCGGCGCCGGCGTGATCCTGCAGAATCCGCGCGAAAACCGCGTGCGTGGGCTGACCACGGCGGCGTCGATCTGGGTGACGGCGGCTGTCGGCATCGTATGTGGGCTGGGCGTCTGGAGCGTTGCGTTCATCGCGATGCTCATGATGATCGCGCTCATGGTCATCGGGCGCGTGGTCGAGAAGCGTTTGCTGCGGCGCTGGATGAACAAGCCGGAGGACGAGCGTCAGAAGTATGGCGATATCGAAGAGGCTTGAACGAGTTCCTCCGCGCCAGACGCCTTCACACGATTACGGCCCGCGACCTTCGCGGCATACAGCAGGCCATCTGCCCGCGCCATCAACGAGGCGAGCGGCTCGCGCCCGTCCCACCTCGCGATACCCGCGCTGAAGGTGTAATTCAGCACGCCACCGGGCACGGCGCACGGCGTCGCTTCGACAGTCCTGCGCAGACGCTCGACGAGCGTGATGACATCCTCGCTGCGATCCGCCGTGCAGAACAGACAGAACTCCTCGCCACCGATGCGGCCGAACGCATCGCCATCGCGGATGCGCGCCCGCACGATGGCCGCGAAGTGGCGCAGCACGTCGTCGCCCGCCGCGTGGCCGTAGCGGTCGTTCACGCTCTTGAAATGATCGAGGTCGACCACCGCCACATATTCGCGCCGGCCGGTATTTCCGGCGCGCGCGAGCCGCTCAACCGCCGCAGCCAGAAACGCCTTTCGCGACAACGCGCCCGTGAGATCGTCGAAGCGCGCGAGCCGTTCGAGCCGCTGCGCCAGCCGGTCGTGCGCCATCATCACGAGCCCGATGCACAACGACGGCAGCACGAGAATTCCCAGCGCGAGAAACGTGATCTGCATCGGCCCGGGTTGCAGCAGCGCCGCCTGCGCGGGCGGCTGCACAGCGTAGATCGCGCCGCGGATCGTATGGCCGAGCGTGCCGAGCGCCGCCGCGCCGGCGACGAACAGATAGTTGTAGCGCGGCCGCTCCTTCGGACGCCCGAGCAGCACGCGGCCGGCAATCGCGAGATCGCAGGCGGCATGAAACGCCGACACGATCACCACGCGCACGTGCACATCGGGCACGACGTAGGTGAAGTACACGATGCCCGCCATCACGGCGAGCCACATGATCCAGCCCGCCCAGCGTTGCGCGGGGCGCAGATGCACATCGAAGAATTCGTTGCAGCCTTCGTAGATCAGCAGAACGGTCGCGGCCAGCAACTGATTCGCGACCACGACGCCAAGCCACGCGGGCGCCACGTTCTGCATGGCGAACAGCACGAGCGACACGATGGCCAGCACGTTCGCCCAGAGCCAGCGCGGCACGCCGTCGATCTCGTGCGAGAGCAGCGAGATCAGCACCAGTATCGAGAGAATGCTCGATAGCGCGGTGACGACGAGAATGCTGACGGGACTGAACATCGCTGAAAGTGAGGTGGAATTCGCTCGCGCCGAAGAGATCGCAGCGCGTCGCCAACGTGTTTACGGCACGAACGGCCGCACCTTGACCGGCGCCGCATGCGGCACGCGGTCGCAGGAAAACAAACAGAAACGCGGCGCAGCCTCCCGGCCCGCCGCGTTCGATGAAGCAATGCGCAGTCCAGACGAAACCGCGCATCGTCGTTCACACCTTACCATTCGTGCCGGTCGCGCCAGCGATCCTCCCGGCGCATCTCGTGACGCCATTGACGCTCGCGCCATTCGTGGCGTCGCCATTCGCGCTCGCGCCAGCGGTCGCGGTGATAGCCGTAGCCATCGCGATCGCCATATCCGTAATAGCCGACCGGCACCGCGGGCTGCGCATACACCGGCACGCCGACGCCCACCGCCACATCGACATGCGCGTTAGCCGAGGCCGACATTGCGAGCGCTGCGATCCCCGCCAGCCCGACAGCCATTCCAAGCAGTTTCTTCTTCATGTCGCTTTCTCCCTGCACCAAGTGCCTTGTGAGTCAGGTGCAGTCTAAAAAGCGATGCCGGATACAGGTGCAACGGGTTTGCCAGAAAGGTAACGTCAGGTAACGGTCAGATTGTTCGCGTTTCGCTCAGCGGACGCGCTTGCCGGTTTCGTCGATGACGACTTCGCCGTCTTCCTTCACGAACGGCCCCTTCTGCGCCTCGGGCAGGAGATCGAGCACGAGTTCCGACGGGCGGCACAGACGCGCGCCCTTGGGCGTATCGACGAACGGCCGGTTGATGAGGATCGGATGCGCGAGCATCGCGTCGATGAGTTGTTCATCGGTAAGACCCGGATCGTCGAGACCGAGTTCGGCGTACGGCGTGCCCTTTTCGCGCAGCGCTTCGCGCACGGACAGACCCGCGCGCGCGATCAGCGCGACGAGCGCTTCGCGGCTTGGCGGGTGCGTCAGATACTCGATCACGTTCGGTTCGATGCCCGCGTTGCGAATCAGTGCGAGCGTATTGCGCGAGGTTCCGCACTTCGGATTGTGGTAGATGGTGACGGTCATGGTCGCGTTGTCCCTGCATTCGAAAGTTGGCGAGATGGCACGCCTCGCATTCTAGAACCGATACAACGATGACGCGACCGACAGCCGCGCGCCACGCGCGCGACCGTAAGCGTGCCGTGCGTTCAATTGTCCTGTTCATTCGCGCATCCGCGGGCTATAAAGAAGGTGCAGTGCGGCATGCGTCTTCTGCGGACCCGCGGGTCCCATTCGCCGGAAAGCGCACCGGCGCTCCGTCTGCATCGCAACGGCGAGATGCCGTGCGTGAAACGCATTCGAACAAGTTCGGCATACCGGCGGCGGAACACGCATACCACGCCGGCAACCGGCATCTATGTTCCGTCCTCGCGGCGCGCCACGCATGGCATATGCGGGACACGTGGCACGTTCCGTGCGGATTTCCGATCCGAATCAGCGAACAGCGTTACGCGGACACACGCGAGCGCGCCTTCCGACCGTACGATCAAGGAGTCGACATGAAATCACGTATCGCCATGGCGGCGCTCGCCGCCGCATTACTCGCCACTGCGGGCCTCGCCTCGGCCCAGCAGACCTATTATCGAACCGCGCAGGTGCCCGGACAGGCCACCGCCGACACCTGGACCGACCCGAGCGCGCCGCAGCAAAGCGCCATGCAGGCCCAGCCCGGTGACATGTCCGACACGTCATATGGCGGCGCGCCCATGACGCGCGGTGCAGCCGGCACGACGATGAACACCATGGACAGCTCGGCGTCGAAGCCCTGCACGCGCGGTCCGCAGTGCAACATCTTCTTCGGCAACTGAGCAGTCGACAAAGCATCTGCGTTAGCATGAGCGCATGAGACGGCGCGTCCGTTCCAGACGAACGGACGCGCCATTCTTTTTTCTGGGACACCGATCATGCGCCGTGACGAATTTCTTGCGCTTCTTTCCAGCGAAAGCTTCGACGAGGTCGTCACGGTCACACGCGAGCCGAACGGTTCGCTCGACCTTCACGCGCATCCGTTCGAAGCCAAGGCGCTGATTCTCGAAGGCGATCTCACGATTCGCATCGCCGCTCACGCGCGGACGTATCGCGCGGGCGATATCTTCCATCTCGCGCCGAACATCGAGCATTCGGAGCAGTACGGGCCCGAGGGCGTGAGCTATCTCGTCGGCCGCAAATAGCGATGGCCGCCTCTAAACGCAACGCCGCGCGCATCCGCATCGGCATCGGCGGATGGACGTTCGAGCCGTGGCGCGGCACGTTCTATCCTGAAGGCCTCGCGCAGAAGCGTGAACTCGAATACGCGAGCCGCGCGCTCACCAGCATCGAAGTGAACGGGACGTTCTACGGCGCGCAGAAACCCGCTACCTTCATCAAGTGGCGCGACGAGACGCCGGACGATTTCGTGTTCTCGCTCAAGGCGCCGCGCTACGCGACGAATCGCCGTGTGCTGGCCGAAGCCGGCGATACGATCGAACGTTTTTTCGGCAGCGGCGTGCTCGAACTCGGAGACAAACTCGGTCCGATCAACTGGCAATTCGCGGCGACCAAGAAGTTCGACGCCGAGGATTTCGAGCGCTTTCTCGAACTGCTGCCCGCGAATATCGAAGGCCGCGCGATCCGTCACGCGGTCGAAGTCCGACACGAGAGTTTCTGCGATCCGGCGTTCATCGCGCTCGCGCGAAAGTATCGCGTCGCGGTGGTGATCGCGGGGGATTCGAAGTATCCGCAGATCGCGGATGTGACCGCGCCTTTCGTCTACGCGCGCATCATGGGCACGACCGAAAAGCAGGCGAAGGGTTATGCGAAAGCGGCGCTCGATCAATGGACCGGGCGCGCGAAAACGTGGGCCGCGGGCGGCTCGCCGGCCGACTTGGAGACCTTCGGCAAGCCGGCCCCGAAAGCCGCATCGCGCGATGTGTTCGTCTACGTCATCAGCGGCTTCAAGGAGCGCAATCCGGCTGCGGCGATTGCGCTCATCGAACGTCTTAAGGACTAGACGCGCATCGGTCTCAACGCACGAGGCAAGGCTTCTTGTTGTCGAACTTCCAGTTCGGAATCAGATACTGCATCGCGACGCCATCATCGCGCGCGCCGAGGCCGTGCTGCTGATACAGCGCGTGCGCCTTCTCGACTTCGTCCATATCCAGTTCGACGCCCAGACCCGGCACTTCCGGCACCTTCACCTTCCCGCCGACGATCTGCAGCGGATCGCGCGTGAGACGCTGGCCGTCCTGCCAGATCCAGTGTGTGTCGATCGCCGTGATCTTGCCCGGCGCGGCGGCGGCGACGTGTGTGAACATCGCGAGCGACACGTCGAAGTGATTGTTCGAATGCGAGCCCCACGTGAGGCCCCAGTCGTTGCACATCTGCGCGACGCGCACCGAGCCCTGCATCGTCCAGAAGTGCGGATCGGCGAGCGGGATGTCGACGGATTGCAACTGGATCGCGTGGCCCATCTGACGCCAGTCCGTCGCGATCATGTTGGTCGCCGTCGGCAGGCCGGTCGCGCGGCGGAATTCGGCCATCACTTCGCGGCCCGAATAGCCGTTTTCCGCGCCGCACGGATCTTCCGCGTACGCGAGCACGTCGTGCTTGTCGCGGCACAGGCGGATCGCTTCGGCGAGCGACCATGCGCCGTTCGGATCGAGCGTCACGCGCGCTTCGGGGAAACGCTCGGCGAGCGCGGTGGCCGCCTCCATTTCCGCGTCGCCGGCGAGCACGCCGCCTTTCAGCTTGAAGTCGTTGAAACCGTAGCGCGCCTTGGCCGCTTCCGCGAGACGCACGACCGCTTCCGGCGTCAGCGCGACT
>Ga0160459_100310_pt1 | contig 22442 bp, 25 predicted proteins | sample HID1973K_E6MG_FD_108208 | JGI IMG/M metagenome (GOLD analysis project Ga0160459, IMG submission 108208) | Enriched mosquito-associated microbial communities from UW Madison campus, WI, USA - HID1973K_E6 MG | ecosystem: Host-associated > Arthropoda: Insects > Digestive system > Unclassified ... | reverse complement strand
TGATCAGCATGTCTGCAACACTCCGGAGTCGGTTTGGATGGCGAGTTGACCATTCGCGCTGGCGCTCGCGAGCCGCACGATGCGGGTCGCGACGCGCGCGCGCGTGTCCTCGTCGTGAAAGATGCCGACGATCGCAGCGCCCTTCTCGCGCGCCTCGACGATCAGATCGGCGACCACGTCGCGGTTCTCGGCATCGAGCGACGCGGTGGGCTCATCGAGCAATAGCAGCGGATGCGCCGCGATCAGCCCGCGCGCGATGTTCACGCGCTGCTGCTCGCCGCCGGAGAACGTCGCGGGCGCGAGCGTCCACAGGCGGCGCGGCACATTGAGGCGTTCGAGCAACGCGCTCGCGCGTTCGCGCGCTTCGGCTTCATCGACGCCACGCGACACCAGCGGCTCGGCGACCAGATCGAGCGACGATACACGCGGAATCGCGCGCAGAAACTGGCTCACGTAGCCCATCGTCGTATTGCGCAGGCGGATGATGTCGTGCGGTGCGGCGTCGGTCAGCATGAGATGGCGCGACGAACGGCTGTCGTCTCGAATCGCGATGGTGCCGCGCGTGGCGAGATAGTTGCCGTACATGCAGCGCAGGAACGTGCTCTTGCCCGCGCCCGATGCGCCCGCGAGCACGACGCACTCGCCGCGCTCCACATCGAGCGACACACCCGAGAGCGCGGCAATGCGCGCCCCGCCCTGCTGATGCAGCGTGAAGGTCTTTTCGATGCCGCGCGCCTGCAACATCAGACGGTCGTTGTCGATAAAGGAATTCATGGTCATGTCTCGCACCTCAAACGGGCAGCACCGACGCAACGAGCGTCTGCGTATAAGGATGTTGCGGATCGTCGAGCACCTGATCCGTCAGGCCGCTCTCGACGACACGCCCGTCCTTCATCACCATCAGCCGATGCGCGAGCAGACGCGCCACGCCGATATCGTGCGTGACGATCACGGCCGCGAGATGCAGCTTGCTCGTCAGTGTGCGCAGCAGATCGAGCAGACGCGCCTGCACGGATACATCGAGGCCGGCGGTGGGCTCGTCCATGAACACGAGGCGCGGTCCCGTCACCAGATTACGCGCGATCTGCAGACGCTGTTGCATGCCGCCCGAAAACGCCGCAGGCAATTCGTCGATGCGCGCGGCATCCAGTTCGACGCGGCTCATCCAGTCCGCCGCCGTCTCGCGCAGGCGGCCATAGTGGCGCGCGCCGATCGCCATCAACGGCTCGCCGATGTTCGCGCCCGCCGATACGTTGCGGCGCAGGCCGTCGCGTGCGTTCTGGTGCACGAAGCCCCATTCAGTGCGTGACAAGAGACGCCTGCGCGGTTCGGCGAGCGTCAGCAGATCGAGCGCTTCGCCCTCGCGCGTGGTGTACGCGAGCGCGCCGCCGTCGATCTCGCTGCGTAACGCGAGCGCGTTCAGCAAGGTCGACTTGCCCGAACCCGATTCGCCGACGATGCACAGCACTTCGCCCGGATGGACCTCGAGATCGACATCGACGCAACCGCCGCGTCCGTCATAGCGCTTGGTCAAGCGCGTTGCTTTGAGCAGTGCGTTCATTGCGCCACCTCATCGTTATCGCGACGGCTGTGGCAGTAGTCGCTGTCGGAACAGACGAACATGCGCGTGCCCTGATCGTCGACGATCATCTCGTCGAGAAAACTTTCGTGCGATCCGCACAGCGCGCAGGCGTGTTCCCACTTCTGCACGCTGAAGGGATGATCCTCGAAATCCAGGCTTTTCACTTTCGTATAAGGCGGAATCGCATAGATGCGGCGTTCGCGGCCCGCGCCGAAGAGTTGCAATGCGGCGTTCATGTGCATCTTCGGGTTGTCGAACTTCGGGATCGGCGAGGGCGATGTCAGATAGCGGTCGTTCACCAGCACCGGATAATCGTAGGTCGTCGCGATGCTGCCGTGCTGCACGATATCCTCATAGTATTTCACGTTGATGAGGCCGTAGTCCGCGAGCGCGTGCAGTTTGCGGCACTCGGTCACGCGCGGCTCCAGCCGGAACAGTGGCTCGGGCATCGGCACCTGATAGACGATGATCTGTTGCTCCGTGAGCGGCGTTTCCGGAATGCGGTGACGCGTCTGCACGATGCTCGCATCGGCGGTGCGCGTGGTGGTCGCGACGCCCGCCGTGCGCGCAAAGAAGCGGCGGATGTTCACCGCGTTCGTGGTCTCGTCGGAGCCTTGATCGATGACCTTCAGCGTATCGCTCGCGCCGATGATCGCCGACGTCACCTGCAAGCCGCCCGTGCCCCAACCGTAAGGCAGCGGCATTTCGCGCGACGCGAACGGCACCTGATAGCCCGGCACCGCCACCGCCTTGAGCAGCGCGCGGCGGATCATGCGCTTGGTCTGCTCGTCGAGATAGGCGAAGTTATAACCTTCGGTGAGTGCGTTCATGCCGCATTCTCCTTGTTGTCATCCGCGCCATGCGCCGCACGCAAGCGGCGAAGCAATTCCAGCTCGGATTGAAAATCGACGTAGTGCGGCAGCTTCAGATGCTGCACGAATCCCGACGCTTCCACGTTATCGCTGTGATACAGCACGAACTCCGGGTCCTGCGTGGGCGAGCCCACGGATTCGCCCAGCTCTTGCGCGCGCAAGGCGCGATCCACCAGCGCCATCGCCATCGCCTTGCGTTCCGAATGGCCGAACGCGAGGCCATAGCCTTGCGTGAAGGTCGGCGGCACGTCGCCGCTGCCCGCGAACTGGTTGATCATCTGACACTCGGTGATGTCGATGTCGCCGATCTCGACCGCGAAGCCCAGTTCGTCGATATGCATTTCCACCGCGACTTCGCCGTGACGGATCTCGCCCGCGAACGGATGACTGTGCGCGTAGCCACGCTGTGTCGCATAGCCGATCGCGAGCAGAAAGCCTTCGTCGCCGCGCGCGAGATTTTGCAGACGCGTCGGGCGATCGGCGGGAAACGACAGCGGCTCGCGCGAAAGGTCGCCTGGTTCCGGCGCGTTCTCGCGCGCGCGCTCCTGCTCGATCAGACCTTCCTTGTCGAGCATCGAAAGCACGCGCGGCATCGCGCTCGCTTCCACGTCCTTGCGCGCGATCGTTGCATCGCTTGCGGCTTCACCTTCGGCGAGCAGCGTGAAATCGAGCAGGCGTTGCGTGTAGTCGTACGTGCCGCCCAGCATCTGGCCGCCGGGAATGTCCTTGAAGGCCGCCGAGATGCGGCGCTCGACGCACATCGCTTCCGTATCGACCGGCAGCGTGTAGCCGAAGCGCGGCAATGTCGTGCGATACGCGCGCAGCAGGAAGATCGCTTCGACGAGATCGCCCGCCGCCTGCTTGATCGCGAGCGCGGCGAGGTCTTCATCGTAGACGGAGCCTTCCGTCATCACGCGCGCAACGGCAAGACGCATCTGCTCGCGAATCTGCGCGACGGACAACTCGGGCACGGCGACATCGCCGCGACGCTGCTTCGCGAGCACGTCCCATGAACGTTCGATGGCGCGTTCGCCACCCTTGACCGCGACGTACATCAGTTCACCTCCACGAGCGTCGTGCGCGGCAGGCCGACGAGCGCGCCGCCCCCTACGAAGTAGCAATCGATGCCGCACGGAAACAGCGCGGTGAGCGCCGCGCGCTCGCGCCAGAACTCGCGCGACAACCCCGCGATGCCGACCGTGCGCGATTGCGCGATGCCGGGACCGCGCCACACGAGCGGCTCGCCTTCGCTCAGCGACGGCACGCGGATGAACAGCGTCGCGGCGTCCTCGGGCGCTTCGGGATCGCCGTGCGAGAACGCATCGAGCGAAGGCATGGTGCGCGCATCGTCGAGATAGGCGAATGCGGCCGCGCGGCGATCGCGTGTCAGGGGCGCGCTCGCGTGAAAGCGCAGCGCATCGCCGAGCACCGTGTCTTCGCGTTCGATGAACACCGGCGTCGAATAATCCGTCAGCGCGAGCAGCGAGGCGAACGCCGCGAGCGGCACGCGTCCGGCGAGGCCATCGCGCATGGCGTGATTGTCCGGCAACGCGGCATCGATCGCGACGATGCTGCCCGGGCGCGACAGCGCATCGAGCAGCGCGCGGAATACGCGCTGTGCGTCGTGCACCGTGTCGTTGAAGCCGGGCACGAGCGTGGTCATGTCGATCTGCATCATTCGCCTCTCACCATCGTGAAGAATTCGACCTTGGTCGCCGCCGCTTCGGCCTCTTTGCGTCGCCGTTCATCGGCGATGCGCGCGGCCAGCGGCGCGATCAGTCGCGTCTGCAAGGTGTCCTTGAAACGCGGCATTTGCAGAAGCGCGTCGGCGAGCGCGGCGAGTGTCGCGCGCTCCTTGTCGCGGCCCATGTGCACCGCGACGCCGACGGGCGCGCTGCCGTCGCCGGTGCGCAAGCGCAGCGTGGCGCGCGTGACGGTCGTTTCGCCGAGATTGAACGCATCGCCCGTGCCGCCGATGCGCGCGCGCACCATCGCAAGCCCGATGTCCGGCGCGCGCAGCCACTCGTAGTCGGGCACCTTCGCGCCGTCGAGCGCCGCGTCCAGCGCCTGTTTCAGCGTGTCGCGCGGCGTGCGCGCCAGCACCGCCATCCATGCGCGGCGGGCCGGGGCGTCCTGCGGCTCCATTGAAGTACTCATCGCTTTCCCTATGTCTGGAAGGATCCGGTCGTCGTTATGCTACTCGTCGTCTTATCTAGTCGTCTAGACGTTTAATCATGTGGAGAAGCTTTCACATTTTCATCACGAGTTGCGCACTACAATCCGGGAGAACGATATTCAAACCGACAGGAATGACAGCGCAATGACATCCAGTGAAAATGCCGCGCCTCTTCATGCGGTCGAGCGCGGTGCGGGGGTCGCGGTCTGGCGGCAGATCGAACAGATCCTCGCCGCCGAGATCGCCGCGAAGAGCTTCGGCGACGAAGGACGCCTGCCGAGCGAGGCGGAGCTCGCGAAGCGCTTCGACGTGAACCGCCACACTGTGCGCCGCGCGATGCTGCGGCTCGCGGCGACGGGGCTCGTGAGCGTCGAGCAGGGACGCGGCACGTTCGTTCAGCCGGGCGCGATCGACTATCAGATCGGGCGGCGCACGCGTTTCACGGAGAACCTGCGGCGCCAGAAGCATACGTCGGCGGGCGTCGTGCTGAGCTCGGAGCGCGTGAAGGCCGATCCGTCCGTCGCGAAGGCGCTCGGCGTGCGCGCGGGCACGCTCGTCTACCAGATCGAGACGCGTCACGATTCCGACGGCATCCCGATGACCTATGCGCGCAACTGGTATCCGGCCACGCGTTTCAACGATCTGCCCGAGACCATCGAAGCGGCGGGCGGCATGAGCGCGGCGCTCGAACGGTTCGGCGTGAAGGACTACACGCGCAAATGGAGCCGTATCGGCAGCGTGCTGCCTTCGTCGGATGTGGCGCGGCGTTTGCAGATCAATCGGCAGCAGCCGGTGCTGTGGGTCGAGAACGTCGACGTCGACGAAAAAGGCGTGCCGATCAAGTACGGCATCACGCATTTCGCGGCGGATCGCGTGCAGCTGCTGGTCGAGCACGATCTATGAGCGTTGCAGCGAAGCCACGCATGGCGCTCTATTACGCGCCGCCCGCGACGTCCGCCTGGTGGCGCGAAGGCTGCGACTGGCTCGGGCGCGATCCCGAGAACGGTCGCGAAACTGCGACGCCCGTGCATGCCGTCACGCACGCGCCGCGCCGTTACGGCTGGCACGCGACGCTCATCGCGCCGTTTCATATGGCGCCGGGCGCCGAGCCGGCGGACGTGCTCGCGTGCGCGCGTGCGTGGGCCGCTTCCGTGCCGCGCTTCGAGATGCCCGTGCGGCCCGCCGAAATGGGCCGTTTCGTCGCGTTGCGCCCCTCCGTTGCCCGCGACGACGACACGCTTCGCACCCTCGCCGCCGGCGCGCTGCAGGCGCTTCGCGCGGCGCGCGCGATGCCCTCGCGCGAAAGCATCGAACAGCGCATCGTCGATGGCATGAGCGCGCGGCAAATCGCGTTGCTGCGCGAATGGGGATATCCGTATGTCTTCGACGAATATCGCTTCCACATGACGCTCTCCGACTCGCTCGATGACGCGAACGTACGCGCGTCGATCGTGTCGGAGTGGATGCGCCGCATCGAGACGCTCGGCCCCTTGCCGATGCATGGCGCGGCGCTTTTCATCGAGCCAGAACCGGGCGCGCCGTTCACGCTGTGGCAGCGCCTTCCGTTCAACAACGCACAGGATGTCGTGGCATGACCAAGGTCGACAGCGCAAAGCTGATCTACGTAATGGGGCCTTCGGGCGCGGGCAAGGACTCGCTGCTCGGCTTCGCCCGCGAACGCGTCGGCACACGCGTGATGTTCGCGCACCGCTATATCACGCGCCCGGCCGCCGACGGCGAGAACCATATCGTGCTCTCGCACGACGAATTCGCTTCGAGGCTGTCGTACGGCCTCTTCGCGATGCATTGGGAAAGCCTCGGGCTGCGCTATGGCATCGGCATCGAACTGGATGCGTGGCTTGCGCGCGGCATGCCGGTCGTCGTGAACGGCTCGCGGCAACACGCGGAACTCGCGCTCGCGCGTTATCCCGACGCGCGCTTCGTGCATATCGATGCGACGCCTGCGGTGCTCGCCTCGCGCCTCGCGCGGCGCGCACGCGAAGATGCGCGGCAGATCGAAGCGCGTCTCGCGCGCCGGCCGGCGTTCGAATTGCCGCCGCATGCGCGGGTCGTGAAGATCGACAATTCCGGCATGCTCGCGGACGCCGGCACGCAGTTCCTCGACTTGCTCTCGCTGGCAAGCTGCGCCTGACGCCATCCCTCGTTTTGGAGGATTCGATCGGCAATGTGGAAGGCTTCATCGCGCAGTTATCGCCTGCGGATTCGCGCGGCGCCGCGCGTCTGCTCGCCGATACGAAGCGCGGGCGCGTGCATGGCCTGCGCCAGTTCAGCGCGCTCACGAGTTTCGTCTGCTATGGCTTCGGCGTGCCGCCCGCGCGGCACGCGTTCCTCATTCCACACGAGAGCAGTTTCTTCAGCAACAGCATGGGCGCGTATCTCGTGTTCTGCGAGGGCCTGCTCAATCTCGTCGCGGCCCATCTCGGCAAGCGTTCGCTAGAGGCGCTGGAACGACGCGAGCGCCTGATCACGGCGCTCGGCATCGAAAGCTCATAGTGTGCTTCAGATCACGCGCTCGCGCACCCAGCCCGACACGAGATCGATCAGCGACACGATCACGATGACGATCAGCATCACCGCCGCCGTCTGCGCATAATTGAACGAGCGGATCGCCTCATACAGCACGACGCCGATCCCGCCCGCGCCGACCATGCCGACGACCATCGCGGAGCGCACGTTCGATTCGAAGCGATACAGCGCGAACGAGATCCACAGCGGCAGCACTTGCGGCAGCACGCCATAGACGATTTCATCGAGGCTGCTCGCGCCCGTCGCGCGCACGCCTTCGGCCGGCCTCGCATCGACGGCTTCGACTGCTTCGGCAAAGAGCTTCGCGAGCACGCCTGTCGTGTGCACCCACAACGCGAGCACGCCCGCGAACGGTCCGAGTCCCACCGCGACGATGAACAGCATCGCGAAGACCATCTCGTTGATCGCGCGGCACGCGTCCATCAATCGACGCACCGGCTGCGCGATCCACACCGGCGCGATGTTCTGCGCCGACAGCAGTCCGCACGGCACCGCGCAGATCAGCGCGAGCGCCGTGCCCCATACCGCAACCGCGAGCGTCACGATCATTTCATGCGCGTACGTGCGCCATTCCGCGAAGTCGGGCGGAAAGAAGTCGCGCGCGAACTGGCTCATGTTGCCCGATGCGCCGAGCAGATCGAGCGGACGCATGTCCGCGCTCTGCCATGAAAGCCCGAGCACGGCGATCAAGACGATCCAGCCGAGCATCGACGTCCAGCTTCGCTTGGGCGCGCTCGCCTGCACGGGACGTGCAATGCCCGCCTCGAAGGTGCTGATATCGAGTGGCTTCATTTACTTCGCCGCCGTGGCGTCGAGCGCGGCGATCTTCTGATCGAGCGCCGCGATCTGTGCGTTCTTGTCGGCGGTGTCGAGATGCGCGTCGTTCTGCACCTGTTCCTTCTTCTGGAACAGCGCCATCTGGCGAATCGGCACGAGTTGCGCGTTCGACGAATCCGCGAAACCCGAATAACCCGAGATCGCCGTCATCACGGCTTGCTCGCGCGGATCCTTCTCCGCGTAGTGATCGAAGAAGCCGCGCAACTTGTCCTTCGTCGCCTGCGGCAGATCGCGACGCCACACGAGCGGGTCCGACGGAATCAGCGGCGACTTCCACAGCACGCGAACCTTCGGATACAGCTCCGGATGTTGCGTCTTGATGGTGTCGAGCATGTCGGTGTTGTTGGTCGCGACATCGATCTTGTCGTTCACGACCGCCAGCATGTTCGCCTCATGGCTCGACGGCAGCACGCTCTTGAACGCGCGCTTCGCGTTGATGCCGTTCTTCGCGAACAGATAGTACGAAGGCACGAGCGTGCCCGAGGTCGAATTCGGATCGCCGAAACCGAGATTGATGTCCTTCGTGTTCTTCAGCACCTGATCGAGCGACTTCCACTTGCTGTTCGCATTCGTGATGAGCAGCGAGTAGTAGCCCGCTTCGCCGTTCTTGTACTTCACCTTCGCGAACACTTCGCCATTCGAGCGATCCACCGCTTCGATGGCCGATGCATTGCCGAAGAAACCGATCTGCACCTTGTTGAAGCGCATTGCTTCGATGATGCCCGCATAGTCGGTTGCGAAATACGCCTTCACGTCGAGACCGGTCTGCTTGTTCAGATCGTCGATGAGCGGTTGCCAGCGCTGTTTGAGCGCGGCGGAAGAATCCGTCGAGATGATGCCGAAGTTGATCGTCTCGGCAAGAACGCTCTGCGTCAGAAGGCACGACGCGAGCGCGGCGCCAGCCAGGAAGAAACGGGCTGTTTTCATGATGCGATCCAGGGTTGATGAATGAGTGGGATTCAGCCTGCGGCCGATGCGAATGACGGCGACGCCTGCATGCGCGTGTCCCGCGCGAGCAGTTCATCCGCCGACGATCCGTATAGCTCGCGCAGAACCGCGGGCGTGAGGCGTTCGGACGGGCCATCGAAGACGACGCGGCCATCGCGCAGGGCGACGGCGCGCGGGCAATATTTCATCGCGATATCGATCTGACGCAGCGACACGACGACGGTCAGCTTGCGCTCGCGGTTGAGCGTCTGCATCAACTCCATGACGCGGCGCGCGGACTCGGGATCCAGCGATGCGATCGGCTCGTCGGCGAGCACGATGCGCGCGCGCTGCACGAGCGCGCGGGCCAGCGCGGCCCGTTGCTGCTGGCCGCCCGAAAGATGGCTCGCGCGTTCGAACGCGTGTTCGCCGATGCCCATCGCGGTAAGCGAGTCCATTGCGAGTGTGCGTTCGCCGCGCGGAAAACGCCCTGCGAGACGACGCCACAGCGACACGCGCGACAGCGCGCCGATCAGCACATTGGTCAGAACCGAAAGACGTCCGACGAGATTGAACTGCTGAAACACGAAGGCGACATCGCGGCGAATCGAACGCACTTCACGCACGATCTTGCCGTTTTGCTGAATCGGCCGGCCGAGCAGCGTGATATGCGACGGCGCGGGGTCGGATGCCGTGAAGCCCGCGATGTGCCGCAACAGCGTCGACTTGCCCGATCCCGACGCGCCGATGAGCGCGACCATTTCGCCCTCCTCCACGCGCAGATCGACGGAGTCGAGCGCCTTGCGGCCGTTCCTGAACGTCTTGGTGAGACGCTCGATGCGAATTGCGTCCATAGCTTTCCTCGATGGGCGCGCTCGAAACGGCGCGCTGAAACGTTCGGGAGATTCTAGAAAGCGAACATGACGAGACAGTGACGCGGATGAGACGTCTAGATGAATACATCACTTCGTCGCGTGGACGGATGAGACGATCGAGCAGGAAATCGATCCGAACGAGCATTCGCATTTGCGGCGCCGCGCGCGATGATGGTCGGCAGATGCAACAACCATTCGGGACACCATCATGAACACGATCCATACGGATGTAGCCATCATCGGCGCGGGCAGCGCGGGGCTTTCCGCGTATCGCGCCGCGAAAGCGGCGGGCGCGTCGGCGATTCTCATCGAAGGCGGCGCGCATGGGACGACGTGTGCGCGCGTCGGCTGTATGCCGTCGAAGCTGTTGATCGCCGCCGCCGATGCCGCTCATCACGCGGCGCACGGGGCGGCGTTCGGCGTGCATGTCGATGGCGCCGTGCGCATCGACGGGCGCGAGGTGATGGCGCGCGTGAAGCGCGAGCGCGATCGCTTCGTCGGCTTCGTCGTCGCCGGCGTCGACGCGATGCCCGACGCCGACAAGCTCACCGGCTATGCGCGGTTCATCGACGATAACCTGCTGCAAGTGGGCGATCACACCAGAGTGCATGCGAAGAGCGTCGTGATCGCGACGGGATCGAGTCCCGTCATGCCGGCGATGTATCGCGCGCTAGGCGATCGCGCCGTCATCAACGACGATGTGTTCGCGTGGGATGACTTGCCGAAGCGTGTTGCGGTGATCGGCGCGGGCGTCATCGGCCTCGAACTCGGGCAGGCGCTGGCGCGCCTGGGCGTGCGGGTGTCGGTGCTGGGTGCGCGCGGGCGCGTCGGGCCGCTGACCGATCCCGATGTGCGGGCTTATGCGCAGCGCGTATTCAGCGAAGCGTTTCATTTCGAGCCGCGCGCGCAGGTGGAGAGCGCTGTGCGCGAAGGCGATGAAGTGCGCCTGCGTTACGTCTCCAGCGAGGGCGCGTTGGTCGAGGATACGTTCGATTACGTGCTGGTGGCGGCGGGGCGCAAGCCGAATGTCGGCGGACTTGCCTTGCACGATACGTCGCTCGAACTCGATGACGATGGCTTGCCCGTCTATGATCCGCTGACACTGCAGGCGGGTACGCGTCCGGTGTTCATCGCGGGCGATGCGAACGGCGTGCTGCCCTTGCTTCACGAAGCCGCCGATGAAGGTCGCGCGGCGGGTACGAATGCGGCGCGTTATCCGCAGGTTGTGCCGGTCGAGCGGCGGGCACCGATCGCGATCGCGTTCACCGATCCGGGTATTGCAATGGTCGGCGCACGTCATGTGGACCTGGCGGTGGATTCCTTTGTGACTGGGGAAGTGAGCTTCGAGGATCAGGGGCGCAGCCGCGTGATGCTCAGGAATCGCGGGCTGATGCATGTGTATGTCGATCGCCGGAGCCGCAAGTTTGTCGGGGCGGAATGGATCGGGCCGGATGCGGAGCATATTGCGCATCTGCTTGCGTGGGGGTTGCAGATGAAGCTCACCGTCGATGAGATGTTGAGGATGCCGTTTTATCATCCCGTGGTGGAGGAAGGGTTGAGGACGGCATTGCGGGATGCGGCTACGAAGTTGGCTTGATAGTTGATGCGTGATGCTATCGGTTTGTCGCCTTGGCCCCGGCGACAAACCCAAACGCTAAGCAAAACAGCTACTCCAAAAACCACCTCCCCTCACATTCCTTCCGGATGAAATCCGCCAACCATTTGACCCGCGCGACATCCCGCGTTTCGGCGAGCGTCACGAGCCAATAAGACCGCGACAACGCGATCTCCTCCGGCAGCAACCGCACAAGATTGGCATCGGTCCGCGCGATGAAGCACGGCAAGACCCCGAGCCCCACACCACCCGATACTGCCGCCGCCTGACTGATAACATTTGAAATCCGAATCGCAGGCACGAGAGAAGATGAAATCTGCGGCAGATAATTCAACTCCGCCGACCACATCTGATCTTCCACATATCCGACCCAGGGATGCCTGAGCAAATCGCGCCGCGATGCGATCTTGCGATGCCGCTCCAGATAATCCCTCGACGCATAAACCCCCAACGCATAATCCGTCAGCTTGTGTGCGTACACACGCCCTTGCGCGGGCCGCGTCATGCTGACCGCAAGATCCGCCTCGCGCTTCGAAAGACTGAACATACGAGGATTCGCGATCAACTCGATCTCGAGCTGCGGATGCACCGCCGCAATCTGCGCGATCCGTGGCGCCAGAAAATACGTGCCGAAGCCCTCCGGCGTGCCGATACGCACGCTACCCGTCAGACCAATGGACGCATCCTCCAGCCGGTGACGCATGCGCGTCGCGAGGCTTTCCATGCCTTCCGCGTCGCTCAGCACGCGCTCACCCTCGGGCGTAAGCACGAACCCCTGCGAACTGCGATCGAAGAGCCGCACGCCGAGCGCCGTTTCGAGCGCGGCCACGCGCCGGCTCAGCGTCGAATGATCAACGCCCATCTGCTGCGCCGCAACCGTGAGCCGGCCCGAACGCGAGATGGCGAGGAAAGCCTGAATGTCGTCCCAGTCGAAGCCACGCATGCGGATTTGTGCACAGAGCGATTGCCGATTTGCCCATTCTATTGCAAGAAAGTCGCTGCTATCTTTTTCCTGAACTCTGCAAAGGCAGAGCACGCAGACGCGAAACAATCAGGAGACACACAGCATGTCGCTCATCGCGAAACTCAAGGCTCGTGCGCAGGAAGGCAAGCCGGTCAAGGTCGGTCTGATCGGCGCAGGAAAATTCGGCTCGATGTATCTGTCGCAAGCGCCGCGCACGCCGGGCATTCATCTCGTCGGCGTCGCGGACCTTTCGCCCGATCGCGCGCGCGCATCGCTCAAGCGCGTGGGCTGGGAAGAAGCGCGCTACGCCGCGCGTTCTTGGAGCGAAGCCAGAGCCAACGGCTCCACCTTCATCACCGACGATGCCGACGCGATGATCGCAAGCGATCACGTCGATATCGTCATCGACGCGACCGGCAGCCCCGCCGCGGGCATTCATCACGCGCTGCTATGCTGCAAGCATCGCAAGCACATCGTGATGGTCAATGTCGAAGCGGACGTGCTCGCCGGCCCCCTGCTCGCGCGACGCGCCGAGGAAGCAGGCATCATCTATTCGATGGCCTCCGGCGATCAACCCGCGCTGATCGCGGAACTGGTGGACTGGGCGCGCACCATCGGCATGGAAGTGATCTGCGCGGGCAAGGGCACGAAGTATCTGCCGATCTATCATCAATCGACGCCCGATACCGTCTGGGGCCATTACGGCTTCACCGAAGAACAGGTCGGCTCCGGCGACTTCAACGCGCAGATGTTCAACTCGTTTCTCGACGGCACGAAGTCCGCGCTCGAAATGGCCGCGGTCTCGAATGCCTGCGATCTGCGCCCGCCCGCCGATGGCCTCGCGTTTCCCGCATGCGGCGTCGACGATCTGCCGACGCTGCTGCGTCCCGCATCCGATGGCGGGATTCTTCCGCATCGCGGCAGCGTCGAAGTGGTGTCGTCGCTCGAACGCGACGGACGTCCCGTGTTCCGTGATCTGCGCTGGGGCGTGTACGCGGTATTCGAAGCGCCGACCGACTACGTGCGCGACTGTTTCGCGCAATACGGCCTCAAGACCGACAGCACTGGCCGCTTCGCCGCGATGTACAAGCCGTATCACCTGATCGGACTCGAACTCGGGCAATCGATAGCGAGCATCGCCGTGCGCGGCGAAGCGACCGGCGCGACCTCGGGCTTTCATGGCGATGTCGCCGCCACCGCGAAGCGCGATCTGCGCGCGGGCGAACGTCTCGATGGTGAAGGCGGCCACACCGTCTACGGCAAACTGATGCCCTCCGCCGATTCGCTGATTCAGGGCGCATTGCCTATCGGGCTCGCCCATAACATGGTGCTGCAACGTCCGGTCGCGGCGGGACAACCCGTGCGCTGGAGCGATGTCGCATTCGACGCGAACAAGGAAGCGGTGCGCGTGCGCCGCGAGATGGAAGACATCTTCCGCGCCGAAATGAAGCTGGAGGTGCCCGCGCAGAAACTCGCCAGTTAAGGATATGCACGTTCTTTGACCCCCTTGTGCGCCCGGGACATTCGATGACCCGGGCGCTTCGCACTCTCAACGCCCGGCAAAGGGCGACGGAGGAGACATGAGCCAAATCAGCGAAACGCTAGGCGTCGCACAATCCGCCACGACGGACGTGTACCGCAAGATCACGTGGCGCATCATGCCGTTCATCGTGCTGTGCTATCTCTGCAATTATCTGGATCGCGTGAATGTCGGCTTTGCGAAGCTGCAAATGCTGTCCGATCTCGGCTTTTCCGATGCCGTCTACGGACTCGGCGCGGGCATCTTCTTTATCGGCTATTTCATCTTCGAAGTACCGAGCAATCTGATCCTTCATCGCGTGGGCGCGCGGCGCTGGATCGCGCGCATCATGATCACGTGGGCGATCATTTCCGCGCTCACGCTCTTCGTGAAGACACCGTCCCAGTTCTATATCGTGCGCTTTCTGCTGGGCGTCGCCGAAGCGGGTTTCTCGCCGGGCATCATGCTCTATCTCACCTACTGGTTTCCGGCGAAGAAGCGCGGTTTCGCTTACGGCGTGTATTACATCGCGATTCCGCTCGCGGGCATCGTAGGCGGCCCGCTGTCGGGCTGGATTCTCTCTGCGTTCAGGCACTCGGGCGTCATGGCCGCGTGGCAATGGCTCTTTCTGATCGAGGCGATTCCGGCGTTCGTCGTCGGCATCATGGTGCTGTGGCTCATGGTCGACAAGCCCAGTCAGGCGAAATGGCTCACCGACGATGAAAAGCGCCTCGTCACGCATGCGGTCGAACGCGAGGACGCGGACAAGACGGCGCATCACAACGCGCGCGCGTTCCTCTCCGACATCAACATCTGGAAGCTGTGCGGCGTGTATTTCTGCCAGATCATCGGGCTCTATGGCATCAGCTTCTGGCTGCCGTCGATCATCAGGGACAGCGGGCTCACGAACGTCGAAGTGATCGGCTGGCTTTCGGCGGTGCCGTATCTCGTCGCGATTCCCGCGATCATCCTCACGGGCATCAGCGCCGACAAGTTCCGCTCGCGCCGCATGCACTTTTCCATCGCGCTCGTGATCGGCGCGATAGGCTTCGCCGCGAGCGGTTATGTCGGGCATCAACCGGTGCTCGCGGTTATCGCGCTATCGGTTGCGGCGGCGGGAATTCTGTCGGCGCTGTCGTTGTTCTGGGGCATTCCTGCCGCGTTTCTCGCGGGCACGTCCGCTGCGGCGGGCATCGCGGGGATCAATTGCGTCGGCAATCTCGCGGGTTTCGTGTCGCCCTATATGGTCGGCTGGCTGAACGTGACGACGCACAACAACAGCATCGGGCTGTATGCGGTCGCGGCGTTCATGATCGTCGGTGCGTTCGCGGTCAGGGCGATTTCGGGGCAGCTCGCGGATCGTTGATGGCGTGGCGATGAGCGAAAGCGCCCGCAGTCGATGCGGGCGCTTTCGCTTCAATCGGCGGTGGCCGCCATGCACGTAAAATGGCCCCATGTCGAAATTGCCTTCCACCGATTCCCGGCAAGCGCCCGAGTTGCCGCTTCACACGCCAAGCACCGCGTCGCTCGCGCTCGCGGCCGCCATCGCGATGATCGCGTGGCTCGCGTTCGCCGCGCAGACGGACATCACCATCGCGCGCCTCGTCAATCGCGGCTTCACCGTGTTCGAGGGCGTGGCGCGCATGACCAGCTATCTGACGAATCTGACCGTGCTGCTGACTGCGTTCTGCTTTACGTGTGTCGCGACGCGCGCGCGGTTTCCATTCGCGCGGTTTTTTCGCCAGCCGACCGTCGTGACGGCGGTGGTCGTGTATATCGTGTTCGTCGGGATCGCGTACAACGCGTTGCTGCGTTATCTGTGGACGCCGTCGGGGTATCGCGCGCTCGTCAACGAATCGCTGCATACCGTGGTGCCCGCGCTCGCGGCCTTGTACTGGTTGTTCTTCGTGCCGCGCTTTCATCTGTCATTGCGACGATGCGCGCTTTGGCTCGTCTATCCGCTGTCTTATCTTTGCGTGACGCTATGGCGCGGAAGACTGTCCGATTTCTATCCCTATCCGTTCATCAACGTCGCGGAACTGGGTTATGAGCGCGTGCTCTTCAACGCGACGATGCTCGTCGTCGCGTTCGTCGTGCTGATGTGCGTCTTCCTCGTGATCAATCATCGGCGCGAGGATTTGAGTGTGGCTGATTCGGACGCCGAATCCGGCGACTAGCCGGTCACCCGCTTGCGGTTCACGACGAGATCGGCGATGAACGCGATCGCAAGCGCACTCGCCCCGCACGCGAAAATCAACGCGTAGTTGTCGTGCGTGTGCGAGAACAGGAACGAATAGCCATAGCCCGCCATCGCCTGGCATAACGCAAACGCCGATGTCGCCCGGCTCCATGCCGCACGCTGCCCCGCGTGATCGTGCGGCAGCAGCTCATGCACACGCCCGAGCGCAAGCGGCACGATACCCGGCGTCGAAACGCCGAGCGCGATGGTCGCGACACCGATCGCATAAGGATTCGCCGACAACGCCAGCAACGCCGCCGACAACGCCTGCAATAACAACGAAAAACGATAAGCCATGCCGAAGCCGATGCGATCGCCCACGCTTCCGCAAATAAGCGGCCCGAAAATCGCCGCGACGCCATACATCACCCAGTAACGCGCGCCCACATCGGCGCCACGGCCATAACCACGCGCGATGCAATCGACGAGCAGAATCATCACGGGCACGAGGCCCAGCGCGTTCGCCGCATATTGCGCATACAGAAGACGCAAGCGCGCGCCATCGTGTGCATTGAGACGCGGGGCCGCGTCCTGCGCTGCGACGGCGGGCGGATTGGACGCCGGCCAGCCGAACCACGCGATCGCCGTGAGCGCGAGCGAGAACACGCCGAGACCCATCCACGTATCGTGCAGACCGTAATGCAGCAGCTTTGGAATCAGCGTGCCCGATGCCGCAATGCCGAAGCCCAGGCCGATGAAGATCATCCCGCTCGCGAAGCCTCGCCGGGCCGGCGGAATGTGCGGCAGGATCGTCGTCGCGACGAGCACCATGGTCGCGCCTCCGGACAGACCCGACAGGAACCGCCACGCGAAGAACCACGCTATCGAGAGCGGAAATGCGCAGGCAAAGAAGGCCGCCGTCGCGACCGCCATCAGAAGACGCAGCGCGTGGCGGTTCGTGAGCGCATGGGCGATCGCGCGGCCGAACAGCGCGCCCGCGAAATAACCCGCGAAGTTCGCCGCGCCGAGCGTCACCGCCTGCGATGACGTGAACCAGTGCGCCTCGATGAGCGGCGGAATGAGCGGCGTGTATGCGAAGCGCGCAAGGCCGATCGCAACGAGGCTCGCGCAAAATCCTGCGAGCATCGCGAACAGCGCGCGGGCGTCGAGTGAAGCGTGCTGACCGGCGTGTGCAGCCGATACGGTTTGATCCGACATGATGAGGGCTCCCGCGGCCGGATGCGTGTGCATGCGGCCGGACGACGTGACAAAAAAGGTATGGAGGTTCAGCGCTTGCCGGCGTTCAGACCGAGCGGCGGCAACTTCAGCATCGCCAGCGTCGGCGCGACGGCGCCGCTCAGCAACGCAGGCTTCGGATCGACGCGCGCCAGCACGCGCAGGCCGAGCAGCACCGCGAGCAGATTCGTCGCGGCGGCCTCGGCGGGCACCACGCGCTCGATATCGCCGCTCTTGATGCCGGCCTTCATGCACCGCTCGAAGAACGCGCGCAGCAACGCCATCTCCGCTGCAATGCGTTCCCGGAACGCCTCGTCTTCCGGCGATGCGCCGAGCGCCGCGTTCACCAGCATGCAGCCACGCCGATGCTCGTCCGACACCGAGCGCTCGACGATCTCGCGAAAGAAGGCGGCGATCGCACGGCCCGGTGTCATCGACGATTCGAGCCGTTGAATGCGCTCGCGCAAGGTGTGATCCAGATAGTGATCGAGCGCACGCAGAAACAGCGCGCGCTTGTCGCCGAAAGCGTTATACAGGCTCGGTTGCGTAAGACCCGTGTACTGCACGAGGTCGCGCGTGGAGGTGCCGTCGTAGCCGTGCGTCCAGAACGCGTCGGCGACGGCGTCCAGCACGCTGTCTTCGTCGAAATTGCGCGGTCGCGCCATGATCCTGCTCCATCGAATGAGTGGCCGATGTTTTATATCGCCCGATACAGAACCGATTATATATCGATAGATACAAAACCATGCGGCATCTCCATTCGGCGATGCGGGTCTTGTGCTGCGGGGGAAATGTACTGAGGAAATGCGAGGCGCTTCGAGGATGCGCGCGCATCCTCGAAGGCGTGGAGATGTCAGGCTGCTTTCGTGTCGAACATCAGCAACTCGACGCCGGCTTGCGCGAAGTTGGCGAGATCGGCAGCGGTTTTCTGACCTTCGGGCGAGCCGAGCGCCGTTTGGATCGCTTCGAGCGAATCGAATTGCAGCAGCGCGACGAGGTGATAAGGCGAATCGCCCGACGCCGTCGCCACCGGACCCGTGCTGATCTCATAGCGCCGCAGACCCGGCAGCGTCTTCGCGAGCGGCGCATGAGTCGAGGCGTAGTAATCGTCGAATGCCTTCGTGTCGGACGGGTTCTTGTACAGCGCTACGAGCTGGGCCATCGTCTTGTCTCCTGGTGGTTTTACGGCGTGAGAAGGATCACTGCATCAACGCGCTACGGCTTTTCCAGTTGCAGATAGATGCGCTGCACGTTCTGCGGCTGCGCGATCGCATAGAGCTTGTAGTTGGCGAATGCGGGCACTTGGACCGTATGCATCGCCTCGGTGAGGCCGACGCCGCTCTTGTACGCGCGCTTTACGTTTTGATCGAGTTCGCGCAGATACACGCCCGTCTGCATGATGTCGTCGCCGTCCACGGGCGCGCCGAAGCCCGGCACGACCGTCTTCAGATCAAGCGCACGCAGGTTTTCCAGCGCGGCGAGCCAGCCGGGAATCTGCTCGTTGCGCAGTTCCGGTATGCGTCCGTTCGAGACGAGACCACCGGCGAACAGCACGCCGGATTGCGTATCGAGCACGGCGAGATCGCCCGGCGTGCTCGCAGGCCCGAAGTGCAGCAGTTGCAGCTTGCGCCCGCCGCTTTCGATCTCCGTCGTGCCATCGACGGTTTTGTCGGGCACGGTCACGCGCGAGCCGGCCATCTCGTCTTCGCCCAGCGTCTTGCGCAAATTCGCGAGGCAGATCGCGCAGCGCTCGCGAATCAGTTGCGCGGCGCGCGCGTGCGCGAGAATCGGTACGTCGTCGTCGCGGAAAGCAGCCGCGCCGAACACGAACTCGGGCGCCTGATGCGTGATGATGACGAGCTTCACCGGCAACGGCGTGACCTTGCGGATCGCTTCGATCATCGCGCGTCCATAGCGATACGACGACCCCGTGTCGATCACCGTCACGCCATCCGGCCCGACGATAAAGCCATTGTTCGCGACGATGCCATGATTCTTCGGCGCGACGGCATCGTTGTCACCGATGAACGCGTACACGCCCGGTGCGATCGCGACGGGCGCGGGCATGCCGCTCATCGCCGCGTGGGCGAGCGTGCCAGCCGCGATCAGCAGCGTGAAGACGAACGCGCGCAAGCCACGCGCCGTCATTTCATCGCCGAAGTTTGCGCATTGCCCGGCTGCGCGTTCACCGCTACCGCGCCGTCCCACTTCTTGTTCTTCGTGTCCTCGATATGCGCCTTCAACTCGCCGCTCCCGCCCGGCACGAAATAGAAGCGGAAGTTCGGGTTCTCGCTGATCGAGAAATTGACGTTCGCGGTCATCACCGGTTTGTCCGCATACGTGACGGAGACCTTGCGGACGAAGTACGCCGTTGCATAGTTGCGCGTGATCTGGTTCATCGCCATGCCGGTGCGGTTCGGATGACGCACCATCACTTGCGCGACGCCGGGCTTTCCTGCTACGACCTGTCCCTCGGGCTGGAGCCTGACCTGTCCCGCCGCGCGCTCGGCGACGTCGTCGTCCTTGTCGGCGGGCGCGGAACAGCCGCCGGATGCCTTCACGAAACGCACCGCGCTATAGAGCTTGCCGTCATTCGTCTCCGCAATCGCGCGCATGAACGTGTAGTCCTCCACACGCACGCGCGTTTCGATCGTCGCCAGTCCCGATTCCGGCGTGAACTCGAACGAACCCGCATAGGGTTCCGGATTCTCGTCGATGAAGAGATAAATTTTCTTGATGTAATGCGCGGGCGTCTGCGGGAATTGCGCGTTGATTGCGATCGGCACGACGGAGGCGTCGGCCGCGCGCGCCGGCGCGTCGAGCTTGATGACCGCATCGCCATGCGAGTCGATCGTGCGGCCCTTGAATGCGCCGTCCTTGAAATCGAGCCAGCGCGCCACCTTGTCGGGATCGTCGTCGGGCTGGGCCGCCTGCGCGGCGTAGGGCGCGAGCGCCGCGACGGCGAGGCTCGCGATCGTCATCGCGCGAGTGCCGGACCATGCTGTCTTCATGATGTCCCTCCAATGCTGCGCTGCACTACTGCTCCCACTCGAGTTCCGCATAGGCGGCCGTCACATTGCGACGGTGGTACATATCGAAGAGGAGCCATTTATCCTTCTCGTCGAGGCCGATGCTGTCGACGGCCTGCCGAATCGTTTCGCCGCGCTTGATGGCTGCGCGCACATCGCGCGCCAGATCCGCGAGATAGCGCTCTTCGGCATCGAGCGATTGCGGCCACGGCGGATCGAGCGGACCGTGTCCGGGCACGACGTGACGCGGATTCATCTGGCGAATGCGCGCGATATCGTCGAGCCAGCCGACCACGCTGCCATCGACGACGGGAATGCAGCGCACGAACAGAAGATCGCCCGTCCACAAGGTGCCGCTCTTCTCATCGTATACCGTCAAATCGTTGTTGGTATGCGCGGTTTTCCATGTGCGCAGCGTAAGCGTGCGTCCGCCGAGATCGAGCGTGCCGGAGCCGACGATCGTCATCGTCGGCGGGACGATTTCGCTGCCTGCCGCGGCGGCGCCCAATTCGCGATTCAGCGCGCGCATATAGTTGTCCGCTCGGGTGGCTTCCGCTTGCGCGAGCGTCGTGCTGCCGACGAATTGCGGATGATCGTCCCTGAATGCGGCGTTGCCGAAGATGTGGTCCGGATGCATGTGCGTGTTGATCACATAGCAGACCGGCAACGCTGTGACCGCGCGTATGGCGGCGCGCAACGCGCGTCCCTCGGCGAGCGTGCCGCCCGTGTCGATCACCGCGACGCAACGCGTGCCGATGACGAAGCCCACGTTCGCGATATCGCCGCCGTTCTCGGGCGTGGCGACGTCGTCGTGGCCGCGATGCGCGTAGTTTCCTGGCGCGATCTGGGTGATCGCCAGCGCAGTCTCGCCACGCGCGATCGTGGCGCACGCAAACAGTAAGAAGAGTGCAACGGTGCGAAAGCTCATCGGACGTTGCCGGCGTCGGCGAGCCGCTTTGGTCTGCGCAATCCGAACTGCGCATATTCGCGTTCGAGAAACGGCTCGGCATTCTCCAGCAGGAAGCGGCGAAATGCGAGACAGGTCGGCGAGAGCTGTTTCGAGCGTGAATGCACGAGTTGCCAGGTTCGCTCGACCGGTGTTCCGTTCACGTCGAGCACGGCGATCTCGCCTGTGCGCAGTTCGAGCGAAAGCGTGTGCAGGGAAATGAGGCTCACGCCCATGCCGGCCATCACCGCCTGCTTGATGGTTTCGTTGCTGCCGAGCGTGACGCTGCGCGCGGGCACGAAGAGGTTCTGCCGGAAGACGTGTTCCGCGACGGCGCGCGTGCCCGATCCCGGCTCGCGCAGGAGGAACGTATCGTTCGCGAGTTCCTGCAGATCGAAGGCCTTCGCCTGACGCAACGGATGCGCTAGCGGCGCGACGATCACATGCGGATGATAGGCGAGCGGCTCGGCGGTGGTGCCGAGTTCGGGCGGCGGGCGGCCCATGATGGCGAGATCGGTGGCATTGTCCTGCAGCAAACGCAGCAGCGTTTCGCGGTTGCCGACGGAGAAATGGATATCGACTTTTGGATACTGCTGACGATAGAGCGCGAGGAGCTTGGGGGCGAAGTAGGTCGCCGAGCTTACGATGCTGACCGCGACCGAACCGCTGTCGGCTTGCGTGAGCGACATCATCGCGTCTTCGGCGTCCTTTATTTCGCCGAGGATGCGGCTTGCGTGGTGTGAGAGCCTTTCGCCGGCTTCCGTCAGCGAGAGACGGCGTGCTACGCGTTCGAATAGCGGGAGGCCGATTGCTTCTTCCAGCTGGCGGATTTGCATCGATACTGCGGGTTGGGTCAGGTGCAGTTCTTCCGCTGCGCGGGCGAAGCTTGGGCAGCGGGTTGCTATTACGAAGATTTGTAGCTGGCGGAGGGTTAGGGAACGGATGAAATTCACGGGGGGGGGTTTGGGTCGGGGATGGGGTTGTTTGCGTGGGCTTCTACGGAATCCTGAATTCTTGTCGGTCTATTGGCACTGCCCCTCCCCGGGGCGGGGGTCACTTTCTTTGCTGCTGCAAAGAAAGTAACCAAAGAAAGCAGCTTTCCCCATCCAAAGTACTTCATGCCGGCCCCGGCACAGGC
>Ga0160459_100309_pt1 | contig 22455 bp, 21 predicted proteins | sample HID1973K_E6MG_FD_108208 | JGI IMG/M metagenome (GOLD analysis project Ga0160459, IMG submission 108208) | Enriched mosquito-associated microbial communities from UW Madison campus, WI, USA - HID1973K_E6 MG | ecosystem: Host-associated > Arthropoda: Insects > Digestive system > Unclassified ... | reverse complement strand
TTCTGCGGCATGGGCCACGACGGCGGCAGCATGACCAGCTACCGCGCGGGCAGGGCGATTCCGTACTGGCGTGAACCTGCGCCAGCGGCCCGGACCATGCACCTTCGAATAGTCAACGACAACCACATCGTCACGCAGTACTACAGCCTGAACGGAACGGACTGGACCAGGCATGGATTGCGTTTCAACGTGGAGGGTTACAACACAAATACGGCCGACGAACTCCTCAGCCTGCGCCCGGCATTGTTCGCAGTCGGGACAGGGGAAGTGCGGTTCACGAACTTCACTTACCGTGCCTTCTAGGCTGGGCTACAACAAGGCCAGTAGCGCTGGTGGCTCTCCGAACTTCAGGCGAGCGTCCGAACAGCAGGCCGACGGGCAGCGGTGCCGGGCCGGAAGTTCTCCACCACGATGTCAGCGGTGGCGGCGAGCCTATTGACCGATTCCAGTCCTTGCGCGGTTTTCAGGTCAACGGCGAAGGATCCTGCTGGGATCCGGCACCACGAGCCCTTTAAGGGGCCCTTCTGCCGCTGCCGTGGACGGGTCGGAGCCGGGTTCCGCTGTTGGTGGATGGGGTTGGGTGAGAGTCATGCCTGTGTCGCCATTTCTTTGTTGCCCCCTGAGGCTTCCGTCGCGGAGTTGCGCACGAGGGTGTGGATGTGGAACTTTTTCGGTTCGGTGTTGCTGAGGAAAACCCCGCAGTGGTGATCGAGTTCGGGGATGACGACCGGGCTCTGGATGCAGTCGTAGAACGGCTCGTCCTCGCTGTATCCACCGATCCATGAGAACCAGGTGTCCTGGTAGTGGGCGCTGATCTCCCGGCGACGCGCCACTGCCCGTCCCTCGGGGAGGTGCTCGATGAAATCGGCGATGATGACCAGGACGGTGTTGGCGCCATAGGAGCCAACCTCCCGAAGCGGCACGGCCAAGGGGTAGCGTGTGCCCTAGCCGACGAAGGAGTCACGATGAGCTACAAATATCGAACTGTTCGGGTTCGCGGTACCGAGCTAGTTGGAACAATTGCCAGGAAGCACGGGAGTGCGGCTGAAATTTACGAAACCTCCAAAGACCTGAGCACATCAGTCATTCCGGTGTTCTTCGAAGCAACGGGCGAGATCCGTTTCTTCGACAGGTCAGTGCTGGAGGACGTTGTGGCACCCACCACTTAATCCGCCGAGGCATGCCATATGCCAGGGCGACCACGGCGGCCGGCGTGTGGGACCTATTCCACGGCAAATGAGGGTGTGGACACTGTCCGCACTTTCGCCTTCGAAGCGGATCGCATATCGGTTGGACCGGCTCGTATTCCGCATGCTCCCGAGAGTTCCCAGCGTTGGCAAGGCCCGGAAGACAGTTCGAGTCCCACCTCGGGCACAGCGTTCCGCGGCTGTTCGCGGCTCGAGGGTAGGCCTTAGGGCGCGGCGCCGCAGGACCTGGCTTGGCAGGTTTGGCATGAGCGCGGTTCCGGCGGATGTACTCAGAACGGTTCGGATCAACCTTGTTCGAGCATGTTCGAGTGTATTGTGACGCCGGCATCAGGCTCATAGTCTCGGGGTGCCCGGCCTTCCTGAACCGCCCGGCACACAGCACCCGACACCCCGACGATGAGGTCCCTCCATGGCGTTATCAGCACACAAAATCCGAAGGCCAGTCGCCGCCCTGGCAGCAGCCGTGACCGCAGCCGCCGGCTTGGCACTCCTGCCGGCAGCTCCGGCAGCCAAGGCAGCAGACTCAACTGCCGTCACCATTACCCCGAACCCGGCCAGCCGCGGCGAAGCGTTTGAAGGTTGGGGCACCAGCCTTGTCTGGTTCGCGAATGCGACCGCGGGATACTCACCGGAGCTGCGCGAACAGCTGTACCAGAAGGTCTTCGGTGAGGACGGCCTGAACCTTAATATTGCCCGCTACAACGTGGGCGGCGGCAATGCCTCGGACGTCAAGGACTACCTCAACGATGGCAGCGCAGTGGAGGGCTGGTGGAAGCCAGTGGCTGAAGCGACACCCGGCCAGCCGGCGTCGGACCTGTATAACCCGGACGGAAGTGTCGACAAGACCCAGGCCAACAAACTCGCCTTCCTCAAGGCCTGGAACCCGGACGATCCTGCGTCCTTCAACCCCGATGCCGATCAGAACCAGCGCTGGTGGGTGGAGCGTTTGGCCCAGGACCAGCAGATCACGCACTGGGAAGCGTTCAGCAACTCGCCGCCGTGGTTCATGACCAAGAGCGGCTACGTGTCCGGGCAGGTCAACACCGCCAAGGGCGAAAATCTACTGCCCGAAGCGGAAGGCAAGTTCGCCGCCTACATGCGCCACGCCGTCGAACTTCTTGAAAAGGGCAGCGGGATCAAGGTGGACACCATCGATCCCTTTAACGAGCCCAACTCCGGCTACTGGGGCACTGACATCAATGCGGCCACCGGGAAGCCACCCACCACCTACACGCAGAAGCAGGAGGGCGCGCTGATCTACCCGGCGGCCCAGGACCGCGTGACCAAACTGCTCGCCGCTGAGCTGGCGAAGGGCAGCACTGACGCGGTTATCTCCGCGATGGACGAGACCGACCCCACCAAGTTCATGACCAACTGGAACGGCTACAGCCAGGACGCCAAAGACGCCGTGGCACAGCTCAACGTCCACACGTATGGGACCAACGATCGCCGCCGTGTCCGGGACCTGGCAAGCTCCACGGACAAGCCGCTCTGGATGAGTGAGGTGGGCGGTTTCTGGACTGGAAACCCCGCCCTGGGTGACTCCACCAGCGGCTGGGACCGCTCCAACATCACCAACGGCCTGGGCATCGCGAGCCGAATGGTCAATGACCTTCGCGAACTCGATCCCAATGCCTGGGTGTTCTGGCAGCCCGTGGAGGACACGTACAAACAGGAGAAGGCAGACAAGGGCTGGGGCTCCATCTACGTCGACTTCGACTGCAACTACGCGGGCCGCGAAGGCTACTCGAACCGCCGCATCAACGATGGCGCCACCCCGGACGCCGCCAAGTGCAAGGTCCTGACCAACCAGAAATACAACACCACCCGGAACTTCACGCACTACATCCGGCCGGGCGACTTCCTCATCCAGAACAACGACCCCAAAACCGCCAGCGCCCTCCGGGCCGACGGCAACGGTGCCACGCTGGTCCACTTCAATGACACCCCGACGCCGGAAAAGGTCACCATAGACCTCAGCCGCTTCGGGAGCATCGCGCCCGGTGCCAAGGTCACGCCTGTGGTCACCACCAAGTCGCCGCTGGACGACATCGAGAAGAACGCCTTGGTCGAGGGCACCCCGGTGGCCGTGGATACCGCGATGAAGTCCGCGACGCTTGAAGTTCCTGCAGCGTCCGTGGTGACGTTCGTCGTCGACGGCGTCAGTGGAGTTTCGGACGACGCCGCACCTGTGCAGGACGGCCACAGCTACCACCTCAGCGGCGAAGCGAGCGGCAAGTACCTGACTGCGGGCTCCGGCACCGGCGCATCGATCCAGGATCTTGGCACGGATGCAGCGGGTGTTTCCCCGCAGATCTGGACCTTCAAAGCAGTGAACTCCGGCAACGAGTTCGCCAACGACCGCCGCTGGGTTGTTACCGGCGCGGACGGGCGGGTTCTTACCGGCAACGGAGGCGTGCTGAACGGCAGCCAGGGCGGGGCGGCTTCGCTTGCTTCCCTGACGCTGGAGCAGGCCAAGGCCACTCCTTCTGCACAGTGGATAGTGACTTCGGAAAACGGCAAGCAGTGGACCCTGGTGAATGCCGCCGCTGCCATTGCCCTTCAGGTTTCTGGGAACCAAACAGCGGCTGGGACACCAGTTGCCCTGGCCTCCTCAACGGGCACCACTGCAACAGCTCTGGCTAGCCCACATCAGGCATGGGCCTTCACGGACATCGCCGATCTGAAGCTGCTGGGTGTCTCGCCCGTTGAGATGAGCACGCCCGTGGGGACAGCTCCCGTTCTGCCCGCCACCGTCACTCCCGTTTATGAGGCCGGACCCGGCAAGCCACTGGCCGTGACGTGGACGCCCGTTGACGCTGCCTCCTGGCAGAAAGCCGGAAAAGTGACGGTATACGGTTCCGGCGTGGACCCGTACGGTCAGACGTTCGAAGCTGTCCTGACCATCACCGTGGGTGCCTACATTGCTACCGATCCCGTCTCGGTGACTGTTGGTGTTGGCGAATCGCTGGCTGCCGTGCAGGCTTCGGCTCCCGCTACTGTTCCTGGCCAGATCGCGGATGGGCCTGCCCGGAACCCGCTGTCCGTCAGCTGGGACTGGTCTTCCGTGGCCGAGTCCTCGCTGCAAGCCCCGGGTAAGGTGACAGTTGCCGGAACCGCCAACGGGCTCCCGGCAACCCTGACCGTGATTGTGGTGGACCGCGTTCCTGTAGCCAACATCTGTAAGGACGACCCCGCCACGACAGCCACAGCTTCCTACACCGAAGGCTCCTACATCGCCAGGAACACCTGCGATGCCAACCCATCCACACGCTGGTCCAACTGGGTGAGCGGCGGCCGTGCAGGTGACTCGTTGAGCTATGGCTTCGCCCGTGAGTACTCCGTCTCGTCTGTGACCGTCACGTCTGCGGAGAAGGCTGCAACAAGCCTCAAGGTCCAGTACCAGGATGCCGCCGGCGCATGGAAGGACACATCGGTGGGGACCGTGAATGGCCTCTCGATCACATCACCCACCACGGTTTCCTTCGATCCCGTGACCACGCGCGGCGTCAGGGTGTCCTTCGTGACCACGGCCTCGTACACCAAGGTCGCCGAGGTGGCCATCGCTGGAACCCGCCTGGCTGACGCCGGGCTCGCCGATCTCGGCAGGCTCCTCGTCAATCAGGCATCAGTGGTTGGCTTTGAGCCAGGAACCACCAGCTACCGGTCGCTGACCTCGACGGCGGCTCCCGCCGTCGTCGGCTACCCTCTGGACACGAACGCCAAGGTGACGGTTCGGCAGGCAACGGAGAAAAGCCCGACGGCGGTAGTCACCGTGACTGCCCCGGACGGAACCATCAAGGAGTACCGGGTGACGGTGTCCACCGGTAAGGACGCATGCTTCAACGATGGCTGGAAAACGAGCCCATCGCCCGTGTACAAGAATCAAGGGCAGTGCGTGAGCAGCTTCGCCGCCGGTAAGTAGGACTTTGAACGCAACGGGGCCCCCTCCAAAAGCGACCCGAGGGGGCCGCGTTGCGTCCGAAAATGGTGGGTAAGGGCGCTGCTGCCCACCCCGATCAGGGCAGGCGAAGCGAGTCGTCGAAGGGCCAATGCGTGCCGGACGTGGCGGGGCGCAGGCCTGCGCCGGCAGTCGAGGGAACTACGCCTGAGTCCTGCCGGGCCTTTTGATGGATCGTGCAATGGCTTTCACAGAGTGCGCAACGAATGCGACTGTTCCGGCGAGGATCAAAAGAATGCTGACCGCTGCCAGTTGTCCGATGAGCATGAGCAGCGCCACCGTCAGGGTTCCGCCATACGTCAGCGCGAAACTCAAGGTGTCCGGATCAGAGGGCATTGGGGGCTTTCAAGTCAGGGGGCGTGGGCAAGCCCGGGAGCAGAGGCTCCCCTTGGGGTGCGGGGCTGGCTGGTTGGAGCTATCAGGACAACAAGGGTCTGCTCGTGAGGATGTAGTCCACGGCAGCGGGTCCGGTCATCCTGAGCCCCGGCCAAAAGGTTCCATCGTGGTTTCGTCGGTGTGCACACAGCGGCAACGCGGACATCGCGTGCCAGAAGGGTTCGCTGGGTTGTGGTGTCTGCAGCTGAAGGACGCACCAGCTGACGTATAGCCCATACATCTCATCGTTGGTGAGGCCATAATCAGCGGAATAGTCCACAGTGATGCAGTCCCGGAGAAAGCGGTCCAGGGGCGGGAAATCCCAATCTTGTCCGGCGGAGACGCTGCCGACGGCTCCTGAATCCGGCGCGGAAGGCGTCAATTACGCCGCAGAACCAGCGAAGACGGAACCGGCCAGAGTGCCGACATCGCCCCCATGACTTTTGATGAGGCAAACAGCCATCCGTTTGGCGAACACAGCTGCCTCCCGGTCTCCCTCGACTGCGGAGATGATGGAGCCCTTGGTCAAGATGTGGCATGACCGGGCAAAAACGTCCGGCTGGTCGAGGCCCGCTTCCCGGGCGAGTGTCCGCATGAAGGCTCTCACCTCGGCCAAATAGCCGACGGAGGCCTTGCCAAGCGGATGATCGGGACCCATCTCCAGCATTGTGCTGACGAAAGCGCAGGCCTGGAAGCCATCCTGGCGGAACCATCCATCCAGGACATCGAAAATAATCAACAGCTTGGCTGCCGGGTCATCCGATCTGCGGTTGCATTCGGCGATGATTGCCTCGACCGTGAGCTCCTGATGGCAGTGCTCCAGAAACGCGAGGACCAGCTCGTCCTTGGACGCAAAGTGTCCGTAAAAGGTAGCCTTTGCAACCCCGGCGCGCGCGATCAGCTCAGCAATCCCAACATCGCGGATGGCACGCTGCGCGAACAACTCGTAGGCGGCCCCCAAAATGCGGTCACGTGCACCCGCAGAAGACACCGCGTGCTGGGTGGGAGTGGTTGCCGGGCCCGGAAGGGGGCGCTGAAGATGTTCCATCACCAGCACACCTTACCCGACGGCAGACAGACCGGTCGGTACAGCGCGTGCACCTAGGTATTCCGAGGGGCGCGGCGCAGGCTTTCCTCAAGCGCCGCCTCGTACCAGAAGACTGCGCTCGGCGCAGGCTCGTCAGCGTCCAAGTGCCGGTACAGGGCGTCCAACAGTTTGGCCAGTTCGTCGTCCGACAACATGGCGGTGGTTACTTCCGGCCCTCTGGGGTCGCCGATCATCCTGAAAAGCTGCGGGCCTTTCATCACTGCCCGGCCCTCGGGTCCGGCGCTGTGGTTCCACTCCCATATTCCAGGCACCCGCATCTACATGCGGCCGGCAGCAAGGTCGGGATCGGTATCGGGGTCTGTGGCGGGAGGTTCCCGGTCGGTCAGCGAAGTGGCCGGCTCGGCTTTGGCCGCCTGCCGGGAACGCCATATCGCGACGCCGCCTCCCGCCAGGACAGCCAACCCAATGCTCCACCACAGCATTGCGAAAGGTGAACGGGTCTTCACGGGGGCGGTTTCCACGACCTGGTTCGAGGTGCCCGTTCGAAGGTGTTTCAACTGTTCCTGCACCCGTGGCGTCAAAGTTTCCACCCCGCCGGCCAGTTCGTCTGCAAGGTGCCGCAACAGCGCCTGCAGCCTGGGGGAGGCGGAGTCGATGCCAGCGTCCAGCCCTGCCACGGCCCGCTGAAGTGCAACCTGCACTCCAGGGGTGGCCCACTCCTTGCCTTTAGCCACTTGATGTAGGAAGGGTTCCGCCAGATGGCGAACCTGTTCCGCTTCAACTGCCGGCTTTAGTGTGCGCAAGGGTGCCTCCTACGTCCGATGGTTGTGGACAGCGTACGACTGCCACGCCCACAAAAACAGGGACCTTTGGACGATTCCAGCTTTGGATGCGTCCGCTAACATCACCGGAACGGCCGGGGTGGGTCTGCGTATGCCGGGCGGGGTATCGCTCCACTTAGCTGTTCGCCGGCTGGCAACCCTGGCACCACAGAATAAACACAGCAGGGGAGCGGCCGTCGGTGAGGGACGGCCGCTCCCTTTCTGAGCTGGGTTTTGCTTAGGCGGTCTGGGCCGGGAAACGGTCCCAGACCCGGTGGGCTGCCAGGAGTCCGCTGAGCTCCGTGACCAGGGCTTCGGCGTCGTCGCTGGCAACGATTCCCGGAGCGTCCTGCGGTATGCCGGCGGCGGTCAGCGCTGCTGAGCCCTCACCCAGGGTCGCGATGGCCTTGGCGTGCCTGAACGCTTCGGTCAACAGGAGCGTGGCCCGCGGATCCACTTGGCCGCCCGGAGCGCCGGCCTTCGCATCGAGCCCGGGTGCGGCGACGGGCGCCGGGGCTGCTGCCGAGGCGACGATGACGGCGTCGAACTCCGTGGAGCGTGCGGTGAGGTACGTCCGCTGTACGGGGACCCCGCCGTCGTCCTCCTGTCCGATGAATCCGCCGGCCGGCGCGATGACGAGCGGGACGATGCCTTGGGCGTCCAGGGCCTGGCGTGCCGTGTTCACAGCAGCGAGGTCACTGCTCTCGTCGGCCAGGATCCCGACCACGCGGCCGGCAACGGGCCAGGTCTTGCCGATCTGGGAGAGCGCAGGGCTGGCCTCGGACGAAGACACCTGTACCGTCGCCTCCGGAGCGGGGAGGCCGAGGCCTTTGGCCACGGCGGCGCAAAGTCCGGCGTCGATGTTGGCAAGGGCTGCGAGCTGCCGTTCCCGGATGGATTTCTCGTAGCACTTGCCGAGTTCGAACGTGTACGCCTGGATGACGTGGTCCTGCTCCACCGGGCTCAGGCTGCGGAAGAACAGGCCTGCCTGGCTGTAGTGGTCATCAAAGGAGGCGGGGTTCCGGCGTTCCTTGATGGCGGCGGCCACTTCCTCGGGCACGTCGATGAAAGCCCCGACATCTTCTCCGGCGAGGAACGGGCATCCGCCGTCCAGCGAGTTGGGCCGGTACGGGGCGACTCCGGCGTGGACGGCCTGCTGGTGCATCCCGTCGCGGAGCATGTCGTTGACCGGGGCCTGGGGCCGGTTGATGGGGATCTGGCCGAAGTTGGGTCCGCCGAGGCGGGAGATCTGGGTGTCCAGGTAGGAGAAAAGCCGGACCTGCAGCAGCGGGTCATTCGTAACGTCGATGCCCGGAACCAAGTGGCCCGGGTGGAAGGCCACCTGCTCCGTCTCAGCGAAGTAGTTGGTAGGGTTGGCGTTGAGCGTCATGACGCCGATCGGCTGGACGGGTGCCAGTTCCTCGGGGACGAACTTGGTGGGATCAAGCAAGTCGATGCCTTCGAACATCTGGTCTTCAGTGTCCGGGAAGGTCTGGACGCCGAGTTCCCACTCGGGGTAGGCGCCAGCCTCAATGGCATCGGCGAGGTCCCGGCGGTGGAAATCGGGATCCATGCCGTTAATGATCTGCGCTTCCTCCCACACCAGGGAATGGACGCCCTGTTTGGGCTTCCAGTGGAACTTCACCAGCGTGGTGCGGCCTTCGGTATTGACGAACCGGAAGGTGTGGACGCCGAACCCTTCCATCGTCCGGTAGGACCGGGGGATGCCGCGGTCTGACATGTTCCACATGGTGTGTGCCTGTGCCTCGGTGTGCAGGGAAACGAAGTCCCAGAAGGTGTCATGGGCACTTTGAGCCTGGGGGATTTCCCGGTCCGGGTGCGGCTTGGCAGCATGGACAACGTCCGGGAACTTGATTCCGTCCTGGATGAAGAAGACGGGAATGTTGTTGCCCACCAGGTCGTAGGTGCCCTCGTCCGTGTAGAACTTGGTCGAGAATCCGCGCGTATCGCGGACGGTGTCGGCAGAACCCCGGGAGCCGAGCACGGTGGAAAATCGGACGAAAACCGGGGTCTCCACGTCCTTGGCCAGGAAGCCCGCGCGGGTGATGTTCGCCGCGGTGCCGTAGGAACGGAAGACGCCGTGGGCACCGGCGCCGCGGGCGTGGACGACGCGCTCGGGAATGCGTTCGTGGTCAAAGTGGGTGATCTTTTCGCGCAGGTGGTGGTCCTGCAGCAGGATGGGACCGCGGGAGCCTGCCTTGAGCGAGTGATCGGTATCGCGGAGGCGAAGACCTTGGGCGGTGGTCAGGTACTGGCCCGACTGGGCGCGTGCCGTCTCCGGCGCCCCGGTGGGGCTGCCCGTGGGCGAAACCGCCTCAGGTCCCCGCTGGTCCGGTTTCGGCGGCAGGGGCTCCCGCGGAGTTGTGGGTTCTTCCAGGCCGGCCGGTTCGCTTGCCGGGACGCCGGGAATATTGGTGCTTGCTTCTTCTGGCACGGTGCTTCTCCTTTGGGTGGGCAAACCTAGCAGTCCTCCGCCGAAACTGGATACTAAGTGTGCTTAGTACCCTAGCAAGGTTTCGCCGCACCACAAGTTCTGGGAAGGACCCACACGTGCCTCTGGTTGCCTTCCGGTATGAAGGCATGAGCGGGAAGCCGTGGTGGTCCAACCATTCAAGGACTGATTCCAGCCGGAACACCGCCATTACTCAAAAAAAGGTCTCGCTGCGTGCGGGCACTGTTGAAGTGAGCGGGCAGATACAGTCCAAGGCGCCAACCAAATTCAAAATTCTTCTACCGCGGCCGGAACCTTGGTATGCGCTACGTCCCCGGTGGCCCTTATCTCAATCGGCATCAGGAAGAATGGACGCCGTGAGCATCCCAGACGCCGTCCCGCCGCCAAAACGCCAGACCTTCCTGGCCCGTTTGGGAGGCTTCGCGTTCGTCACGATATTGCTCCTGACGGGACCGACGCTGATCGGGATCGGCTCCTCGATGGCCGGTTCGGATGAGGAACTCGCGCGCACCGGCATTCACGCCACCGGCTCCATTGTGGACTTTGACGACGTCCGGAAAGCGTCGAACCGGAAAATCACTGTGGAGTACATTGCGGCTGACGGCACCGGCTACTCGACCTTCGCTTCCGTGGACCATGACCAGCACCCCACGGTCGGCGGGGACGTTACCGTGATCTACAGTGAATCGAATCCCGGTAAGGCCGTCGTTGTGGGCTACGACAGCAGCGGCGTTTCCGTCCGCGGAATCGGTGCCCTATTCCTGCTGATATTTACCATTCCCCTTGGCCTGGTCCTTATCATCAAAAGACTCCGGAAGAACCGCAGGCAGCGAACTGTCTAGCCTGCGCCCGAGTATGAGCTGAGCGCCCGGCGCCCCAGGTGGCGGCCAGGTCCGGCAGTATTCAAACGTGGTCAGGCCAGCAGCCAGCGCCACCACCGAGGCCGCTCCGGCTCCGGCGCCAGTTCCGGTTCGGGTTCCGGTTCTTCGCCCAAAGCCAGCGCGGCCTGGACGATGTCGTCCACGGTAAGTGTCATGACTGCCTCACGGTCGAGCGCGTCGAGGCTTTGTTCCTCATCGAGGGAGAGCCGCAGTGCCTGGCGGTTGATTGCCTGCTCGAACAGCGTGCGGGCGAACCGAGCATTGCCGGAGTCCTCGCTCGCGTGGAGTCCTGTGAAGATGCGGCGCAGCATCTGGTCCGCGCCCGGTTCCAGGGTGTACTCGTGCTGGGCCAGCATCTGGTGGAAGATCGTCTGCAGAGCGTCGACGGAGTAGTCGGGGAAGGTAATTTCGCGGGCGAACCGGGAGCGCAGTCCGGGGTTCGAGAGCAGGAAGGACTCCATCAGCCTGGGGTACCCGGCCACGATCACCACCAGCCGGTGGCGGTGGTCCTCCATCCGCTTAAGCAGGATCTCAATCGCCTCGGGACCGAAGTCCATCCGGCCGTCCTCCGGTGCCAACGCATACGCCTCGTCGATGAACAGGACGCCGTCCAGCGCACGCCGGATCACCCGGTCTGTCTTGATGGCGGTCTGGCCGACATACTGCCCGATCAGGCCCGAACGGTCCACCTCCACCAGGTGGCCTTTCTGCAGCAGCCCGACGGCCCGGTACATCTCGGCCAGGAGCCGGGCCACTGTGGTTTTGCCCGTGCCCGGATTTCCCAGGAACACCAAATGCTGTGAGGTGGCCACTTCCGGCAGGCCGTGCGCCTTGCGGCGGGCCTGGACCTGGAGCAGTGCGACGAGGGCGCGTACCTGTTCCTTTACGGTCTCCAGTCCGACCAGTGCGTCGAGCTCGGCCTGCAGTTCGGCCAGCGGACGGGCTGGCCCAGGCTTGGAGCCCATCAGGTCACCCATCAGGTCGTCAACGCGTTCCGAACCGGGCAGCTTGAGCTGATCGGTCAGGTGGGCGATGGTTTCGCGCAGGTCGTCGAGCGGATTGCGGCTGAGAGCCATGCATCAACTGTAGACCCCGATTCCCGCCCGCAGAGGGGCAGGGGAGGTCCCGGGTGGCAAGGTCGCCAGATTTCCCGTCTCCGGATTGCTTCCCACCGCTGGCAGCGGCGCACCCGGGGTGGGATAATTCTGGTCATCCTTTGAATGAGGGGGGCCATCATGGCCAGCCTTGGTGTTCTTCAACCTGGCCGCCGCTCCCGGGCATCCATGCCCCGGCTCCTGGCGGTTTTGCTGGTGCTCGCCTTCGGGGTGCTGTTCGCTCCGCCCGCCCGGGCAGTCGACTATGGACATGACGTCTCGTGGCCGCAGTGCCCCGGCGGGCTGCCGATGCCGCCTGAGAACACTGAGTTCCTGGTGGTGGGGCTGACGCGCGGGCTCGCCTTTACCGAAAATCCCTGCCTGCAGCAGCAGTACCAGTGGGTGCTGGACCGGGGCGTCAGGGCCCAGGCGTATGCCATGGCCACGTTCCCCACCACCGCCCAGTACGACACGTATGGCGGCGGCGGACCGTACCCCGCAACCAACAGGCCGGACCGGTTGCGCAACGTCGGGTACGCGGAGGGGCGCGCGGCCCTCGCGTCGCTCGCCAGGGTGGGGTGGCGGCCGGAGAGGATCTGGGTGGATGTCGAGCCCCGCCCGCAGCAGCCGTGGCCCAGTACTTCGCCAGCCGAGCGGCAGGAGAACCGGTACGTCATCTCCGGTCTCTTGGTCGCACTGGCGGACGCTGGGTTCCCACACGGCTTCTACTCCTATCAAAGCGCGTGGGAGGCCATCACCGGATCGTGGCAGCTTCCCGATGTGCCCGTATGGTCACCGGCCGGGCGCCTCGACTTCGCCAGTGAAGCTTCCGACCTTTGCGTGAATCCCAGCTTCTCCGGCGGCACCGTCCACCTCACGCAATGGACGGACGGCACCTACGACTACGACATGACCTGCACGGGCGTCTACCAGGCCCACGTCGCCGGCATCGGCTGGCAGCCCAGCGTTTCCGACGGCGGCACGGCAGGGACCATCGGCCGGTCACTGCCGCTGGAGGCACTGCGCCTGTCCGCGGCAGGGGACCGCCTGTCCGGCGACATTCTGTGGCGCGGGCATGTGCAGAACATGGGCTGGCAGCCATGGACGACGGCGGCGTCCCCCTTAGGGACCACCGGTCTCGGTCTGCGGTTGGAGGCTTTGGAATTGCGGCTGACGGGGGATCTCGCCACGCAGTACAGCATCAGGTACCGCGCCCACGTGCAGAACGTCGGCTGGCAGCCTTACGCCGTTGACGGAGCCACGGCCGGCACCGTCGGGCAGGGCCTGCGGGTGGAAGCGGTAACCATCGATCTGGTTCCAAAGATGGCCCCGGCGTTCACTGCCGTGTATGCCGCACACGTGCAGAACATCGGATGGACGACGAACGTCTCCGATGGCACGGTGGCCGGGACCACAGGCCAGGCGCTTCGGGTTGAGGCGCTGCGTCTTACCGTGGCCAGCGCGGCTTACGCCGGAGGCATCCAGTGGCGGGGACATGTGCAGGACATCGGCTGGCAGCCGTGGACCACATCGGCCAATCCCATCGGCACCACCGGGCAGGGGCGACGGTTGGAAGCTTTTGAAGTCAGGCTCACCGGTGAGCTGGCGAACCACTACACCGTTTACTACCGCGCCCACGTGCAGGACGAGGGCTGGCAGTCATTTGCAGCCGACGGCGGTACGGCGGGAACCACGGGTCTGGGCAGGCGGATCGAGGCGGTACAGATCCTCCTGGCCCCCAGAACCGGCAGTTAGGTCGGCAGCCCTGGTCCAGCCGCGGTTCGTGGCCCTGCGATGTCCACGGTTGTCTCCGGACGTCAGTCCCGCGGGTCCCGGCCCGGGAGCATCCGTGTCGACTTCGAGTGGTCCACCACCGTCTCGACTGGGCGCATGTTCGTACTGCTCCAGCTGGTTAGGAACGCGAGCTGTTCCTGGGCGTGGCTGCCTGGTTCCGCGGTGTAGGCGATGATTGCCAGGCCGTCTCCGGGGAGTTCGAGTGAGTCGCCGGTGAGCTCGATGTCGCCGACGAGCGGATTATGGAGTGTTTTGCGGGCTGAGCGGTGAAAGCGGACGTTGTGGCGTGCCCAGCGGGCGGAGAATTCGGTGCTTCCTGCGGCGAGATCACCGATGAGGCTGTTCAGGGCGCGGTCGCGCGGGTTTCGTCCCGATTCAGTGCGCAGGGCGGCGGCGAGGTCATCGGCGATGGTTTCCCATTTCACGAAAAAGTCCTGTGAGCGGGGGTCAAGGAACATGAACCGGGCGAGGTTCAGCGGCAGCGTGTCGGGGCTGAGGATGCCGGAGTAGAGGGCGAAGCAGAGGTTGTTGGCGGCGACGATGTTCATGCGGGAGTTCCGGACGTATGCGGGTGTGCCGGTCATTCCGGCCAGGATCCCCTGGATGCTGGGACGCACGTCTGCCCGGGCTTTGCGGGTCCCTGCTGACCGTGGGGGCGCGGCGGCTTTGGCGAGGTCGAGCAGGTGGGCGCGTTCGGCTTCGTCGAGCTGGAGGGCGGCAGCGAGTGCTTCGAGGACGCTGTCGGAAACTCCGCGAAGATTGCCGCGTTCGAGCCGGGCGTAGTATTCGGTACTTACTCCGGCAAGCATGGCGACTTCCTCGCGCTTGAGACCGGAGACCCTTCGCGTCCCGCCGTAGGCCGGCAGCCCGGCCTGGGCAGGGGTGATGCGCGACCGGCGGCTCATGAGGAACTCCCGAACGTCCTGACTGTTTTCCATGACCCCTACGGTACGGCGGCGCCGGGTCGGCGTAACAGGAACTGGCAGTACACCGCACAACAGGTACTCCCGCGCACGGGAAGGAACTGGTGTTCTTGAATGAGCCCGCCATCCCAGTTACCTGAAAGCACTCATGTCTTCCTCTGCTGTCAGCCCGCCGACCATCGCGGCCCGGCCCCGCACTTCCCTCGCCGTGGCCATGCTCGGCTTCTTCGTGGTGGCCCTCGATGCCCAGATCGTCAACGTCGCCCTGCCCGCGATCCGGAACGACCTGGGCGGCGGCCTGTCCGGCCTGCAGTGGATCGTCACCGGCTACACCCTGATGTTCTCGGCCCTGCAACTGTTCGCCGGAACCTTCTCGGACCGGACCGGGGCCCGCCGCGCCTACGGCCTGGGCATGATCCTGTTCACTGTCGCGTCGGCAGCGTGCGCACTGAGTCCGAGCCTGGTTTTCCTCATCGCCGGCCGCATCCTGCAAGGCATTGGCGCGGCCATGATCACGCCCAGCTCCCTTGCGCTTATCCGGGAGGCCTACCATGACGCGGCCCAGCGTGGCCGGGCGATCGTGTACTGGGGCCTGGGCGGCTCCGTCGCTGCCGCTGCCGGTCCGGTGCTCGGCGGTGTCCTCACCCAGATCGACTGGCGGCTTATTTTCTTCGTCAACCTTCCCGTGGGCGCAGCCGCAATGTTCGTCCTCGCACGCGTCGCTCCCTCGCCCCGGCGCCCGATGCCCTTTGACTGGCTGGGCCAGATCACCGCCGTGCTGGCCCTGGCGAGTCTGACCTACGGCATCATCGAAGGCGCCGAGGCGGGTTATGGCAGCCCCGAAATCCTCACCCTTTTCGCTGTGTTCGCTGCATCGGTCACAGCTTTCCTGCTGGCGCAGGCCCGCGGCCGCTATCCCATGGTGCCGCTGGACCTGTTCCGCTCCCGAACGGTCTCGACCACCCTGGCCATCGCGGTGGTCACGATGGCCGCGTTTTACGGCGTCGTCTTCCTCCAAAGCCTCTATTTCCAGCAACTGCGCGGCGAGTCAGCCCTGCAGACAGGGCTGCTGTTCCTCCCGATGACCGGGCTGGTCGCGCTCCTCAACCCACTCGCGGCCCGGCTCATGACCCGGTACGGCAGCGTCGCCATGATCGCCGCCGGCCAACTGCTCATGGCCTTTGGCCTGGCCGGCCTGTGGCTGCTGCCCGCCGACGCGCCGACGCTGGTCGTGGCACTGGCAATGGTGCCCGTCGGCGTCGGCGGATCCCTCACGGTCCCCCCGATCATCGCCCTCGTCATGGATCATGTCCCGGCAGAACGTGCCGGGACCGCCAGCGGCGTGATCAACACCGCCCGGCAGATCGGCGGCTCCCTCGGCGTCGCGATCTACGGCGCCCTGCTCGCCGGGCACGACTTCATGGCCGGGCTCCGCATCGGGCTCGGGACCACCGCCGTCGTCCTCCTCGTCCTCATCGCAGCGTCCATCCCGCTCCGAAATGCGGACCAGCCCCAACACGAATAGCCCGACAGGCAACCGGCCCCGGCGGCCGCTCGCACCACTACTCACCCCGCTCGAGGAGGCAGAATGCAACACATACCCCCGGCACCTACGGCCAAGGCGCCAAAGGAAAGATTTACGGGAGAGGTTTACCTCAGTCCGCTGCATACCGGGGAAGCCCCCTCACGGCTCGTCGCCGCCCTGGTCCACTTCACCCCCGGCGCCCGCACCGACTGGCACTCCCACCCCCTGGGCCAAACCCTGCACTGCACCTCCGGCACCGGCCTGGTCGTAAGCCGGGACGGTACCGTCATCCACCTGCGCCCCGGGGACACGGTCCACACCCCGCCAGGGGATGAACACTGCCACGGCGCCACCGAGGACAGCATGATGTGCCACCTCGCCCTGGTCGAGCACGACAACGGGCACAGCGCCACCTGGCACGAACCCGTTACTGACCCCGACTACGAAACCGCCCACACCTAAACAAAGGAAACCCGATGAAGAATGTAACCCTGAACAACGGCGTCGAAATGCCCATCCTGGGCTTCGGTGTCTTCCAGATCCCCGAGGAGGAAACCCAGACTGCCGTCGAAGCCGCCATCGCGGCCGGTTACCGGCACCTGGACACTGCAGCCTCCTACGGCAACGAGGCAGCAGTCGGCTCGGCCATCAAGGCCAGCGGCATCGGCCGCGGCGAGCTGTTCATCACCACCAAACTCTGGATCCAGCACGCACCCACCGGCAGCGTCGAGGACGACACCAGGCGTTCCTTCCACAATTCCCTGGAGCGGCTCGGACTGGAGTACCTCGACCTGTACCTGATCCACCAGCCGCTCGGTGACTACTACAGCGAGTGGCGGGCCATGCAGCAGCTCAACAAAGAAGGCCTCGCCCGGGCGATCGGCGTCTCGAACTTCCACCCCGACCGGCTCGTGGACCTGATCGAGCACAACGAAATTGTCCCCGCGGTGAACCAGATCGAGACCCACCCCTTCCACCAGCGCGCCGCCGACCAGGAGCTCATGCGCGGGCGCGGCGTGCAGATAGAATCCTGGGGCCCGTTCGCCGAAGGCCGCAACAACCTCTTCACCGACCCGCTGCTGAGCGAAATCGCCGAGGCCCACGGGAAGTCGGTGGCGCAGGTGGTGCTGCGCTGGCTCATCCAGCGCGATGTCGTCGTCATTCCCAAGTCCGTCCGGCCCGAGCGGATGGCGCAGAACCTCGACGTTTTCGGCTTCACCCTGACCGAGGAACAGATGGGCCGGATCGCCACCCTGAACACCGGTGCCAGCCTCTTCTTCGACCACCGAGACCCCGACATGGTGACCTGGCTCGGCGGACGCCGGTACAGCTGACCCCGGGTCATCCATGACCACCAACATGCCACGCATCAGCCGGCGGACCGCCCTTCGCGGGGCGGCCGCCGGCCTGACCGGAGCACTGCTGGCCGCTGGGACAACAGGCTGCACACCGGAAGGAACAACCACAGTGGCCTCACCAAACGCCAGCCCCGCCCCAACCGCCGCCACGGGGACCCCGCGCCCGGGCCCGAACGTCCGGCGCGTCCTGCTCGCTTACTTCTCCCGCGCGGGGGAAAACTACTACTACGGAGGGCGTACCAACCTGGACATCGGCAACACCGAGTTCCTGGCCGGCATGATCAGCGATGCCATTAGCTGCGACGTCCACCGCGTCGAAGCCACCGACCCCTATCCGGCGAGTTATGACGACACCGTGGCCCGGAACGTCCGCGAACAAAACACCGACGCCCGCCCGGCCATCGCCAACCCCCTGCCCGGCATCGGGCAGTACGACACCGTGCTCCTGGCCAGCGGCATCTGGAACGTCCGGGCACCGATGATCATGACGGCCTTCACCGAAAGCCACGACTTCACCGGCAAAACAATCCACCCCATCACCACCCACGCCATGAGCGGGCTCGGCAACACCGAACGTGACTACACCAGGTCCTGCCCGGGCGCAGTGATGGGCCAGGGCCTGGCGGTGAAGGGCGAGGAAGTCCGGGATGCCGGACCTGACCTCCACGCCTGGCTGCAAGCCACCGGCCTCCTCAGCAATTAGCCAACCCCAACGTGCTCCACCCAACCCCAAGGACTGAACAAATGAACGAACCGAATCAGACCCGCGCCCAGCAGCTCATTGGCGACTTCGCCCCCAAACTCGTCGACCTCACGGACAACGTGCTCTTCGGAGACATCTGGGAACGCCCCGAACTGTCCCCGCGGGACCGGAGCCTGGTCACCGTTGCCAGCCTGGTCACCAGCGGCAGCACCGACCAGCTCCGCGGACACCTCACGCGAGCCAAGGACAACGGCCTCACCGAAACCGAACTCAAAGAAGCCATCATCCACCTGGCCTTCTACGCCGGGTGGCCAAAAGCCATGTCCGCCATCACCGTCGCCAAGGAAATCTTCGCCGCCTAAAGGTCAGCGAAGTGCGCCGCAGTCTTCGATGACGAGTGCCGCCCAGCTTGTCATTGGATCCCGCCTGGCCTGCCTGACCGACCGGACGGCCCTTCGGGACGCACCCCGGCATTATCGGCGCGCGAGCAGGCTGACTTGAACCTCTATGTCCTGCAGAATCGCCGAGGTGGTCGAAGACGCGTTCAGGCTTGCGGCCATGGAGACGAACATGACTGACGAGACAATCCGAGCCGTCGTTGCGGCGTTGCCGGCACTCATGCGGCCAGGACGGCCGAGGACGGCAGCGATGGCCTCCTCGGTCCGGGCAACGATGGAGAGGGCCTGGCCATGGTGCGGCTCCGTCGGATCGCCGAACACCATTTCCCGCAAATAGAAGCGTCCGTTGTCGACCTGGACGCGGTTACACTCCACGATTTCCCGCACGATGGTCATCACCGCGTCCAGAACGTCCGGAATGGTGTCGGCCTCGGCCCGGCCCCGTTCCAGCGCTTCGGCGTAGTGGGTGTTCTGAACGAGGAGGAGGAGTTCGCCCTTGTTCCTGGCATAAAGAAACAGGGTACCGGTGCCGATGTCAGCCTTGTCGGCAATTTGCTGGGTGGTGACATCGTCTACCCCGTACTCGGCGAACAGCTCAGTGGCCGCGGCCGTAATGCGGTCCAGCTTCTCCTGCTTGTTCCGTTCCCGCCGTCCCAGCGGTTGAGGTGTAACAGGCATCGGGTTCCTCTGTACTCAAACTGACTGGACTCAATATTGAGTATATCGAACCAGGCGTGGTTCTCCTTGGGCATGAAGTCGGGACGCGCGTGATGAGGTAGGACCGGCTCAGTTGGTGACGGTGAGTACAGCTTTACCCCGGAAGCCCCCTGCGGCCAGGGACTCCAGTGCCGCAGGGGTTTCGTCGAAGCTGGAAACCTTCCCGACGACGGGGCGCAAGACGCCCGCGTCCACCAGGGCGCTGATCTGGCGCAGTTGGTCCCCGCTGGCCCGCATGAAAAGGAACTCGTAGCTGACGCCGAGCTTCCGTGCTTGCCTGCGGACCCTGCTGCTGAGGCCTGCAATAGCCAGGCGAAGTACGGGGTTCAGCCGGGCTTCGCGCGCAAAGCCGGGATCCGGCGGCCCGGATATTCCGATCGCCTTGCCGCCAGGTTTGACAATACGCAGTGACTTTTCCAGGGTTTTCCCGCCGAGGCTGTCCAGCACGAGGTCGTAGCCGCTGAGGAGTTGCTCAAAATCCTGGCTGCGGTAGTCGATCACGATGTCGGCCCCGAGGTCCCGTACGAAGTCGGCGTTGGGGTGGCTCGCGGTGGTCGCAACTGTCGCGCCCAGGTGCTTGGCAAGCTGGACAGCGATGGAACCGACCCCTCCGGCGCCGGCATGAATGAGGACCTTCTGCCCGGGGCGCACATTTCCCCGCTCCACGAGGGCTTGCCACGCGGTGAGCGCCACGAGCGGCAGTGATCCCGCCTCCACCATGCTGACCGAAGCCGGTTTCAGCGCCAAGTCTCCCTCTGCAACGGCAATCCGCTCAGCAAACGAGCCGATACGGTCTTTCCGGGGACGGGCGTACACTTCATCCCCCGGTTTGAACCCGCGGACGGCTGCCCCCACTGAGAGCACAGTGCCGGCAACATCGTTGCCAAGCACCAGTGGAAGCTTGTAGGGGAGGATCTGTTTGAACTCACCCGTTCGGATCTTCTCGTCCAGCTGGTTGAGGCCGGCTGCCTGGACTTTCACCAGCACATCCCCTTCGCCAACTATCGGCTCGGCAACCTCAGCTTCGCTGAGTGGTTCCTTGTAACTGTTGATAACAAAAGCCCGCATCCGGGTTGCTCCTTCGGGGTGGTGTTCATAGGGCTGACGTGGGCCACGGCAGCATCGCGGCCCACGGCCGTGCGGCTGTATCTAGGACTTGCTGCGCGCAAGTTGTGGGTAGACCGCCTCGATGGGGGCACTGAGCCCGGCCTTGAGCTGCACAGACGTCTGGTCGGCGAGGACCTCGTACTCGCCGGCTTCCACGGCATCCAGCACCGTGGTGACCAGATCAACCGGGTCCATCTTGGGATCGGTGGAGTGCGCCGCCATCGACGTGTCGACATAGCCGACATGGACGCCCACCACGTGCACCCCTTCGGGTGCCAGCTCCAGGCGCAGCGAGTTGGTGACCGACCATAGTGCTGCCTTGGTGGCACTGTATATGCCGCCAACGGCGTACCAGCTCATCGCGGAGTGGATGTCGATCATCGCGGATTTCTCCTTCGCTGTCAGGACCGGCGCGAAAGCGCGGGCCAGAAACAGGGGGCCGAGGAAGTTCGTCTCGACGTTGTTACGGATTTCCGCGTCCGAATGGGTGAGGATGCCCGGGGTAGCGACGCTGGCTCCAGCATTGTTGATCAACACGGTGACGTCATCCGCGGCCTTCACGGCAGCCTGGATTGAGTCCGGGTCCGTGATATCGAGGGCAAGCGGGACGATGCGCTCATCATCCCAGCTGCGCGGGGTGCGGGCGGTGGCGTAAACCTTGCTGGCGCCGCGGGCCAGGGCGCTGTGAACGAACTGTGTGCCGATGCCGCCGTTGGCACCGGTAACGAGGACGACTGCTCCATTGAGTGGGTACATAGTGGAAACCTTCCTGGGCTGTTTGCCGTGCGCGCCGGTTGGAGCGAACGGTGCGGGGACCGGACGACCCCCGCTCACCACCCGGCATTTCTTCAGGGTGACTACACTCATAACTGAGTGCGCTCAGTATATATTCCCAACGTCTAAAGAAGGCAACGGGGCTGCCGCGGTATCAGCGTTTGGCGATCCACCCGGCAGGGATTTGCCGTGAACGTACCTGGGCAGGCGGACGCGAGATCCCCGACCGTCAGGCTGCCGGCAGCGGCGGCAGCAAATCAGCCAGAGACAGCCTGGTGGGTGACGTGGGCGCGGCCACGGAGAGGGCGGCGGCGTATCCCGGAGGGGCAGGAAGGAAGAACGCAGTCAGTCCGTGCACCTGCGGATGGGCGGGGCTGTCGGCCCGGAGGGCGGGGCAATTGCCCTCGGCGGCAGGACTGCCGGCCAGATGGACTCCGGCCGGAGGTACGCTGAGGCCGAGCCCGGCCGCCTTGAGTACTGCTTCCTTAGCCACCCACAGGCGGAGCCGCGCCGGTATGTCACCGGGGGCAAGCGCCTCGCGCTCGGCCGCGGACGCCACGTAATGGTCGAATCCGCTGTGCAGGGTGTCGGGAATGTGTTCGATATCCGCGCCGACCGGGGTGCCCTCAGGCCCTGCGGCCACCATCACGGCGCCGTTGCTCCGGGACAGGCTGAGGCTGGCCCCAGCGACTGCAGGCTTGCCGTGGCCGGTGCTCCAGCAGCCGGCGCATCGCCGGGTGACTTCCAGCTGCGGCGTCTCGGCGAAGCCGCGCCCCAGCCGGTGCGCAGCCAGCAACCGGAACAACGCATGGGATGCCATGTAGTCCAGGCGGTCTCGGGCGCGGGTAAAGCGATGGGCGGATTGTGCTTCGGCAGGGCTGAGGTGGGCCGCCAAACCGCCCGTCGGCGCACAGGCAGCCTCGAGATCTGCAGAGAAAACGGCGAGGAAAACCGTGCCGGCAGGAGGGTTTCGGCTGTTCATCGCCGGCTGATGCGCCGGTACTGGGTGATGGCCAGCGGCGCGAACACCGCAATGATCGCGACGCTGCAGAGCACCGAGTAGAGCACTGCGTTATCCGCCGCCCAGCCGCCCGGAACGCCGAATCCGGCGGGGGCCGTGTTCCCGAAGAGTTCACGCGCCGCAGTGGCGACGGCGGTCACGGGGTTCCATTCGGCGATGGTCCGCAGCGGACCGGGCAGGGTATCCACCGAGACAAATGCCCCGGAGATGAACGTGACGGGGAACAGCCACACGAGGCCCAGGCTTTGCGCTACTTCGACGCTGCGTGCGGTCA
>Ga0160459_100307_pt1 | contig 22585 bp, 19 predicted proteins | sample HID1973K_E6MG_FD_108208 | JGI IMG/M metagenome (GOLD analysis project Ga0160459, IMG submission 108208) | Enriched mosquito-associated microbial communities from UW Madison campus, WI, USA - HID1973K_E6 MG | ecosystem: Host-associated > Arthropoda: Insects > Digestive system > Unclassified ... | reverse complement strand
GGCGCAACACCGGTGTGGCCTTCGCGGGTTGCGGCGATTTCGTGGATGCGTTTGCGGCAGGCGTACCAGCCGAAGACCATGAGGACTGAGGCGATGGCTGTGACCATCATGGTCAGTGGTGAGTCGATGAACACCATGATGAGGACGCCTACCAGGAAGACCAGGGAGAGGTATCCGGTGTAGGGGGCGCCGAACATGCGGAAGGAGGGCCGTTCCACCCATCCCTTGTCGGCCCAGCGTTTGAGCTGGATCTGGCACAGGACGATGGTGGCCCAGGTCATGATGATGCCTACGGAGGCGATGTTCAGCACGATCTCGAACGCTTCGGCCGGGACCAGGTAGTTCAGCGGGACGCCGAGGAGGGAGACGCCGGCGGTGATGGCGATCCCGCCGTAGGGGACACCTGCCTTGTTCATGCGGGATGCGAATTTCGGGGCGGAGCCGTTCACGGACATCGAGCGCAGGATCCGGCCGGTGGAGTACAGGCCGGCGTTCAGCGAGGACAGCGCCGCGGTGAGGACCACCAGGTTCATGATCACGTCCACGCCCTGGACGCCGATGGAGCCGAAGAACGTCACGAACGGGCTGACGCCCTTCTGGTAGGACGTGTAGGGCAGCAGCAGGGCCAGCAGGATCACGGAGCCCACGTAGAACACCGCGATGCGGAAGACCACGGAGTTGATGGCCTTGGGCATGATCTTTTCGGGGTTCTCGGTCTCGCCGGCCGCGGTGCCCACCAGTTCGATCGAGGCGTAGGCGAACAGGACGCCCTGCATGAGGATGATCATGGGCAGCAGGCCGTTGGGGAAGACGCCGCCGTTGTCCGAGAGGAGGTTCAGGCCCACTTCCTGGCCGTCCACCGGGGTCCCGAAGATCACGAAGTACGTGCCCACCAGGAGGAACGCGACGAGGGCGGCGACCTTGATGAGGGCGAACCAGAATTCCATCTCGCCGAAGACCTTCACGGAGACCAGGTTCAGGCTCAGGACCACCACCAGGGCAATCAGGGCCCACGCCCACTGCGGCACGTCAGCCATCCAGGGGACGTAGTTGCCGAAGAAGTGCATGTAGAGGGCGGCGGCGGTGATGTCCACGATGGTGGTGGTGGCCCAGTTGATCCAGTAGAACCAGCCGGAAACGAACGCGGCCTTCTCCCCGAAGAACTCACGGGCATAGGACACGAACGAACCCGACGAGGGCCGGTGGAGGACCAGCTCACCGAGGGCGCGCAGGATCAGGAACGCGAAGAAACCACACACGGCGTACGCGATGACCAGCGACGGGCCGGCTGCGTTGAGGCGGCCGCCGGCACCAAGGAACAAACCGGTACCAATAGCACCGCCAATAGCGATCATCTGGATCTGCCGCGGCTTCAGGCTCTTGTGATAACCCTTATCCTCGGCATGCAGCGAGGACTCGGTAGCGTGTGCGTGACCGCCGTCGATGACGTGGTCTGGGAGTGGGGACTGACTCATGGGTGTCCTTACAGACGGGGGATGTTGGGGGCTGTGTCCGCCGATGGCGGGTGGGGACTACTTGCTGAGGTTGGCGAGCCGTTCGGGGCTCAGGAGTTCCTGCAGTTGGGTGGCGGTGAGCAGTCCGTGTTCCAGGACCAGCTCAGCCACGCCCTTGCCGGTGGCGAGGGCTTCCTGCGCGATGGCGGTGGCGGTGGCGTAGCCCAGGTGGGGGTTCAGGGCGGTGACCAGGCCGATGGATTGCTCCACCGTGAGCCGCAGGTGTTCGGTGTTAGCGGTGATTCCACGGATGCAGCGCGCCGTCAGTGTACGGCAGGCTGCTTCGAGGTGGGAGATGCTCTTGTGGAGGCTGTGGACGATGACGGGTTCGAACGCGTTGAGCTGAAGCTGCCCGGCTTCGGCGGCCATGGTGATGGTGACGTCGTTGCCGATCACTTCGTAGGCCACCTGGGAGACCACTTCCGGGATCACCGGGTTGATCTTGCCGGGCATGATGGAGGAGCCGGACTGGACGGCCGGCAGGTTGATTTCGCCCAGGCCGGCGCGCGGGCCGGAGGAGAGCAGGCGGAGGTCGTTGCAGATCTTGGAGAGCTTGACCGCTACCCGCTTGAGCACGCCTGAGAGGTGGACGAACGCGCCAACGTCCTGGGTGGCTTCGATGAGGTCGACGGCGGTGACCAGCGGCAGGCCGGTGACCTCGGCCAGGTGCCGGCAGGCGGCGTCGGCGTAGCCTGCCGGGGCGTTCAGGCCGGTGCCGATGGCGGTGGCACCGAGGTTGATTTCGTGGATCAGGAGTTCGGCTTCGGCCAGCCGCAGCCGGTCCTCGCCGATGGTGACGGCGTAGGTGCCGAATTCCTGGCCCAGGGTCATGGGGACGGCGTCCTGGAGCTGGGTGCGGCCCATTTTCACCACGGTGCGGAATTCCATGGCTTTGGCGGCGCAGGCCTCTTCCAGTTCGGCCAGGGCGTCCAGGAGTTCCCGGGCGGCGAAGATGGTGCCGAGCTTCACCGCGGTGGGGTAGACGTCGTTGGTGGACTGGCTGAGGTTGACGTGGTCGTTGGGGTGCAGCCGCGCGTAGTCGCCCTTGGGGTGGCCAAGGATTTCCAGGGCGCGGTTGGCGATGACCTCGTTGGCGTTCATGTTCGACGACGTTCCGGCGCCGCCCTGGATGACGTCCACCACGAACTGTTCGGCCAGCTTGCCGTCCAGGATGTCCTGGCAGGCCTGTTCGATGGCTGCGGTGCGTTCGGCATCCAGCAGGCCAAGGTCCCGGTTGGTGCGGGCGGCGGCGAGCTTGACCGCCGCCAGGCCGCGGACCAGGTGCATGTTGGTGGAGAGCGGCTGGCCGGTGATGGGGAAGTTCTCCACGGCGCGCAGGGTGTGCACGCCCCAGTATGCTTCCGCGGGGACGTCGCGGTCACCCAGCAGGTCGTGTTCGGAGCGGAAATTTTCGGCGGTTGGTGTGATGGTCATGGGGGTCCTTACGGGCGTCGTTGTCTGGTTCGGACAGAAATTAGTTGAGGAAGTCGGTGGCCTGCAGCCGGCCCACTTCGTGGCCGCCGCCCAGCACGGGTGCGGTGGCGATGGGGGCCAGGGGTCCGGTATCAAGTCCCAGCGCGTCGAGGAGCCGGACGGTGGCGGGCATCCGGGCGCGGTCGCCGCCGTCGGAAATCTTCACGGCCACGGCACTGCCGTCGGCCAGGCCCACCAGCTGGACGCCCTCGAAGCCGTCCTTGGCCACGGCGCCGGGCACCAGGCGCATGAGCTCAGTGACGTCGCGTCCCTCGCCCGCCACCATGTGGGGGTGCTGCTGCATGGCGAGCCCGACGGCGGCTTCCGCGCTTCGGGAAGCCGGCCCGCCGTCGTCGGAGGTTCCCTCCGCCTGGCCGGCGGCGCGCGAAATGAGGCCGAAGGCGCGGGCCATGCCGCGGAGGGTGAGGGCGAACAGCGGGGTGCCGCAGCCGTCGGTGCTGATGGCGGCGGGTTCTTCGCCGGTCAGTTCGGTGACGGTGGCGGCAACGAGCTGCTGGAGCGGATGGGACGGCTCAAGGTAGCCGCGGACCGGCCAGCCGTTGATGGCGCAGGTGGCGGCCATGGCGGCGTGCTTGCCCGAGCAGTTCTGGGTGAGCTGGGTGGCTTCGCCGCCGTTCCGCAGCCATTCCCCGCGTTCGGCCGTGCCGTAGGGGAGGTCCGTGCTGTTTTCGAGGTCGGCGGCGCTGAGGCCGTGCAGTTCCAGGATGCGGAGGGCGCCGTCGCGGTGGCGGCTGTCGCCGGAGTGGCTGGCGGCGGCCAGGGCCAGGAGGTCTGCGGGGAGGTCCAGCCCGGCCCGGACCATGGCCACGGCCTGGAGCGGCTTGAGCGAGGAGCGCGGGTAGAAGGGGGCTTCCGGGTTGCCGGCGGTTGCGGCGGTGGAGCCGTCCCTGCGCAGGGCGAGGGCCGATCCGTAGTGGACGCTTTCCACGAGGCCGCTGCGGACGGCCGCCACCAGGGGAGCGTGCTGCGGCAGGGCCAGGTGGTCCGGGGCAGGGGTGCGGGCAGCGGAAAACGCGGGGGAGGGCATGGTGTCCTTGGGGTTGCTGGCGGGTTATTTGTTGAGGATCGAGTCGAGGGCCTGGCCCACGGCTTCCAGGTGGCGGGCCATGGCGGAACGCGCGTCGTGGGCGGATCCGGCCTCGATGGCGGCCAGGATGTGCTGGTGTTCAATGTCCGAGGCGTGCTGGCGGTCAGCCACCATGTTCAGGGTTTCCGACTGGTGGGCCAGTGCGTCGCGGATATCGGCCACGACGCTTTCGAAGACCTTGTTGCCGCTGGCGCGGGCGATGGTGGCATGGAAAGTGGAGTCCAGGGCCACCCAGGATTCGGGGTCGATTTCGGTGGCCATGGCGGCCATGATTTGGCGGAGGGTGTCCAGCTCGTCGTCGGTGCGCCGCTCGGCGGCGAGGCCGGCGGCGGGGATTTCGATGTGCGGGCGGGCCTCGGTCAGGTCGCGGGCGGAGTACTGTCCCAGTGTCAGATCGTTGGCTACCCTGTTGGCCACCACGAACGTGCCCTTGCCGGTCTTGGTGACCGTCAGGCCCAGGGCGGTGCAGGAGCGGAGGGCCTCCCGGATGACGGAGCGGCTCACGCCGTATTGCTGGGCGAGGGTGGCCTCGGAGCTGAGTTTGCTGCCCACGGGAACAAGGCCGGATTCGATGTCCACGCGGATCGCGTTAAATACCGCTTCGGCGGCGCTGAGCCGCGCGAGGGGGACCACAGGCTGTCCTGCTGTCCGGCTGTCTGACAGGTTCACGCTTAAAATATGGCACCGGTCACACGGGAGTGTCAAGCCCCACTCTTTACCGGCTCCCTCATGACCGGCACGAGCGTACCGTTATAGCCGAATAGCCTCTTCCGCAACCAGGCCACCACTGCTACATTGAACCTAACCGGCACGATCGTGCCTCAGGAGGTACGTATGACGTCAGCAATGGACCTGGTTGCAACGGAGGTCCGGGCCAGGCGCACCTCGCTGCGGGTCACCCAGCGGGACCTCGCCGACATGGCGGGTGTATCAGAGCGGTTCGTCAGGTTCGTGGAGCGGGGAAAGCCAAGCGTGCAGCTGGACTCGCTGCTTGCAGTCCTCGATACGCTGGGCCTCGAACTGCGGATCGCTGACAGGGCCAGCCAGGCGGAGCGTTCCCTTAGCGGCCAGGACCGCGCCGGGAGTGCCGCTCCGTGAGGCACCGCGTCGCGGACGTCTACAAGGCAGGGGTCCTGGCCGCGCGGCTGGAACGGTACGGCGGCGGAACGAAGTTCAGCTACCTGCCCGTTTACCTTGCCGGCGGAGGACCCGCCGTCGCATCCTCCCTTCCCCTCACCGGAGAACCGGTCATGTCCGCCGCAGGTGCCGCACCGCCGTACTTCACCGGCCTGCTGCCGGAAGGCCGGCGCCTGAATGCACTGCGCCGGTCCATCAAAACCAGCGCGGACGACGACCTGTCCCTGCTGATCGCGGCCGGAGGGAACCCTGTGGGCGACGTCCAGATCATCGGCCACGGCGAGCCGCTGGACCCGGACGAACATGCAGTGGAGCTGGACCCGCGCCAGCCGGTGGACTTCGACGAGCTCCTGGGCGACCCGGACCTGATCGATCCCGTGGCGCTCGCCGGCGTGCAGGACAAGCTGTCCGCCGGGATGATCTCGCTGCCCGTGGCCGCCAAGGGCAAGCGATTCATCCTTAAGCTCAACGCCCCCGAGTTTCCGCATGTGGTGGAGAACGAGTTCGCCATGTTCCGCTACGCGGCCAAGCTGCGGATCCCGCTGAGCCGGGTGGGGCTGATCCGGGACGTCGCAGGGCGGCCGGGACTGCTGGTGGAACGCTTCGACCGCGTCCCGCCGCTCGAAGCAGCAGCCGGCTCCGGCGACGTCCTGCGGCTCGCCGTTGAGGACGGAGCCCAGGTGCTCAGGCTGTACCCGGCAGACAAGTACAACGTGGGGTACGGGCAGGTGTGCCGGGCACTGGCGGAGCACTGCGCCGCTCCGCTGCCGGCCCTCCGCAACCTTGCCCTTCAAGGTGCGTTCGCCTGGCTGACCGGCAACGGCGACCTGCACGCGAAGAACGTGTCCATGGTGCAGGATCCCCGGGCCGGCTGGGTGATCGCGCCCGTCTACGACATCCCCTCCACGGTTGTTTACGGCGACAAGACGCTCGCGCTGGCCATCGACGGCAAGCGGACGGGCATCTCCCGCCGCCACTTCCTGGGCTGGACCGCGGGCCTCGGGCTTCCGGAGCGCGCCGCGAGCAAGGTCATCGACCTCGCGTTAAGGGCGTCGGGGCCGCTGGTTGCCGACCTTGAGGCCGGCACTGCGTTTGCCGGTGCCGGACCGGCCTGGAAGGACGACGGCGGCCGGTCGCCGTTCCCGGACATGGTCACCAGGGCGTGGGTCAAGGAGCTGAAGCACCGCCGCCGGCTTTTCGAAGGGTAGGTTGCCACGCTTCCGCGTTCAGCCTGGCGGGGAGTGGCTTACAGGTGCTGGATGCCCGCCCGCTGCATGGCGTCCTTGTAGATCTCGACGTTCTTAGTGAGGATCTCTTCCTGCTTCGTGTCGGATACGGCGAATGCCCGCCCGCCAAGAGCAGTGGCCTTGTAGATCTTGATGCCGCTGTTCTTCAGTGCGGAGTGGTAGGTCTTCTCGTAGAGCGTCAGGAAAGTGGATGCATCGGTTCCGTGGGCAATGATCGCCGAGACGCGGGAGTTGATTTTGAGGAACTGGCGGAACGGGCGGAGGCCGTCCGTCTTCTCCTGGACACTCAGCGCCGACGGGCTTCCGGACTCGCGGACCCAGGGGAACGCGTTCCAAGGCATGACGTAGCGCGGATCCAGTTCGGCGAGTTCGTAGATCTGGGTCGCACGGCGTGCGGCTTCATCGTCGTTGTTGTGGGACACGAACCCGGATTCGGTGCCCTTCCCGGGGCTGACCTGCAGGGTGACGATCCGGCACTCATCCTCGTCATGGACGGGGTCGATGTAGGGAACGGTGGAGCCCGGCTTCTTTTCCATGAGTTCGTCGCAAAGCTGGGTTACCTTCGCGATGTTCGGTTCCTGTAGCAGGGCTTTCTTTTCGTCCCAGTCAATCGTCACGATCTCTCCCTCAGCAGCACGGCGTCCAGAATCAGGCGTCTCATGCCACTCTACGCTTCTCCGTACGGGGGTGGGCAGGGGAAAGGTGCGGCGGGGGCCCGGCCGGCTTCGGCGATGCTGTTCAATGAGGAGCGTGCAGTTCACCCGGAAAGGCCTGAAGGCCGATGGTTTCGCAGGCTTCAGGCCCATCGACGATCTCGACATTATGCGCATCCCGCAGGGAACCGGCCTGTTCGTTGTGGTTGCGCCGGCCGGGTTCCTGCCGCGCTTCCTGAAGAGGAGCACGGCCGGCGTCTTCAAGAAGAGGCAGCCAACCCTCCCCGATACGGCACTCCGGACGGAGTGGGTGGAATCGGCGCCGGTCCTTTACATCGGCAAGGCCGGTCCCGGCAGCAAGGGCAACAGGGGACTCAGGCGCCAGATCCAGGAATTTGTTGATTTCGGTCAGGGGAAGCCGCCAGGCCATTGGGACGGGCGGCTCATTTGGCAGTTGGCCGGTGCGGCCGAATTGCTTGTCGCCTGGAAAGAAGTGCCGGCTGGGCAGTTGAACCAGGCGGAGGCCGGCTACCACGCAGGCTTCGTGGCGGAGTACGGGAAACTGCCGTTCGCGAACCTTGTCCAGGCACGCGGCAGCGCCCCCGCCTGAAGGGAAAGGCTGCCCTGGGCGGCACGGTTCAGCCGCCCCGCGAAGCCGCCCATCCGGCGTCGTACGTGAAACGACCGCCCACCAGCGTCGCCGCGACGGGCATGGCAGCCAGCCCGGAGTCCGGAACCGCCAGGGGATCGGCGTCAAGAAGCACGAGGTCGGCCGGCCCGCCCACCCGGACGGCGCCGCGGCCCCGGGTGGAGGCGGCCAGGGCCTGTTCGCGTGTGATGGCTTCCTGCGGCTGCCACGGATCACGGCCGTCGAAGGAAGACCGTGTGGTGGCGGCCGACACCGCTGCCCAGGGATCGAGCGGTGCCACCGGCGCATCCGATCCCAGCGCCAGCGTGGCACCTGCCTCCAGCAGCGACCGCAGCGGAAAGGCCCGGTCTGTCCGCTCGCCCCAGTTGGCATCGGCGGCATCCCGGTCGTCAAGCGCATGCACCGGCTGCACGCTGGCCACCACGCCCAGGGCGGCGAAACGGGCAAAGTCCTCCCGCCGGACGAACTGGGCATGCTCAATCCGGCCGCCGATGCCGGCATGCTCGAACGCGTCCAGGGCCACCCGGTTGGCGGCATCACCGATGGCGTGGACTGCCGGGACAAACCCGGTGTCCCGCGCCCGCCGCAGCAGGGCACGCAGCTGGTCAACGGGAACGGTCAGCAGACCATGCCCGCCAAAAGGGTACGGATCCACGCAGTATGCGGTCCGGGTGTTCAGGGACCCGTCAATCAGGATTTTCAGCGGACCAGTGCGCAGTAAGCCGTTGCCGCCGGGTACCTCCCGGTCCGTCCGCGGGCCCTCCGAGGCAGCCCGCTCCAGGTCCGCCGGGTACACGCCGGCCTCCACGCGCAGGCTATCGAAACCGGCGGCCATCCGCCGCAGCCACGGATCGCGGTTCCACGTCATCTCAAAATCCACCACGCCCACCACGCCCCTGGCGGCGGCATCGCGGGCGGCCTGGCTGACCCAGCCGTCCACCACGGCATCCGGCAGCCGGCCCAGCTCGCGGGTCAGGAGGAAGGCAGGTTCCTCGCGGAGCAGCCCCGAGGCGTCCACCCGGAGCGCGTAGCGGCGGGCGGCAGCCGTGTTCACCCACACGCAGTGCAGGTCGTGGCTGATGAGCGCGGCCGGCCGTTCGCCGGCGGCGGCATCGAGCATGGCCACCGTGGGCGTATCCGGCCAGAGGGCATCACGGAAGCCCCCGCCCACAGCGGTGATCGGGTGGCCGGGACCGGTCCCGCCCGCTCCAGCGGCGTCCGCGGCAATGAAGCGTCCGACGGCGGCAGCGGCCTCCTGCGCGGACGCCGCCGCAGCGAGGTCAAGCCGGTTCGCGTGCAGGGACCATTGGGTGAGATGGACGTGTTCGTCCCACAGCCCCGGGATGATGAACCGGCCGGCGCAGTCGACAGTCCGGAGGGGCCGGGCTTTGTGCACCAGCGTCCCCGCCGGGCTGATCCCAGCCACCACCCCGCCGCGGAGGTGTACGTCGAGGGGTGCCTTCGAGCCGGGGCGGCGCACGGAGGCCAGGACAAGGTCCGCGGCAGCCGGCATCACCGTGTTGCCGTCACTGTGCTGCAGCCACGGGGCCTGGTCACTGCCCACGGCACGTCATGCGGACCCTCGGAGGCGGTCCATTTCCCGGCGGTCCTTCTTCGTGGGCCGGCCGGTGCCCCGGTCCCGCTGCGGGATGCCCAAGGCAGGGGCCACCGGCCGCGGCGGTGTGTGGTCGGTGAAGCAGTGTGACGCCACTTCAGCGCCGACGCGTTTGACGATCAGGCGGCGGACCTCGAGGATCCGTTCGTAGCCGGGCATCCGGACCGTCACCGTATCGCCCGTGACGAGGGTGGCGGATGCCTTGGCCGGTGTGCCGTTGAGGCGGACGTGGCCGGCGCGGCAGGCTGCGGTGGCGGCCGAACGCGTCTTGTAGGCGCGGATGGCCCACAGCCACGCGTCAATGCGGGCGCTGGCGGGGGAGGAGGGAAGGCTCGTCATGGTTGGCACCGAGTATAGCCCCGGCGCCGGGGGCCAGCCCTAGGCGACCGTTACCCGGACCTTCTGCACCATGTTGTTGGCCATGCCCTGGTAGTTCCAGTTCTGCTCCAGGGGCTGGGTGGCGCCGGTGGCATCGGTGGCGCGGCAGGACAGCACGTGTTCACCGGGCCCGGCCACCCACGGCAGGGTCCACTTCCGCCACGCGAATCCGCCCGGGGGTTTCTCGAGCTGCGCCGGCAGCCAGGCCCCGTCGATGCCGACGTCCACGCCGGTCACAGCACCTTCACCGGACCACGCCCTGCCCTGCAGCAGGACAGGGCCGGCGGCCAGGGTCCGGTTCCGTGTGAGGAAGTCCGGGATGCCCGGCGGAACCATCAGCGAACGGACCCTGATGCGCGAAACCGGTGTTCCGGCGTCGTCCGCGGAATCCTGGTAGCGGTAGGCGACGTGCTGCTGGAAGCCGGTAAAGGGGGCGGTGACCACCTCGATGGACTCCAGCCACTTCACGCTGGCCATGCCGTACCAGCCGGGGACCACCAGGCGCAGGGGATAGCCGTGCTGGGGCGGGAGCTCGTGGCCGTTCATCGTGTAAGCAAGCACGACGTCGGCCCGCATCGCCTCGTGGATCGGCAGGCTGCGCGCGTACCGCTGGCGGACGCCGCCCTGGATCCCGGCGTCCGCACCGGTAAAGACGACTTCCCGGGCGCTGGGCAGGACGCCCGCCTTGCCCAGCAGATAGGCGAGCGGGACACCCGTCCAGTACGCCGTCCCCACGGCTTCGAGGACCCAGGGCTGGCTGATGGGCCGGGGACTGAGCAGGGACCGGCCATTCCCGGCGCACTCGAGCGTCACCGGGACGGTGATGGCAGGGTCCTTTTGCAGGGCCGCCATGCTCAGTTCCAGGGACCGTTCCACCGCCCCGCCGATCAGCAGGTGCCAGGACGTTGCATCGATGTCCGGAATATCGAAGTGCGTGAGGACATAGTGCAGGCCCGGCGGAGTGACATCACGGCGCATCGCCTCCAGCGGCATGGAGTGGTTGCGGGCCGAGAGCTGGAGTTCCTCCGCGGTCAGCGGGCCGGTGGTGGGCCCGGTGGGCGCCGTGCCCACCGGGGTTTCCGCCTGGACGGACTGCAGGTTGTCGTGGGTCTGCGTCATGGCGCTGCGATTCTGTGGGGCGGATGGCGGGTCGTTGGTTCCCTGCCTCTGGTTTACGCCCGCCCCGCGCGCCCGTCAACGCCCTGAAGACGCAAGAAGAGCTACAGCACGGGCCGGGTCAGGAACTCCGCAAGGCTGATGGGGTCCTGGCCCGTCAGGCCATGCACGTCGAGCGAAATGCCCGCCATCTCGCCTGCCGCCATGGCGGTGTAGGTGCTGACCCAGGCATCCACCTGCCATTTCGGCGCGTTGTAGGGTGCCCGCGACGCGTAGGCCTCCTCCACCGTCTCCGCCTGGTAGGTCACGTTCCTGCCGGTACCTTCGCTGATGATCTCCGCAGCCCGGGCCATGGTGAGCTCTTCGGGGCCGGTGAGCTGGTAGGTCTTGCCCTTGTGGATGGCGGGGTCGCGCAGAACGGCAACCGCGCTGCGCGCAATGTCCTCCCGGGCCACCCCGGAAAACACGCCGTCACCGGCCGGTCCCCTGATGACCCCGTGGTCATCGGTCATCAAGGGCAGGAAGTCCAGGTAGAAGTTGTCCCGCAGGAACGTGTAATCCATTCCGGAGGCCCGGATGCGCTCCTCGGTGGCGTAGTGGTCCCGGGCCAGTGTGAACGTGGCATCCGGGGCCGCCCCGTAAAAGGACGTGTACACCACGTGCTGCACGCCGGCGCCGGCAGCGGCATCCACGAACGCAAAATGCTGCTGCAACCGGTCCTCCGCCTCGGCGGCGGACACCATGAACAGCACCCGGACGCCTTCAAGGGCACTCCGGGCAGCCTCCGCGTCCCCGTAGCTGCATACGGCCGTGGCCGCCTGCTCCAGGTCGGGCGCGCGGGCCGGGTCCCGCACCAGCAGGCGCTGGGCGAAGCCGGCGCCTGCGAGTTCCCGGGCCACCATCCCGCCCAGCCCGCCCGTGGAGCCAGTGACTGCAAGGTCGGGCAGGTCCGCCACCATGCGCCTAGGCTTCCCGCGTGGCGGGTGACTTGGTCTGGGCGGGGTCGCGTTCGGCGAGGGCACCGATGGCGTCGTCGATCTTCTTCAGGACGTCCGGTTCCAGCTTCACACCAGCGGCAGCCACGCTGTCGGCGATCTGCTCCGGCCGGGAAGCGCCCACGATGGCGGAAGCCACGTTGGGGTTCTGCAGTACCCACGCCACAGCCAGCTGCGGCATGGACAGGCCTGCCTCCTCCGCGACCGGCTTGAGGTCCTGCACACCCTGCAGGACGTCGTCGCGCATCCACCGCGAGATCATCTTGGCGCCGCCCTTTTCGTCGGTGGCGCGGCTGCCTTCGGGCGCCGGCTGGCCGGGCAGGTACTTGCCGCTCAGGACTCCCTGCGCCATGGGTGACCAGACGATCTGGGACACACCCAGTTCCTCCGACGCCGGTACCACCTCGGCTTCGATGACGCGCCAGAGCATGGAGTACTGGGGCTGGTTGGAAATCAGCTGGAAGCCCAGTTCCCGGGACAGCTTGTGCCCCTCCCGGAGCTGGTCCGCGGTCCACTCGCTGACGCCGATATAGAGCGCCTTGCCCTGGCGGACGATGTCCGCGAACGCCTGCATGGTCTCCTCGAGCGGCGTTTCGAAGTCGTACCGGTGGGCCTGGTAGAGGTCGATGTAGTCCGTCTGCAGCCGCCGCAGCGAGCCGTTAACGGAATCCATGATGTGTTTGCGGGACAGGCCAAGATCGTTCTTGCCCTTGGGGCCGGTGGGCCCGAAGACCTTCGTGAAGATCTCCAGCGATTCGCGGCGCTCGCCCTTCAGGGCCTCGCCCAGGACTGTTTCCGCCGCGGTGTTGGCATAGACGTCGGCAGTGTCGAAGGTGCTGATGCCGGCGTCGAGGGCGGCGCGCACGCACTGGGAGGCGACGTCGTTTTCCACCTGGGAGCCGTGCGTCAACCAGTTGCCGAAAGTGATTTCCGAGACTTTGAAACCGCTGTTTCCGAGGTATCTGAATTCCATGGGCTTCACGCTAGCGGAGATGGTTGCTCAGGGTAAGGGCCGTCCGCCGTTCCGTGCAGCAGCGTCGGATTCGGTCCGCTTCGGCTCCTGGCCGTGCTTGAGTACCTGCTGCGCGGAGAGGGACACCAGGGAACCGGTGTCCAACGGCGGCAGTACCTGCGGAGCCGGGGGCTTCTTGAAGGAATGCGGGACTTCGCGGACGGGGCGGTGGTTGTGCAGCGCTGATTCCACGAGCGGCGCCACGGACTCCACCTTGTCCGCCGGAACGCCGGGATCCGGCAGGTCCCGCACGGAGAGCTTGATTTCGGGGGTCGCGGCGCGCTGCCGGGCCGTTGCGCGGGCGTCGGCTTCGGCCACGGCGGAGACCCAGTCCTCGGCCAGGACGGGTTGCTCGCGGCGGGCTGTGGATTTGCGGACGACGGCGGCGCCCAGCGCCGATTTCGCCAGGGCGGACTTCGCCAGCGCAGACTTTACGCGCGCCGGCTTGAGTGCCGCAGGCCAGCCGCGCGGTGTGGACGCGGATCCTGCCGGAGCGCCCGTGCCGGACCCGGAACCGGGCTCGCCAAGGCGGGTCCCGTAGAGCTGGACCAGGGGCATCCCGTCTTTCCGTTTGCCCCTGCCGAACAGCCGCATCAGCACCACGGCGGCCAGCCGGCCCACGCCCGCGAGGAGCAGGGTGATGAAGCCCAGGAGGAAGAGGATGAAGAAGATCAGGAAGGCAACGCCCACCGTGCCCAGAAAGGTTAGGTTGAGGACGAGCGTGTCCGGATTTTCCACGTGGCATCTCTCCTCTCTGCTTTCAGCTGGGCCGCGGCGGCGCCCCCACGCACGGCAGCAGCTTCGTATCCACCTTACGGATTTTTGTGCCGCCGTGCCCCCGGCGCGGGGGCCGTCCGGAGGGTTGTAGCAAAGCCGTTACCGGATATGACAGCATCCCGGTATGACAAAAATCGGAGCGCAGGACCGTTGCCCGTGCCTGTCCGGGGATCAGTACGCCTCCTGTTGCGGCCGGTTCCATTCAGGCGGGGCCGAAGCAGCCACGGCGGAGCAGCTGATGCGCTCCCGGTACACGGCCTTTGTACTCCTGGACCGGGACTACCTGCTCCGGACGTGGCACACGGATACGGCCCCGGGGAACCTGCAGTTGGACCCGGAAATGCAGTGGCGGCGGCTGGACATCGCGGCCACCGGCGGCGGTGGACCTTTCGACACCGCTGGAACGGTGGAGTTCAAGGCGCACTACCGTCACACGGGTGAGCGCGGCGTGCTGCACGAGACCAGCACGTTCGTCCGTTCGGACGGCCGGTGGTTTTACGTGGATGGGGACATCCTGGACTGACTACCCGTCGTAGTCGCTGTCCGGCGTGAATCCTGCCCGGTCAACCTTCCGGTGGAAGTGCATCCCGGCCAGCCCGCCCAGCACGGCACCCACCAGCGCCACCACGGCCACCACTACGGCGGCGATGATGCTGGTGGTGGTCAGCTCACCTTCGTTGATGGGGATCCGCGGGAAGCTGTTGAGGTTTGCCAGCACATTGAACTGCTGTCCGGCCACCAGGCCCAGGACAGCGATGACGATGGCGGCGATCAAAGCCCAGACCCACACCATCAGGCCCTGCTTGGCCCCGTTGAAGCGGGCCATCCGGCCGGCCACGTAGCCGCCGGAGTAATAGGAAACAAACAGGATCACCAGCAGCACAATGATGCCCACCAGGCCCACCGTGCCGCTGTTTTGGGTGGCCTGGTTCACAGCCTCATTGACATCCGTGTTGTTGGCCAGACCCACGGCGGTGCCGGCTGCGGCCACCAGGGCGGTGAGCAGGACGGCCAGGCCTGTTGCGGTCAGCCAGCCAAAGAACGCCGAACCCACCTTGATGCCGCCGAACTGTTCCTTCTGCCGGGCGATCGCGGTTTCGCGGTCCGTCAGGTTCGGGTTCACGGCCGCGGCCGGGACAGCTGCGGTCCGAGCGGTATCCGCGGACCCGCTGCGGTCCACGTAGTCCCGGTCCGGCTCCGCCCGCTCGGCATAGACCTCCTGGGGGTAGTCGCGTTCGGCGGATGCGGCCGGCGCCCCGGAGTACTGGCGCGTTGCATCGCCGGCGGATGTGCGGTCGATGGGACGCGTTGCATTGTCAGCCGGAGTCCGGTCGATGGAGCGCGTGGCCTGGCTGTCCGCGTCCCCGGCAAGGCCGCTTTCGCTGCGCCCGTCCTGCCGCGCTCGCCGGGGAGGGAGGTTCTCTGGGTCCGTTGAGCTGCTCATGGATCCACTCAACCACCGCCCCACCCCGATAGCAAGGATGCTTACGATTCCGTGACCTGCGGTTCTACCGGTATCTGCGGTGCAGGTTCTCCTTCGCCGAGGGCCCGTGGGAGGCGTCGGCAATCCACGGCCCGGTGCCTTCGGACTGGTCCAGGACCCCTTCCTCCAGCCAGGCGTAATCCCCGGCGAGAACCTTGCGCGTGAGGCGGTGGTCGCCGTCGTCCGTATTCCGCCACAGCTGGTCAAAGTATTCGTCCACCCGCACCCGCGCCTGTTCACAGTAGGCTTCGGCGAGTTCGTAGGCGCTCGCCGCCCGCCCGGGATCGGTGCGCAGCAGCATCTCCGCACGCGAGCAGCACGCGGTCATGGCGAACAGTTCAGCGCCGATGTCCACCACGCGCCCCAGGAAGGCCTGTTTGCGTTCGAGCTTCGCCTGCCACCTGCCCATGGCGTAAAAGGTCTGGCGGGCCAGCCGCCGGGAGGAGCGTTCCACGAACCGCAGCTGCCGGGCCAGCCGGCCGAACTCGCTGTAGGAACGCGGGTCCATTCCGGCGCCGGCCACCAGCTTGGGCAGCCATTTGGCGTAGAAGCCGGAGGCCCCGACGGCGGCACGGGCTTTGTCGGACAGGCTCGCATCCATCGACGCCAGGTCTCCCGCGGCGGCGAGGTGCGCGTCAACGGCTTCGCGCGCGATCAGCAGGCGCATGATCTCGGAGGACCCTTCGAAGATCCTGTTGATCCGCAGGTCCCGCAGCTGCTGCTCGGCGGGTACTGCACGCTCGCCGCGTGCGGCCAGGGACTCCGCGGTCTCGAAACCGCGCCCGCCGCGGATCTGGACCAGCTCGTCGGCGATCTGGCAGCTGATTTCCGTGGCCCACAACTTGGCCAGGGCGGCCTCGATCCGCACATCCTTCTGGCCGGCGTCCGCAAGCTCGGCGGCGAGCTCGAACACGGCATCCAGTGCGAAGGCGGAGGCCGCGATGAAGGCGATTTTCTTTCCCACCGCTTCGTGCTCGCCCACGGGACGGCCCCACTGGGTGCGGGCGTTGGACCATTCGCGGGCGATCTTCAGGCTCCACCGCCCGGACGCGACGCACAGCGCAGGCAGGGCCAGCCGCCCGGTGTTAAGGGTGGTCAGGGCAATTTTCAGGCCCTGCCCCTCGCGGCCCAGTCGGTTGGCGGCGGGCACCCGGACCTGGTGGAAGCGGGTGACGCCGTTTTCGATCCCGCGAAGGCCCATGAAGGCGTTCCGGTTCTCCACCGTGATCCCGGGGGAGTCCATCTCCACCACGAACGCGCTGATCCCGCCCTTATGCCGGGTGCCGTCGGCGTCCGTGTGCGCCGGGACCACCGCCATCACCACCACCAGCTCAGCAATCACCCCGTTGGTGGTCCAAAGCTTCACGCCGTCCAACAGGTAGGCCTCGCCGTCGTCCGTGGGTGTGGCGGTGCTGCCCAGCCGGGCGGGGTCGCTGCCCACATCCGGTTCGGTGAGGAGGAATGCGGTGATGGCGCCGGCCGCGCAGCGCGGCAGGTACTCCTTTTTCTGTTCCGGCGAGCCGAACACCTTGACCGGCTCGGGCACGCCAATGGACTGGTGCGCCGAAAGGAGCGCACCGAGGCTCGGGTGGACGCTGCCCAGCAGCGCCAGGGCGCGGCCGTAGTACACCAGTGAGAGGCCCAGGCCGCCGTATTCCTCGGGGATCTTCATGCCGAAGACGCCCAGGTCCGCCAACCCTCGGATGTACTCGTCCGGAATCTGTGAAGCACGCTCAATGACCCGGCCGTCCATGGTCCGGGCATACGCGGTGAGCCCGGCCATGAATGCTTCACCGCGTTCCACATCCGCAGGATCGGGCGTTGGCCACGGGTGGACCAGGCTCAGGTCGAAGTTGCCCAGGTAGAGGCCCTTGGCGAAACTGGGCCGGTCCCACCCGGTCTCCCGGGCGGCTTCGGCCACGGCCCGGGCTTCATCCGCGGTGACGCCGGAACCGATCTTTCCGGCGGGGACGGGCGTTTCTTCGGCCGGCGCGTCAGTGGACGGGCTGTGCGTGGCGGAGGTCATGGGTTATCTCCTAGGCCGGAATGGCCGGTGAAGCCATGGATCCGCCGGGTTGGAGAACCCTTCAGCTGTCCCTCAATATTACCCGCGGGTAGGTTCCGGTGCCAGGGGAAGGCTGGCCCGGAAAGTCCGCGGCCACGTCCACGCTTTTCGCGTGATGCACCAGCCGGTCCCAGCCTGCGTTAATGCCATGGACCACCGCCAGGAGCGTGCTGGACACCAGGACCCAGGCGAGCTTTCCCGTACCCAGCAGCAGGAGCGCAACCAGCCCCGATGCCAGAACGAAGGCGGCCAACAGGCCGCCAAAAGCCAGGGTCCCGATGAAGACCAACGTGGATGTGTCCAGAGCGCTCAAATCGAACTGCATGTGTCCCCCTGCGGCGTTGCTGTGGTGAAAGTCTGCTGCGGCCAAGCGGCGAAGGCCGGTAGCAGAAAGCGTAGGGTGGGCCCTGCGCGGCGAGCCAGAGCGAAGCAGCACGAAACAGCTGTTGATACGGGATCGATACCCTACCGCCGGGTAGGTCACGGAGCGGTTGCGGCGGCCCCCCCGAACGCGCTGCGTTAACCTTGTAGTTGGCCGTTTTCCGGCCCGCCCTGCCACCCGCCCCGCCAACAGTCCAAGGAGAGTGTGTGCCCCGCTCCGCCAGGTCATCCGCTGACGCCATCAGCGCCCGGCTCCGGGACCTCGAGCTCCTCACCAAGGGACCCGCCTGGGCCCTCACCCGCTCGGCGCCGTGGGTTATCGCGGTGCTGCAGGCGTCCTTTACCCGCATCCGGCCGCAGCTTCCGCTCGAGGAATTCCATGCCGACGTCGACTCCTTCCTGGAGGAGCTCCGCCGGCAGGACCCCGGGCTGGGCGGCGGAGCCAACGGCAAGTCGTTCGGCGACGAGTGGACGCGACGGCAGTTTCTGACCCGCCGGAACCAGTCCGGCCAGATCGTCTATGAAGTCACCGAACCCGCCGCCCGCGTACTCGCATTCCTGGACAGCCTCTCCAGCGAACGGTCCACCCTCAACGGGTCCCGGCTGGGCACCCTGCTCGGCGATGTCGAAAAGCTCGCCAATGAGACCAACCCGGACCAGAGCGCCCGGCTTGAGGCCCTCGAGGAGGAAATCGGTGAGCGGCAGCAGCTGATCGAGGACATCAGCAGCGGCGAGTTCGACGGCCTGCTCGATGACGACCAAGCCGTGGAGGCCGCGGGCAACATCCTGGACCTGGCCGCCAGCCTGCCCGCCGACTACAAGAAGATGCGCGACCGGATCGAGGAACTGGTGGGCGGCCTCCGCAACCAGATCATCGAGGAGTCGCTGACCAAGGGCGCCACCATGGCGCAGGTGCTGGAAGCGGACAAGCGGCTCCGCCAAAGCCCGGAAGGCAGGACGTTCCGGTCCTTCACCGCGTTCCTGGAGGACCCGCAGCAGCAGCTTCGGTTCCGCTCCGCCATCGGCGAAGTCCTCGGCCGGCAGTTCGCGGATGACCTCTCGCCGGAGGACCGCGAAACACTGAAGAACCTGGTGGCAGAACTCCGCCAGCAGCACAGCCAGATCCAGCGCATCTACGGGAAGCTCAGCGAAAGCCTCAACACCTACGTCCAGAGCGACGACTTCCGCCAGTCGGTCCGGTTACGGCAGGTCCTGCGCGAAGCCGAGCACGCCATCCGGTCCCTGCCGTACGAGCGTGACCGGCCCGGCCTGATTCCCGGACCCGTCCTGTACAACGCGGGTTTCGAGGCGCTGTCCATGGTGAAGCTGTTCGACCCAGACGAGTTCGCCGCACCCCCCAAGCTGGCCGACCCCATCGCGTTCAGCGACTCAGACCGCGTGCGCTCGCCGAGGACCGGCAAGGCCAAGCCGGCGGTGGTCCGCGCGGCCATGGCAGGAGCCAGGACCCTGGGTGACGCCTGGGAGCAGCTGCCGCCGGAAGAGCAGCACATCAACACCATCCGGGCCCTCCTGTCCGAGGCGCTGCACGCGGGCGCCACCTTCGACCGCGAAGCGGTGGACGGCCTGGACTTTGAACAGATAGACGGCACCACCCGGCGGGCCTACCTGCCGGTGGTCACGCTCGCAAAGGATTCAGATGACTGAAGAGATGACGGCACCGCCCGCCGAGCCAGTACCCGGCCCGTCGGTTGAGCCGGCCGAAACCCGTGATCCGATAGTTGGGCCTGCCGAAACCGCGGACGCCCCGATGCCGGCCAGCCACGTCACCGGCGCAGTCACTCCGCGCGACACCTTCGTGGACGGAGCCGCGCTGTTCCCCGGCGACACAGGCGTGCTGAACATGAAGGTCCGGCAGGCGCTGGTGAAGCTCCTCAAGGGCCCTTATATTGACGGCGGCCGGGACGAAAAGCTGTGGACGGTCCTCCTGGACAACCAGGTGATCCTGCGCAGCCGGCTTTCGGAACTGTTCCTCAGCATGCAGTTGGACCATGAACGGAAGATCGCCGTCCTGCGCCCGGTGGACCCGGACGTGATCGGGGGCAGCGCCCGGTCCAGCATCCTGCGGCAACAACGGGCCCTAAGCCGGGTGGAGACCATCGTGCTGCTCCGGCTGCGGCTCCTTCTGGACCGGCACGTCACCGCCCAGACTGACCCCACCATTACCCGCGAGGAAATCACGGACCTGGTGGCGCACTACCAGCCGTCCGGCCAGCAGGACGCCCTCCGCGACTCGGACGTCGTCACCCGGGCGATCACCAAGCTCCTGGCCCGCCAGCTCCTGCTGCCCACGGGCCTTGACGACGTGTACACCATCTCCAACGCCCTCCCGCTGGCCCTCCCGTTCGAGAACATCGGCGACATCCCGGCCCACATCGAAGCCTTGGTGGCCGCTTCGACGGACCAGTCCGGAACGGAACCCCTGCTGGACTTGGACGACACGGGTGACGATGACAACGACGACGGCGCTGCCGCCCAGGGAGTGGCATCTAAGGGAACGGATGAGGGACCCGCTGCGAGCTTGCGAGCAGTGGGAAATCCGGACCCGCTGTCGGAGCCGGACGCATCGTCCGAAGGACGGATGCCGTCCGGCGAAGGGGCGGGGGCGGCAGCGCCGTCGTCGTACCCTGCCGGCACCAAGAAGGAGGCCGCGAAGTGACCATTCCGAGCATGCTCCCGCTGGGGGAAGAGACGAACCCGGGCCAGATGCGGCTGGCGCTGGTCCAGGTGGTCAACTGGGGCACGTTCCACGGCGCGCACACCATGCGCGTGGACCGGAACGGAACCCTGCTGACCGGTAATTCCGGCGTGGGAAAGTCCACGCTCTTCGACGCCATGCTGCGCGTTTTCGATGCCAGGCCACGGTCCAACGAGGCAGCCGCCCAGCGGTCCGGCGGTGCTGTGGAGGACAAGCGCACCACGTTCACGTACATGCGCGGCAAAGTGGGCGACAAAGCCGTGGGCGAGGGCTCGGCGAGTGCCTTCCAGCGCCCCGGTGCCACTTGGTCCGCCGTCGGGCTGACGTTCGACAACGCTGCGGGCACCCGCGTGACCGTCTCGGCCCTGTTCGACCTGCCGAAGAACGGCACGGAATCGAGCGTGGGCCGGTTCTACCTGATCGACAATGTTCCGCTGGACCTCGATGCGATTGAGGGCATCGCGGACAAGCGGTTCACCAAGGGCGCGCTGGAAACGATCTTCCCGCACGCCCAGGTGTTCGACGTCCACAAGGCCTTCGCCGAGCGGTTCCGGCGCCTGCTGGGCATCAGCTCGGACCAGGCGCTTCCGCTGCTGCGGGTCATCCAGGCGGGCAAAGGCCTGGGCGGCAGCGTCAATACGTTCTTCCGCGACCAGGTGCTGGATGCCCCCGCAACGCTGACGGCGGCTGACGACGTGGTGGAAGAGTTCAGCAACCTCATGTCCATCCGGCAGCGCCTCGAAGACGTCCGGCAGCAGCGCGACCAGCTGGCGCCGGTTCCGGGGCTGAACCGCGAGTACGCCCAGTCCCTCCTGGACGCCAACCGGCTCCGGGACCTGGCCGGCGGCGAATTCGAGTCGTACAGGCAGCGGCTCGCCGTCACCGTCCAGCAGAAGATCCTGGCCCGGTTCAAGGAACTGGCGCAGGCCAAAGCGAAGGAGCTCGGTGCCGAGCGTTCGGTCCGCGATGGCCTGGCCAAGGACCTGCGGCAGCTGGAAACCGACTACAACAGCCAGGGCGGCAATGCGATTTCCGCCATTGAGCAGTCGCTGGAGAACGCCAGGGTGGGGCTCCGCCTCCGCCGCCAGGTGGAGCAGGCCGCACAGCAGGCATTGTCCGACGCCGGGCTGCAGCTGGAGTGGACGGCCGCCGGCTGGGAGCAGGCCCACGAGCAGGCGGCCGCCCGTTCCGCGGAGCTGAAGGACGATTCGCAGGTACTGCAGGAGCTGCGCTTCGAGGCGTTCGACGCCCACGCCAGCCGCAAGCGCGAACTGGCCGCGGCCGAGCAGGAACTCGTGTCGCTGAAGACGCGCAAATCCCTGCTGCCGCCGTCGAGCATTGAAAACCGTGCCGCCATTGCCGCCGCCACCGGCATCCCGGAGGACAGGATGCCGTTCGCCGGTGAGCTGATGGACCTGGCCGAAGGGGAGGAGCGGTGGCGCCCGGCGGCCGAGCGTGCGCTCCGTAACCTGGCCACCACGCTCCTGGTCCCCGGCGAACATTTCGCCGCGGTGACCCGCTACCTGAACGACAACAAGGTCCGGGGCGCGCTGCGGGCCGTGGACGTCTCCAAGCCCCTCGCCGGCGGTCCGCTGGCAGTGGAGGACGCGCGCGACGGCGACCTGCTCACCAAGCTGGACATCCTCGCCAGCGGTGCGGCTGCCGAGGCGGGGGGATGGGTGCGGGAACGCATCGCCCTCGACTTTGCCTACCCCTGCGTGGAAGACCCGGACCAGCTCGCCGCGCTGGACAAGGGCCTGAGCCTGGGCGGCGTGGTCAAGCGGAACCGCCACACCGTGGAGAAGGACGACCGGTTCACTAGCCGCCAGGACTACGTGCTCGGGTTCGACAACGCCGCCAAGCTGGAACTCGTGGCCGGCCAGGTGGAGGACCTCCGGCAGGAAGTGGCCAAGGCGGCCGAGCTGGCCCAGAGCCGGGAAGATTCCCACCAAGGCATGAGCCGGCAGCTCGAGGCGCTCCGCCGGATCGCTGAGGACGACAGGCCCTGGGACCAGGTCTCGGCAGCCGTCGCGGCCGAGGAACTGGCAGGCATTGAGCAGCGGCTCAAGGACGCCCTTGCCGCCCAGGCGGACCTGGAACCGCTGCGCGCCACCATCGAGGAAGTCCGGCAGAGGCACCAGTCCAGCACCGAGTCCGCAGCCGTGCTTCAGAGCGAGTACAAGGCCCTCGACAGGCAACTGACCGCTGCCGATTCCCTGCTGGAGGCCGCGCGCCACCGCTTGGCCGAAGCGCCGCCGTCGGACGC
>Ga0160459_100306_pt1 | contig 22599 bp, 21 predicted proteins | sample HID1973K_E6MG_FD_108208 | JGI IMG/M metagenome (GOLD analysis project Ga0160459, IMG submission 108208) | Enriched mosquito-associated microbial communities from UW Madison campus, WI, USA - HID1973K_E6 MG | ecosystem: Host-associated > Arthropoda: Insects > Digestive system > Unclassified ... | reverse complement strand
GGCGCGAGCGGCTACGTGCTGAAGGATTCGCCCGCCACCGAGATCATTCAGGCGATCGATGCGGTGCTTGCCGGGAAGACCTTTTTCAGCGCCGGCCTCGCCGCGCGCATGATTCAGGCACAGTCGATGCAGACGCCGCTCGAACGTCTGACGCCGCGCGAGCTCGATATTCTCGACGCGCTGGCCGAAGGCTTATCGAGCAAGCAGATCGCGCTGCAGCATGGGTTGTCGGTGCGTACGGTGGAAACGCATCGGCTGAATTTGAAGCGCAAACTGGATATCGATGGACAGGCCGAGCTGATCAAGTTCGCGGTGGAGCACCGCAGAACATGAGGCCGGCCTGCCAGCAAAGAGACGCGAGCGTCAGCCCGCCGAACGGGCGTTGTGCTCGGAAAGGAACTTGATGAGACCGTCGACGCCACCCTTTTGCAACTGGCCGGCGAATTGTTGCTGATAGACCTGAATGAGCCAAGCGCCCATCATGTCGATGTCGTAGATTTTCCAGCCCTGCGGCGTCTTTTGCAGACGGTAGCGCACGGGATTGTCGCCGCCGGTGGAGATGACGTGCGATTCGACGACCACGTCCTTCGTGTTGGCGTCGACGTTGGGCGCGTCGAACTTGAACTTCACGTCCTGATCGCGCAACTGCGCGAGCGATGCCGCATAAGTACGCACCAGCAGCGTCTGGAACTGGTCGTAAAGCTGCTTCTGCTGCTCGGGCGTGGCGCTCGCCCACGCCTTGCCGACCGCGATGCGCGTCGTGCGCTGGAAATCGGTGGCGGGCAAGAAGCGCGTTTCGACGAGCTGCGTGATCTTGGCCATGTCGCCGCCGCGCGCCTGCGGGTCGGCCTTCATCGCCGTGACGGTGCCTTCGACCGCGCTCTTCACGACGGCATCGGGACTTGTTTGTGCGAGCGCCTCGCCTGCGAAAGACATCGAGGCGAGGAGGAAAGCGAAGCAAACGGAAATATAGCGTTTCATGGCACCCGTTCTCTGATCAGGTTTGGTGGCGCGGGTTGTGCGAATCATGCGGCCATCGGAGGTTGCAAGGGCGGCCGCATGGCTGCGGGTCAGTATACCGACACCGCAGCGACGCAACAGTTCAAGCACGGAGTGTTCCGGCGCGCCCGCTATACTTGCGCGGCACACCGCGTGGTCTTGCGGACAGGATTCGGAATCCGGCGGTCGGCATCATGCAACTCGCGCGTTCGCACGCGCAAAAATAACAGGACACACAGGTAGCGTCTTCATGCTGACGTCCAACATTACCCGCTTCGTTACGCTCGCCATTCGCCGACCGGCGTGGATTATCGCCGTTTCGCTCGTGCTCGGCGTGCTCTCCACGATTTATGTCGTCCATCATTTCCGCATCAGCACCGACGTCAGCCAGCTGATCGAAACCGAACCCGAGTGGGCGGCGCGCAGCAAGGCCATCGACGAAGCCTTTCCGCAGCGCGGCGCGACGCTGCTGATCGTCGTGGAAGCGCCCGCGCAGGAATTCGCCGACGCCGCCGCGAACGAACTCGCCGCCGCGCTCGCAAAGGAGCCGGAACGCTTCAAGTCGGTGTCGCAGCCCGCGGGCGGCGCGTTCTTCGAACACGACGGCCTGCTCTATCTGCCGACGGAGAAAGTCGGGCAGGTCACGAAACAGCTCGTGCAGGCGCGCCCGCTGATCAACACGCTCGCGCACGATCCGACGCTCACCGGCCTCGCGCAGACGCTCAACACCACGCTCAATCTGCCGTTGACGCTCGGGCAGGTGAGTCTCGGCCAGATGGCCGGCCTGCTCGGCAAGAGCGCGACCGTGCTGGACCGCGTGCTCGCGAATCAGCCGGCGGCGTTCTCGTGGCGCGATCTGGCGGACGCATCCAAGGGCGACAAACCCGGCCGCGCGTTCGTCACCGTGTTGCCGGAGCTGAACTTCAATGCGCTGAAGGCGGCGGCGGGCACATCGGAAGAGATTCGCGCGAAGGCATCCGAAATCGGCATCGACCAAAAATATGGCGCGACGCTGCATCTGACCGGCGCACAGCCGCTCGCCGACGAGGAATTCGCGTCCGTGCAGGACGGCGCGGTGCTCAACGGCGTGCTCACGTTTCTCGTCGTGCTGATGATCCTCTGGGTCGCGCTGCGCTCGAAACGCATGATCCTCGCGGTGTTCATCACGCTGTTCGTCGGACTCGCGATCACCGCCGCGCTCGGCCTCATGATGGTCCACGCGCTCAACATGATCTCGGTCGCGTTCATGGTGCTGTTCGTGGGTCTCGGCGTGGACTTCGGCATTCAGTTCGGCGTGAAGTATCGCGAGGAACGCTACAAGCACAAGCGGCTCGACGTGTCGCTCGCGGAAACCGCGCGCCATGTCGCCGTGCCGCTCACGCTCGCCGCCGCCGCGACCGCCGCGAGCTTCTTCTCGTTTTTGCCGACCGCGTATCGCGGCGTGTCGGAGCTCGGGTTGATCGCGGGCGTCGGCATGTTCGTCGCGTATGCGACCAACATGACGCTGCTGCCCGCGCTCATCAAGGTGTTCGCGCCGCCGGGCGAAGCGCGTTCGCCGGGCTTTCCGATGCTCGCGCCCGTCGATGAATTTCTCGACAGGCATCGCAAGCCGGTTCTGATCGGCACGCTCGTGGTCGTGATCGGCGCGCTGCCGCTGCTTTTCGATCTGCGCTTCGACTTCAATCCGCTGCATCTGAAGGACCCGCATACCGAGTCGATGGCGACGCTCACCTCGCTGCGCGATTCGCCGGAAGGCGCGGTGAACGACGTCGCCGTGCTCGCGCCCTCGCTCGCGGAAGCGGACCGCATCGCGGCGAAACTGCAAAAGCTGCCGGAAGTCGATCGCGCGACGACGCTCTCCTCGCTGATCCCCGCCGATCAGCCGAAGAAACTCGAACTCATCAAGGCGGCGGCCGATCAACTGCTGCCCGCGCTCGATCAGCCGACGGCGTCGCCCGTGACGGACGAAGTGCGCGTCGCAGCGCTCAGGCGCGTGTCGAACCAGCTCTCGCTCGCCGCCGACGAACATCCCGGCCCTGGCGACAAGGAAGCGAAGCATCTGTCACAGACGCTCGCGAAGCTGGCGCAGGCCGACGCCGCCACGCGCGAGCGTGCCGAGCACGCGATGGCCGCGCCGCTGCGAATCGCGCTCGCGCAATTGCGCGCGCTGCTCACGCCGGGCGAAATCACGCGCGCGACGCTGCCGCCGCAGATGGTCGCGTCGTTCGTGACGCCGCAGGGTCAGGCGCTCGTCGATGTATCGCCGAAGATTCCGCCCGGCGTCGATCCCAACGACGACAACCTGCTCGCCCGCTTCGCCGACGCCGTGCAGAAAGCCGAGCCCAATGCGATCGGCGGGCCGATCTCCGTGCGTCATTCGGCCGAGACCATCATCAAGGCGTTCGAACAGGCCGCGCTCTATTCGCTCATCGCGATCGCGGTGCTGCTGTGGCTCGCGCTGCGCCGTTTTGGCGACGTTCTGAGAACTTTGGTACCTTTGCTCGTTTCCGCGATCGTCACGCTCGAACTGTGCGTCGTCTTCCGGATGCCGCTCAACTTCGCGAACATCATCGCGTTGCCGCTCATGCTGGGCGTCGGCGTCGCGTTCAAGATCTATTTCGTGATGGCGTGGCGTTCCGGCCAGACGCGCTTGCTACAGTCGAGCCTCACGCATGCCGTTATGTTCAGTGCGGCCACGACCGCGACCGCGTTCGGCAGCCTGTGGTTCTCGCATCATCCCGGCACGTCCAGCATGGGCCGGCTTCTGGCGCTGTCGCTCTTTTGCACGCTGATCGGCGCCGTGGTGTTCCAGCCCGTTCTGATGGGCAAGCCGCGCAGGGTGCGCGCGGCGGACCGGGCGAAGCTGCGGGCGGCGCAACGACATGACAACTTACGAGGAATTGAAGAATGAAGTTGGGATCGGCGGCGCTGTCCGCTCGTGCAGTGCGTAGCTTGGGAATGAGTGTGGTGATCGCGGGCGCGCTCGCCACCGCGGGATGCGCGACCGGCCCGGACCGCAATCCGAAAGACCCGCTCGAGCCGATGAACCGCAAGATCTTCACGTTCAACGACACGCTCGATACCTACGTCGCGAAGCCTGTCGCGCAGTTCTACGTCGATTACACGCCGAGTCCGTTTCGCACCGCGGTCAGCAATTTCTTCTCGAACCTCGGCGATTTCTCCAACTTCGCGAACAACCTGCTGCAACTCAAGATCACCGACGCGACGCAGGATCTGATGCGTATCGCGATGAATTCGGTGTTCGGGATCGGCGGCCTGATCGATATCGCCTCGCCGGCCGGCTTGCCGAAGCATCATCAGGACTTCGGCCTGACGCTCGGGCATTACGGCATGCCGTCGGGGCCGTATCTGGTGCTGCCGCTGCTCGGCCCGAGCTCGGTCCGCGATTCGACGACGTGGCTGGTCGACTGGCGTGTGAATCCGCTGAGTTACTCGGATCCGGATATTCGCTGGCCGTTGTTCGTCGTGAACTTCGTGAGCGCGCGCGCGGATTTGATCGGCGCGACCGATCTGCTTTCAGCGGCCGCGCTGGACAAATACGCGTTCGTGCGCGACGCGTACGCGCAGCGGCGTCAATATTTGCTGACAGGCGGCGGCGCGGCCTCGCTCCCCGATTACGGCGACGATAACGCGGCGGAACCGGATGGCGCGAGCGCGCCGGGCGCGACGGGTGGCGGCAGCAAAGAGCAAGGCCTGCCGACGTATGTCGATCCGGGCGCGGCGGCGGCGCCGGCGGGTGGGGTTGGTGGGAAATCGCCTGCGCCGGAAGAGAATGCGCCGAAGGGCAAGGCGTCGCCGAGTTCGAGCGAGGGACAGGGGTTGCCGCAGTATGAGGATCCGGCGGCGAAGTAAGCGGGCTCGGGGTCGGTCTGGAAGGGAAACGGGCGCGTGAGCGCCCGTTTTGGTTTAGTGTGCGGCCTCTGTGCGTCAGGAGGTTCGTGGATTAAAGGCTTTGCCCTCGCTCCCACGCAGCGGCTGCCGCCTCATAGATGCCGCCGTCGCGACGCCCAACCGCCAGCACGACGATATCCGGCGGATCTTCGTCGTCGCGGACGAGATAGACGAGCCGATAGCCCACGCCCCGCAGCTTGACCTTGTAACAATTCATGAGCGGCGAACGAAGCTCGGAGCCCGGCACGCGCGGTGTCTTCAGGCGTTTGCTCAGCGCCTGCTTGAAAAGCGCTTTCACCGAGCCATCCAGCTCCGCCCAATCGTCCAGTGCCTCGGGCACGAACAGGAGTTCATACGCCATCACAAATCGTCGAGGTTGACCTTGACCGCGCGTTTCACCGACTTCAAACGGGACTGGACCAGACTCGCTAACTGACGCTCGTCATACAGATTGGCCATTTCGGCCATCAACTCCGGTGATACCGTATAGAAAGCCGGGCGATTGTGATTGAGCACGGCGACAGGTTCGCCGCCAGCCTCCTCGATTACTTTCCCCGGATTCTGCTTGAATTCGGAGATGCTGACGGACAACACGCTGTGAATGCGTTCCATGACAGCCCCAAAAATAGGTCGAAATTTAGACCTATTTTACACGGTTATCATGCGGACAAGCGCAGTCAATGTGCGGCTTCTTCCGCCTCTTCCTCGACCAGATCATCGCCCGACATCTTCGGCGCTTCGACCGCGCGCTGATCGCGGCGATACGCCTCGAACAGTTCATCGGCGTAGCGAATCTGCGTGCGGCCGTGCGGCGCGGGCTCGCCCTGCTCGCTCAGGTTCACGAACACCATCTTCTCGACGGTCAGAATGCTCTTGCGGGTGATCTTGTTGCGCACTTCCGCGCGCAGCGTGATCGACGTGCGGCCGAAATGCGTCGCGGTGATCCCCAGTTCGATGATGTCGCCCTGACGCGCCGAGCTCACGAAGTTGATTTCCGACATGAACTTGGTGACGACGCGCTGATTGCCGAGTTGCGAGATCGCGTAGATCGCGGCTTCTTCGTCGATCCAGCGCAGCAGGCTGCCGCCGAACAGACTGCCGTTCGGGTTCAGATCTTCGGGCTTGACCCATTTGCGGGTATGGAAATTCATTTGCGGTACCTCACTTTCGGTGCTGGCGCGCCGTCGTGCAAAAATCGACGCGCGATGATTAGGGTTTTCCCTGATTATACCGAGGTGAGGGTTAACCCGCAGAAAACAAGGGTGCCGTTACCACCCGAACGTAGTGGGGCGCGCCAACGGTAGCGCTGATACGTTGTTTTGTTTCTTTCTTCCAACCATCCCGTGTCCGAAAATCGCTATGCCTACTCGGAACCTGGGCGCATTTGTCGGGCGCACAATTCCCGTTGCCGGCACCATCATGTTGTCCGGCGACGCAATGATGATCGTGCTCCAGACGGTGCGCATCTATAACGCCATAGTGAAGCCGGAGGACCGTTTGGGATGACTGGAGACCCAACCTGGACCAATCTCGAAGCATTCACCCGCGAACGACTCGGCGCCCCGCTATTCGGCACATTGGCGCTATCCCCTTCGTCAGGGCTCGAAGAGGATCTCGGCCTCACCGGCGTCGACGCAGTGGAATTTATGGACAAGTGGGCGGAAACGTTTAACGTCTCGGCTCAAGGCTTTCCGTACGCGCGATACTTCGGCGCGGAAAATTTCGACCCGATCGGCTCAGTGGTGCAACTATTCTCGAAACGGCATCGTCCGCCGGCACTGGTTCCGCTGACACTCGGCATGCTCGCGCAGGCGATGAGGCGCGGCCGCTGGGACACGACCTTGCTGGAAGCCCCGCACGACGCCGATAACGCCTGAAACCGTCGATCAACCCAGCGCCAGCGCCCGCGCCGATTCCAGCGCGTGTCGCGCCTGCACGAGCGTCGCGCGGGCCTCACGCGCATCGGACGCGAGCCGCAAGAGCGCGCCAAGTTGCGTCGGATCGCGCAGCAATTCACGCAAAATCGGGCCGATGGCAGTCGTGCCGTCGTCGCGCAAACCGGCCGTGGCGGCCGGCGGCAATGTCCGCCACGCCGGATCGACGACCGCGCGGCACACCGCGAACGGCAGCCCGCGCGCCGTCGCGATCGCCCCGGCGATATGCGATTCCATGTCGACGGCCAGCGCCCCCGTCGACGAATGCAGCGAGCGCTTCTCCGCCTCGCTCTTGACGGGCGCGGCGACGCCCGCCATCTTGCCGCGCCGCGTGACGCGCCCGACCGGCGTGCCCGCGAACGCATCGGCGATGCGCGCGGACCACGCCGCATCGGTCTGCAGTTCGCCGAACGGTCCGCAGACGCTGTCGGCCACGATCAGCGCACCCGGCGCGAGATCCGGCGCGAGCCCGCCCGCCGTGCCGAAGCTGATGACGCCCGAGCAGCCGCGCGCGATCGCGTCCGACAACGCGCGCTCGAGCCAGTCGGCGCGCGCAGCGAACACCACGTCGACACCGCGACCGCGCACGATTTTCGCCTCGAACGCCATGCCGGTCACGGCGACGACGGGCGCGCTCACATCGCCACCGTCACGCGCGTGAGGCCTTCGCGCGTCAGATTGCGATAGCGCGCGAGCGCCCACAGCGGGAAGAACTTGCGATAACCGTGGTAGCGCAGATAGAACACGCGCGGAAAACCCGTCGCGGTGAAGCGCGTTTCGTCCCACAGGCCGTGCGCCTGCTGCGTCCTCAGCAAATAGCCGATGCCGCGCGCGACCGCCGGATGCTCGACGAGGCCCGCGGCCATCAGCCCGAGCAGCGCCCACGCCGTCTGCGACGCCGTGCTCGGCGCTTGCTCGTAACCGCGATAGTCGAGCTTGTAGCTCTCGCCGTCCTCGCCCCAGCCACCGTCGGTGTTCTGGATGCCGATGAGCCAGGCCGCCGCGCGCTCCATGCGCGGATCGGTCGGCGCGACACCCGCCGCGTTCAGCGCGGACATCGCCGACCAGGTGCCATAGATGTAGTTCAGGCCCCAGCGCCCGTACCAGCTTCCATCGCGCTCCTGATCCCTGACGATGTAATCGAACGCGCGCCGCGCGGGCTCACTGTTGAACGACGTCTCGCCAAGCTGCGCGAGCATCGACAGACAGCGCGCGGAGACATCGACGGTCGGCGGATCGAGCAGTGCGCCGTGATCCGAAAACGGAATGTTGTTCAGGTAGAACTGCGTGTTTTCCGGCTCGAACGCACCCCAGCCGCCATCGCTGCTCTGCATGCCGACGACCCATTCGCGCGCCCGCGCGATCGACTCGCCGTACATCGCGGTGCCGTTCTCGCGATCCGCGCGCTCCATCGCCATCGCGACGACCGCCGTGTCGTCGACGTCGGGGTAATGCGGGTTCGCGAACTGGAACGCCCAGCCGCCCGGCCGCACGTTCGGACGGCGCGAGATCCAGTCGCCGCGCACGTCGAGAATCTGCAGCGGCACCAGCCAGTCGAGGCCGCGCGCCACCGCCGAGCGCGCCTTCGGCATGCCGGTTTCGAGCAGCGCGTGCGCCGCGAGCGACGTGTCCCACACCGGCGACAGACATGGCTGGCAATACGCTTCGCCATCGTCGGCTTCGTCGATGACGAGCAGCTTGTCGAGCGACTTGCGCGCGATCGCGCGGTGCGGATGCTCGGGCGGGTAGCCGAGCACGTCGTACATCATGACCGAGTTGGCCATCGCCGGGAAAATCGCGCCGAGACCGTCCTCCCCATTCAGGCGCTCGTCGACGAAGCGCACCGCTTCATCGATCGCGCGCTCGCGGCCGGCTTTCGGCAGCAGCGGGTCGGCTACGCGCAGAATCGAATCGACCACGCGGAAGAACGCGAACCAGCCGCGGCTCTGGTGCCCCGAGCGCGCCGGCATGCCGGTATTGACGGGCGGATTCGTGAACACTTCGTCGATTCGCACGCCGCGCGGATTGCGCGCGCGCGGACGTTTCGCGTTGAGCACGAGCATCGGCACGATCACCGTGCGCGCCCAGTACGACACCTTCGACAGATGGAACGGGAACCACATCGGCAGACGCATGATCTCGACGGGCATCATCGGCACCGCGCGCCACGACACGACGCCGAACAGCGCGAGCAGGATGCGCGTGAACACATTCACCTTCTCCGCGCCGCCCGCGGCGAGAATCGCGCGGCGGGCGCGCTGCATGTGCTCGGCGTCGGGCGAATCGCCGATCATCTTCAGCGCGAAGTACGCCTTCACGGTCGCGGAGACGTCCATCGCGCCGTCGGTGAAGAGCGGCCAGCCGCCGTCCTCGCGTTGAATGCGCCGCAGATAGCGGCCGATCTTGGCTTCGAGTTGTACGTCGGCGGTCTCGCCGAGATAGTGGACGAGCAGCACGTATTCGGCCGGGATGGTTGCGTCCGCTTCGAGCTCGTAGAGCCAGTAGCCGTCCGGATGTTGCGCCGCGAGCAGCGCGTCGGTGGCCTGGTTGACGGCGGCGTCGAGCGAGGCGCCCGGCACCTGCGCGCCCACGGCCGACAGGGATAAATCGTTCATCAGCGTTCCATCGATGGGTTCAACAGCGCGTCCGCGGCTTTCTGGCCGGACCGGATCGCGCCTTCGATCGTCGCGGGCAGGCCGGTCGCCGTCCAGTCGCCCGCGAGCGTGAAATTGTGCCAGCGCGTGCGCGTGGCGGCCCGCAAGCCTTCTTGCGCAGGCACGGCGGCAAACGTCGCGTGTTCCTCGACGACGACTTGCCACGGCGGCGTCGGCACGGCCGGCATCTTCACGGCCTGCGCCGTCTCCTGCCAGACCGCCCGCGCGATGTCTTCGTGCGGCGTTGCGAGCCATCGGCCGGCGCTCGCGAGCGTGACCGAAAGCCGCCCGTCGGCCGCGCGAATCCAGTCCGACATGCCGTTGACGACGCACGTCAGCGGCTGAATGCCGTCGGGCGCATCGGCGGCGAAATGCACGGTGACGATCGCGCGCGATGCATCCGGCGCGCTCAGGTCCGGCACCAGCCGGCGCGCCGCATCGGGCGGCACGGCGAGCACGACGCCGTCGCCCGCGCCGAGCGTGATGGGCTCGGCCGCGCCTTCGAAAGCCAGCGAGCTTACACGCTCCTTCGAATCCGTGCCCGAAACCCCGATGCTGGCGACGCGCGAGCCGAGCCGGATTTCCGCGCCGCCGTACTGCAACAGCCGCAGCGCCGGTTCGACGAACGCATGCGACAGCCCGCTTCTCGCGATGAGCGGCCGGCACGCCTGCCCGCCCTGCGCGACCGTCTCGCGCAAGAGGCCCGCCGCGAGCGCCGCGCTCGCCTCCGAAGGATCGGCGTTGAGCATCGCGCGCAGCAGCGGGCGCACGAGCAGTTGCCACACGCGATCCTTGCTGCGCACCGATTCCTCGACGGTGCGGCCCGGCTTCGCCCAGAAGAGCGGCAGGAACGGCAGATAATCGGCGGGCTGCGTGCCGGGCACGCGCGCGTCGGCGTCGAAGATCCAGCGCGGCAGGCGGCCCGTCGACATGCGGACCGTCCACGCGTCGCCGGTCGCGACATCGAAAAAAGGATATTCGGGATGCGTCGGGCCGAGCAGCGTTTCCGCCGCGCCGATCGTGCGCAAATAGGCCATCGCCGAATGATTGCCTGAAAGCAGCAGATGATTGCCGTTGTCGAGCGTGGCGCCGAGCCGGGGATCGAAGAAGGAGCGGCAGCGCCCGCCCGCGTGCGGCGCCGCTTCGTGCAGCACGACTCGCGCACCGCGCCGTTGCGCCTCGACCGCGGCGGCGAGCCCGGCGACGCCCGCGCCGACGACGATGACCCGCCGGGACATCAGATCAGGTTGCGCGCCACGATCCACAGCAGGCGCGAACGCGGCGTCCGCACGCGCGTGCGCGGCAGGTCGAAGCCGCGTTTCAGATTGGCGTCGAGCACGGTCCGATACGCCGCCGACATGATGCGCGGCGCGCGCACCAGAGCACGCGGCGAGGCCGCCATGATCGTGTCGGACTGTTTGTAGTGGCCCTTCGCGCGTTCGGCGAGCACGGCGCACACGCGCGGCAGGCGCGCATCGCCGACGATGCTCGCCGGATCGCTCGTCGAAATGCCTTCGCGCGCGAGCAGTTCGCGCGGCAGATAAACGCGGCCGATTTCCGCGTCTTCGTCGATGTCGCGCAGGATGTTGGTCAGTTGCAGCGCGCGCCCGAGATGATGCGCGAGCCGCCGCCCGGCGTCCTCGTGCATCCCGAAAATTCTCACCGACAGCCGCCCGACCGCGCTCGCCACGCGATCGCAATACAGGTCGAGCGTGGCTTCGTCGGGCGCGACGATATCGCCGGCGGCGTCCATCGCCATGCCGTCGATCACGGCCTGGAAGTCGTCGCGGGAAAGCTGGAAAGCCTGGATGTGGCGCGTGAGAGCTTCGAGCGATTGCTTCGGCGCGCCGGCGTAGCACGCGTCGATGTCCGCGCGCCACTGGTCGAGCGCGAGCGCGCGCTCGCGGCGCGGGAGCGTGCCTTCGTCGGCGATATCGTCGACCGCGCGGCAGAACGCGTAAATCTGATACATCGCGTCCCGCTGTTCGGCGGGAAGGATCCGCATCGCGAGATAGAACGAGCTTCCCGACGACGTTTTCGCGGCGTCTGGAGCAGGATCGTCAGCGATGATGTTGGAAACGGCCAAGACGAACTCCGCTGTGGCGCCCCCAAGGGCAAATTAAGAGATCAGGCGCCAGTCTCGATGCAACCCGACGCGCGCGGAACCACCTGGCGCTGTGCGGAAAGATCGAAGAGAAAAAGCCGGCGCGAGCCGGCTGCGACTGCGCCGGAAGCGGCAAAGAGTATATCAATTCTTTGCCTGATTGCGCCTAAGCCGCACGGGACGCGCGGGCCGGGGCGCGGCGCGCCGGGCGAAGGTTCAGGCGAACCCGACCGCCCGATTGCGCCCCTCGCGCTTGGCCGTGTAGAGCGCCGCATCGGCTTCGTTGATGAGCGCCTCGTAAGACGACGTCACATCCGTGCGCGCCCGCGCCACGCCCACGCTCGCCGTGATCGGCACGGGCGCGCCCTGCACGTCGATGGGCGTCTCGCAGATCGCGCGGCGCACTTTCTCGGCGACGATCATCGCGTCCTCGAAAGGCGTGCACGGCAGCAGCAGCGCGAATTCCTCGCCGCCGAAGCGCCCGAACACGTCCTGCACGCGCACGCTCTTCGCGACGCGCTCGGCCATCACGCGCAACACCGTATCGCCGACGAGATGGCCGAGATCGTCGTTGATGCGCTTGAAGTGGTCGAGATCGAACAGCAGCATCGACAGCTCGCCGCCGTAGCGCTGCCATCGTGAAAATTCGTCGCGCAGGCGCAGCTCGAAATAGCGCCGGTTCGCGATGCCGGTCAGGCCGTCGCGGTCGGCGAACTCCTGCAGCTTGGCCACGGCTTCGTCGCGGGCGCGCTGCATCATGCTCGCGTGCGTCGCGTCGGAAATCGTCACGCACACGGCGCGCACCTCGCGCTCCAGCGTGAGCGGCATGAAGGTGCAGTCCTGCTGCATGAAGTCGACGCCACCGGTGATCGGCCGGTCATGGTCGAACTTGAAGAGATACGGGCGCTGCTCCCACGAGCTGAATGCGAAGCTGCCGAGCTGGAACACGCTTTCGATCTTGCGCGTGAGCCACACGCGCGGCAGTTCCGGAAAGCTCGCGAAGATGGATCTGCCCGTCACCTGCTCGGCGGTCTTGCCGCTGTGGTCCTGCATGAAGCGGTTCCACATCAGCACGTTCAGGTCGCGATCGAGCACGAAGATGCCGAAGCCGACGCGCTCGATCACGAGTTCGGAGAGCGCGTGCCGCAGTTCGTCCATGCTCACGATGACGTCCCGTTCAGAGGCTCGAGAGAAGCGCGTCGAGCGCTTCGTTCAGATGCGCGATTGCGTCTTCGGCCATCAGCATCACGAGGTGGGCGCGGAAGCTGTGGTCTTCGAGCGCGAAATTCACTTCGAGCAGCAGGGCGGTCTTCCAGGCGAGCATCGCGGGCTGGAAGACATCGTCGAGGCCGATTTCCATGCCGAGCATGCCCGGCGGCGAAAAGATCGGCGAGCGGCCGAGACGGTCGAGAATGCACGACACGCACGCGCCCATCAGCACGGTGGCGACGTCGAACACGAGCTCGGTGCGCGTCGTCGTTTCATAGGTGGATTTGGTGTACGGATCGTCGACGAGCGCGCACAACTGGTCGACGCTGCCGCTCTTGCACAGCACGATCGCCTCGCCCTTGATATCCGAGCGAAAGCCCTGGCGCACGGCCGTGACGGTATCGGTGATGCCGGTCATCTCGGAGAGCGCGGCGGACGCCTCGGCCACGCTCACCACGCGCACGCGCGGCACCGACAGCTCGATGAACGTGCCGAGCAGCTTCGACAGGCGCGTCGCGGCCTGGCCCATCGCCATATTGGCGACTTCCTGCAGCGCGTCGCGCTGGTCTTCGTTCAGTCCGGCATCAACCATGGAGTCCGTACTCCTTCAATACGGGACGCAGCGCTTCGGGCGTCACCGGCTTCGGCAGAAACGCGATCGCGCCGAGCGCGCGGACCCGTTGCTGGGCCATCGGCTGCACATCGGCGGACACGACGATCACGAAGGTGTTCAGGTCCTCGTGCTGCAACGCGTCGAGCACCTGATAGCCCGTCATGTCGGGCATCGTGAGATCGAGAAACATGACCGACGCGCGGCCCGCCCGGTAATGGTCGAGCGCCTCGCGCCCGTTGGTGGCGTACGAGATCTCGACGTCCCAGTCCGGGGGCAGCGCGCGCGTCAGGACCTTGCGCGCGAGCAGGGAATCATCGGCAATGACAATCGGCAACGGCATGGTCGGCAGGATCTCTTGGGCGGTTTTGGGCTGGGCACGGTCGAGCCGCACACACGGCATGCTCTCGCATGTGATTACGGCATCCGCGCGGCAATCTTTATGGCGATCTTTACGGCGAGATCGGTGTGAGCGCGCGGGTCCGGCGAAACTGCGGACGCTGTCGCAGATCCAGTTCGGCGGCGATGAGCCACGCGCGCCGCCGGCGGACATGCGCGCGCCAGGCGGCGGGCGTCCGCTGCGTGATCAGATGTTGGCTTCCGACCGGCATCATGTTGCCTGCCCCCTGCGTGATCCGGACCTGCCGGATCGTGGCCTTCCTCTCCTCGAACGGTCGCGCTGCCTGCCGGCGTGTTCGCCTGCAGGCCGTACTGCTTCCCCGTTGCGCGCCGTGAGGCTGCTTGTTATCTCCGGCGCGCGCTCTGGCGGCGCGTACAGCGGAGGATTGCATTGTCTGACTATCAGAATGTCAAAGCAACTCGCCAAAGTGCAAAGCCAGAATTAATCTGACGAAACGGGAGCGCAACGAGGTGAATTTCACTCGGCGTCTTCCGATGTGATACGTTGTCATCCTTTTGTGTACGTTTGCGCTACCGATAATCTCGCTAACTGTGCGCGGCGTCAGAGGTTTTCCTCGAATGGCGCGCGCGCTGCAAGGAACCGACCGGCATGCTTCCTGCGTTCTACTTGCGGCTACACCGCTCGCGCTCGACGGGCGGCCCACGGACGAGCGCCGCAGCGTACCAATGGCGCGAACGTCGAGTAAGTTTTCCAATTCGCTGCCAAAAATGACGCTGCAACGTGAGGAGTCCGACGCCGAGTCCGCCGCGCAATCATGGCAGGAAGAGCCGCCGTATCCGGTCGTTCCCGAGCGCAATTTCGCCGCGCAGCGCCTGACGCTTTACGCGCTTCTCGTCGCCGCGATCGTGCTGCCGTGCGTGTACGTCGCCATCACCGCCTTTACCGATTACCACGCGCGCGTCGCCGATGCCTCCGAGATCGTCGCGCGCAATGCACGTGTCGCCGAGGAGCACGCGCTCAAGGTCTTCGATCTCAACGTCACGCTGAACGAGCGCATCGTCGATCTGCTCGACGATCTCGACGCCGACGCGATCCTTCGCGAGAGCGCGACCATTCACCAACGCCTCAAGGCGATCAGCACGACCTACCAGCAGGTCGCGGCCGCTTCGGTGTTCGGCCCCGACGGCAGGCTGCTCGCGACCAGCCGCGTCTGGCCGACGCCCGATATCTCCGTTGCGAACCGCGAGGACTTCGGCGGGCTGCGCGCGGGTCAGCAGATCGAGCAGATTTCCCGCGTGATGATCGGCCGCGTGGCCGGCGAGCAGGTCTTCAATACGGCGGTCGCGCGCCTGACGCCCGCGGGCAAGTTCGACGGCATCGTGTCCATTGCGCTGCGGCCGTCGTATTTCGGCGCGTTCTATCGCGAGCTGATCGGCGACAACCCGAGCGTTTCGCTCGGCCTCTCGCGCTCGGACGGCGAAGTGCTCGCGTGGTTTCCGCCGCGCCCGGCCGACCGCATGGCGCTCGCGGCCAGCTCGCCACTGCGCGACGCGTACGTCGCGGGACGCAGGAGCGGCGTCGTGAAAATGGTCTCCGGGCTCGACAATCAATTGAAGATCGTCGCGTTCCGCCGCGTCGGCACGTATCCGATCTACGTTTCGAGCGGCTATCCGATCGCGACGATCTGGGCCGCGTGGTGGCGGCATCTGAGCGTGCTCGCGCTCTCCATCTTCGCGCCGTGCGTCGTGCTGTGGGCGGTCATCGGCCAGTCGCTGCGGCGGCTCGCGACGGAACAGGAAGCATGGGAGCGCTGGCAGGCCGAGGCGTCGATGCGCCGCTCGATCGAATCCGCCTACCGGCAGGCGCGCAAGATGGAAGCGCTCGGCAATCTCGTCGGCAGCGTCGCGCATGATTTCAACAATCTGCTGATGATCGTCTCGACCAACGTGCAGATCGCGCGGCGGCGCGGCGCGGCCGGCCTCGACCGCGAGCTGTCCGCGATGGAGCGCGCGCTGAAGAGCGGCCAGTCGCTGACGCGGCAACTGCTCGGCGTCGCGCGCAAACAGCCGTTGCGCAGCGAGACCATCGGCATCGGCAAGTGGGTGCCGGCGGGGCGCGAGCTGCTGCGCGCATCGCTCGGGGCGAAGGTGGCGCTCAACGTCGAGGTCGCGGCGGACGTGTGGGCGATCCGCGTCGATCCGGCGGAGCTGGAGCTCGCGCTCATCAACGTCGCGGTGAACGCGCGCGACGCGATGCCCAACGGGGGCACCTTCACCGTGCGCGCCGACAACGTGCGGTTTCGTCACGAGGACGGCTTTCCGATCACCGGCGAATTCGTGCAGATCACGCTGGAGGACAACGGCTTCGGCATGAGTTCCGACGTGCTCGGGCGCGCGTTCGAGCCGCTCTTCACGACCAAGCCGAAAGGCATGGGCACGGGTCTCGGCCTGCCGCAGGTCTTCGCGTTCTGCGAGCGCGCGGGCGGGCTCGCGACGATCGACAGCGCGATCGGCGCGGGGACCGCCGTGCGCCTCTATCTGCCACGCGCGGATGCGCTCGCGCCGGGCGCGGCCCCGGCGGAACAACGCACCACGGAGCAGGAAGCGGACGGCCTGCGCGTGCTGCTGGTCGAAGACAACGAAGAAGTCGCCGCGGGCACCGAGGCGCTGCTCACGATGATGGGCCACCGCGTCACCTACGTCTTCAACGCCGATGCCGCCGCCACCGTGCTCGAAGCCGCGCGCACCGAAGTCCCGGCCGATTTCCCGTTCGACGTCGTGCTCTCCGACATCCACATGCCGGGGCAGATGAACGGCATCGATCTCGCCGAGATGCTGCAACGCTTCGATCCGCACGTGCCGGTGATTCTCGTCACGGGCTACGCAGAAGAGCTGGACCGCGCGCGGCAGGTTGGCGCGCGCGTGCTGTCGAAGCCGTTCGACATCGCGCTGCTCGACTCGCTGCTGCGCGCCATCCGCGAGCGCATGCGCGAAGCGGGGAAAACGGGCGCGACGCCATCCGTCGATCGTTGAATTCCGCGCAACGTCTTCGTTTTTTGTACGCGCCGTTGTAAAAGCGGCGCGCGTCTCTCCCTCTGTCTTCCTGCCCGCGCCGCTCGCGCGCATCCGGCACGCGAGTTGCGTAATCGACGGCACGTGCGGCGACTTACTTTCGCCGATTCCGGAATTCCGCCCATCCGCAGGAGGCGTAAATGCGACACACCGTCATCGGAGTTTTCGACACCTATGCGCAAGCAGAGGACGCGCGCGCGGCCTTGCTCGCCGCAGGCTTCCCGCGCGCGGATATCGAACTGCAGGCCAACCCGAAGCGCGACGACGCCGCCGCGCCGTCCGACATGCCCGATGCCGAAACGCATCGCGAGCCGGGCATGCTCGCCAACATCGAACGCTTTTTCAGCATGCTTTTCGGCGGACGCGATCAGCCGCCCGAAGTCGCGCATTATTCGGAGGCCGTGCGGCGCGGCGCGGTGCTCGTGGCGGTCGATACGCCGAGCGTCGAGCAGGCCGACATCGTGCGCGCCACGCTGTCCGACCAGGGCGCGATCGATATCGACGAACGCGCGGCGAGCTGGACGACGCTCGAACACGGCATGCCCGAAGCCACCGCCGCCGATGACCGCGATCATTCGGTGCTGGATGAACTCGGTCTCGGACGCGGCAGCGGCGTGCCGGGCCGCGAGCCGGTGAACGATCCGGACATGGCGGCGACGCGCGCGCGGGCTTATCCGCGTGCCGATCTCGGCGACCCGGCCGCGGTGACGCCGCGCGACTACGTCAGCGACCCGGCCGACGACGTGCTGATGCCGCGTGGCGGGATGCAATCGCAGTCGCAATCGCCGCTGTCGCAGACTCAATCGATGATGAGCGACGCCGAACGCGCCGCGCGCGACCCGCTCGCCGGACGCGATACGGTGACGGGCCGCGATCCGTACGCGACGACCGGCGTCGATCCGCTCGCGGCCGGTTCGCTGTCCGAGCGCGATGCGCTGATGGGCCGCGATCCGTTGCCCGGCGTGCGTACCGATACGGCGTCGGAATGGCGTTCGGTCGAGCCGCTCGGCCCGCTCGACGAACCGGCTGCGCCTTCTCAGCCGGGTGCGGCGCGCGCGATGGGTTCGTCGCCCGATCCGGTCGTCGCTTCGGCGGGAACGCAGGCGGCCGGGCCGGTCGGTCCGGTGCCGGGCGCCGGTCCGCAAACGGTGCCCAACGAGTACATGGAGTACGAAGAGGACTTCCGCGCCGATTACGATTCGAAGTATTCAGCCACGGGCGCGCCTTACGAGGACTATCAGGGCGCCTATCGATACGGCGCGACGCTCGGCAACGACGACCGCTATCGCAGCCGCGCGTGGGACGATCAGATGGAATACGAGACACGCCGCGACTGGGAGAGCAAGCACCCCGAAGGCGATACGTGGGAACGCTTCAAGGCGGCGATCCGCCACGGCTGGGATCGCGTGACGGGGCATCATCACGTCTGATTCACGGCGCACAGCGTTCGACGATTACGGCCCGCTCGCGCGGGCCGTTTTTTCGTGTGGAGCGTGCTTATGCAGCCCGGTCGCGCACCCACGCGACGTATTTGTCCATGAAACCCTGCAAATATTTACGCGTGTCCTCGCTCACGATCTTGCCGCTCGCATCGATTCGGCTTTCGTCGTGCTTGATATACATCTCGGGCTGATTCATCAACGCGATGTCGAGATACGCGCACACGCCGCGCAGATGCGACTGCGCGATCGCCGTGCCGATCGCCCCGACCGAAGTCCCGATGATCGCGCCCGGCTTGCCGCCCCACACGCTCTGCCCCCACGGACGCGAGGCCCAGTCGAGCGCGTTCTTCAGCACGCCGGGAATCGAGCGGTTGTACTCCGGGGTGACGATCAGGAGGCCGTCGGCATCGGCGATCTGTTGTTTGAACGCGCGCGCGACTTCCGGGAAATCGCTGTCGTAGTCCTGGCTGTAGAGCGGCAGGCTGCCAATGTCGAGAAATTCGAAGGAAAAATCGCCCGGCGCGAGCGACGCAAGCGCATGCGCGAGCTGCTTGTTGAATGAATCCCGCCGCAGGCTCCCAACGACCACCGCGATCTTCAAAGCCATGACATCTTCCCCCGTGAAAAGGATGAAAAGGTGGATGACCCGGACGATGGACCTGTCCGGAAGCGCCGTCTTCAGACGACACGCGTGCACATGATAGGCGCAACGCAGGGAAATCGTCTTCGATGTTCGCTCGCGCTTCGCGGACTATTTTTGCGACGAAATGAGCAAACTACTTCACGGCGCGGCTGCATGCGGCTCGCGGCGAGCTATCCCCATGGTTATCCACAGAATCTGTGGATAAGTCGGGGGTAAGTCCCATTCCGTTTAGTTTTTGATTCGTAAACGAAACATGACGCCCATGGAAGTGGCGTCGAGCGCGCCGGGACTGGGCATGCCGGGCCAGCATTCAACCAGTCTCGACAACAATGTGTTGGCTCAATCGGTATTTTTGCCCAATAGGATTCCTCCTAGACTGCATCTCAAGCGTCGGCCCCGACGCACACGCATCCCGGAGGTTTCCCATGAAAAACACGCTGATCGGCGGTCTGGTTCTGTCCGCGCTTCTCGCAACCGCGCCGGCTTTCGCCCAATCGACGTTCGCCGGAAAGTCACGCGCGGAAGTGAAGGCGGAACTCGCCACCGCACGTAGCGCGGGCGATCTCGACGCCGTCAATTCGCTGAGCTATCCGCAGTTGCGTCCGTATCAGGAGCGGCACGCGCACCTTCGCGCCGACATGCGCAACGACGGCAGTTCGCGGTAAGCATCAACCTAGTCGAAGAATCAGAGGCAGCAGTCTGAACTGGCCCTCCTCCACCGTCGAACAGAAGGTGGTTGCGCCCGACGCGCTCGCGCCGGGCGTTTTTTTGCGTGCTCAGAGCATCATCGTCAGGCAGAACGTGACCGTGACGAGCGATATCACCGTCGAAAAACAGAATCGTGCTCGACGGCCACCACGTCAGAAGCGGCTGCGCGACGAGCTTGAGGCTCACGAGCGCGCTGGTCGTCCTGAAGTCGCGCGCTTCACCTTTCGCACCGAGAAAGAGGCCGAGCGCGACCAGCGGGCAGGGACTCGCCGCGCCCCTCCGGCAGCTTGAGCAGCGCCTAAAGGTGAGACGCTCCGGGAGTCAGGCGACGGTGAGTCGCCCGATGCGCAAGCGGCTCACTCTTCCGTGAATCGTCGGGATCGCGAAGCAATGTGGCGATCTCAGTCACATGGTTAAGTGAATAGTGCAAGCCCTTGTTCTTAAACGTATTAGATTATCGTGCGCTCGTTGCCCCGCAACCTAGCGTGGGCTCGCGCCAATAGCGGCGGGCGGCGCGCCGGGTTGTCTCCGACGGATGAACGTGGATAAAGGTGAGGTGATTCGGGAGTGCGGTGGATAGCCGCCTTTCCTTCTGCGCCTGCAAAAGAAAACCCTGTCAGGACAGCCACTTGCGCCTTGCGCCGGTTCTCGCGCGCGTCATGAAACGCGTCCAGAGGTGAGCAAATTCGGGAGCCGTCCGCGGACGGAACGAAGCTTGCTGATCCGTCTTCCTTCGCATATCTCACCCTGCAAGCAACATGAAAATCGGACGATCCTGGGCATACGGCGCCGCCGCGCTGGCATTGATCGGCGGCATCGCAGCGCTTGCCGCATGTGCATCGAATGGCGCGCGCAAGAGCGGCAACGACAACGTGCCGGAACCTTCGAAGGCCGTCGATCTCGATCGCTATCTCGGTCACTGGCACGAGTTCGCGCGCTATGAAAACCGCTTCGAGCGCAATTGCGAAGCCGTCACGGCGAATTACGCGCGTCGTGAGGACGGCCTCGTGTCGGTCGTGAACGCGTGCCGGCAAGGCGGCGTGAACGGCCCGTACCGGTCGGCGGAAGGACGCGCGAAGATCGTCCCGGGATCGAACGGGACCAAGCTGAAGGTGTCGTTCTTCGGTCCGTTCTATGTCGGCGACTACTGGATTCTCGATCACGCCGACGATTACACGTGGTCGATCGTCGGCGAACCGAGCGGGCGCTATCTGTGGATTCTCACGCGCGAGGCGAAACCGTCGGCCGAGTTGCGCCGCGCGTTGATCGAGCGCACGCGCGCGCTGGGCTACGACGTCACGATGCTGCGCGAGACGCAGCAAGGCTGACCGGCACGCAGCTAGCTTCCCTTGCAGGCAATCAGCAGTGCGTTCTGATTGTTCTCGGTCGACTGATCGAGCACGTCGTAGCCGCTCGGACAAAGCGCTTTCGCGTTGTCCGTGCAGTTGCGCCAGCCGCCGTAAGCGGGACACTGGATCTGCTGGGTCGGACGTCCGTCGTTGGAGAAAAGCGGCGGCGCGCTGCTGCATCCGGCAAGCGCCCACGCGCTGCCCACAAGCATGACTGAAAGGCCTGTCGCCTTGCCGAGCTTCATCCCGCTTTTCATCCGTTACCCCTTGATTCTTGGTTGTTATTTTCGATTTCGGGAGTATGCCACGCGAAGCTTTCGCGTCGATTTGCTCTGTTCGCAAAAGCCCTCAGACGGCGATCCCGAGCGCGGCGATCTTCTTGTACAGCGTCGCCCGCCCGATGCCGATTTTCTCCGCCGCATCGGCCACGCGGCCGCCGCTTGCGCGCAGCGCATCGGAGAGAAAGCGCTTTTCGAAGTCGGCCATCGCGTCCGCGTACGACACGTCCGGCGCAGCGTCTCCTTCCTGCGCGACCGGTTCCGCCTGCGCCGCGATCGCGACGCGCCCCGCATCGATGAACGCGCTCAGCGCGCGGGCGTCGATGTGCTCTGTCTCCGAAAGCATCAGCGCGCGCTCGAGCGTGTTGCGCAGTTCGCGGACGTTGCCCGGCCACGAATACGCTTCAAGCAGCCGCAAGCCGTCCTTGTGCAGCACGAAATGGCCGACGTGCCCCGGACGCGTATCGGCCGACAGGTCTTCGAGGATCGCGTAGGCGAGCGCTTCGATATCCGCGAGGCGTTCGCGCAAGGGCGGCGCGTGAATCGTCAGCACGTTCAGCCGATAGAACAGATCCGCGCGAAAACGTCCCGACGCGACGAGCGCGGGCAGATCGGCGGACGTCGCCGCGATGATCCGCACGTCTGCGCGCACGATGCGATTCGAGCCGAGCGGCTCGAACTCCTTGTCCTGCAGCACGCGCAGCAGCTTGCCCTGAAGCGGCAGCGGCATGTCGCCGATTTCATCGAGAAAGAGCGTGCCGCCGTCGGCCAGCTCGAACTTGCCGACGCGGCCCTTGCGCTCCGCACCCGTGTAGGCGCCCGCCGCCGCGCCGAAGAACTCGACTTCGAGCAGCGTGTCCGGAATCGCTGCGACGTTCACCGTGACGAGCGGCTTGCCCGCGCGCGTCGATGCGCCGTGGATCGAATGCGCGAGCAGTTCCTTGCCGGTGCCGGTTTCGCCGAGCAGCAGCACGGGCGAATCGACGAGCGCGGCGCGCCGGGCCTGCCGCTTCACTTCGAGACTGGCCGGGCTGGTGCCGACGAAACTCGAAAACGTGTACTTCGCGCGGCGCGCCTGCGCGAGCGACTGGCGCGTGGCGATCAGTTCCTGCTGCACGCGCGAGTAATGCGCGAAAAGCGGCGTGAGCGCCTTCATTTCGTCGAAGAGCGCGAAGCCGATCCCGCCGATGATCGCGCCCGATTCGTCCTTGAGCGGCAGACGCGTGACGACGAGCGGCTCGCGGTCCGTTTCGAGCACGTCGAGCAGGATCGGCTTGCCTGTCGCGACGACTTCGCGCATCAGGCTGTTCGGAATCACCGTCTCG
>Ga0160459_100304_pt1 | contig 22709 bp, 15 predicted proteins | sample HID1973K_E6MG_FD_108208 | JGI IMG/M metagenome (GOLD analysis project Ga0160459, IMG submission 108208) | Enriched mosquito-associated microbial communities from UW Madison campus, WI, USA - HID1973K_E6 MG | ecosystem: Host-associated > Arthropoda: Insects > Digestive system > Unclassified ... | reverse complement strand
CACGAGCCCCCGCGCGGGCACCCGCCAACCAGCCACCCCCACAACCATCCGTCCAAGTCCTCGGCCGCGTCATCCAAACCGGCGTTCCCTGACACAGGAACACACTGACTGAATTTCCAGGGCGAGCCAGGGATGTCGTCACAAGAGCCCAGGTGGCAGCAGGAGTTTGAACAAGCCATATGAATGGGATGCGATTGCCGGTGGTCCGCCCCTGCCCGAATGGTCGCTCCCGGCAGCCCGGCAGCCCGGCAGCCCGGCAGCCCGGCAGCCCGGCTGCCCGGCTGCTCAGGCGGCGTAACTCGTCACGAAGTTTCGCAGGATCTTCATCGGCTCCGTCACGGTGAACTTCCGGGCGTCAGCCATCAGGTCCTCGGCGGACTCCGGAGGAAAGTAGCCGGCGTTGCGGTAGATGTCGATGCGCGTTACCAGGCCCTCCGCATCGAGTTCGGGATGGAACTGGGTGGCGTAGAGGTTTGACCGGACCCGGAACATCTGCACGGGGCAGGCCGCGGACCCTGCCAGCAGAACCGCATGGGCGGGCAGCGAACTGCAGGCTTCCTTGTGGCCGGCAAACGCGGTGAACGCCTGTGGCATTCCTTGGAGCAATGGGTCCTGGAGGCCGGCATCGGTAAGGCCGATCTCCACGGCCGCAAGGGGTTCGCCGAACGTTCGGTCGATCACGGCGCCTTGGTGCCTACCCAGCGTCCCGACCCCGTAACACGCCCCCAGGAACGGGAAATCGCGGGCCACCAGCTGGTCCAGCAGGCCCGACAGTTCCTGTTCCACCCTGTGCTGGGCCAGGCTCTTGTCTTCCGGCGGATCGCTGGAGGTGAATGGACTGCCGCCCACGATCACGCCAGAGTATTCGGAGAGGTCCAGCTCTGGCAGGGGAGCCGACTCAAGCCGGATCCGTCGCAGCTCCCGCTCCTCCAGGCCGCCGTACCTCAGGTACGCGGCGTATTCATCATCGGCGGCGGCGTCCTCGGCTCGGGAAGCCAGGAGTAGGAAAGGCAACATTTGCTAAGTGTGCCTGCACTTGCCCGCTATACGCCAGCAGCCCGAAGCGGATGGCTCCGGACTGCTGGGTAGTGTGGACGGCTGAACTTGTAGTACTGCTTGGTCGGGCAGGACCGCTTAGCCAGGAGGCGGCGGGCGACAGGCTGGTTCAGCCGGCCGCTGCCTGGACCAGCGATCTACGGGACTGGGGCCTCGCAGCCGGATCGGCATGGCGGTGCACCAGTTTCCAGTAGCCTTCCTCGCGGCGGAAAATGCTGGTTACCCGGAGGGCGAACTCTTCGGTGGCCGCGGCACCGTCCAGCCGGGCACGGAAGTGCTCGGTTTCCACCAGGTAGGCGGTGTCGCGCGCCGTGTACGACGTGATGGTGTCGAAGCCGAGCATCTGCCCGTCCTGGAATTGCCGGGCGGCCTGGTCCAGCCGGGCTTCAACCTGGGCCCAGCCCCGGGCGATGCCGCCGAAGGGGTTGGCCAGCGTCACGTCCTCGAGCCGGGAGTAGAGGTCCTTGACAGGACCCGTATTGCCCCGGGTGATCTCCGGAACCGCCTCGTGGTAGCGGGCCACTTCTTCCTGGAAACTGGGTGCCAGCATGGGTGCCTCCGGTCCGTCAGTCTTCGATCGTGGCGATCACGGCGCCCGCGGACACAGTCTCGCCTGCAACAGCCTTCAGGCCCGTGATGGTTCCGGAACGGTGCGCCGTGAGGGGCTGCTCCATCTTCATGGCCTCCAGCACCACTACCAGGTCACCCTCGGCGACAACGTCGCCTTCAGCCACAGCCACCTTCACGATGGTGCCCTGCATGGGGGAGGTGAGGGCGTTGCCGGTGGCGGCAGCGGGGCCGCCGGACCGTGCGCGCTTCTTCGACTTGCCGGACTTCGCTGCAGGAGCGGCGCCTGCGCCCAGGGAACCCAGGGATGCCGGGAGCACCACTTCGAGGCGTTTGCCGCCTACCTCGACAACTACGCGCTGGCGTTCTTCGGCGTCCTCGGTTTCGGCTGCGCCGTGGGGGTTCCAGGCTGGCAGGTCGTTGGTGAACTCTGTTTCGATCCACCGCGTGTGGACCTTGAAAGGGCCCTCCGCCGGAGCGAAATCGGGGTTGCTGACTACGGCGAGGTCGAACGGGATGACGGTGGGAATGCCTTCCACCACCATCTCCTCCAAGGCACGGCGCGAGCGTTGCAGGGCCTGGGTGCGGGTAGCCCCGGTGACCACCAGCTTGGACAGCATGGAGTCGAAGTTGCCGCTGATCACATCGCCCTGCTCCACGCCGGAATCAATCCGGATGCCGGGGCCAGTCGGGTTCTTCAGCGTGGCAATGGTGCCGGGGGCGGGCATAAAGTTCCGGCCCGGATCTTCACCGGTAATGCGGAACTCGATGGAGTGGCCACGGACCTCGGGGTCGCCGTAGCCCAGTTCCTCGCCGCGGGCCAGGCGGAACTGTTCGCGGACCAGGTCGATGCCGGTGACTTCCTCGGACACGCAGTGCTCCACCTGCAGGCGGGTATTGACCTCAAGGAAGGAAATGGTGCCGTCCTGGCCCACCAGGAATTCACAGGTACCGGCACCGAGGTAGCCGGCTTCCTTCAGGATGGCCTTGGAGGATTCGTACAGCCGCTGGTTCTGCTCGGGGGTGAGGAACGGGGCCGGTGCTTCTTCGACGAGCTTCTGGTTGCGGCGCTGCAGCGAGCAGTCGCGGGTGGAGACCACCACGACGTTGCCGTGGGCGTCAGCGAGGCACTGGGTTTCAACGTGCCGCGGAGCGTCCAGGAAGCGTTCGATGAAGCATTCGCCGCGTCCGAAGGCCGCAGTGGCCTCACGGACGGCGGACTCGAACAGTTCGGGGATTTCTTCGCGGGTGCGGGCCACCTTGATGCCGCGTCCGCCGCCGCCGAAAGCAGCCTTGATGGCCACGGGCAGGCCGAACTTGTCCACGAACTCGAGGATTTCCTCGGCCGACTGTACGGGATCGGCGGTGCCGGGGACCTGGGGTGCACCCACCTTTTCGGCGATGTGCCGGGCCTGGACCTTGTCGCCCAAGGCGGAAATTGCTTCGGGGGAGGGGCCGATCCAGGTGATGCCGGCGGCGATGACCTTGGCCGCAAACTCTGCATTTTCGGCCAGGAAGCCGTATCCGGGGTGGATGGCATCCGCACCCGACTGCCGGGCGGCGTCGATGATCTTGTCCATCACCAGGTACGACTCGGCGGCGGTGTTGCCGCCCAGGGCATAGGCTTCGTCAGCAAGCCGGACGTGCAGGGCGTCGCGGTCCGGGTCGGCGTAGATCGCTACGGAGGCGATGCCCTCGTCGCGGGCGGCGCGGATGATGCGCACCGCGATTTCACCGCGGTTTGCGATCAGCACCTTGGTGAGGCTCTGCTGCGTGGTACCGGCGGACTGCTCCATATTTGCTGACAAGGCGTCTCCTTCTTTCCTTCTGGGAGCCTAGCGCGGTTTTGGAGGTTCCGCCGATATTACTTGCGGAATCCGCGTGTAAACCAGCAATGCTTTGTAGGGAAGCTACAAGTCCGGGGCAATTGGCGCCTTTCAGCGCGGCGGCCAGAGATCGGTGATGCGCACGTTTGCGGCGGCCAGCAGTCCCCGGAGGGTGGATACGGACAGGCCGACGACGGCATGCGGGTCGCCGTCGACCTTCCGGATGAAGGCCCCGCCCAGGCCGTCAATGGTGAAAGACCCGGCGCACTGCAGCGGCTCGCCGGTGGCGATGTACGCGTCGATTTCCTCCGCGTCCATGTCCAGGAAGGCGACCTCGGCTGAGGCAACGGCGCCAAGGGTGGCCCCCGATCCGGCACCGTCACCGCCGTCGTCGTCCGTGTCCGTATCCCGGCAGTCCACCAGCCAATGCCCTGTGTGCAGCACCCCTGAGCTGCCGCTCATCCGGAGCATCCGCTCCCGCGCGACGTCCGCCGTGTAGGGCTTGCCGTGCGCTTCGCCGTCGAACTCGAACACCGAGTCGCAGCCCAGCACCAGGGCGCCCTCGGACTCCGGCAGCGCCGCCACGGCCTCGGCCTTGGCCCGGGCCAGCAGGAGGGCGGTGTCGTGCGGATCGGTCACGCCGTAGCGCGCCTGCACGGCGTCCTCATCCACGTCGGAGACCAGCACGGTGTGCCGGATGCCGGCTTCGGCCAGGAGTTTGGTACGGGCGGGGGACTGGGAGGCAAGTATCAGGCGGACCACGGAATCAGCCTAGTGGACCAGCTCAGCGGACGCCTTGGCGTTCTCCGGCCGGCTGAGCTTGGCGCCTTCCACGTCCACGTCCGGCAGGATGCGGTCCAGCCAGCGCGGGAGCCACCAGGACTTCTCGCCCAGCAGGTACATCACGGCGGGGACAATGGTCATCCGGACCACGAACGCATCCAGCAGCACACCGAACGCCATCGCGAAGCCCAGCGGCCGGACCATGGTGAGGTGGCTGAAGATGAAGCCCGCGAATACGCTGACCATGATGATGGCGGCGGCGGTCACCACGGCGGCGGCGTGCCGGAAGCCCACCCGCACGGCCTCCTTCGCGGTGGATCCGTGCATGTACGCCTCGCGCATGCCGGAGGCGATGAACACCTGGTAGTCCATGGCGAGGCCGAACAGCACGCCGATCAGGATGATCGGCAGGAAGCTCAGGACCGCGCCGGGGTTGGCGACGTCGAACACGTTGCCCAGCCAGCCCCACTGGTAGACGGCCACCACGGCGCCGAACGCGGCCGCCAGTGACAGGAGGAAGCCGCCGGTGGCCAGCAGCGGCACCACGATGGAGCGGAACACCAGCAGCAGCAGGATCAGGGAGAGCCCGACGACGATGGCCAGGTAGGGCGGCAGGGCGTCGCCGAGTTTGGTGGAGACGTCGATATTGCCGGCGGTCTGCCCGGTCAGGCCCATGGCTACGTCGTAGTCGGCCTTGATTTCGCCGTTCAGGCCGCGGAGTTCCGAGACGACCTTGACCGTGCTGGCGCTGGCAGGGCCTTCCTCCGGAATGACCTGGAAGACAGCGGTGCGGCGGTCCTCGCTGATGGCCACTGGAACAGCTGCCACTACGTTGTCCACTGACCGGAGCTTGTCCGCGATGTCGTACTGCAAGGTGCTGGCGGCTGCCTCGTCCAGGCCGGCGGGGAACTCGCCCACGGCAACGATGGGGCCGGTGACGCCTTCGCCGAAGCTGCGGGCAGTGACGTCGTAAGCCTGGTAGGCCTCGGAATCCACCGGTTCGGAGCCGCCGTCGGGCAGGGCGAGCTGCAGCTGGGTGGCTGGGAGGGCGAGTACGCCCAGCAGGATAACGCCGGCCACCATGGCAAGCACGGGGTGCCGGGTGACCAGGCCGCCCCAGCCATGGGTGCTCCGTTCACGGTCCTTGGCGTCGTCTTCCGCCTCGTGGCCGGGCTCTGCGTTGTGTGCGTTGGCCTTGGCCCATGCCCGCTTGGAGATGATGCGGCGGCCGATGAGGGACAGCATGGCCGGGGTGAGGGTGATGGCGACGAGGACCGCCACGGCCACCGTGCCGGCGGCTGCCAGGCCCATCACGGCCAGGAACGGCAGGCCGGGAACAACCAGGGCGGCGAGGGCGATGATGACCGTCAGGCCGGCGAACACCACAGCGTTGCCGGACGTTCCAGTGGCACGGGCCACGGATTCCTCGGTATCCATGCCTGCCAGGAGTTGGGTGCGGTGCCGGTTGACGATGAACAGTGAGTAGTCAATGCCGACGGCGAGGCCCAGCATGAGCGCCAGCATGGGGGAGATGGAGCTCATGTCGAAGAGGCCGGAGAGCGCGAAGGTGATGCCCACGCCCACACCGACGCCCATGACAGCCATCAGGAGCGGGAGGCCGGCCGCCACCAGGGTGCCGAGCATGATGATCAGCACCAGGGCTGCGACGGCGATGCCGATGATTTCCGCGATACCGAACAGCTCGGAGATGTCCTCGGTGATTTCCTTGCTGGCCAGGGCTGTGACGCCGGCGGAGGAGGTCCCGTGCGCGATGTCCTGGACCTGCTGGCGGACTTCGGGGCTCAGCCCGTTGATGGAGCCGTTGAACTGCACCTGGGCTACGGCAGCCTTGCCATCTTCGGAGACGAAGCGGATGGCCGAGGATGCTTCGGCCTGCCGCTTGCCCAGTTCCAGCTTGGCTTTGCTGGCCTCAAGTTCCTTCGCTCCGGCGTCGAATTTGGCCTGGCCGTCGGCCGCTGCGGCCTTCTGCTGGCCCAGTTGCGCCTCGATGGCCGCTGCGGGAGCACCGGCAGCCACCATTTGCTGTTCTGCAGCCTCCAGCTGTGTCTTTCCGGCATCCAGTTGCGCCTTGGAGGCATCCAGCGTGGCCTGCCCGGCAGCCAGCTGCTGCTCACCGTCGGTGATGGACTGCCCGGCCTGGTCCACCTGGGCCTGGGTGGCGAACGGGTCTACGGTGCCGCGGACGCCCGGCAGCGTTTCGAGCTTCTTCAGGGCGTCAGTGACCGCCGCCCGGCTGGCGTCGGTGAAGCCGCCGTCGGGTGCCTCGAAAACGATCGTCGCAGTTCCGCCGGACGCGGATGGGAGGTCTTCCTTCAGCTTGTCCGCAATCCGTTGCGTTTCCGTTCCGGGGATTTGGAAGTTGTTGGACAGGGTGCCGTGGAAAGCCGCGGCGGAACCGCCGACGGCAACCAGCGCCACGAGCCACAACGAAAGGACCAGCCAGCGCCGGCGGTAGGAGAACTTGCCAAGGCGGTAGAGCAGCAGTGCCATGAGGGAAACCGATCTGGTCAGGAGGAGTGGGCGGCTGAGGGGGTGAAGCCGGAGCCCAACAGGGCCATGGCGTCAATAAGGAGTTGCCGGAGTTCGGCGAGGGATGCAGCGGACAGGTCGGGCCCGCGGCGGCTGAACCAGACCTCCATGGCGGCCTTGCCGCAGGAGATGACGGAGCCGGCCAGGGCATGGACGTACAGCTCGTCCGCCCCGTTCGGCGTGGCTGCCACCCGATCCCGTGCCACGGTGAAGACCTGGGCGCGGCAGTGGTCCCAGGCCTCGAGCTCGGTATGGGCCATCAGCTGACTGTGCTGCGTCAGGGCGAACAGCTCGGCCAGGGGCTCCACCGTCCTGGGGTCCGCCAGGGCCATGAGGGCAGCCTGTGCCGCCTCCAGCAGCGGTTCCTCTGCTGGCCGCAGCTGCAGTTGCCGGATGACAATATCCAGGAAGCCGTGAGTCACGGAAGCCAGGGCTGCGTCGGTGCTGTTGAAGTAGTTGAAGAAGGTCCGCCGGGAGATTCCGGCCGCCTCTGCTATGTCCTCGGCCGTGAAACCGCCTGGCCCCTTTGACCGGAGCAGCGCCAGCGCGGCATCCGTAATGGCCTGCCGGGTGGCCGCCTTGTTCAGTTCGCGGCGTGAGGGAGCCGCGGGCGCGTCAGGCGGGGACGGTGGAGGATTCACGCTCTTACACTATGTGCAAGTTTGCACGGTGCGCAAGTTATATTCACAGGAGAATGAAAGGCTCCCAACAGCGTCTACAGAACCTGCGCACGGATGCTTGGTAGGACCCGGAAAGGGTGCAACCACAGCAGCCGTCTGGCGACGGCGGAGCAGGAGAAGAGAAATGTCACGCAGGAAGAAGATGGCGCTCGGCCTGTCGGCCGCGGCGCTTGCCGTTGGTGCCGGCATTGGAGTGGCGGGAGTGGCGTCAGCCACGACGACGCCGACCCCCGCACCGAGCGCCAGTTCCAGTGCCTCTGCCGATGCCGGCACCGGCACAGGCGCCGGCCATGACGGCATGGGCCGCCACGGCGGACGCGGAGGTGAACGCGGCGGCGTCCAGGCGTCAGCGCTGGCTCAGAAGCTCGGTGTGGACGAGGCAAAAGTCACGGACGCCTTAAAGGCTTTCCGTGAGGCCAACAAGCCCAGCGGACCGCCGGCAGAAGGCGAGAAGCCTGACATGGCCGCCCGCGAAGCTGCGCTGGCCAAGTCCCTGGCAGCAACGCTGGGAATTGACGAGGCCAAGGTAACGGCGGCGCTCGACGAACTCCGTACCGCGGCACAGGCAGACCGGGCGGCGGCGCTCAAGACCCGCCTGGACCAGGCCGTCACGGATGGAAAGCTGACCCAGGCCGAGGCGGATGCCGTGACCAAGGCGGTCCAGAACGGGGTGATCGGCGGCGGCGGACACTGACCACGCGCCCAAGGGCCCCGCAGGCCGGGACAGCATCCCAAGATAAAAGCCCGGGACAACAGGAAGTCCCCGGGAGAATTCCCGGGGACTTCCTGTGATTGCACCTGCGTGGCGCCTGGCGGCACCGACGTTGACTATGCCTTGGCGTCCTGCAGTTCGCGGGGCGCGGTGTCGGCAACAGTACCGTCCGTAGCGGCACCGTTGTCGGCGGTGTCGTCGTCAACGAAAGGGGTGCCGTTGCGCGGCGCGTTGTACAGCGCTTCGTCCAGGATTCCCTGGCGCTTGGCCACGATGGTGGGGACCAGGGCCTGGCCTGCCACGTTGACGGCGGTACGGCCCATGTCCAGGATCGGGTCGATGGCAAGGAGGAGTCCGACGCCGGCGAGCGGCAGTCCCAGCGTGGACAGCGTCAGCGTCAGCATCACCACGGCGCCGGTGGTGCCGGCCGTCGCAGCGGATCCCAGGACGGAGACCAAGGCGATCAGCAGGTACTGGCTGAAGTCGAGCTGGATGCCGAAGAACTGGGCCACGAAGATGGCGGAGATGGCCGGGTAGATCGCGGCGCAGCCGTCCATCTTGGTGGTGGCGCCCAGCGGGACGGCGAAGGACGCGTACCCGCGGGGGACGCCCAGGCTGCGCTCGGTGACGCGCTGGGTGAGCGGCAGGGTCCCCACGGAGGAGCGGGAAACGAAGGCCAGCTGCACGGCCGGCCAGACGCCGGAGAAGTACTGCTTGACGGACAGTCCGTGGGTGCGGACCAGGATGGGGTACACAACGAACAGCACCAGGGCCAGGCCTGCGTAGATGGCCACAGTGAACTTGCCCAGGGAGCCGATGGTGTCCCAGCCGTAGACGGCGACGGCATTACCGATCAGGCCGACGGTGCCCAGCGGTGCGATGCGGATGATCCACCAAAGGACCTTCTGGATCACGGCGAGGGCGGAGGCGTTGAGGTTCAGGAAGGGCTCGGCTGCCTTGCCCACCTTGAGGGCGGCAACGCCGACGGCGATGGCGATCACCAGGATCTGCAGCACGTTGAAGCTGACGGAGGTGGTCACGGCGCCGGATTCGGCAACGGTGGAGCTCGCGCCCAGGCCGAGGAAGTTCTTCGGGAAGAGGCCGATCAGGAAGGACCACCAGTCGCCGGACTTACCTGCGTACTTGGCTTCTTCAGTGATTCCGGTGTTGGCGCCGGGCTGCAGCAGGACGCCCAGGCCGATGCCGATCAGCACCGCGATCAGGGACGTGATGGCGAACCACAGCAGGGTGTTCCAGGCCAGCCGGGCGGCGTTGGATACCTGGCGGAGGTTGGAGATGGAGCTCACCACCGCCGTGAAGATGAGGGGTACGACGGCGGTCTGCAGCAGCGACACGTAGCTGGAGCCGATGGTCTGCAGTGTTGCGCCAAGGCCGTTTGGGTTGGTCTTGGTGCTGCCGGTGTACTTGGCCAGCAGGCCGAGGGCAAGGCCCACGATGAGTGCGGCGATGATTTGGAAGCCGAACGATCCAGCCCACTTGGGAAGCTGGAAGCCCGTCTTCCCTGCGGGGGAGGGGGTGCTTGTCTGAGTGCTCACCTGAATACGCTAGATCCGCACCACCTACCACGCCGAAACAACATTGAGAAATGTTACGCAAGCTCAGTCGCCAGGAGAAACACAAAACGCTGGAAAGACAAGGTGGACGGCGGGTTTTGTTACTTATTCCCAGTGGCGGTGTGCTTAACATCTCGCAACTGGCGGCAGCGAGGGGCCTATCCGGCAGCGCGCGTCAGAGCGAGGTACGAGCAGCGCGCCGAGGATGGGCCCCTTGGGGCCGCGCACCCGTGAGGTTAAAGCAGCGCCCGCCGTAGGGTATCGAGCCCAACGGAGCCGACGTTCAGGGCCTTGGTGTGGAACTCCTTGAGGTCGAACCCTGGCCGTGCCTCAAGCTCGGCGCGGATCTGTTCCCAGAGCCGCTGTCCTACTTTGTAGGAGGGCGCCTGCCCGGGCCAGCCCAGGTAGCGGGTGAACTCGAAGTTGAGTTGTCCTTCGCTGATGGGCAGGTTGGCTTTGAGGAAGTCGTATCCCTTGTCCGGGGTCCAGGTGCCGGTGCCCCAGCGTGCGGGCACTTCCAGTTCCAGGTGGACGCCGATGTCGAAGACCACCCGGGCTGCGCGCATCCTCTGCATGTCCAGCATTCCCATGTGGTCGCCGGCGTTGTCGAGGTATCCGAGTTCCTGCATGAGCTTTTCCGCGTAAAGTGCCCAGCCTTCGCCGTGTCCGGAGGTCCAGCAGATGTTGCGCCGCCACTTGTTGAGCAGTTCGCGCCGGTAGGTTGCGGTGGCCACCTGGAGGTGGTGGCCGGGAACGCCTTCGTGGTACACGGTGGTGGTTTCGGCCCAGGTGGTGAAGGTGTCCTCGCCGGCGGGCACGGACCACCACATGCGTCCGGGCCGGGTGAAGTCGTCGGAGGGGCCGGTGTAGTAGATGCCGCCTTCATCGGTGGGCGCGATGAGGCATTCCAGTTTCTTCATGACGTCGGGAATATCGAAATGGACCCCGGCCAGCTCCGCGACGGCTTTGTCGGAGAGTTCCTGCATCCAGGCCTTGAGGGCGTCGGTGCCTTTGATCTGCCGGGCAGGATCGTTGTTCAGGATTTCCTTGGCTTCGGCGATGGAGGCGCCGGCCTTGATGGTGCCGGCCACCACCTCCTGTTCAGCGATCAGGCGGTCGAGTTCCTGGACGCCCCAGGCGTAGGTTTCCTCCAGGTCCACGGTGGCGCCGAGGAAGGACCGTGATGCCAGTGCATAGCGGGCTTTACCCACCGCGTCTTTCTCCGGGGCGGCGGGCAGCAGGTCGATGCGTAGGAAGTCGGCAAGCCTGGTGTAGGCGCGGCGGGCGGTGGCAGCACCGGCGTCGAGCTTTTCCTGCAGGGCCGTGCCCAGCGGTCCGGCTTCGGTGGCGGCACCGGCTGCGAGCTTGGCGAAGAATCCGTCTGCGGCGGCGTATTTTGTGGCCTGTTCGATGACGATGTTCACCTGGCGGGCCGCGGCCACCCGGCCGGCGTCGCGGGCCAGGCGAAGGGACTCGATGTAGCCTTCGACGGCGGCGGGTACGTTTTGCGCGCGGCCTGCGATGTGTTCCCAGTCCTGTTCCGTGGCGGTGGGCATGAGGTCGAAGATCGCACGGATGTCCTGTGCGGGGGAGGCGATGTTGTTCAGGTCCGCGTACTCCCACCCGGAGGCGTGGATCAGCAGCTGCAGGCCCAGCCGTTCGCGCATGGCGTCCAGCGTGACGGCGTCCACGTCGTCCTCGGGCTCGAGGCCTTCAAGGTCGGCCAGGGCTTTACGGGCCACCTCTGCGAATTCGGCGATGCCAGCTGGGGAGAAATCCTGGTACTCGGTTTCGCGGCCGGGCAGGCCCAGGGTGGTCGCCAGCGACGGATTCAGGCGGACGAGGGTATCGGTGTAGTCGTCCGCGACGGCGTCGATGCGGGTGTGCGGGCGTGCGGCGGGCGAAGTGTCGGTAGTCACTATCCGAGACTAGCCCGGCCCCGCTCGCCGGGCGAGGAACGCGCCGGTGCGCGCCCCCGCCGTCGTACGGTCAGCCTTTGCTGCGCTTCCAGGCGCCCGGCCCGGGCGTTGGTGCCAGGCCCAGCCGTTGCCGGCGCGCCCATTGCCGTGCGGACGGCGCGGCGGGCTTTGCCGCTTCGGGGCTGCCGAGGGAGAGTACGACGGCGGTGAGCGCAGCGAGTTCCTCGGCGTTCGGCTGCCCCTTGACCACAGAGAGCAGGGGAGCCGCAGCGGTTTCTGCCGGGTCCGGCGTTCCGGTGGCGCTCACAGGGGGATGTTCCCGTGCTTCTTGGCCGGAAGGCTGGCGCGCTTGTCGCGGAGGGCGCGCAGGCCCCGGACTATTTGCAGCCGGGTGTCGGACGGTGCGATCACGGCGTCGACGTAACCGAGCTCGGCTGCCTGGTAGGGGTTCAGGAGTTCTTCCTCGTACTGCCGGATGACCTCGGCGCGGCGGGCTTCGACGTCGCCGCCCTCTTCGGCCACGGCCGCGAGGTCCCGGCGGTAAAGGATGTTGACGGCGCCCTGTGCACCCATCACGCCGATCTGCGCGGTGGGCCATGCCAGGTTGAGGTCAGCCCCGAGCTTCTTGGAGCCCATCACGATGTACGCGCCGCCGTATGCCTTGCGGGTGATGACCGTCAGCTTCGGAACCGTGGCCTCGGCATACGCGTACAGCAGCTTGGCGCCGCGGCGGATGATGCCCTGGAATTCCTGGTCCTTGCCCGGCAGGAAGCCCGGTACGTCCACCAGGGTGATGATGGGGATGTTGAAGGCATCGCAGTTCCGGACGAAGCGGGCTGCTTTTTCGGAGGCGGCAATGTCCAGGGTTCCGGCGAACTGCAGCGGCTGGTTGGCCACGATTCCCACGGTGTGGCCTTCCACCCGGCCGTAGCCGATCATGACGTTCGGTGCGTAAAGGGCCTGCATCTCCAGGAAGTGCCCGTCGTCGACGATCTGCTCGACGACTGCGCGCATGTCGTAGGGCTGGTTGGCCGAATCGGGGATCAGAGTGTCGAGCGCGAGGTCGTCGTCGTTGACCGCGTTTTCCTGGGCGTGCTCCAGGACCGGAGCCTCGGACAGGTTGTTGGAGGGCAGGAAGTCCAGGAGTTCGCGGACGAACTCGATCGCGTCCCCTTCATCCGAGGCGAGGTACGTGGACGTGCCGGTGGTGGCGTTGTGCTGGCGCGCTCCGCCGAGCGTTTCCATGTCCACGTCCTCGCCCGTGACGGTCTTGATGACGTCAGGGCCGGTAATGAACATGTGGGACGTCTTGTCCACCATCACCACATAGTCGGTGAGGGCGGGGGAGTAGGCTGCGCCGCCGGCGGAGGGGCCCATGATGAGGGAGATCTGGGGCACGACGCCGGACGCGTGCACGTTGTTGCGGAAGATATCGGCGAACATGGCCAGCGAGGCGACGCCTTCCTGGATGCGGGCGCCGCCGCCGTCGAGGATGCCAACCACCGGGCAGCCGTTCCGCAGGGCGAATTCCTGCACCTTGACGATCTTCTCGCCGTTGACCTGGCTCAACGAACCGCCGTACACGCTGAAGTCCTGGCTATAGACCGCTACAGGACGGCCATCCACGGTGCCGTAGCCGGAGACCAGGCCGTCGCCGAGGGGTTTCTTCTTTTCCATGCCGAAGGCGGTGGAGCGGTGCACTGCGAGGGCGTCGAACTCAACGAATGAGTCCTCATCCAGCAGCAGGGCAATGCGCTCGCGTGCGGTGTTCTTGCCGCGCGCATGCTGCTTTTCGACGGCCGCGGGGCCGGAGGGCTGTTTGGCACGTGCCTGGCGGTCGCGGAAATCGGCAATCTTTCCCGCTGTCGTTGTCAGATCGTGGCTCATCAAGTATCTCCGGCTCTGTTCAGATTGGTTCAGTGTCGCTGAGTCTGTTGACGGGCTGTGCTCTGGAGGCGCTTAAGTAGCTTCCACACAAAAAACGAACCCTGCTGGCAAGTCTAATGACGGTTTGAGTGCCCGCAGCTGTAGGGAACCTACAATTTTCTGCCGTGACCTCACCCGGACAACCATGTTACTCGCCAGTAACTTATCTGGGTTACAGTGTTTCCATGACTTCGAGCAACGACGCTTTGACCGCTGCCGCCAGCCCCTACCGGGCCTCCGGTTCGCTTCGCGGGAGGACCATCCTGATGTCAGGGGGCAGCCGCGGCATCGGCCTCGCGATCGCGCGGCGGGCGGCGGCGGACGGCGCCAATATCGTCCTGATGGCCAAAACCGGCGAACCCCACCCCAAACTCGCCGGCACGGTGTTCACCGCCGCGCAGGAACTGACCGAGGCGGGCGGCGGTGCGCTGCCGCTGGTGGGGGACGTCCGCAACGACCAGGACGTGGCCCGCGCCGTGGCCGAGGCCGTGGACCGCTTCGGCGGCATCGACGTCGTAGTGAACAACGCCTCCGCAATTGACCTCTCCACCACCGATGCCGTGGACATGAAAAAGTACGACCTCATGCAGGACATCAATGTCCGCGGGACTTTCCTGCTCTCCAAGCTCGCGCTGCCGGCGCTGCGCGCGTCCGGCAATGCGCACATCCTCACGCTGTCGCCGCCCCTGAACCTGGATCCACACTGGGCCGGACGGCACCTGGCCTACACCATGGCCAAATACGGGATGAGCCTGACCACGCTGGGCCTGGCCGAGGAACTGAAAGACGACCGGATCAGCGTCAACTCGCTGTGGCCCTGCACGCTGATCGACACCGCGGCCATCAGGAACATGCCGCAGGGCGAGGCTATCGTCCAGGCCGCACGCGGACCACAGATCATGGCCGACGCCGCCCACGCCATCCTCACCGGCAGCAACCTGCCCGCCGGCGGGCAGGCCACGGGCAATTTCTACACTGACGAACAGGTGCTGGCGGCGGCAGGGGTTTCCGATTTCCGCCCCTACAGCCTGGGGGCCCCGGAGGACCGGCTGGTTCCCGACATTTTCCTGTAGCCGCCAGGGGCAGGCCGCCGGTGCGGCGGCATTCCCCGGCTCGGTAGGATTTAGCTATGGCTGAAGCGCATATCCCCGGTATCCCATTGGACAGGTCGGAGCTGGGCGATCAGCGCTTCTTGTCCGCCACCGGCATTTTCCGGCTGGACGTGGTGGACTCCACCGGCTCCACCAACGCCGACCTGCTCCGTGCAGTGACAGTGGAGCCTTCGTCCTGGCCGGACCTTTCCGTGCTGACGGCCGAATACCAGACCGCCGCCCGGGGACGCCTGGAAAGGCGCTGGGAAGCACCGCCCCTGAGTTCGGTCTCCGTTTCCATTGTGCTGCGGCCCGTGAACGCCGAGGGGCGGCCGCTGCCCACGCAAAGCTACTCGTGGCTCTCGCTCATCGCTGCCCTGGCGCTCCGCGAAACCCTGTTGGAAACTGCAGGCATCCCGGCCGAACTCAAATGGCCCAACGACGTCCTGGTCCGCGGCCGGAAGATTGCCGGCATCCTGGCCCAGATGGGCCCCATGGCGGACGGCACCGTCCCGCCGGTGGTGCTGGGCACCGGCCTGAATGTCACCCTCCACGAGGACGAACTGCCGGTCCCCACGGCCACCTCGGTGTTCCTCGAGGGGCCGCAGACCACCGACCGGACCCAGCTGCTGAAGAGCTATTTGTCCCACTTTGCGGTGCTCTACCGGAGTTTCTGCAACGCCGACGGCGACCCCACGGCAGGCATGGCAGGCGGCCCGTCCCTGCATAAGCGCGTCGAGGCCGTCATGGTGACGCTGGGCAGGCAGGTACGGGCGCAACTGCCGGGCGACCACGAGATTATTGGCCACGCATCCCGCCTGGACGAATACGGCTCACTGCTGGTGGTGGACAACGATTCACGCGAGCATGTGGTTACCGCAGGGGACGTGGTGCACCTGCGGCCCTGGACCGCACCGGAAGTGCCCGGCGCTGCTGATGCCGGCACGCCGAAAGGCACCGGCCAAGGCGGTTATGCGTAAGGACCTCGTTCCCGGCGAACAGGTCATCGTCACCACCCGCCCGCAACCCAGGAAGCTGGCCGGCCCTGCCGCCGCTTTCATCATCGCCCCCGCGATGGCGGCGTTCGCGTCCGCGTGGATCGTGCGGGGGGAAGCCCGGCGCCTGGTTCCGGCGCTGGAGGCACGCTGGACCCCCTGGCTGGTGACGGCCTGCGTGCTGGCTGCCGCGTGGGTGTGGCTGGGCTACTGCCTGCCGCGGCTGATGCGCTGGCACGCCACGCGCTATACCCTCACGAGCCGGCGGATGGTGGCCAGGTCCGGCATCTTCAAGCGGCGCGAACAACAGGTCAACCTCCTCTCCGTCCGCAACCTCACAGTCCACGAGGGCGTGCTTCAACGCCTCCTGCGCTCCGGGAATATATCCTTGGAAACTGGGTATGAGGGCGTGACGACATTCCGGGACGTGCCGGAGGCCGCCAGGTTCCGGGATTTTATCCTCGACGCCATCGGGGAACTGCCCGATGAGCGCCTCCCGCCCGGAGATGCAGGGGATTACCCTGCCGGGGCAGTGCCGACGGAAATGAGAGAAGGTGGACGGAATGAACGATGAGGACCAGCAGGAGCTCGTGGGTCCCGTCGCGCAGTCTCCTGCCGCCGACCCGCACCCTCCCACCGGAGCGATGTCCGCAGAGCGCCTGGCCATGAAAGCCCTTGAGGCGCGGCTGCTCGGCGGCGAACGCAAACTCCGCCGTCGCGAGGTGGCGGCGGGCGCAGGCCTGTCCCTGCTGTCCGCGCGCAAACTCTGGCGCGCGCTCGGGTTCCCGAACTTTGGTGACGAGGACGTTGCCTTCACCGAACGCGACCAGGCTGCACTGTCAACCGTGGTGGACCTCGTCCGCGGCGGAAAGCTGACCGAGGAAGCGGCCATTTCCGTCACCCGTGCCATTGGCCAGATGACGGACCGCATGGTGGTGTGGCAGATCGAAGCCCTGGTGGAGGACCTCGTCCACGAACAGGGCGTCACCGATGCTGTCGCCCGCAAGCGGCTGGTCAACGAGCTCCCGGCCCTGGTGGATGCCCTCGAGGAAGTGCTGGTCTATTCGTGGCGGCGCCAGCTCAATGCCGGCATCCAGCGGCTGGCCGTCCGGGCCGAAGCCGGACTGCAGGCCAGCGAAGAAGGCCGCGAAGGCGACGAGGACGATGCGCCGTTGCCCCTGGCGCGGGCCGTGGGCTTCGCGGACCTGGTGTCCTACACCAGCCTCTCGCGCCGGATGAACGAGAAAACACTGGCCCGCCTGGTGCAGCGGTTCGAGAACAAATGTGCCGAGATTATTTCCGTTGGCGGCGGCCGCCTGGTCAAGACCGTTGGCGACGAAGTCCTTTACATTGCCGAGACCCCCGCGGCCGGCGCCGAGATATCCCTGGCGCTGGCGCAGGCGTTCACGGAGGACGAGATCCTGCCGGAGGCCCGGGTAGCCATGGTCTGGGGCAGGATCCTGTCCCGGCTCGGCGACATCTACGGCCCCACCGTTAACCTTGCTGCCCGGCTCACCACCCTGGCGGATCCCGGAACGGTGCTGGTGGACTCCATGACCGCGTCTGCCCTCGAACATGACGAACGGTTCGTCATGGTGCCCCAACCGCCGGAAAACGTCCGCGGTTTCGGCGAAATCAAGCCGGTCCGCCTGACCCGGGGCCTGGGCAAGGGCCTGATCGTCGACTGACCTTTCTTGCCCTGTCCCCGTCGGCGGGGAAAGGGTTTGTCCATTTGATAGCTAGACCGGCTATATTTGTTCTGCCCGGCTGCCGCATGCCGGTCATCGGCCGTTGCCGGACTTAACGGGGGGAACCGTTCCATGAAACTTCGCGGACGAGCGCGCGCAAAAGCTGCTGCTGCGCCACGGCGCCGGCCCTTCCTCCAGTCCCCCCTTTTCAGCACCTCCGCAATGGGGCTTGCCCTCGCCGCCCTGGTGGTTGGCGCCGTTGTCTATCCGGGGTTTAAGACCACTGAGGTGGAGTTGAATGACGGTGGTGTGTGGGTGGTGTCGAAGTCCAAGAATGCGGTGGGGCGGTTGAATTATCCGTCGCGTGTTTTGGATGGTGCGGTGACTCCTGCGTCGTCGACGTTTGATATTTTGCAGGATGCCGGTGAGGTGTTTGTTGATGATGAGTCTGGTTCGACGTTGAACCAGGTGTCGCCGGCGAATATGCGTTTGGGTGGGGATAAGCAGTTGCCGGGGGCTGCGGATGTGAGTTTTGGTTCGTCGGTGTTGTCGGTGACGGATGCGGCGTCGGGCAAGGTGTGGGCGGTGTCGCCGTCGACGGTGAATGGTTTTGATGAGGAAGCGTCGGAGCCGGTGTTGGTGGGGTCTGAGGGTACGGTGTCGGCGGTGGGTGCTGATGATCGTATTTATTCGGCGGATCCGAAGGCCGGGACGGTGACGGTGACCGGTGTTGAGGCCAATGGTGTGGTGGTGTCTTCGGAGTCTGAGGTGTGGTCTGAGTTGAAGGGTGCGGGGGATCTGCAGATCGCGGTGGTGGGGGACCGGCCGGTGGTGTTGGATGCTGCGGCGGGGAACCTGTTTTTGCCGGGTGGTAAGCGGTTGCAGTTGGCTGATGCGCGGGATGCGAAGTTGCAGCAGGGTGGTCCGGGCAGTGATTTTGTGGCGATTGCGACGCAGAAGGCGTTGTTGAAGCAGCCGTTGGATGGTGGGACGGCGAAGACGGTGTCTTTTGGTGGTGAGGGTGTTCCTGCGGCTCCGGTGCAGTTGGGTGGGTGTGTGCATGCTGCGTGGTCGGGGGCGAATAAGTATGTCCGTGATTGTGTCAATGATGCTGATGATAAGAACGTGGATGTGCCGAAGGCGAGTGCGTCGCCGTCGTATGTGTTTCGGGTGAACCGGGACCTGGTGGTCCTGAACGATGTGAATTCCGGGAATGTGTGGCTGGTGAACCAGAACATGCAGCTCGTCAACAACTGGGACGACGTTGTTCCCCCCAAGAACGAATCCGACGAGCAGGACCAGGAATCCGCGGACATCAACACCATCAACGTGTTGCCGGACCGCACCAAGCCGAACCGTCCGCCGGAAACCAAGCCCGACGTCGTCGGCGTCCGTCCGGGCCGCACCACCATCCTGAGCGTCCTGGACAACGATTCCGACCCCGACGGCGACGTCCTCACCGCCGGGCTCCAGGGCAACCCGCCGAAGGCAGGGACGCTGGAGAACATCTACGGCGGCACCGCCTTCCAGATCTCCGTGCCGGCCGACGCCAGGCCGGGCACGGAAACGTTCAGCTACTCGGCGTCCGATGGGCGTGGCCTCTCCGCAGCCGGACAGGTCACCCTCAACGTGGTGGGTCCGGACGATAACAAGCCGCCGCAGTTCAAACGCGGCGAGAACACCACCATGCTGGTGGAACAGGGCAAGACCGTGAGCCAGAACATCCTTACGGACTGGGTGGATCCCGACGGTGACGACCTGGTGCTCCTTGACGCCAAGGCCGATAACGACCAGGACCAGGTGAAGGTCCGCCGCGACGGCCTGCTCACCTTCCAGGACTCCGGCGCCACCGCCGGGAAGAAGAACGTTGAGGTGACCATCTGGGACGGCCGCGACACCGTCACCGGCAAGGTGGTCATCAACGTCCAGCCACCCGGCGCCCTCGCGCCCGTGGTCAACGCTGACCATGTCACAGCCGTGGTGGGCCAGGACCTGGTCATCTCGCCGCTGAAGAATGACGTGGACCCCAACGGCGGCGCGCTCCGCCTGGCCCAGGTGGAAGCCAACGGCCCCGCGGATCTCGGCCCCGTGACCGACGGCGGAACCTTCACGTTCCGCAGCACCACCCCCGGCCCCGTCTACCTCACGTACATCGCCAGCAACGGCCCGCAGAGCAGCCAGGGCCTGATCCGCGTGGACGTCGAATCCGGTGACGACCCCGGCGACCCCGTCGCCGTCCACGACGTCGCCCTGATGCCCACCGGCGGCAGCGTCCTGCTGGACCCGCTGGCCAACGACTCCGACCCTTCCGGCGGCGTCCTGGTGCTGCAATCCGTCAAGCTTCCCGATAACGCCACCATCTCGGTCAGCGTGATCAACCACAGCGTCCTGCGCATCACGGACATCCTCGGAACCAAGGATCCGATCCTCTTCGAATACACCATGTCCAACGGCAAGAAGTCGGCCACCGGTTCGGTCTCCGTGGTCCCCGTCCCGGCCCCGGCAGTGGTGGAAGCACCCCAGCCCAAGCCGGACGAGGTGAACGTCCGCGTCAACGACGTCGTCACCATTCCCGTCCTCGACAACGACACCCACCCGCAGGGCCAGGAACTGACAGTTGATCCGGTCCTGCCGCAGGGCGTGGACCCGGTGGACGGCAAGAGCTTCGTCTCGGAAAACACCGTCCGGTTCATCGCCGGCAGCCAGCCCAAGACAGTCCGCGCCATCTACAACGCGGTGGACCCGGAGGGCCAGAAGAGCGCCGCCGCCGTGACCATCCACATCCTTCCGCTGGAAGGGGCGGAGAATTCCCGCCCACAGCCGCGCAACCTCACGGCCCGCGTGGTGGCGGCCGGCACTGTCCGCATTCCGGTTCCGCTGGACGGAATCGATCCCGACGGCGATTCGGTCCAGCTCACCGGCATCGACAGCACTCCTGCCATGGGTACGGCAACGGTGGGCAGCAACTTCATCGACTTCACGGCTGCCGGTGACGGCGCCGGGACCGATACCTTCCGCTACAAGGTGGTGGACCGGCAGGGTGCCGTCAACACCGGCACCGTCACCGTGGGCATCGCACCGCGCGGTGAAATCAACCAGAAGCCCACTCCCGTGGACGACGAAGTGCGGGTCCGCCCCGGCCGCCAGATCGCCGTCGACGCCACCGGCAACGACACCGATCCCGACGGCGACCAGATCCGCATCCTCACCGACGGCATCGAGGCTGATCCTGCCCTCCAGGCAACCGTCAGCAAGGCCAGCGGACGGGTCATCCTGACCGCTCCCAACGAGGCCGGGACGGTCAACGTCCGGTACACCGTGGCTGATGACCGGGACGCCCGGGCGCAGGCCACCATCCGCGTGGTGGTGGACCCGGAAGTTCCGCTCAAGGCACCCATCGCCCGCGACGACCGCGTGACGTCCTCCCAGACCATGGGGAAGACCGCCGTGGACGTTCCCGTCCTGAAGAACGACGAAGACCCCGATGGCGTGGGCGAGAACCTCAAGATCAGCACCGAAGCGACCACGGCCCGGCCCGGCACCGAAGGCAACATGATCGTTGACCTCACCGAGCAGCCGCAGCTCATCCCTTACACCGTGGAGGACGTGGACGGCCAGAAGTCCACCGCCATCATCTGGGTGCCCGGCCTCGGCCAGCAGGTTCCGACGCTGGCCAAGGACGAGGTCCTGGAAGTGGTGGCCGGCCAGTCCGTCAACGTCGACCTGGATGAATGGGTCAAGGTCCGTGAAGGTCGCTCACCGCGCCTGACGCAGGCAGACCGGATCAAGCTCATTGGAGCCGACGGCAGCGATCCCGTCACCGGTGACGGGACTGGGTTGAAGTACACCGCAGGCACCGACTATGTGGGTCCGGGTTCGCTGACCTTCGAAGTCACCGACGGAACCGGACCGGACGATCCCGCCGGCCTGAAGTCGACGCTCAGCATCCGCACCAAGGTCCTCCCGGACCCCAACAAGAACAACCCGCCCGAGCTCCTGGGCGCGAACGTCGAAGTGCCCATGGGCGACTCGGCGAGCATCGATCTGGGGAAGCTGACCTCGGACCCCGACGGGGACGACGTCGACAACATGAAGTACGAACTCCTGGACGGCGCGACGGCCGGATTCACCGTGAGCGTCGACGGCAAGAACCTCAAAGTCTCCGCGGCGGACTCCAGCCGGGCCGGCACCGCCGGAGCCGTTCAGGTCAAGGCCAAGGACCCCCGCGGCCTTGAAGCCACGGCTACTTTCCAGCTGTCCGTGACGGCATCCAACCGGCCAAAACCGGTAGCGAACGACGACGTTGAACCCAACGCCGCCGCCGGCAAGCCGGTGACTATCAACGTCCTGGCCAACGACGCCAACCCGTTCCCCGAGACGGCGCTGAAGATCATTGCCGCCGCCACTGAGACCGGCAGCGGCAACGTGGAGGTTAGCGGTGATTCTGTGACGGTAACCCCCGCTCCCGGCTTCACCGGAACCATGGTGGTCACCTACACGGTGGAGGACAAGACCCAGGACGCGTCGCGGCATGCCACGGCGCGGGTCCGGCTCACCGTTAAGGACGCGCCGGCGGCCCCCACCACGCCGCAGGCACAGAGCGTGGGGGACCGGACGGCACTGCTGAACTGGGCCGCTCCCGCGGACCGCGGTTCACCCATCACGAGGTACACCGTGTACGGCGAGGGCGGGTTCAAGCAGGACTGTCCGGCCAACACCTGCACGCTGAACGGGCTGGTCAACAACACGAAGTACCACTTCCAAGTTACCGCCACCAACGAGTTCGGCGACTCGGACCGTTCACCGGCTTCCGCAGAGGTCCGGCCGGACGTCAAGCCGGACACACCGCTGGCGCCGTCGCTGAAATTCGGCGACAAGGAACTGTCCATCAACTGGACTGCTCCTGCCAGCAAGGGTTCGCCGGTGAAGTCCTACGACTTGGAGATCTCGCCGCCGCCCGCGGGGCAGAACGCCCAGATCCAGAACCTGACCGCTGTCAGCTATGTCTGGAAGGGCCTGCAGAACGGCGTGTCCTACAAGGTGCGGGTCCTGGCCCGGAACGATGCCAAGGAACCGTCAGAGTGGAGCCCGTACTCCGCCGCTGAAGTGCCGGCAGGCGTGCCGGCCACCCCGGCAGCACCCACGGCTGCCCAGGCAGCATCCCTGGGTTCGCAGAGCCAGCTGAAGGTCAGCTGGGCCGCGCCGAACAACAACGGTGACGCCGTCTCTGCCTACACCCTCACCACCCTCCGGGGCGGTGCGGCGGTGGCCACCCAGCAGGTGGCCGGCACCACGCAAAACGTCACCGTTGACAACTCCGAAGCCAACTACACTTTCACGGT
>Ga0160459_100300_pt1 | contig 22942 bp, 16 predicted proteins | sample HID1973K_E6MG_FD_108208 | JGI IMG/M metagenome (GOLD analysis project Ga0160459, IMG submission 108208) | Enriched mosquito-associated microbial communities from UW Madison campus, WI, USA - HID1973K_E6 MG | ecosystem: Host-associated > Arthropoda: Insects > Digestive system > Unclassified ... | reverse complement strand
CCGGACAGTCATCGTGCGCAGGCTGCTGGGCCTCGAGGAAGCAATCTCCCTTGGGCAGCCCGGACCAACGCATGATGCCCGGTCCTGGACATTCGACCTTGATCCCGGCGGAAAGGATCCGGTCCTGGGCATCGAGCGGTTGCAGGAAGCCTACTTCAAGCGTTTTCCTGACTACCCGCGGGGCATCACCGTTCCTGCCCTGGTGGACGTGCCCACCGGCGCTGTCGTGACAAACAACTTCCCCCAAATCACGTTGGATTTCTCTACGGAGTGGACTGAATTCCACCGGCCGGGCGCCCCTGACCTTTATCCGGAACGGTTGCGGGACGAAATCGATGAGGTGAACAAGCGGGTGTTCACCGAAGTGAACAACGGCGTGTACCGGTGCGGGTTTGCAGGATCCCAGGACGCGTACCTGGCCGCCTACGACCGGCTCTGGACAGCCCTGGACTGGCTGGAGGACCGCCTCACCGCCCGGCGTTACCTGGTTGGTGACACCATCACGGAGGCGGATGTCCGCCTGTTCACGACGCTGGCACGCTTTGACGCGGTCTACCACGGCCACTTCAAATGCAACCGGCAAAAGCTCAGCGAAATGCCGGCCCTGTGGGCCTATGCCCGCGACCTCTTCCAAACTCCCGGTTTCGGCGACACCACAGACTTCGTGCAGATCAAGCAGCACTATTACATCGTTCACGAGGACATCAATCCCACCGGCATCGTTCCGGCCGGGCCGGATCTGTCCGGGTGGCTCGAAGCGCACGGCCGGGAAACCCTCGGCGGGCGGCCTTTCGGCGACGGAACGCCACCAGGGCCAGTCAGGAAGGGCGAGGAAATAACCCCGGGGCACGGAGCGGCACACTAGGCGGAAAGCGGTTTCCTCTAGAATGTGGGGATGCAGATTTCCCGCGGCGCGGTAGCGGCCGGCTTCGAAAACGTCCTCGACCTGTTTGAGTCTTTCCTGGCCGAGGATCCTGGTTACAGCGCCCAGCTCGCTGCGTACCACGGCGGCGTCCGCGTTGTGGGACTTACCGGCGGCCCGGACATCGCCGCCGATACCGTTACCGGAGCTTATTCATGCTCCAAGGGTGTCGCCGCCATGGTCATTGCGCTGCTCGTGCAGGAGAGTGTCCTGGACCTCGACCGGCCGGTCGCCTTCTATTGGCCGGAGTTTGGGGTGCACGGCAAGGACCGGTTGCTGGTACGTGAGGCCCTGTCGCACCAGGCCGGGCTGCCGGGCATCGCGGGCGGCTTTGGGCTGGGCGAGTTCACAACACCCGGGGCTGCGGCCAGGCTGGCCTCAGCCCGGCCTTTGTGGCAACCCGGACGGCAATTCGGCTACCACGCGCTCACCATAGGCATCCTGATGGAGGAGCTTTGCCGGCGTACGTCGGGAGAGTCATTGCAGGACCTCTACGATCGGCGGATCCGGATCCCGTTTGGTGTGGAATTCTTCCTGGGGCTGCCCGAGGAGGAGGAACACCGTTACAGGGACGTCCTGTATACGACTGAAGCGGACCAGCCGTGGCTTGATCCGTTGAGCCTGGACGGGCTCAACTCGAACTCGCCGGTCAGCACCATCATGGAACTACCGAACATCAAGGCCGTCCGCGCAGCCGGAATGTCAGCCGCCGGAGGCGTGGGCTCAGCGGACGGCCTTGCCCGCCTGTACGCTGCGGCCACCACCGGCGCGGACGGCTCAGAACCGTTCCTTGGCAAGGACACGGTCCGCCGGATGTCCGCCGAACAGGTCTGGGGGCTGGACCGTTCTTCAGGCCTGGACAACGCTTTCGCTGTGGTCTTCATGAAGCCTCATCCATCCCGCAACTTTGGCAGCCACCGGGCCTTCGGCCATGAGGGCGCCAACGCCGCCCTTGGCTTTGCCGACCCCTCATACGCCCTCGGGTTCGGTTACATTCCGCGGCGGGCCGAGGACGGGCGGACGCCCGGCCGGGCCCACCGGCTGGCGGCCGCAGTACGGCGCTCGGCGGCCGCGCTGGCATAGTGCTCCCAAACCATCGGGCGCTCTGACCTGCGCCTTTTGGGGTTGAGGGAAAACCACCCTAAGGTTGGGCGGATGAGCACGCCGCAAGCCAGAACGCAAGTCATATGGGGCCGGGGAACCGAGATCCTGAAACGGGCGGTGTCCGGTCTCTCGGCCGCCTTCGCCGCCCAGCGGCTCCAGTTGGCCGCCAAAGCGGCCATCGCGGCCGGGCTTGCCTTCCTGATCGCGCCCCTGATGCCCGGGGCAGCTGCAGACTACCCCTACTACGCTCCCCTGGGAGCCTTGGTGGTGATGTACCACAACATCGCCGGCTCGGTCCGCCAGGGTGCGCAGGCATTGGCCGGACTGGCCGTCGGCATCGGCCTGGCATTCGTCCTGGTGGCGTACACCGATCCCTCGCCGCTTACCGTGGCGATCTTCATGGGCATCGGCGTCCTCCTGGGCGGCCTGCCCGGCATCGGGTCCGGCAGCGATTGGATTCCGACGGCGGCCCTCCTCGTGTTGCTGGTGGGCAACAGCCATCCCGATGATTTTTCGTTCGGGTACCTGGTGCAGATGGGCGTGGGGGTGGCCGTGGGCATTGGCGTCAATTTCGTGATTTTTCCACCCCTGCACTTCAACGCAGCAGCAGCCAGCCTCGATGAACTGCGACGCGCCCTCGGCACCCAGCTCACCGACATGGGGAAGGCGCTCCGGGAAGAGTGGCCGCCCGCCCATGCCGAATGGTCCCGCCGGTCCGATGAACTGGCAGCTGCCACACGTTCCGTACGCCACCTCGTCAGGGAAGCCGACGCCAGCCGCCGGGGCAATCCAAGGCGGCGATTCCATCCCCGCGACGTGGACGAGGACTACCGCCACCTGCGCGAGCTGGAGCGGGTGACGTTCCACATCCAGGACATGACCGATGTCCTCTCCGATGTCATTTGGGAGAGCGAAGTCCCCTACGAGGTGCCGGTGCAGGACAGCAAACCTCTGTCCCAGGCGATGACGGCCGCCGGAGATCTGCTGACGTCTTACGGGAATGATGACAGGCAGGGGCACCAGGACCGCTTCGATGCCGCGAAGGCAGCGGTGGACGCGTGCATGGCTGCCACCTCCACCCGGGAATCCGAGCAGGGAACGGTGCCCGCTTCGGAATCAATCCTGCTCAGCCTGCACCGCATTCTTCGTGCCGTCCGTCCGGCAGACTAGCGGGCGTTCCTAGATTCGCTCTTCCTGCACCGGCCCGGAAACGCCGGTTTCGGTGAGGCCGGGTGTGTCCTTTCCGGCCCTTTCGTCACCATTGCCCGAAGCCGCGTCTTCAAGCGCCGCAACTGAGCCGCTGAAGTGGCGCCGCCCGGACCGCGGGTTCCACGCAACGAAATCCGAACGGTGCCAGGCGCCTGTGCCTTCCTGTTCAGTGGTGATGTCCAGGGCAACCCGGGCCGGCAGGAACACCGGTGCCTCGAACCCGACCTCCCAAATGAAGGAATCGCCGCGGGCAGGGCCGACGTCGGCGAGCGCCCTGGAAGCCAAATACATGCCGTGGGCTATCGACCGGCGCATGCCCAACGCCTTCGCAGACAACACGCTGAGGTGGATGGGGTTGAAGTCACCGGAAACGGCCGCGTAAGCCCGGCCCGCATCCACACCCAACTGCCAGAGTGCAGTCGGATCGGGCGCACGGAAGTCGGGCTTGCCGTGTTGGGCCGAGGGCTTGTCGATTCCCGGCAGGAAGATCCCCTTTGCCAGGTAAGTGGAGACTCCCAGCCAGCAAACGGCATTACTGCCGGATTTGCGGACCTCCGCCACAACGTCCACCTGCGTGCCGGACCGGTGCCCCCGCAGGTTCTCTACCCGCGCCGTGATGTCGAGGGCCTCGGTGAAGAGCAGCGGCACGCGCTGTTCCACCCGGTTGCCCAGGTGGATCATGCCCAGCAGTGGAAGCGGGAAGTCGTCCCGGTTCATCACGCTCATGGCCAGCGGAAACGCCAAGGCGTGGACGAAACCTGCGGGCAGCACATCACTGGCGGTCTCGCCCAACAGGTGCTGGTAGGCGGTGAGGTTTGCGACATCCACCGCGACTGCCCGCACCTCGTGGCTTTCGTCGGGCAGGTGGGAGGAATCGCCTGTCCCGAGGAGCCGCCGCCGGGCAGCCTGCGCGGCGGCGTTAATGTAGAGCTTGGACAGTGACGGCATCTCCCCCAGGATGAGGGGTTGCACCGCCATTACGCGCCGACCAGGTTCTGTCCGCATACCCGGAGCACTTCCCCGGTGATGCCTCCGGCGGAGTCGCTGGCAAGGAAGGCGATGGTTTCAGCCACGTCCGCGGGCTGGCCGCCCTGTTTGAGCGAGTTCAGGCGCCTTGCTGTTTCCCGGAGGGCCAGGGGGATCCGTGCGGTCATCTCTGTTTCGATGAACCCCGGCGCCACTGCGTTGATGGTTCCGCCGGCTTCTGCCAGCAGTGGCGCTGTTGCCCTGACCATGCCCATGACTCCTCCCTTGGAGGCCGCATAGTTGGTCTGCCCCCTGTTTCCGGCGATCCCGCTGGTGGACGCAACAGTGACGATACGCGGTGACTGACTGAAGTGCTCCGAGGCCAGGAGGGCCTCGTTGATCCGAAGCTGGGCAGCGATGTTGATGTTGATGACCGAGTCCCAGCGGGCGGGATCCATATTGGCGAGGAGTTTGTCGCGGGTGATGCCGGCGTTGTGGATGACGATATCGAGCCGGCCGTGGCGTTGGACGGCATGGTCGATGATCCTCTGCCCGGCGTCCGCACGGGTGATGTCCAACTGCAGGGCTGTTCCCCTGACCTCGTTGGCCACGGCCGCCAGGTGGTCCCCGGCTGCGGGGAGATCCACCACCACCAGAGTGGCGCCGTCCCTGTGCAGGGTACGGGCAATCTGCGCGCCGATCCCCCTGGCTGCGCCGGTGACGACGGCGATCCTTCCTGCCAGCGGGAGGTCAGGGTCTTCGGGCAGCGTGCCTCCGGCGTCGGAAATCTTCAGGAACTGGCCGTCCACGAACGCTGAACGCCCGGAGAGGAAGAAGCGCACCGCACCCAGGGCGCTGGGGCTCGTGATGTCCACGCCCTCCGCCAGAAGGATGCCGTTTCCGGTTGCCCCGGCACGCAGTTCCTTGGCCAGGGACCGCAGGAGCCCGTCGATTCCCTGACGGGCCGCTGCAGCTGCAGGCGAACCGGCTTCAGCGGCGGGACGGGAAACTGTGAGGACCCTGCCGCTTGGCGCGAGGTCCCTCAGGGAGGCGGCTGCGCTCAGGACTGTCCTGCCGAGATCCTCCGGCCGCTCCACCTCGTCCAGCACCAGGATGATGGCCCCGAGCTTCTCGCCCGGAACCGCGTGCCGGCGGACGTCCAGGTCCCAGGACAACAGCTCTGCGCCCAGTTGGTCGGCCGCAGCGGAATCACCCTGGATGACGACCGGCCCCGCTATCAGGGGCTGGCCCGGGCGGTACCGGCGCAGGAGTGCCGGCTGGGGCAGCCCAAGCCTCTTGGCGACGTTCTTGCCGAGCCCCTGGTTGACCAGTTGCGTGTATTTGTCTGCCATGCCGGCCTCCTATACCGATTCCAGGATTGCGACGACGCCCTGGCCGCCTGCAGCACACACCGACACCAGTCCGCGGGCCGGCCGCCCGTCCGTGCTGCCCTTGGCGTGCAGGAGCTTGGCCAGCGAAGCCACGATGCGTCCGCCGGTGGCCGCAAACGGGTGTCCTGCTGCCAGCGACGAGCCGTTCACATTCAAGCGTGAGCGGTCCACCTTGCCGAGGGCACCGTCCAGGCCCAACCGGGTGCGGCCGAAGTCTTCGTCCTCCCAGGCAGCAAGCGTGCTCAGTACAGTGGCCGCGAAGGCCTCGTGGATCTCGAAGTAGTCGATGTCCGCCAAGGTCAGGTTGTGGCGTGCCAGCAGGCGGGGAACCGCGAAGACCGGAGCCATCAGGAGCCCGTCCTTGCCGTGGACGAAGTCCACTGCCGCGGCCTCCGCATCCACCACGGCAGCCAGCTTCGGCAGGTCGCGTGCGTCTGCCCATTCGTCCGAGGCCAGCAGGACCGTCGAGGCGCCGTCTGTCAGCGGCGTCGAGTTTCCGGCGGTCATGGTGGCGTCGGCGCCAAGGTTCCTGCCGAAGACGGGCTTCAGCGACGCGAGCTTTTCCGCCGAGGTATCGGCGCGCATGTTGCCGTCGCGGGACAGGCCCCGGTAGGGGGTGACGAGGTCGTCAAAGAACCCGGCCCCGTAAGCGGCGGCAAGGTTGCGGTGGCTGTTGAGTGCAAGCTCATCCTGTGCTTCCCGGGAAACCTTCCATTGGGCGGTCGTCAGGGCCTGGTGCTCGCCCATGGAGAGGCCGGTGCGCGGTTCTGCCGTACCCGGAGCCAGCGGCGCCAGGTCCTTGGGCCGCAGCCGGCTGAGGATCTGCAGCCGCTGCGGCAGCGTCTTTGCCCGGTTGAGGTCGAGGATGACCTCCCTGAGCCCTTCGCTGACCACCACCGGGGCGTCGGAGGCGGAGTCGACGCCACCGGCGATGGCGGAGTCAATCTGGCCGAGCTTGATCTTGTTGGACAGGCCCACCACGGTTTCCAGGCCCGTGGCGCAGGCCTGCTGGAGATCATAGGCCGGCGTTTCGGCAGATAACGCCGAGCCGAGGACCGCTTCGCGGGTGAGGTTGAAGTCACGGGAATGCTTGAGCACAGCGCCGGCTGCCACCTCTCCCACGCGTTCGTCCTGGAGGCCGAAGCGGGCAATGAGGCCGTCCAGGGCTGCCGTCAGCATGTCCTGGTTGGAGGACTTTGCGTAGGCACCTCCGGCGCGGGCGAAGGGAATCCTGTTGCCGCCCACAACGATTGCCCGCCGGAGCGCGGTGGCCCCCGCGGTTGGGCGGGCTGTCTCGTCGGGGCCGGTGGCCGACTGTCCGTCAATGGACATGGGTGTCTCCTCTGGTCGCATGCGGTTACCGATACCCAGCGTACCTGATACGCTGGGTATCGTGAACATGCCCGAAGCACGAACTGAAGCACACGCCGACGGGCACTCCCCTGCCGCCAGTCCGGACGGAAGATCATCCCGCTGGGAGTCCCACCGTGAAGAACGCCGGCGGCAGCTCATCAAGCAGGCCCGGCGCGCGGTACACGCCCTTGGCAGCGACGCCCCCATGGAGGACATCGCCGCAGCTGCCGGAACGTCCAAGTCGGTGTTCTACCGCTACTTCGGCGACAAGGCCGGGCTGCAGCAGGCGGTGGGCGAGGTGGTCCTGGACCAGATGCAGCGGCGCATCCGCGAGGCCGCACAGAGCGCCGTGACGCCGCGGGAAGGGTTGTTCGCAATGGTCTCCGCCTACCTGCAGATGGCGTCCACCAGCCCGAACGTCTACACCTTCGTGACACGCCACGCCGAGGCGTCCGGCGCCGCGGCCGTCTCCGGCGCCCTTGGGCACTTCTTCGACGCAGTCGCCGAGATGATCGCCACCCCCATGCGCTCCCACCTGGGCGGCGGGAAGGAAGCGGTCATCGGATTCTGGCCCAAGGCCGCCATCGGGCTGGTGCGGAATGCCGGCGAACAGTGGCTCAGTACCCCTGAATCCGCCGCCAAACCGGGCCAGGACGCCATGGCCCGCCAAATCACCGACTGGCTCTGCGTCGGCATAGCACCCGAACTGTCTACTCCCAGCACCACCAAGCAACCTGTCAGCACCAACGAAGGACATTGACATGACTGAAGTAGTGGACCGCCCCGCCGCCAAGGGTTCCCGCCCGGCCGGCCCCGCCCGGGTCGCTGCCGGCACAGACCGACCCCAGCCTGCCGTCGACACCGAAGCGCTGGGCAGGCAACTCCTGGGCAAGTGGGCGGATGTCCGCCGCCAGGCGCGGGACCTCGCCGCCCGTCCCGAACTGCACAAGGTCGAGGGCCAGACCCACACGGACCACCGTGCCAGGGTCTTCGGGCAGTTGCAGTACCTCGTTGACAACGGGGCGGTCCACCGCGCCTTCCCCTCCGCGCTTGGCGGGTCCGACGACCACGGCGGCAACATCGCCGGCTTCGAGGAGCTGGTGGTTGCGGACCCGTCGCTGCAGATCAAGGCCGGGGTCCAGTGGGGGCTGTTCGGCTCAGCCGTCATGCACCTTGGCACAGCAGAGCACCACGCCAAGTGGCTGCCGGGCATCATGAACCTGGCCATCCCCGGCTGCTTCGCCATGACGGAAACCGGGCACGGCTCCGACGTTGCCAGCATCGCCACCACCGCCACCTACGATCCCGCCACCGCGGAATTCGTCATCCACACGCCCTTCCGCGCTGCCTGGAAGGACTACATCGGAAACGCCGCAACGGACGGACTCGGCGCTGTGGTGTTCGCCCAGCTGGTGACGCAGGGCGTGAACCACGGGGTCCACGCCTTCTATGTGGACCTCCGCGACCCGGACACCAAGGAATTCCTGCCGGGCATCGGCGGTGAGGACGATGGAATCAAGGGCGGCCTCAACGGGATCGACAACGGACGGCTGCACTTCACGAATGTCAGGGTCCCGCGCACCAACCTCCTCAACCGCTACGGCGACGTCGCTGCCGACGGCGCCTACAGCTCCCCCATCGCCAGCCCCGGACGGCGCTTCTTCACCATGCTGGGAACCCTGGTCCAGGGCCGGGTATCCCTGGACGGTGCAGCGGTGGCAGCATCCAAGGTGGCGCTGAAGGCCGCCATCCAGTACGCCACGGAACGCCGGCAGTTCAACGCCTCCTCCCACACGGACGAGGAAGTGCTGCTGGACTACCAGCGGCACCAGCGCCGCCTGTTCACCCGGCTCGCCACCACCTACGCCGCCGGGTTTGCGCACGAACAGCTGCTGCAGAAGTTCGACGACGTCTTCTCCGGCGCCGCGGACACCGATGCCGACCGCCAGGACCTCGAAACCCTTGCGGCGGCCCTCAAGCCCCTCAGCACCTGGCATGCCCTGGACACCCTGCAGGAATGCCGGGAAGCCTGCGGCGGCGCCGGGTTCCTGATCGAAAACCGGTTCGCCTCCCTTCGGGCGGATCTTGACGTCTACGCCACGTTCGAAGGCGACAACACCGTGCTGCTGCAGCTCGTTGCCAAGCGGCTGCTGGCCGACTACGCCAAGGAGTTCCGCAACGTGGACTTCGGCGTGCTGGCCCGCTACGTGGTGGGGCAGGCCACCGGCGCGGCCATCCGCCGCACCGGCCTGCGCCAGGTTGCACAGTTCATCACCGACACCGGCTCCGTGCAGAAGGCTGCGATCGCCCTGCGGGACGAGGAAGGACAGCGGGCCCTCCTCACCGACCGGGTGCAGACCATGGTCGCTGAGGCTGCCACCGCGCTCAAGGGCAGCAACCGGCTCCCGCAGGACAAGGGCGCGGCCCTCTTCAACCGCTACCAGAACGAACTGATCGACGCTGCACAGGCCCACGCCGAACTTCTGCAGTGGGAGGCCTTCACCGAGGCGCTCGCAGACGTCACCGATCCCGGCACCAGGAAGGTCCTGACCTGGCTGCGTGACCTTTTCGGGCTTTCCCTGATCGAAAAGAACCTCTCCTGGTACCTCATGAACGGCAGACTTTCCATGCAGCGGGCGCGTACCGTGGGCGGCTACATCAACAGGCTGCTCGAGAAGATCAGGCCGCACGCATTGGACCTGGTGGACGCGTTCGGGTACGGCGATGAACACGTGCGCGCCACCATCGCCACCGGCGCCGAAAAGGAGCGCCAGGACCAGGCCCGCGCCTACTTCCGCAGCCAGCGTGCCAGCGGACAGACCCCCGTGGACGAAAAGGTGCTGCTGGCGCGGAAAGCCGGCGGCCGCCAGGCCTAAAGCCCGGCAGCGGCTCAGCGCCGGCATAGCGCAAAGTCCTGGTACGACGACGGCGCCGCTTCCCTTCCACGGGGAGCGGCGCCGTCGTCGTACTGCTGGGGGGACGTCAGCTGCTGGCGGGCAGCACCGAGCGGTACACCTCAAGGGTGGTCTCCGTGATGGACTCCCACGAGAAGTGCTTCTCGGCGCGCTCACGGCCCGCCTGTCCCATGGCCCTCGCGCGGTCCGGATCAGACACGACTTCCGTGAGGGCGGCCGCAAACTCACTGACGAACTTCTCCGGGTCCAGCGGGGTCCCGGTACCGTCCGTGACCTGCTCAAGGTCCACCAGCAGCCCGGTCCGGCCGTGCTCCACCACCTCGGGAATGCCACCGGTGGCGCTGGCCACCACTGCAGCGCCGCAGGCCATGGCCTCGAGGTTGACGATGCCCAGCGGCTCGTAAATGGACGGGCAGGCGAAGGCGGTGGCGTGGCTCAGGACCTGGATCAGCTCGTGGCGGGGCAACATCCGCTCGATCAGCACCACACCGGTCCGCTGCTTCTGCAGGTCCTCGATCAGCGCTGCGGTCTCGGCGGCCAGTTCCGGGGTGTCAGCCGCACCCAGGCACAGGACGAGCTGGACGTCGTCAGGAAGCTTCGCAGCTGCCCGAAGGAGGTACGGAACTCCCTTCTGCCGCGTGTTTCTTCCCACAAAGACAACACTTGGCCTGGCGGGATCAATGCCGAGCGCACGGATGGCGTCGTCGTTTTCGTCACGCTTCCACATCTCGACGTCGATCCCGTTGTGCACCACCCGGACCTTCTCCGGATCCACGTCGGGGTAACTGCGCAGGATGTCCTGCCGCATGCCCTCGGACACGGCGATGATGGCGGCGGCAGCCTCATACGCGGTCTTCTCGACCCAGGAGGACAGAGCGTAGCCGCCACCCAGCTGCTCCGCTTTCCACGGGCGCAGAGGTTCAAGGCTGTGGGCACTCAAAACATGCGGAATTCCGTGCAGCAGTGAGGCCAGGTGGCCGGCCATATTGGCGTACCAAGTATGCGAGTGGACCAGGTCGGCGCCGGCGATGTCCGGGACGATCCTCAGGTCCACACCCAACGTCTGCACAGCGGCGTTGGCGGAGCCGAGGTCCTCCGGTACAGCGTAGGAAGTCACCACAGCACCGTGATAGTCGGCGTCGCGGGGGGCACCGAAGGCACGAACCTGCAGGTCAACGTGCTTACTAAGCACCCTGCTCAATTCGGCGACGTGCACCCCGGCGCCACCATAAATTTCCGGCGGGAACTCTTTAGTCACAATGTCTATTCGCACAAGACCCAAGGTAGTCCTTCACGCATAACTGTTCTAGTGTGAAGGAGTCCGGGCGTACCGGATTGTCTTGGGGAGTTACGAAGGCGTACAGGAGCGACCACTATGCCGTTGAATAAAAAAGTCCTGGCCATTGTCCTCGCAGGTGGCGAGGGAAACAGACTGATGCCACTGACGGCAGACCGGGCGAAGCCCGCGGTGCCTTTCGCCGGCAGCTACCGCCTTATCGATTTTGCGATTTCCAACCTGGTGAATTCTCGCTACCTGCAAATCGTGGTCCTCACCCAGTACAAATCCCACAGCCTTGACCGGCATATTTCCGAAGCCTGGCGCATGTCCACCCAGCTCGGGAACTATGTCGCCTCCGTCCCCGCACAGCAGCGCGTAGGCAAGAGCTGGTTCCTGGGCAGCGCCAACGCCATCTACCAGTCCCTGAACCTGATCCATGACGCCAACCCCGACATCGTCGTCGTAGTCGGTGCAGACCACGTCTACCGCATGGACTTCGCCCAGATGGTGGAACAGCACGTCCACAGCGGGGCCAAGGCAACGGTTGCCGCCGTCCGCCAGCCACTGAGCATGGCCGACCAGTTCGGTGTCATCGAGGTGGACCAGAACGATCCGCAGAAGATTGCGGCATTCGTGGAGAAACCCGCCACCACGCCCGGCCTCGCCGCGGATCCGTCCCAGTTCCTCGCCTCCATGGGCAACTACGTGTTCGACGCCGACGCCCTGGTGGCTGCCCTGCACGTGGACGCCGAACGCCTCGACACCAAGCACGACATGGGCGGTGACATCATCCCCTACTTCGTCAACCAGGGCGAGGCAGGGGTCTACGACTTCACGCTCAACGAAATCCCCGGCTCCACCGAACGCGACCGCACCTACTGGCGCGACGTCGGCACCATCGACTCCTTCTACGACGCCCACATGGACCTCATCTCGCCGCTGCCGGTGTTCAACCTCTACAACTCAGAGTGGCCCATCTACACGCGGCAAAGCATCTCCCCGCCCGCCAAGTTCGTCCGCGGCCTCAACAACACGGTGGGCACCGCCCTGGACTCGATCGTCTCCAGCGGCGTGGTGATCTCCGGCGGCGTGGTGGAGGGGTCCGTCCTCTCCAACGACGTGTACGTGGCGACCAGCAGCAGGGTCATCGACTCCGTCCTGATGGACAAGGTACAGGTCGGCGAGGGCGCCGTGATCAACCGGGCCATCATTGACAAGAACGTCAAGGTGCCGCCCGGCGCCGCCATCGGTTTGGACCCGGACCTCGACCGTGCACGCGGCTTCAAGGTCACCGAATCAGGCATCACCGTCCTGTCCAAGTACCAGGAAGTCCCGGAGCCCGGCGAACACGAACGCCAGCTGGCCGCCAAGAACCTGCATCTGGTCCCCAACGCCGTGAAGGCCGCCGCGGACCAGTACCCGGAGGTGCGCGAGTCGGTGGACAAGGTGGCCCGGACCCATGCCGCCGCAGCCGAAGCCTCCCCCGGGGCACGCGTGTCCTGACACGCCGCTGACATCCGGTGGAAGGACCGGCGGCGCCTGCACGGCGCCTCCGGTCCTTCAGTCATGATGCCCTGTGTCCACACTGTAAAATTGACCCAATGAGCTCCCCCGACCTGACCCCTGAGGAAATCCAGGCCTGCCTCAAGGTCCTGAACACCATCCACGTCTACGACGAGGAGCACCCCGACTACATCTCGGTGCGCCGGGCCACCGGCAAGATGTTCAAGGCGGTCAAGCGCCACCGCAGGGTCACCAAGCGCGACCTGATTGCCGACGCCGACCGCGCCGTTATTGCCCTGACGGCCACGGCCGCCCCTGACCGGATCGACGACGAGACGCGCGGAAACAAGCTCGCTCCCTCGGCCACCGGTGAAGTGGCCGGCCACCTCATCCGGTCCCGGCCGTGCTACATCTGCAAGCAGCACTACACCCAGGTGGACGCCTTCTACCACCAGCTCTGCCCGGAATGCGCGGCGTTCAGCCACAGTAAGCGCGATGCCCGCACCGACCTCACCGGCCGCAGCGCCCTGCTGACCGGCGGCCGCGCAAAGATCGGCATGTACATCGCGCTCCGGCTGCTGCGGGACGGCGCCCACACCACCATCACCACTCGGTTCCCCAAAGACGCAGCGCGGCGGTTCGCTGCCATGGAGGACAGCGCCGACTGGCTGCACCGGCTGCGGGTTGTCGGCATCGACCTCCGCGACCCGTCCCAGGTCATGGCACTGACCGACTCCCTGAACGACGCCGGGCCGCTGGACATCATCATCAACAACGCTGCCCAAACCGTCCGCCGCTCCGGCAATGCCTACAAGCCGCTGGTGGATGCCGAGGACGAACCGCTGCCCGCAGCGCTGGAGCAGGCAAACGGCGGGCCGGAGCTGCTGACGTTCGGCCACGCCCATGACAAGCATCCGCTGGCACTCGCAGGCACCGTCACCGAGCACCCCGTCCTCGCCGGGGATGCCGTGACGTCGTTGGCATTGTCCACCGGTTCCGCCTCACTGGAACGCATCGCGGCGGGAACGGCCATCGACGCCGGCGGCCTGGTCCCGGACCTGGCCACCATCAACAGCTGGACGCAGGTGGTGGACGAGGTGGACCCGCTGGAGATGCTTGAAGTCCAGCTCTGCAACGTGACGGCACCGTTCCTGCTGGTCAGCCGCCTCCGCGGGGCCATGCAGCGTTCCACGGCACACCGCAAATACATCGTCAATGTCTCCGCCATGGAAGGCCAGTTCTCCCGCGCCTACAAGGGAGCCGGACACCCGCACACCAACATGGCCAAAGCCGCGCTGAACATGATGACAAGGACCAGCGCGCAGGAAATGCTCGATACCGACGGCATCCTGATGACCGCTGTGGATACCGGCTGGATCACCGACGAGCGGCCGCACTACACGAAGGTCCGGCTCATGGAGGAGGGCTTCCACGCGCCGCTGGACCTGGTGGACGGTGCGGCCCGGGTCTACGACCCCATTGTCATGGGTGAAAACGGCGAAGACCAGTACGGTGTCTTCCTGAAGGATTACAAGCCCAGCCCCTGGTGAAAGGCGTATGCTCACGGCATGAGCAACGAGTCATCACCTGACGTCCAGAACCTCGAGCACCATGAATGCTGGGCCATGCTGCGCACCGTCTCCGTTGGCCGGCTGGCCGTCCTTGCTGACGGCCGCCCGGATATCTTCCCCGTCAATTACACGGTGGACGGCGGCACGGTGGTCTTCCGCACCGGCCAGGGCAGCAAGTTATCGGCCGCGTCCGGAGACGCGGCCGTGGCGGTTGAGGCCGACGGCGTGGATCCGGAGAGCGGACTCGCCTGGAGCGTGGTGGTCAAGGGAACCGCCGAAGTGGTGAAGGGGGCCGAGGAGGTCCTGGACACCTCCCGGCTCTACCTCTTTCCCTGGCAGGCGGGCCGCAAGGACGCATTCGTCCGGATTACCCCCGACTCCGTCACTGGCCGCCGGTTCAAGGTCACCGAGCCGATGACCTGGTGGACCCAGATCAGCAGCTCGGCCAAGTCCGCCCACGAGTAGGCACCGGCCGCGTGCGCGCAGTGCGCACGCCACCGGTCAGGCGAGCTGGGTAATCTCCACGCTAACGTTCAGTGCCGATCCGCCGCCGCCGGACAGGATGCCCTTGAGTGGCGTGACGTCCCGGTAGTCCCTTCCGCGTGCCACGGTAACGTGGAAATCGCCGGCAGGTTTGTGGTTGGTGGGGTCCCAGCTGCGCCAGTCCCCGTCCCACCACTCCAGCCAGGCGTGTGACTGGCCGGCAACTGTCTCTCCCACGCCGGCGCTGGAGCGCGGGTGCAGGTAACCCGAGACGTAGCGTGCGGGGATGCCGCAGCTGCGCAGCGCACCGATGGCCAGGTGCGCGAGGTCCTGGCAGACGCCCTGCCGCTGCGTCCACGCCTCTTCCGCGTTCGTGGTGACGGCGGTGGACCCTGACATGTAGGTCATCTCGCCGCGCATCCAGGCGAAGATGGCCATGGCGGCCTCGTGCGGGTTCTTGCCGGCAACAACGCCGGGGATGATGCCCAGGACTTCGTCACCCGGTCCGCTGAGCCGTGACTGCGGCAGCCAGTCGCTGTGGGTGTTGAGGGTTTCCGGCGACGCCAGCACATCCCAGCCGGCGATATCGGACTCGGACGGGATTTTCCCGGCACGGTGGACCTCGACGGTGATGTTGGAGATGACCTCCAGGTGGTCGTGCGGCATCTGCATGTCGAAGGCCGTCACCCTGGTGCCCCAGTAGTCGCGGTAGGTGCTCACGGCCGCCTGCGACGGGGACACCTTAACCACTGATTCGAGGACCACCTGCTGGGAGTCCGTCAGCGGCGTCATCCGTGCCTCGTTGTAGGAGAGGGTGACGCGCTTGTTGTACTTGTACGCCGTCCGGTGGACGATGCTCAGCCGGGTCATGAAACTTCTCCCACCCAGGCCAGTTCGTCCGCCTGATTGAAGTACTTACGGGAAATGGCGTCCGAGGCCTGGGACACAGCCTTCTGCACGCGTTCCATGTGTTCGGGCAGTTCGGACATGAGGTCGTCCGTACGGTGGAACTCGAGGAAGGTGCGGGCCTGGCCCACAATGCGGCGGGCGTCGTTGATGAAGCCCACGCGCTGGGCTGAGGGGTCCAGCTTGGCGAGGCATTCGTCGGCGTCACGCAGTGCGTACACGATGGAGCGCGGGAACAGCCGGTCCAGCAGCAGGAACTCAGCCGCGTGCTGGTCACCGAAGGCTGCCCGGCGGGTCCGCAGGAAGGATTCGTAGGCGCCGGCGCACCGGAGCATGTTCACCCAGGACATGCCTGCGGACAGGACATCCCTGGTGGACAGCATGCGGGCTGTCATGTCGGCCCGCTCAAGTGACCGGCCCAGGACGAGGAACAGCCAGCTTTCGTCGTGGCTGACGGTAGTGTCCGCCAGGCCGCTGACCATGGCGGTGCGCTCCAGGGTCCAGTTGCAGAACCGGTAGGTGCCCACCACGTCCTTGCGGTGCTGGCTGAGCCCGTAATAGGTGGTGTTGAGGCTCTCCCACAGCCCGGAAGAGACCGTTTCGCGGGCACGCCGGGCGTTCTCGCGGGCAGCGCCCAGGGACCCGGCAATGGACGTGGCGCTGGTCTTGTCGTAGGCCAGGGCGTGCAGCAGCTCGGGCAGGCCGAAGTCGTCGCTTTGGGGCCGTGCTCCCATCACAGCCAACAGCTCCTGGGCCACGCTTTTGCGTTCGTCCATGGGGAGGTGGTTGAGCCGCTCCAGGTGCACGTCGAGGATACGGGCGGTGCCGTCGGCCCGCTCCACATAGCGGCCGATCCAGAATAGGGATTCGGCAATACGGCTAAGCATTCGCGGCTACCTCCTGCGGGGCCGAAACGGACAAGAAACGGTGCCGGGCGGGGCGGGTCACTGCTGCTGCTCCGACTGGCGGTCGCGCCAGTTGCTTTCCACGGGCCACACCGAGACCCGCTCGCGGACCGAGATGGATTGCCTCGGCACGGACTCGACGGGCATCTGCGGCGAATCGGCCAGGACCCATGTGTCCTTGGAACCGCCGCCCTGGCTGGAGTTCACGATCAGCGAGCCCTCCTTCAGCGCCACGCGGGTGAGTCCGCCGGGCAGCACCCAGACGTTGTCGCCGTCGTTCACGGCAAACGGGCGCAGGTCCACGTGGCGCGGACCGAACTTGTCGCCGCTCAGCGTGGGCACCGTGGAGAGCTGCAGGACCGGCTGGGCGATCCAGCCGCGGGGATCGGCGATGATCCGCTGCCGCAGGGCGTCCAGTTCGTCGTTGGAGGCGTCCGGGCCGATGACCAGGCCCTTGCCGCCGGAGCCGTCCACCGGCTTGACCACGAGTTCGGCGAGGTTGTCCAGGGTGTATTCCCGGGCTTCCTTCTCCTCGAGGCGGAACGTGTCCACGTTCGCGATGATGGGCTCCTCGCTCAAGTAGTAGCGGATCAGGTCAGGAACGTAACTGTAAACCAGTTTGTCGTCCGCGACGCCGTTGCCCACGGCGTTGGCGATGGTGACCCCGCCGGCGCGGGCCGCGTTGACCAGTCCGGGGCAGCCGAGCATGGAATCGGCCCTGAACTGGAGTGGGTCCAGGAAGTCGTCGTCGATGCGCTTGTAGATGACGTCCACGCGCTGTTCACCTGCGGTGGTGCGCATGTATACGCGGTTGCCGCGGCAGATGAGGTCGCGTCCCTCAACCAGTTCCACGCCCATCAGCCCGGCCAACAGTGTGTGCTCAAAGTAGGCGCTGTTGAATACGCCGGGCGTCAGCACGACGACGGTGGGATCGTCCACGCCCGAAGGTGCGGTCTTGCGCAGGGCCGAGAGAAGCCGGCGCGGGTACTCCTCGACCGGGCGGATGAGCTGCTGGCCGAAGGCCTCCGGCAGGCCCTTGGCCATGGCACGGCGGTTCTCAAGAACGTAGCTGACGCCGGAGGGAACACGGACGTTGTCCTCGAGGACTCGGAAGGTTCCGGCGGCGTCGCGGACCACGTCGATGCCGGAAATGTGGACGCGGACGCCGCCGGCGGGTTCAAACCCGTGCACCTGGCGGTGGAAGTGGGCGCTGGTGGTCACCAGCTGGCGGGGGATCACGCCGTCGGACACCACCGTCATCTTGTCGTACACGTCGTTGAGGAAGGCCTCGAGGGCGCGGACGCGCTGCGCGACACCGCGCTCCATGACGTCCCATTCGGCAGCGGGAATGACCCTGGGCACGATGTCCAGGGGGAAGGGCCTTTCCTCCCCCGCAAAGTCGAAGGTGACGCCGCGGTCCAGGAAGGTCCGTGCCATGGAATCGGCACGGGCGCTGACATCGGCCAGCGAGAGCTTGCGGAGCGCATCCGCCACCTGCTCATAGGAGGGGCGGGCCTGTTGCCCGGGGGCGAACATTTCGTCGTAGGCTCCGGTCCGGCCCGCGGCCTCGGAGTAATCCTGGAAGAGGTCTGACATGCCCAATAGCCAACCACCTTTTTGTTTCGAATTCATAAACGGCCTTCCATTGTGGCGTGTTGGTGCGCGCAGCCGGTTCGGACATTCCGGGCTCCGTCCGGCAAAGTGGGTGAGTGCCAGTCAGCAGAAGCTCCCCCACTCCCGGCCCGGGACGCCCGCGGGGAGCCACACGGCTGCTGCCCGGCCTTGCCGCTGCGGCAGTGGCGCTGGTGCTCGCCTTCCTCATCCACGCACTGGTGCCGTCCCTTCCGGCGATGACCCTGGCCGTGGTGATGGGGGTCCTTGCCGCCAACCTGCCGGTGACCGGAGGATGGACGGCCGGACGTGCCCGCCCCGGCCTGGACTTCGCCGGCAAGCACCTGATGCGCGGCGGAATCGTGCTGCTGGGCCTGAAAGTGGGCATCGGCGACGTCCTGGACCTGGGGTGGCTGGCACTGGTGCTGATCACCGCCGTGGTCGCGGCCAGTTTCGGCGGCACGTACCTGATCTCCCGGCTGTTCAGGTTGCCGCCGGTGACGTCGCTGCTGGTGGCCACCGGGTTCTCTATCTGCGGGGCCTCAGCCATCGGCGCGATGGCAGCGGTGCGGCGCATCCGGCATGTGGACACCGTACTGCCGGTGGCGCTGGTGACCCTGTGCGGAACACTGGCCATCGGCGTCCTGCCGCTGCTGGTCCACCCGCTCCAGCTCAGCGCCGAGGTCTTCGGCGCATGGACAGGCGCGTCCGTGCACGATGTGGGACAGGTGGTGGCCACGGCGCAAACCGCAGGCCCCGCGGCCCTGGCGATCGCCGTCGTCGTCAAACTCACCAGGGTGCTGCTCCTGGCGCCCGTGACGGCGCTGGCGGGGGCACACCACCGGATTTCCCTCCGTCCTTCCGGTGACGACGCCGGCCTGCCGCCTGTGGTGCCGCTGTTCGTGCTGGGATTCGTGGCGATGGTGGCGTTGCGCTCCACCGGGTGGCTGGCCGACGGGTGGCTGGAGGCAGGGGCCCTGCTGCAGGACGTGCTCCTGGGGGCGGCCCTCTTCGGACTGGGGTCCGCGGTGCGGATCCGAACGCTGCTCCTGACCGGCGGGCGTGCCCTGCTGGCCGCGCTGGCATCGTGGCTGCTGATTGCGGTCCTGGGCCTCGCGGCCGCCCTGCTCATCGCCGGCTGACCTGCCCGTGAGGCAGGCGATGGCGGCCGTTGCAGCGTGATTAGATAGCTGGGTGTCACATGAGAATCTGCACCGCGATGAAGCTGCCGGCCGCTCGGCCCTGATCAGCACCGCCAGCTACGACGTCTCCCTCGACGTCCGCCAGGCCGAGAACCCGGATACTGCCGGCTACACCACCCGCAGCGTCATCACCTTTACCGCCGCGGAAGCGGGCACTTCCACGTTCCTGGACTTCATTGGCAGCGGCGTGCACAGCGTGTTCCTCAACGGCAAGGGCCTGCCGGTGGAGGACGTGGTGGACGGTGCACGCATCAGGCTGGACAACCTGCAGTTGGAAAACCAGGTCACGGTCACCGGAACAGCCCTGTACAGCCGCTCCGGTGAGGGCATGCACCGGTTCGTCGACCCCGCCGACGGCCAGACCTACCTCTACACGCAATACGAACCCGCAGACGCGCGCAGGGTCTTCGCCAACTTCGAACAGCCGGACCTCAAAGCCACCTACACCTTCCACCTGATGGCCCCGGCTTCCTGGCACGTGGCATCCAACGGCGTGGAAACCGCCAGGACCCTGCTCACCAGCGATCCCGCCACCGCACGCTGGGATTTCGCCACCACCCTGCCGATGTCCACGTACATCACCACCGTGCTGGCCGGCCCCTACTTCAAAGCTGAAGACCGCTGGCAGGGAACGCTGGAGGACGGCACGCACCTGGACGTTCCGCTGGCGCTCTACTGCCGCGCCTCCATGGCCGGATCCTTCGACACCGCCGAATTGTTCCGGCTCACCAAAGCCGGCCTGGACTTCTTCAACCGGCTCTTCGACTACCCCTACCCCTGGGGCAAGTACGATCAGGCCTTCGTGCCCGAATACAACCTGGGCGCCATGGAAAACCCGGGGCTGGTGACGTTCACCGAGAGCTACGTCTTCACCTCCCGGGCCACGGACGCCCAGTACCAGGCGCGGGCCAACACGCTGATGCACGAGATGGCGCACATGTGGTTTGGCGACCTCGTCACCATGCAGTGGTGGGACGATCTCTGGCTCAAGGAATCCTTCGCCGACTACATGGGCACCCTCGCCGTGGACCGGGCCACGGGCTGGGACACCGCCTGGGTCAACTTCGCCAACAAGCGCAAGGCCTGGGCCTACGTCCAGGACCAGCTGCCCACCACGCACCCCATCGTGGCGGACATCCCGGACCTGGAAGCGGCCAAGCAGAACTTTGACGGCATCACCTACGCCAAGGGCGCCTCAGTGCTCAAGCAGCTGGTGGCCTATGTGGGCTTTGATGCCTTCATCGCCGGTTCCCGGGAGTACTTCCGCAAGCACGCCTACGGCAACACCACCCTGGCAGACCTGCTGGAAGCCCTCAGCTCCGCTTCCGGACGCGACCTCTCGGAATGGGCACGCCAGTGGCTGCAGACATCGGGGATTTCCACGCTGGCCCTGGAGGCCGCCACAGAGGCCGCGAACGACGACGGCGGGCTTGGTTCCGCCGCCATCGTCCAGGAGGCCACGGACCCCGTCACGGGACGGGACGAGCTGCGGCCGCACCGGCTCCGGGTGGGCCTGTACGACTTCGACGGAGCCGGCGCTTTGGTACGGACCGACAGCATCGAAACGGATGTGGCCGGTGCCCGTACGGAGCTCCCCCAACTTACAGGCCGGAAACGGCCAGCCCTCCTGCTGCTCAACGACGACGACCTGACCTACGCCAAGGTCCGCCTCGACCCCGCCTCCGAAGCTACGGTCCTCGCCTCCCTGGACAGGATCAGCGACCCCATGGCCCGCGCCCTGTGCTGGACTGCGCTGTGGAACTCGGCCCGTGACGGCGAAACCGCGGCCGAACGGTACGTGGCGGCGGTGGCCGCGTTCGGTCCGTCGGAAACCGGGATCGGCGTGCTCCTGAACATCCTCGATAACGCCTGCACCGCCGTCGAACGCTACACACCCGCGTCCCGCCGCGATGCGGTCCGTGCTTCCTTCCTGGGCACCGCCGGCGCGGAGTTGCGGCGGGCGGAGCCGGGCTCGGACCAGCAGCTCGCCTGGGCGCGCACGCTGGGAACGCTCAGCAGGTATGACGCTTCGCTGCTGCCGCTGCTGAGCGGGTTGCTGGACGGTTCCGAACAGGTGCCCGGACTGGCCGTCGACGCCGAACTCCGCTGGCACTTCTGGCACGCCCTCGCTGCCCACGGCCAGGCATCCGCGGCAGAGCTCGATGCTGAACTGGCGACGGACACCACCGCCTCGGGACGGGCCGGCCACGCCACGGCCGGTGCTGCCCGGCCGGAGGCGGATGTGAAGGCTGCGGCCTGGGCCGAAGCCGTGCAGGGCACAGCCCTGTCCAACCAGCTCCTGACCGCGACCATCACCGGGTTCGGCACCGCCCCGGCTGCCCTGCTGGAACCCTACGTTGAGCCGTACTTCGGCTGCCTGCGGGAGGTCTGGGACAGCCGCAGCATCGAGATCGCCAGCCGGATCGTGCGGGGCCTGTTCCCCTCAACCCAGGACCTGGCCGACGGCGCGGAGCCCGGCGCCCACCCGGCGCTGCGCCGGACCGACGCCTGGCTTGAGGCGAACGCCGATGCGCCCCGTGCGCTGCGGCGGATCATCGTGGAGCAGCGCAACCATCTGCTGCGGGCACTTACCGCGCAGGCCGCCGTCGTTGGTTCATCCGATCCGGCCCACTCCGCGCCGTAACAGCCAAGGGCCGCTGCTCCGGGACTGACCGTGCGCAGTGGCGCTGCAGGGTGGTATTCGGGGCGGATCAGGGGACCCGGTGCAGCCACTCCTCGGTGCCGAACTTGGTGGCCGCACGTTCCCGCGCCGCAGCGAGCTCGGCATCGGTCAGCTCCGAGTGCGTTGCCCCGTACCGTCCCGTAAACACGTCCATCATGGCACCGATGATGTCCATGCGGGCCAGCCCGGTTTGGCGGCGCAGCGGATCCACCCGCTTCTTGGCGCTGCGGGTGCCCTTGTCCGAAAGCTTCTCCTTGCCGATGCGCAGGACGTCCACCATTTTGTCGGCGTCGATGTCGTAGCTCATGGTGACGTGGTGGAGCATGCCGCCGTTCGCCAGCCGCTTCTGGGCGGCGCCGCCGATCTTGCCCTGGTCCGTGGCGATGTCATTAAGCGGGACGTAGAAGGCTGTCACGCCGATTTTCTCCAGCGCCGCCATCACCCAGGAATCGAGGAACGGGTAGGAATCGGCGAAGCTGAGCCCGTCCACCAGTGTCTGGGGCAGGTACAGGGAATAGGTGATGCAGTTGCCGGCCTCCATGAACATCGCTCCCCCGCCGCTGATCCGGCGGACCACCTTGATGCCATGCCGGGCCACGCCGTCGGGATCCACCTCGTTCCGCACCGACTGGAAGCTGCCGATGACCACGGACGGTTCCTGCCAGTCCCAGAACCTCAGGGTGGGGTTGCGGCGGCCCGCGCCAACTTCCTCGGTGAGTACCTCGTCGAGGGCCACGTTGATTTCGGTGGGCAGGACGCTGGGCGCAATGACGTTCCAGTGGTGGTCCGCCCAGGAGGTGGCCTTGGCCAGCGCCCGGCGTACGGTCACGGCCACGGCGTCGGCGGAGAATCCGAACAGGGTGGCGTCGGCGGGCAGGGCAGCGGTGACTGCCGCTGCGAGGTCTGCGGCCGGGGTGGTCTCCGGAAGCCCGGTGAGGG
>Ga0160459_100299_pt1 | contig 22949 bp, 17 predicted proteins | sample HID1973K_E6MG_FD_108208 | JGI IMG/M metagenome (GOLD analysis project Ga0160459, IMG submission 108208) | Enriched mosquito-associated microbial communities from UW Madison campus, WI, USA - HID1973K_E6 MG | ecosystem: Host-associated > Arthropoda: Insects > Digestive system > Unclassified ... | reverse complement strand
CGCCGCCGGGCGAACCGAGGTCGTCGAAGAACTCGACGTTTGCCTTGTAGTAGTCAGCCCACTCGTCCGGGGTGTCATCCTCGTAGTAGATGGCTTCCACGGGGCACACCGGTTCGCACGCGCCGCAGTCGACGCATTCGTCCGGATGGATGTACAGCGAACGCTCGCCCTCATAGATGCAGTCGACCGGGCATTCCTCGATGCATGCCTTGTCCTTGACATCTACACACGGCTGCGCGATTACGTACGTCACGTCCCTGGCCTCTCCACGTTGGTCCCGGCATCCCGCCGGCTCTTTCGCCCGGCGCGGCCGGACTATTGACATCTGAGCCTATTATCTCCCACGCCGTTCCCGCGAACCTAGCCGGGCCTCCTAGTATGAAGTGGTGACGCTGCCCACCCCCACTCCCGCCGGTTTCCTGTCCGCTGCCGTCCCCGGAATCCGCGTCGTGGTGCGGTACCGGATCGAGGGAGGCCTCACTGACGCCCTGGGCCACCTTGTCTCGTGCGACGGCGGTGCGTGCACCGTCCGGACGCGGCAGGCCGACGTCGTGATCCCCCTCGCCGCCGTGGTGGCGGCGAAAGAGGTGCCGCCGGCTCCGGAGCGGCGCCGCCCGCGCTCCTGAGCAGCCGCCCGTGGCGCACCGTGGCGAAGGGGCTGCCCTGCCCATCCAGTGGCCCCGTGCCCTGAGCCGCAATTCCTCGTTAAACGCGGAATGCCACCGGCGTTGGAGCCGGCGGCATTCTGCGGTGTTGCGGTGTATTACGACTTGGCGCGGGCGCGGGCGGCCTTGGCACGCTCGTTGGTGTCCAGGATGACCTTGCGGATGCGGATGGCGTCCGGGGTCACCTCAACGCACTCGTCTTCGCGGGCGAATTCGAGGGACTCCTCGAGGGTCAGGTCGCGCGGGGGCGTCAGGTTCTCGAAGGTGTCGGAGGAAGCCGCACGCATGTTGGTGAGCTTCTTTTCCTTGGTGATGTTGACGTCCATGTCGTCTGCGCGGGAGTTCTCGCCGACGATCATGCCCTCGTAGACCTCGGAGGTGGGCTTCACGAAGAAGGAGCCACGTTCCTGCAGGTTGATCATGGCGAACGGGGTGACCACACCGGCCCGGTCAGCAACCATGGAACCGTTGGTGCGGTATTCGATGGGGCCGGCCCACGGCTCGTAGCCTTCGGAGATGGACGCTGCGATGCCGGCGCCACGGGTGTCCGTGAGGAACTTGGTGCGGAAACCGATCAGGCCACGGGCGGGAACGATGAATTCCATCCGGCACCAGCCGGTGCCGTGGTTGGCCATGTTGGTCATGCGGCCCTTGCGGGCAGCCATCAGCTGCGTGACGGCGCCCAGGTACTCTTCGGGGACGTCGATGGTCATGTGCTCCATCGGCTCGTGGATCTTGCCGTCGATGGTCTTGGTGACCACCTGCGGCTTGCCCACGGTCAGTTCGAAGCCTTCACGGCGCATCTGCTCGACGAGGATGGCCAGGGCCAGCTCGCCACGGCCCTGGACTTCCCAGGCGTCGGGACGCTCGGTGGGCAGAACCTTGATGGAGACGTTACCGATCAGTTCCTTGTCCAGGCGGTCCTTCACCTGGCGCGCGGTGACCTTGGCGCCCTTGACCTTGCCGGCCAGCGGCGAGGTGTTGATACCGATGGTCATGGAGATCGCGGGATCGTCAACGGTGATCAGCGGCAGCGGCTGCGGGTTCTCGGCGTCGGTCAGGGTCTCACCGATGGTGATTTCCTCGATACCTGCAACGGCGACGATCTCGCCGGGGCCCGCGGACTCGGCCGGGACACGGTCCAGGGCCTTGGTGGCCAGCAGTTCGGTGATCTTGACGTTCTTGAGTTCACCGTTGGCGCGTGCCCAAGCGACGGTCTGGCCCTTGCGCAGGGTGCCGTTGTAGATGCGAAGCAGGGCGAGGCGGCCCAGGAACGGGGACGCGTCAAGGTTGGTGACGTGCGCCTGCAGGACACCCTCGGGGTTGTACGTGGGAGCGGGGATGTGCTCGATGATGGTCTTGAACAGCGGCTCAAGGTCCTCGTTGTCCGGGGCGGCGCCATCGGCGGGCTGGTCCAGGGAGGCGCGGCCAACCTTGGCGGCAGCGTAAACAACGGGAACTTCGAGGATCTTGTCCAGGTCAAGGTCCGGAACTTCGTCCGCGAGGTCAGAGGCGAGGCCCAGCAGGAGGTCCATGGACTCGTGGACGACCTCCTCAATGCGGGCGTCGGGACGGTCGGTCTTGTTGACCAGCAGGATCACCGGCAGGTGCGCGGCGAGGGCCTTACGGAGGACGAAGCGGGTCTGCGGCAGCGGACCTTCGGACGCGTCCACGAGGAGGACGACGCCGTCGACCATGGACAGGCCGCGCTCCACCTCGCCACCGAAGTCGGCGTGGCCGGGGGTGTCGATGACGTTGATGGTGATGGTTTCACCATTGGACGACGGTCCGTTGTAAGCCACAGTGGTGTTCTTGGCCAGGATGGTGATGCCCTTTTCGCGCTCAAGGTCACCGGAGTCCATCACGCGGTCTTCGAGGTGGTTGTGCTCGGCAAAGGAGTTGGTCTGCTTGAGCATGGCGTCAACCAGCGTGGTCTTGCCGTGGTCAACGTGGGCCACAATCGCGACGTTGCGGAGGTCACTGCGCGAGGCAGTGGCTACCGCGGTGTTGGTGGTGGTTTCAGACATGCGTAAAGACTCGATTCCGTGGTCAGCTGTAGTCATCGCGACATTTCCGACCGAAACGCACGACAGATCAGGCCCATAACACAGGGCTCCTTCAACAAGTCTAACCGCAGTGGCAAGTGATGGCCTAAAACCGGTCCGGAACCGGCAGGAATCCGGCGCCGTGCCCATCCCCCTCGGGACAGAAATTGAGAGGTGTCACACTCACTGGATAAATACGGATTTATGCCCCATTATTGCTGTTGATGAGCAGCGAATACCACGAGAAACCAGCATGCGTCCTGCATCCGCTTTAACGCGGATCGCGGTATTTGCTATCGCCGCCGGCATTGTCCTGGCGGCTCCGGGCCAACCGGCACAACTTCCGGCGTCGGATGCACCGGCAGCCTCTGCCAGCCCGGACCAGGTTCCGCCTTCACTGCTCAGGGCCGCTGCCACGGACCCGGCGGACGCGCCCCGATACACTCCGGGCGTCGACCTGTCCGAGGTCCTCTCCCGCCCCGCCATGCGTCCAGGCGAGGTCTACCGGAACCCTGTCTTTGGCCGGAACGAGGTGGTAGTGCCGAACGTCCGGAACACCGCTGTCCTGATCGGCGACTCCCAGTCGGTTCCGGATGACAGCTGGCCCCGCCGCGCCTTGGCCTCCCTTGGCTACAACGTCCACTTCTGCGGTTACGGCGGTACGGGCTTCACGGCAGCCAACGGCAAGGTGGGCAACTACATTGACGCCCTGGAGCGGGGCGACTGGATGCTGCCGGTGGGAACCCCCGGACTGGTGGTGATTGAAGGCGGCGGCAACGATGCTGCCCGCGGCGCCTCGGATGCCCAGATCACCGCCAACGCCAACCGCCTTGTCCAGGCCATGAAAGCCCGCTACCCCACTACCAAGATGGTCATGGTGGGCACGCTTGCGAAGGGCGCCAATAATGGTGGCGGCCGCCGGAGCCAGGTGGATAACCTGCTCTCGAGCATCGCAGCCAAGCAGGGCATCACGTTTGTCAGCGCGGGAGACTGGCTGACCAAGTACAACCTCACGCAGCACCTTGCGGACCCCGTCCACATGGACAGCGAAGGCCGGAAGGCGCTGGGGACGGTGCTGGAACGCCGCCTCCGGGAACTGGGAATTCCGGACATCACGGCCACTGCCGCGGCCACCGCACAGGCCGGAGCCGGCAGCAAGAAGGGCTGAGGCCCCGCTCCTTTCGGAGTGGCGCCCCAGCCCTTCAGCTGTACTGCGACGGATCGCGGCGTTATGCCACTTCCGGCGGCAGCATCAGCTTCGCACCCGGGATGGCGTTCAGGAGTGCCCTGGTGTACTCCTGTTGCGGCGCTTCGAAGACCTCGTCGGTGGTTCCGGTTTCCACCAGGCGGCCCTTCTCCATGACGCAAACATGGTCGGCAATCTGCCGGACGACTGCCAGGTCGTGGGTGATGAAGAGATAGGTCAGGCCCAGGTTCGACTGCAGGTCAGCCAGCAGGTTCAGGACCTGCGCCTGGACCAGGACGTCCAGTGCGGACACCGCCTCGTCACAGATGATGACCTCGGGGTCCAGCGCCAGGGCGCGTGCAATGGCAACGCGCTGACGCTGGCCTCCCGAGAGCTCGTTCGGGTACCGCTGCATGGCGGACTGGGGCAGTGCCACCTGGTCCAGCAGTTCCCGCACCTTCTTCTCGCGGCTGGCGGCATCACCGATCTTGTGGACCCGCAACGGCTCCTCGATGGTGCGGTAGATGTTGTACATCGGGTCCAGGGATCCGTACGGGTCCTGGAAGATCGGCTGCACCCGCCGGCGGAACTTGAACAGGTCCCCGGCCTTCAGCAGCGAGGTATCCACGCCGTCGAAGAGGATCTTGCCGTCGGTAGGCTTCTCAAGCTGGAGCACCATCTTGGCCACCGTGGATTTGCCCGAACCGGACTCCCCCACGATCGCCGTCGTTGTTCCCCGTTTGACGTCGAAGCTCACGCCGTCCACTGCCGCGAAGTCCGTGGTTTTACCCAGGCCCTGGCGGAGCTTGTACACCTTCCGCAGGTCCTGGATCTGCAGGACGTTGTCAGCCGCGGCTGCTTCCGCTGCCGGTGCCAGGAGGTCGGCCGTTTCGACGCCCTGTTCCTTGGCTGCCTGGATCCGCCGGCTGGCAAGGGATGGCGCCGACTCAACCAGGCGCTTGGTGTAGGGGTGCTGGGGGTTACGGAGCAGTTCCAGTGACGGTCCTGCCTCCACGACGCGTCCCTGGTACATGACCACCACTTTGTTGGCACGTTCTGCTGCCAGGCCCAGGTCGTGGGTGATCAGCAGCACCGAGGTGCCAAGTTCCGTAGTCATGGTGTCCAGGTGGTCCAGGATCTGCCGCTGGACCGTCACATCCAACGCGGACGTGGGCTCATCGGCAATGAGCAGGCGCGGCTGGCAGGAAAGGCCAATGGCAATCAGTGCACGCTGGCGCATACCGCCGGAGAACTCATGCGGATACTGGTTCGCGCGGCGTTTGGCGTCGGGCAGGCCAGCTTCGGACAGCACCTTGGCGATGTCCTCCGGGCCGCTTGGACGGCCGTTTGCCTTCAGTGTTTCCCTGACCTGGTAGCCGATCTTCCACACCGGGTTGAGGTTGGACATCGGGTCCTGCGGAACCATTCCAATGGTGTTTCCGCGCAGCTCGATCATCCGCTGCTCGCTGGCGTGGGAAATGTCCTCGCCGTCAAGCAGGATCTGGCCGCCGGAGACGCTGCCGTTATTCGGCAGGAGGCCAATGGCCGCCAGTGCCGTGGTGGACTTGCCCGAGCCGGACTCCCCCACAATGGCTACCGTCTCACCGGGCATGATGGTCAGGTGTGCGTTGCGCACGGCCTGGACTTCACCGCTGCCGGTCTTGAAGGTGATCGCAAGGTCGCGGATTTCCAGGAGCGGCTTGTTGCCGTTGGCGCGGGCCTCGCCGATGCTGACGTCTGGAGTTGTCATCTCTTTATCTCTCATCGCTGGCGGCTCTTCGGGTCGAGGGCGTCGCGAACGGCGTCGCCCAGCATGATGAAGCTCAGCACGGTGATGGACAGGGCTGCAGCGGGGAACAGCAGGATTTCGGGCCGGGTCCGGATGGAGGCCTGGGCACCTGCAATGTCATTGCCCCACGACATGATGCTTTGCGGCAGTCCGATGCCCAGGAAGGACAGCGTGGCTTCTGCCACGATGAACACGCCCAGTTCCAGCGTTGCCAGCACGATGATCGGTGCCAGGGCGTTGGGCAGGACGTGCCGGACCAGCGCCTTGAACTTTGACACGCCGAGTGCCTGCGCCGCGGTGACGAAGTCTGCGTTGCGTACTTCTATGACGGCGCCACGGGTAATACGTGCCATCTGCGGCCAGGCCAGGAGCGATATGACGAATACTACTGTCCACACGCTCTTGTTCTCGCGGAACAGCGGCAGCTGGGTGATCACCAGGGCGCCGAGGATCAGCGGCAGCGCGAAGAAGATGTCGCCAAGGCGGGCCAGTACGGCATCGACCCAGCCGCCGTAGTAGCCAGCCAATGCGCCGAGGGTTACACCGATTACCAATACGCAGAGCACCGAAAGGATGCCAACGGACAGTGACGCCTGTGTGCCGTGGATGACGCGCGAGTAGATGTCGCAACCCTGGAACGTAAACCCGAACGGGTGGCCGGCAGTGGGCCCGCCTTCCGAGTTCCCGAGTTCGCAGCCGTCGTTCGGCGGGGTGGACGTGAAGAGGCCGGGGAACAGCGCAATCACGATCAGGGCGAGGATCAGCAGCGACGAGATGATAAAAAGCGGACGACGGCGGAGCTTGCGCCACGCGTCTGCCCACAGGCTGAGCGGGGCCTGGTCAGTCTTGACCGCGTCCGTGGCCTGCAGCGGGGTTTCATCGATGGGCGCCACGAAGTGGCTGTTGTTACTGGTCATAGCGAATCCTCGGGTCAAGCCAGGCGTACAGGAGATCAACGAGCAGGTTGGACACCACGAACACCAGCACCAGCACGCTGACGATGGACACGATGGTGGGGCCCTCAGTGCGCAGGACTGCCTGGTACAGCTTGTTGCCGACGCCCGGGACGTTGAAGATGCCTTCGGTAACGATGGCGCCGCCCATTAGGCCGCCAAGGTTGGCGCCCAGGTAGGTCACCACGGGGATCAGCGAGTTGCGCAGGATGTGTGCCAGGACTACCCGGGGCCGGGACAGGCCCTTGGCGGTGGCGGTCCGGACGTAGTCCGCGTTCATGTTCTCGCTGACCGACGCACGGGTCAGCCTGAGGACGTACGCAAAGGAGACAAGGCCCAGCACGACGGCGGGCAGCAGCAGGCTGCCCCAGTCGGCGTTGGCGCCCACGGTGGGTTTCGCCCAGCCGAGTTGAACGCCAAAGACCAGCTGGAACACGAAGCCCAGCACAAAGGTGGGAACTGCGATGACCACCAGGGAAGCCACCAGGACGGTTGAGTCAAACCAGCCGCCGCGGCGGAGGCCGGCGAATACGCCGAAGGCCACACCGAAGATGGCCTGGATGGCCAGCGCTTCGACGGCCAGCATCGCCGTTACCGGGAAGACGCGGGCGAGGCTTGCCGCAATGGGCTGGCCAGTGAAGTCGTTGCCGAGGTTGAACGTGAAGAGGTTCTTCAGGAACAGGCCGTACTGGACAATGAAGGGTTCATCAAGGTGGTACTGGCTGCGAAGGGTGTCGATGACTGCCTGGGGTGGCTGGCGGTCGCCGAAGAGTGCCGCGATGGGATCGCCGGGCAGGGCGAACACCATGTAGTACACGAGGAGGGTGGTGCCGATGAAGACAGGGATCACCTGGAGGAGCCGGCGAAGGATAAAGCGGACCACGGTATCACCAGCCTTCCGGGGAGGAAGTGAACAGGTTCATGCATACCTTCCTGCCGTGCAAGCCAATGGGGGCCCGGCCGTAACCGGACCCCCATTTAGCCTTGGCGGCAAGTTAAATCAAGGACTACTTAGCCGTGATGTTGTAGTAGAGGATGCTGCCGTTCCAGCCGGTCTCGGCCTTCACGACGTTGTTGCTCCACACGATCGGACGTGCCTGGTCCCACAGGGGCAGGCCGGGCAGATCCTCGAACAGCACTTCCTGTGCCTGGTTGAACTTGGCGTTTGCATCCTCGGTGGATGTGGCGGCCAGACCCTCCTTGAGGAGCTTGTCGAACTCGGGGTTCGTGTACTTCTCGTAGTTGGAGGAAGCGTTGGTGCCCCAGACCGGGCCGAGGAAGTTGTACAGCGACGGGTAGTCACCCTGCCAGCCTGCACGGGTCAGGCCGGGCAGCTGCTGGGACTTGCGCAGGTTCAGGACTTCAGCGAACTTGGCGAAGGGCTGGATTTCAGCCTGGATGCCGAGGTTGTTCTTGAAGCCGTTGGCCACGGCGTCGATCCATTCCTTGTTGCCGCCATCGGTGTTGGAAGCAATCTGGAGCGGCTTGGAGTCGTCGTACGGCTGGATCTTGTTGGCCTGCTCCCAAAGGTCCTTGGCCTTGGCGGCGTCGAACTTCAGGATTTCGCTGCCCTTGAGGTCTTCCTTGAACCCGTCGATGACCGGCGGGACGAAGGCCTTCGCAGGGGTGCGGGTGCCGTTGAAGACAACCTTGGCGATTTCCTCGCGGTTGATGGCGTAGGAGAGGGCCTCGCGGCGCAGCTTGCCGGCTTCACCCTGGAAGTTCGGGTTGTATGGCGGGATGTTCAGCGTGGAGTTTGTGGCAACTGCCTTGGTGGCGTTGCGGTCCTGGAAGTCCGTCTCATAGGTCTTCAGGGCGTTGGACGGCAGGACATCGGTGATGTCCAGGTTGTCCGACTGGAGATCCGTGTATGCGGGGCCCGGATCGGTGTAGAACTTGAAGGTCACGCCGCCGTTCTTGGACTCGCGCGGGCCGCTGTAGTCAGCGTTCTTGACGAGGGCAATCGACTGGTCGTGTACCCAGGCGCCTTCCTTCTCGAACTTGTACGGGCCGTTACCCACCGGGTTCTCGCCGAAGGTCTTCGGGTCCGCCAGGGCAGCGGAAGGAAGCGGGAAGAAAGCGGAGTAGCCCAGGCGCAGCGACCAGTCTGCTTCAGGCTGTGCCAGCTTCACGGTGATCGTGGAGTCATCTGTAGCTGCCAGGCCGGACATGGTCTCGGCCGTGGGGGCAGGGGTGGTCTTGGTCTTGCCGTCGGCCGTCTTCTCGCTGTTGACCGCCGATACCTCTTCGTAGCCGGCGATGGACTCAAAGAAGAAGCCGTTGTTCTGCAGGTTCTTCGAGTTGGCGGCGAAGTTCCAGGAGTCAACGAACGTCTTGGCCGTGATGGCCTCACCGTTGGTGAACTTCTGGCCCTGCTTGACCTTGATGGTCCAGTTCTGGGCATCGGAGGAATCTATGGATTCTGCCAACGCGTTGACCGGCTTGCCGTCGGCGTCGTAGGTCCGCAGGCCTTCGAAGAGGAGTTCGACGACGCGGCCGCCGTAGACCTCATTGGTGTTGGCCGGCAGCAGCGGGTTCTGTGGTTCGTTGCTGTAGGCCGTGATGACCTTGTTGGGATCGCCCGTGGCGTCGCTGGACCCCTCCGTGGTGCCGCCTCCAGCGCCGCACCCGGTCAGGGCAAGCGCAGCGATCGCCACGATGCCCAGTGCTTTGGAAGTGCGCGTGAAACGCATTCCGCCTCCTATGAGTTGTGGGAGATAACGAGGGGAAATCTGGTGTTTCCCCGCAGGCCGAGGCACAGCTGTGAACTGTGACGGGGCCTACATGTACGAGTAGCCTAACCGCACGAAGTCCAGATACTGGTACTCCGTTGCCAAACCGTGACCGGGGCGTTTTAAACGCGTTAACCGGTTAACGGAAGTTGTGCAAGTCACATGCTACTCGGCGGTAGCGCCACGGCGAAATCGAAGCGTGGCCTGCATCACCCATCGCCCGGTGGGAATCAGTTCTTGGTTTCCTGCTGGGCCAGGCGCCAATCGGAGACGTTCCACCACACGCCGAGGGGACCCGGGCTGGGTTTCACACCGGCCACCCGGGCGTTGAAGGCTATGGCGCCGACCGTCTGGTACAGCGGCAGTCCGTACGCCTTCTCCCAAACGCGTTTATCGATCCCGGCCAGCAGTTCGTCCTGTTTCCCGAGGTCAGTGGTGGTGGCCAGCTGTTCCATCGCCTTGTCCGCGTCGCCGTCGGAGAATCCGTTGAAGTTGCTGCCGGCCCCGGTGCGGAAGATCTGGGGGATGCGGCCCACTCCGGCGCCCGTTCCGATCCACCCCAGCAACGCGGCGTCGTACCCTGCGCCCCCAAGCGATTTTGCCCAGTCCGCGTTTCCCTGGCCGGCGTCGACCACGCGGAAACCGGCCTGCTGCGCCGAATCGCGGATCAGGGTGAATGCCTTGGCCCGGTTGGGGTTGTCCCGGTTGTACAGGATCCGGACCGTAGGGGTGGCTCCGTCGAGAAGTTCCTTGGCTGCGTCGATGTCCACCTTGGCGTAGTCGGCCGAGCCGTTGTTTTTCACGGTATCCGCGTACTTGGGCTGCCCCGGAAGGAAGACCTGGGAATCGAGCGGCTTGGCGTCCGCAACCAGGTCCCCCACGACCGCGTCCACGATGGCCTGCCGGGGCACGGCTTTCAGGAAGGCCTTTCGGACGTCTTCGTCTGCGAAGGGCCCGGAGAAGTTGAGGTCAAGGTGGTCGTACCCCGACTGGCTGTACTGCTCCACCGTGTTTCCCTGGTCTGCCAGGCCGGCAAAGAGCTTGGCCGTGTCGGCAGAAGGCTGTGGCGAGATGATGTCCGCCTGCCCGCTGCGGAGCGCGTCAACAGCAGTGGGAAGGGCACCGGTGAACCTGACGTTGATCTCGTCAAGCCACGGCTCCGTCCCCCAGACGTAGTCGCGGTTCCGGACGAGTTTCATGGAAACTTCTGGAACGATGTCCCGCACGATGTAGGGGCCGCTGGAAAGATACAGCGCGGGGTCGTCGGGCAGGGATTTCGTCTCGAATCCGTTGTTCCAGAAATCTCCCACGGTTTTCAACGCCGAATTTACTGACGGCTTCCCGGGATTTCCCTTGGGGGCGTCCTTGATCAGGTCAACGAGGTCTTCCTCGTCGCTCAGCCCGGCCTTGGCGGCGACTACGTGGGCCGGCAGGCCGACGTCGAACGCGGTCTGCCAGTCCGCGTAAGGCGCGGCGTACTGCAGCGTGATGGACCGGCCGTCGTCGCCGAGTTCGGGGAACGCCGTGCCCGCCAGGCCGCCGGCGGCTGACGCGGCCGAAAAGTACCTGGTGCCCGTCCCGGCAGCGGGATCGGCGTCGTCGAAGTAACCCGAACCTGCGGCCCAGCTCAGGAGGAGGTCGCCGGCGTCGATCGGCGCGCCGTCGGACCATTTGACGCCTTCGTTGACTGTGTACCGCACCTTGAGCGGGTCATCGGAGACTTTTTCGTAGCGGCCGAACTTATCGTTTCGGACCACCACGGATTTGTCGTCCAGGTAGTAGAAGCCGGAGTGCGTGGCTGAGCCGATCTTGGAGTTGATGTCCGTGTTGCCGTCGGTGCTGAACGGGTTGAAGGAGGAAAAGGCGTTGGCCTCAGCCACGGTGGCGCTGCCTCCGCGTTTGGCTTCCCCCACCACCACTGGCGCGTTGCCGCCGCCTGAGCAGCCTGAAAGGGCCACTGCGGCCACTGCCGCTGCGGTGATGTACTGCATCAGGCGCCTGACTGGCATGCCTTGAGCCTCCTTGTGTATTCCATCCCGGGGAAGGGGGCCTGGAGTCGCCAGGAACGCGCCCTACACAGTCAGGATACTTTGGTGTCGCCAGCTGGGCGGGGAGGAGGACCCTACGCCCCGGGTTCGCGGTCCGGCCGCAGCAGGCGCGCGCCGCCGTCGTTCGCGTTGAGCAGTGCCTCCGCGCGGCGCCGGTGGCCGTTCCGGGTGTCCGGATCCATCGAGTCCAGCAGGGAAACTGCCATCCGGGACCGGGGGTTGCGCTCAATGACAGGGCGGTGGTCATCGATGAAGGTCCAGTACAGGGCATCCCAGTCGGGGATCCACTCCCCCGGCGGCAGATCGGACATTTTCCGCAGGTAGTTGCTGCCGGAGATGTATGGCTTCGTGGTGATTCCGGCACCTGACGCGAACTGGCTCATCGCGTAGACGTTGGGAACCATGACCCAGTCGTAGGCGTCCACATACATGGCCATGAACCATTCATAGACGTCATTCGGGCGGATGCGCAGGAGGGACATGGCGTTGCCCAGGATCATCAGCCGTTCGATGTGGTGGCTGTACCCGGTGGCTAGCACGCGGGAGATCACCATATCCACGGGGGCCAGCCCGGTGGTGGCGTCCCACCACCCTGCGCCAAGTCCGTTCCCGTGGTTGAGCAGGTTTGCGCTGCGCATTTGCCGGCCCCGGAGACGGTAGGTGGCCCGCATGTACTCCCGCCATCCGATCAGCTGCCGCACAAAACCCTCGAGGGAAGCCAGCGGCGTGTTTTGCCCGGCGCCGTCCAGAATTGCGTCCAGGACCTCGCGGGGGTCCAGCAGCCCGATGTTGAGTGCCGGCGTGAGCAGCCCGTGGTTGATGAAGGGATGCGCGGTGGAGATGGCGTCTTCGTAGGCACCAAATCCGGCAAGCCGGTCGCGGACAAACTCGTGCAGGTGCCGCCGGGCTTCCGCCGCGTCGGTGGGCCAGGCAAAGGAGGCAGGGTCTCCCGGGGCGTCCGGAAACTCCTCCGCTACCCATGCGACGGCGGCCTCTACGTCGCTTGACCCGATCTCAGGGGTGGTTTCCGCTCCGCCGCCGTCTTTCATCAGTGCGTCAAGGTCGAACATCGTTTGCCCGGCGTTGATTCCGCTGTTGAACCTGCTCACGGCGGCCGGAACGTACCCGCGGGGAAGCTTTTTCCTGTTCTCGGCGTCAAAGGACCACTTGCCGCCAGCGGGGCCGCCGCCGTCCACCAGGACGTTGAGCCGGCGGCGTTGCCACACGTAGAAGTCGTGCATCCGGGCGGGATTTCCGGCGAACCACTCATCGATCCGACGGCGGTCTGTCAGGAAATTGGGAGTCTCCAGGACGTCGCCGGCCTGCATGCGGTAGCCGCCGTCAGCGAGGCCGGCGAACAGGTCCTGCCCAAGCCAGTCGTCCACGACGTCGAACCAGGTCACCTGCCGCGGGCGGCTGCTGCGAATGAGTTGCCCCAGCTGGCTTCGCGACGTGCGGGAGGGGTGGCTGGCCAGAACGGCAACCTCATGGCCATGGCTGCGGAGCCGCCGTGCAAAGCGTGCCATCGATGCCCGGTGCAGGACCAGTTTGTGCGAGTGGAAGGCGTACTGACGGAACATGAGGTCGTGCTCGATCAGCACAAACGCCGTGCCGTCAGCCGGCAGTTCAAGCTGCTGCCCGAAGAGCTGATGCGGCAGGACGAGGCGCAGGTGCTGGCCGGATTGCATGCCCCAACGATAGTTGGAATGCTTTCCGGACATTGCCGAGCGGACACCCGGCCCCGCTGTCGCAAACGGTAACCTCCACCTGCCCTGTCCACGGGTGGCGGGCAAGGCGAGCATATTCTGGGGTCAACCACCAGGCCCAAGCAAAGGAAGCCCATGCCAGATCAGAACCGTCCCCTGCGAAAGCTTGGTTTCCTCACCATCGGCCTCTTCGATCCGGCCAACCCGGCCGCCGGTCACGAATCCACGTTGCAGGTCATCGAGCTGGGTGAGCGGCTTGGTTTCGACAGCGCGTGGCTGCGGCACCGCCACCTGCAGTTTGGCATTTCCTCACCGGTGGCCGTCATGGCAGCGGCCAGCCAGCGTACGTCCCGGATCGAGCTTGGCACCGCTGTTACGCCGCTGGGCTGGGAGAATCCCCTGCGCCTGGCCGAGGACCTGGCCACCACGGACCTGCTGGCCGGCGGCCGGATCAATTCCGGCCTCAGCGTGGGCGAGCCGATGCACTGGGACACGGTGAAGCATGAGCTTTACCCCGATTCCGCAGCGGTGGAGGATTTCAGCTACGCCCGCGTGGAGCGGTTTGCCCGGCTGGTTGCGGGCGAACCTGTCCGCGATTTCTCCGGCAAGCAGGGCGTGGTGGAGGAGTTTTCCAACCGCGTGGAACCGCATTCCCCGGGATTGCGGGATCGTCTCTGGTACGGCGCCGCCAGCCGGAAGTCGGCGGTCTGGGCAGGCGGGAACGGCTTCAACCTGCTCTCCAGCAGCGTGATTTTTCCTGACGCAGGCGATGAACCCGACTTCGCCCGGATCCAGCAGTCCCAGATCCGCGCCTACCGGGACGCGGCCGCCGCGTCAGGACAGCCGCAGGAACGGACCCGGGTATCGCAGGGGCTGGTGGTCATTCCCACCGATTCGGCCTCTGCGGCACAGCGGAAGAAGTACCAGCAGTACGTTGACGAACGCACGCCCCGCACGGCCGCCCCGCAGGGTCCGAAGAGGATGCTGTTCGCCAGGGACCTCATCGGCACGAGTGGGCAAATCGCGGAGAAGCTGTACGCGCACGTAGGTTTCCAGGAAGTTGACGAAGTGGCCTTCGCCTTGCCCTTCAGCTTTGAGCACGAGGACTACGTCCAGATCCTCACCGACATCGCCACCCGGCTGGGTCCGGCCCTTGGCTGGGCGCCGGCCGGAGCCTGACGAGCTTAGAAGGCGGTGCTGGGCAGGTCCTTCTCGCCGTCGGCAATGGCAGTAACAATCCGCGCTGCAACCAGGTCGGGATCCAGCGCCGCGCCGAATCGCGGCGCTGTCCCGGCGATCGGATGCTCAGACAGGGCGGTGCCGGTGTGGCCTGGGCGTGCGTCCAGGATTCGGATGCCCGCCCGGCGATACTCACGGGCCGCTGCGACAACGAAGGCCGCGAGCCCGGCCTTCGACGCTGAGTAGGCCGCCAGGCCGGCGACGGGTGCCTCGGCGACAACGCCGCTCAGTGTGACAACGAAGGGTTCCCGGCCTTCACGTGCGGAGGCCGCGAGGTAGGGCTGGCTCTGGGTGATGAGGCCGATCGGACCGGTCGTGTTCACCGCGAAGAGTTCGTCCACTGTGGCGGCTTCAAGTTCTGATGCGGCGCCGAAGGCAACGACCCCTGATGCAACCACTAGCCCGTCGAGACGCCCGTACCGCGCATTCGTGGCATCCAGCACCGCCTGGATCGCGGAGGGCGTGCGCAGATCGTGCCCCATTGACTTTGACGACCGGGCGACGATGGCGCCGTTTCCCGCCAGCTGATCGGCGATGCGCGAACCGAGTCCGCCGCTGGCGCCGACTACCAGAACAACCGCTCCCTGAAGAGTCGTCATGGATAGATCCTAGGCCACGTGCTGCAGGTAACGAGCGCGCGTCGGTTCCCTGGGGCTGGACGGCTGAGGTACCACGCAGGCAGAGAAGCAGGCTTCGCCCGCTCCTCCGGGATCAAGCGAGCCAACAGGAACGGGCCCATCTGCGGAAGCAGATGGGCCCGTCCCGAAATCCTCTGTGCTTAGACGTTGAAGCGGAACTCCACCACGTCGCCGTCGGACATGACGTACTCCTTGCCTTCGATGCGGACCTTGCCGCGGGACTTCGCCTCGGCCATGGAACCGGCCTCGACGAGGTCGGCGAAGGAGACCACTTCAGCCTTGATAAAGCCGCGCTGGAAGTCCGAGTGGATCACTCCTGCGGCCTGAGGGGCGGTGTCACCTTGGCGGATGGTCCAGGCGCGCGCTTCCTTGGGACCCGCCGTCAGGTAGGTCTGCAGTCCGAGGGTGTGGAAACCGACGCGGGCGAGCTGGTCCAGGCCGGACTCTTCCTGCCCGTTCATCTCCAGCATTTCGCGGGCTTCTTCCTCGTCCAGCTCGACGAGGTCTGCTTCGAGCTTGGCGTCGAGGAAGATGCAGTCCGCGGGGGCTACGAGGGCCCGCAGTTCGTCCTGCTTTTCCTGGCTGCCCAGGATGGCCTCGTCCGCGTTGAAGACGTAGATGAACGGCTTGGCCGTCAGGAGCCCGAGCTCCTTGAGGTGCTCCATCTCAAGCTTGTCGCTCTTGACCGAGGAGAAAATAGTATCGCCGCGCTCGAGGACGGTCTGGGCGGCCTTGATGGCAGCCAGTTCGGCGGCCTCCCGCTTCTTGATCTTGACCTCTTTTTCGATCCGGGGAATGGCCTTCTCGATGGTCTGCAGGTCCGCGAGGATCAGCTCGGTGTTGATGGTCTCCATATCCGAGCGCGGATCAACTTTGCCGTCCACGTGGATGACGTCGGGGTCGTCGAACACGCGCACCACCTGGGCGATGGCCTCCGCCTCGCGGATGTTCGCCAGGAACTGGTTGCCCAGCCCTTCGCCCTCCGAGGCGCCCTTGACGATGCCGGCGATGTCCACGAAGGACACCGCGGCGGGCAGGACGCGCTGCGAGTTGAAGATCCCGGCAAGCTGCTGCAGCCGGGGATCCGGCAGGTTCACGACGCCGACGTTCGGTTCGATAGTGGCGAACGGATAGTTCGCCGCCAGGACCTGATTGCGGGTCAGCGCGTTGAAGAGGGTTGATTTGCCGACGTTGGGCAGTCCGACGATGCCAATAGTAAGAGCCACGAGCACTGATTCTACCCGCAGCGTCCCGTCCGGCCGTACCGGTGGATGTCACTCCCGTTGATTGTCAGTGCCCCGTGCAACAGTGAACCCATGGATGGATTTGCCTTGATTCTTGCCCTCTTCATGCTTCTGGCCGGCGCCCTCGCCGGTGCGGCCGCCACCTACTTTGTGCTGCGGAAGAACACCCACGGCGTGGAAGCTGACTTTGACGCTGTGTCCGCCCGGCTGTCGGAGGTAAGCGCGCAGTTTGCAGCGGCCGACGCCGAACGCCGGCTTTTGGCGGCACAGAACCGCGAGCTGGGTGAGGCCAGGTCCCAGGACGGCACCGTGCTGCGCGCCCTTGCCCCGGTGGCGGAGAAGCTCACGGCAGTCCAGCAGCAGGTGGCCCTGCTGGAACGGGACCGCGTGGAACAGTATGGCCAGCTTGCCCAGCAGCTCCAGGAAGCGCGCCTCTCGGATGAACAGCTGATGCGCTCCACGCATGCACTGGAATCGGCCCTGCGGTCCAACAGTGCAAGGGGCCAGTGGGGTGAAGTACAGCTGCGGCGGGTGGTCGAGGCCGCCGGCATGCTGCGCCACGTTGACTTCGTGGAGCAGGTCCACAGCGCCGGCGGCGACTCCGCAGTCCGTCCCGACCTTGTGGTTCAACTTCCCGGCGAGAAGATCCTGGTGGTGGACGCCAAGGTCCCGTTGTCCGCCTACCTTGAGGCACAGGAGATGGGCGCTTCCGCGGCACACTTTGCGCATCCCGCCGACGTGCGGCCGGCACCCCAGTGGGTCTCCGAACGCCGTTCACAGCAGGCGCTCCTGGCTGCCCACGCAAAGGCGCTCAGGGCCCACGTGGATGCGCTGGGCAACAAGAGGTACTGGGACATTCCGGGGAACTCCCCCGAACTGGTGGTCTGCTTCATCCCTGCCGAATCAATTCTTGCGGCTGCCCTTGAAGCCGATGCGTCGCTCCTGGACCACGCGCTGTCCAAGAGCGTTGTCCTGGCCTCTCCGGGGACCCTGCTGGCTGTGCTGAAGTCGGTGGCGTTCACGTGGCGGCAGGACGTCCTGACGGACAATGCGCGGGAACTGTTCGACCTCGCCAGGCAGCTCTATGACCGGATGGGAACGCTGGGAGAGAACGTCACGAAGCTGGGGTCATCGCTGAAGACGTCCGTTGACCGCTACAACTCCCTGGTGGGAACGCTGGAGGCCCGGGTGCTGCCCACGGCCCGCAAGCTGAACAGCCTGGACGAAGCGGGCCTGGCCTCCCCCGCGCCGGTCGAGGTCACACCCCGCGCCCTTGCAGCCCCCGAGCTCCAACAGGACGGGGCCGCCGCGTAGGACGCCGGACGTCAGTCGCGTGGCCGGCGTCCGCCGAGGGCGCGGCTGACGTCGCCGGCCTGCTTCAGGGTTGCGCGGAGTTCCTTGGGCAGCGAAAACAGGAGGTCTTCCTCGGCGGTGACCACTTCTTCCACGCTTCCGTAGCCGTACTCAGCGAGCAGCCGGAGCACGTCCTGGACCAGCACCTCGGGAACGGAGGCCCCCGAGGTCACGCCGACGGTCGCCACGCCTTCAAACCATGCTTCGTCCACCTGGTTGGCGAAGTCGACGCGGTAGGACGCCTTGGCGCCGTATTCCAGTGCCACTTCCACAAGCCGCACGGAGTTCGAGGAGTTCGCGGATCCCACCACGATCACCAGGTCCGCCTGGGGAGAAATCTTCTTGATGGCCACCTGCCGGTTGGTGGTGGCGTAGCAGATGTCATCACTGGGCGGGTCCTGCAGGGTGGGAAACCGCGCCTTCAGCAGCCGGACCGTTTCCATGGTTTCGTCGACGCTGAGGGTGGTCTGCGAGAGCCAAATGACCTTTTCCGGGTCACGGACTGTCACCTTGTCCACCTCGTGGGGGCCGTTGATGATCTGGATGTGGTCGGGCGCTTCGCCCGCGGTCCCTTCCACTTCCTCGTGCCCGTCGTGGCCGATCAGGAGGATGTCGAAATCGTCCTTGGCAAACCGGACGGCTTCCTTGTGCACCTTCGTCACCAGGGGGCACGTGGCGTCGATGGTGCGCAGTCCGCGTTGGCCGGCCGACTCGACGACGGCAGGTGACACTCCGTGCGCGGAGAAGATGACCAGCGCACCTTCGGGAACCTCGTCCGTCTCGTCAACGAACACAGCACCCTTCTCTTCGAGGGAGCTGACCACATGGACGTTGTGCACGATCTGCTTGCGGACGTAGACAGGGGGTCCGTAGTGCTCCAGGGCCTTTTCGACGGCGATCACGGCCCGGTCCACTCCCGCGCAGTAGCCTCGGGGGGCCGCGAGCAGTACCTTTTTGGCCCCGGTGACGGGCGCTGCAGCTGCTACTTCCTCGGGCGAGCGGCGCCTACGCGGGACGGTTGGCATCGAGAGGGAAACAGCTGTGGAGGTCATCTCTCCATGCTACCGGGTTGCCCGGGGCCGCCTTCGCGATACGGCTCCGCCAGCGAGCGCCAGCACCAGCAGCACCCCGCCGGCCACGGCGGTGCCCAGGGTCCAGCCCCCGAAGTTGGATGCGGCAGCGGGCACGAACCCGTCACGGAACAGGTTTGCCACGTCATTGCCCGTGTCTGTTGCGAGGGCCCTGGCCGTTCCGGCATCCGTGGCCAGCTTCCATGCGGCGGCCATCAGGAGCGCACCAAGACCGGCAGCTGCCGCCACTGTCCAGCGGCGGCGGGCCGCCACGAGGGCGAGGAGGAAGGCGACACCTGAACCGATGGCCAGCAGGTACCCCATGGGCGCGTAGGTGGCGAGGCGTTCCACCCACTCCCGGTGTTCCGGCTGGCCGACGTTGATCAGCGTCTCCTGCGGCGCATCGAGGGGAATCCCGCTGGTCCTGGAAATTTCCTCCACCCCTAGGGCCACCAGCGGCGCGACGTCGAGTGTCAGGGATGATGCCTGCCCAGCGGCGCCGCCATCTCCGGCCGTGGAGGCGAAACTCAGGCGGTGGCTCTTGCGCAGTGTCTCGTCCCACGCCGCCGGGTAGCCGGGAAGGCCGGTCAGGGTTGTTGCGGCGTTCTCCAGGACCGGCTGCACGAGGTCGTTCAGGAATCCGGGAACGGCGCTGGCGTCGATGGTCCCGACGGCGGCCGTCGCCAGCTGCTGCCGGAATTCGGGGTCCTGCCCCATAGGCGCCGCAAGGCTCACGAACCCGTCTTCACCGACGATGTTGCGGTCCAGCCAGATGGCAGGAACCGCCACGGCGGCCAGCAGGACGCCCAGCACGGCAGCCAGGGCGGAAACGAAAGTGCGCACAGCAGGTCCTTCAGGTTGATGGCGGTAACCCCATCCTAGGCAGGTAACCTGACCGGGCTCTGTCAGTCCCGCGTGCTATTGCTTATGGATAAGGTTGAAGAACCGGTACCCGCAGCTTTTTCTGACTCAGCTTTTTCTGACGCAGCATTTTCTGACAACCTGATTTTCACAGCCACCAAAGGACCCCATGCCCGCAGTTCCAGTCCCGCAGGGGCACCCGCATGTCTGAGCAGTCTCCCCTGCCGGACACCGCGCCGACCACCCTGCCGGCTACGGCCGCTGAAACCACGCCGGAGAACCCGTGGCCCCTGCAGTTGCTCTCGCAGAAGCTGAAGGTCCACATCGACCGCACGCCGTCTGCCTGGGTGGAGGGCCAGGTTATCGAGATGAACCGCCGGGGAGGCAACGCCTACCTGACCCTGCGCGACGTCGATGCCGAGGTGTCGCTGCCGGCGTCTGTGTGGACCAAGGTCCTGGAACGCAAGAATCTTCCCTTGGAGCGCGGATCACGGGTGGTGGCCCTGCTCAAGCCAGAGTTTTGGTTGAAGACCGGCCGGCTGAACATGCAGGTCCGGGATATCCGCCCCGTCGGCCTGGGGGACCTGCTTGCGCGCATCGAACGGCTCCGCCAGGCCCTCGCTGCTGAGGGCCTGTTCGCTGATTCGAGGAAGAAGCCCCTCCCCCTCCTGCCGCACCGCATCGGCCTCATTACCGGCCGGGACTCGGATGCCAAAAAAGATGTCGTGCGCAACGCCGCCCTGCGCTGGCCGGCCGTTGAATTTGAGATCCGCGAAGTGGCGGTCCAGGGCACCAGCGCCGTTTCGCAGGTGGTGCGCGCCCTCCGGGAACTGGACGGTCTCCCGGAAGTCGACGTCATTGTCATCGCCCGGGGCGGCGGGGCACTGGAGGACCTGCTGCCGTTCAACAGCGAAGAGCTGGTGCGGGCGGTGGCGGCGGCAACGACGCCCGTAGTGAGCGCCATCGGGCATGAAGCCGACCGGCCGCTGCTCGACGACGTCGCCGACCTTCGGGCGTCCACTCCCACGGATGCCGCCAAGCGGATCGTTCCGGAGGTCTCCGAGGAGCTGGCCGGTGTCCGGCAGGCCCGGGAACAGCTGCGCCGCTGCATCGAACGGCTGGTGGACCGGGAATCCGACCGGCTGGCCTCCCTCCATTCCCGTCCTGTCCTGGCGTCACCGGAGGGCCTGGTCACTGTCCGCAGCGAGGAAATCGAACGGCTGCTCCGGCGGTCGTCCACGGCCGTGAACTCCACGGTGGTCCGTGCCGGTGACCGGCTGGAGCACCTCAGGACCCAGGTACGTGCCCTGTCCCCCCAGAAAACGCTGGACCGCGGGTACGCGGTGGTGGAGCTCGCCGGGGCACACGCGGCGTCCCCAGGCTCCGGCCACGCAGTGGTGCGGCGTCCGGCCGATGCCCCCGCGGGGCAGCCACTGGCCATCCGCGTCGCCGAAGGCCGCTTCGGCGCCACGTCCACAGGCACCGGCAGTCCTGAAGAAAATCCACCAGCACCTGACCAGCACCATCCGGATACGGGAGAAACAACATGACCGAGCAGACGTCGGAAACCGGCACCGCCGCCCTGAGCTACGAGGAAGCACGCGAACAGCTCATCGCCGTCGTTGGCCGCCTTGAGGCAGGCGGCGCCAGCCTTGAGGAGTCCCTGGCCTTGTGGGAACGCGGCGAGGCACTGGCGGCGCGCTGCGAGGAATGGCTGGAGGGCGCCCGCAAACGGCTCGCCGCCGCCCGGGACCAGCCGCTCTAGGCCATCCGATAGGTCCCGGGAGCAAAGCGCCTCAGGATCGGACCACCAGCTCGCGTTCCATGGCGACGTCGAATTCTGCCTTCGGCCACTCCAGGTTCAACCCGGCCATCGCGCCCAGCAGCAGCTGCTGGACCGCTATCCGGGCGTACCACTTCTTGTTCGCCGGCACCACGTGCCACGGTGACTCGGGCGTGCTTGTCGCATCGATGGCCGCCTGGTAAGCCGCCATGTAGTCTTCCCAGAACGCCCGCTCGGTAAGGTCCCCGCTGTTGTACTTCCAGTGCTTTGAGGGGTCGTCCAGCCTGGCCAGCAGCCGGGATTTCTGCTCGTCCGCGCTGATGTGGAGCATGACCTTCACCACGGTGGTCCCCGAGTCCGTCAGCCGTGCTTCGAACTCGTTGATGGCGACGTAGCGGCGCTTGATTTCATCCGGGCTGGCCCAGCGGTGGACCCGGTGGATGAGCACGTCTTCGTAGTGCGAACGGTCAAAAACCCCCACCATGCCCACTGCCGGCACTTCCTTCTCGATGCGCCAGAGGAAATCGTAGGACTTCTCCTCAGCCGTGGGCGCCTTGAACGCCTTGAACTGGACACCCTGCGGGTCCATGGCCGCCATCACGTGGTTGACGATCCCGCCCTTGCCGGCAGTGTCCATGGCCTGGAGGATCAGCAGGACCCTCTTGCGGCTCCCAAAACGGGAGGCGGCGAACAGCTTTTCCTGAAGTTCGGTGAGCGTGCTGTCCATCCCGGCCAGAAGCGCCCGGCCGTCTTCCTTGGTTCCGGTGTAACCAGGGGTGGAATCGGGGTCGACGTCGGCGAGGACGAACCCCTTCCCCGCCCGAAGCGTCTCGGACGGATGCTCATCGAATGTCTCGGGGCCGGCCATGGGTTTCCTTTCGCGCTGTGCTCACGGGCGCTGAGCCCGTGAGCACAGGCTAGTTCCCCTGGTACCTGCTGAGGAAGTCCCCCATCCGGCCGACAGCTTCTTCGATGTCCTTGACGTTGGGCAGGGTGACCATCCGGAAGTGGTCCGGCCGCACCCAGTTGAAGGCGCGGCCATGCGATACCAGGATCTTCTGCTCACGCAGAAGGTCCAGGACAAACTTCTCGTCGTCGCGGATGTGATAGACCTCGGGGTCGAGCCGCGGGAACAGGTACAGGGCTCCCTTGGCCTGCTGGGTACTGACACCGGGAATGGCGTTGAGCATCTCATAGGCCTTGTTGCGCTGTTCAAGCAGCCGGCCGCCGGGAAGGATAAGGTCGTTGATGCTTTGATATCCGCCCAGGGCCGTCTGGATGGCGTGCTGGGCGGGAACATTGGCGCACAGGCGCATGTTGGCCAGGAGGCTGATGCCCTCGAGGTAGTCCGCGGCGTCCTTCTTGGGGCCGGAGATTGCCATCCACCCGGCCCGGTACCCGCACACCCGGTAGGCCTTGGACAGTCCGCTGAAGGTCAGGCAGAGCACGTCGTCGCCGGTCAGTCCGGCCATGTTCACGTGGACGGCATCCTCGTAGAGGATCTTTTCGTAGATTTCATCCGCGAAAAGCACCAGGCCGTGCTTTTCGGCCAGGGCAACGATCCGCTTCAGCGTCTTTTCCGGGTAAACGGCGCCGGTGGGGTTGTTGGGGTTGATCACCACGATGCCCTTGGTGCG